>Ga0209323_10000156_pt1 | contig 40896 bp, 40 predicted proteins | sample Rifsed19ft2_FD_184014 | JGI IMG/M metagenome (GOLD analysis project Ga0209323, IMG submission 184014) | Soil microbial communities from Rifle, Colorado, USA - sediment 19ft 2 (version 2) | ecosystem: Environmental > Terrestrial > Deep subsurface > Rock core/Sediment | place: Rifle, Colorado...
TATCCCGCATCATCGGAGGATTAAAAGCAGCAGTCAGAAAACGCAACAGCTCCTAACTTTCTACTCATCGTTTTTTTATTCATTTTTTGTCTATCATGATATAATAATGTTAAAGAATTTTGAAAACCAGGAGGTATCTAAAATGCAGGCAATTAAGGCAGTGTTTGATGGGAATGAAATAAAGCCCACTGAACCAATAAAGACAAAGAAAAGGACAGAGGTTCTTGTTATATTTCCTGATGAATATGAAAGACAATCATCTGAAGAAGCACGGAGACTATTGAGAGGTTCGGGAAAAGGAGAGAGGCTAACCGAAAAGTTGCTGAAATCAAGGACTGAGGATATAAAACTTGAACGAAACTAAGAAGATATGTATTTTAGACACCTCTGCTATTCTGACTTATATAGAGGATGAAGACGGGTCCGATTATGTTGAAAATCTTCTAATTGAAGCAGAAAAAGGAATCGTTGATATTTATGTTTCTTTCATATCGTTAACAGAAGTTTTCTATATCACACTGCGAGAAAAAGATGAGCCTCTGGCAGTTGAGAGAATTAAACTTATGCAGTCACTTGCTGTGAAGATTCAGGAATCTGATGAAATGGTTAATATAAAGGCTGGAAAATTAAAGGCACGAAACAGCATATCTCTTGCAGATGCCTATATTGCAGCATTGTGTCAGATTCATAATGGAATACTTGTTCACAAAGATCCAGAATATGAGAAACTTGCCTCTGAAATCAACGAATATAGACTACCGTATAAGCTTTCATAACCAAAAAGAATAATAAGAAAAATTATCCCTCTTGACATCCCCCCCCAACATCAGTATATTAGTTCAGCTTTTGAACTCATCATCTAAGTTACCTCATCAATTGTATTTTCAAAAACCAATGTATATTAATCAGGACAGCAAGGATACCCATGCCTTTTAGTGGCGGCAGCCTGCCCAAAGACTACTCATTGCTTCTTATATGAACGGCCATCACCTAAAACTCCTAAAAGAACTCTCAAAAGACAACAAGCTTTCCCAGCGTGAGCTTTCACGAAAACTCGGCCTAAGCCTGGGCAGTGTAAACTATGTCATGAGCAACCTCGTTGATGCCGGATACATCCGTGCAAAGAGATTCAAGAACTCAAAAAACAAGATAGCCTACATGTACATCCTGACCCCTACAGGGATAAAAAGTAAGATGCAACTCAGCCGTGATTTCCTGAAGAGGAAACTGGATGAATATGAGATGTTAAAGATGGAAATAGAAGAATTAAAGAAGGATCTTGAGGTAAAATGACAGACAACGAAAGACCAGATGAAGACGAAATAAACCTTCTTGATTACTGGAGGGTACTTGTTAAGCGGAAGTTGCTCATCGGGATTATTGTTGGAATAGCGATAATATTTTCCATCATATATAGCCTGATTCTTCCAGAAATATTTGCTTCAACGGCAAGCATCTTTCCACCTCAGCAAGAAGGTTCCCTGGCTTCCGGAATTGCCGCCCAGTTACCAGGGGGCTTAGGCAGTCTTGCAGGGGGATTTTTAGGGATCAATACTCCTGCTGGTACGTGGCTTGCGATATTAAAAAGCGAGACTATAAAGGATGCCGTGATAAACCGTCTTGATCTGATGAAGGTTTTTGAGGCAAAGACGATGGATGATGCAAGAAAGACACTGGATGGAATGACAAAAGTTGCAAAGTCCAAGGATGGAATCATCTCAATTACCGTTGAAGATACGAATCCGCAGCGTGCGGCAACAGTGGCAAATGCATTTGTAGAGGAATTGGACAGGATTAACAAAGGAGTCACAACAACATCGGGAAAGCGGATGAGGGTTTTTGTAGAAGAGAGGCTTATAGGAGTAAAAGAAAATCTTGCAAAGGCAGAAGATGCGATTAAGGGATTCCAGGAGAGAAACAGAGCAGTCAAGCTGGATGATCAGTCAAAGACTATAATAGAAGCGATTGGAGTTGTAAAAGGCCACCTAATGGCAAAAGAAGTAGAACTTCAGACTTTACTCTCTTATGCAACTGCAAATAATCCGCAAGCTGAGATTTTAAGAACTGAAGTAAATGAGCTCAAGGAAAGATTACGGGAATTAGAAGAAGGAAAAAGGATTCCTGATAATCCTTCTTCAAAAGACATTTTCATTCCAACAACACGAATCCCTGACCTTGCATTACAATATGCAAGGCTACTGAGAGAGGCAAAAGTACAGCAAACGCTCTTCGAACTTTTTACTCAACAATATGAAATGGCAAGGATTCAGGAGGCGAAAGATACCCCTTCATTACAGGTGTTGGATGTGGCAAAGGTGCCGGAGGTACGGGTAAAACCGAAGAGAAGACAGATAGTCATGCTCTCCACTGTTGCAGGAGCTTTCTTCGGGGTACTTATAGCGGTTTTTATGGAGTATATTGACAGAAGCAAACGAGGTAATGTGTAGCAATCCTTGTATCATCTTAAGCCTGCGATATAAAAAATCATGAATAATACTAAAGAACTTTTTGAAATTGCTGCCGAGACCGGGGACTGGCCATCAAAGTATCAGTCGACAAATTTTGCAAATTATAATTTTATAACTCGTCGAAAATCAGTTGAGAGTATTTTGAATGGAGATTTATTCCCTTCGGTGCTCGATCTTGGTTGTGGAACAGGTGATTATTTTGAGGTATTAGCGAAGGTTTCAGAAAGGTATGTCGGCGTATATTTTTCGCAGTCCATGATTAAACAGGCAAGGCTGAGATATGCTGATTCTCCCGCAAATCCTCAATTCAGAGAGAGTAGTGCTGAGGCGCTTCCATTTGACGACAATAGTTTCGATCTGGTGTGTGCCATCGGATTCATTGAATATTTTGATAACCCCATTATACCAATGCGGGAAATAGTACGTGTTTTGAAGCCGGGTGGGGTCCTGGTTATGCAGTCGTTTCAGGTTGATTTATTTAAGAAGATCTCACGTGTAGCATGTTTGGATATTGCTAAACGGATTGCAAAATATATGTACGGTATGCTCGGGAAATCGTTACCAGTCTGTATAATAACTTCAACATATTTCCTAAAACAATCCGACGATTGTTTCCGAAATTGTATATTAAATTTTCTGAAAAAATAACTGCAACGTCTTTTCATGATACTCCTGAAAGAATATGGTTCCAGGTTTGCCATGAATCATTCAGAAAAAGGCTTGGAATACTGGGCAAGGAATGTAATGGGTAAACTAAAAGACAAATTAAGAAATAAACAATTAACTATAGGTTCATGGATGAGCCTCGGGCATCCTGCAATTGCTGAAATCATGGCAAAGGCTGGATTTGACTGGTTAGTCATTGATATGGAACATTCTGCAATTAGTGACGATCAATGTCAGGAACTTATAAGGGTTGTTGACCTTTGTGGAATATCTCCTATTGTTCGTGTTGGTGCAAACGACTCACTTTTAATCAAAAGGGCTATGGATGCAGGAGCACATGGAGTCATAGTGCCAATGGTAAATAGTCGGGAAGATGCTGAAAAAATTGTTTCTGCAGTAAAATATCCTCCGTATGGAACACGCGGTGTTGGTTTGTCACGCGCACAAGGTTACGGAACTTCGTTTAATGCATATAAGAAATGGGTTGAAGAAGAAAGCGTCATAATAGTTCAAATTGAGCACATTCATGCTATAGAAAATCTTAAACAAATTTTGACTGTACAAGGGATTGATGCATTTATTATAGGGCCGTATGATCTTTCAGGCTCTTTAGGTATTCCGGGAAATTTTGAAGATAAAAAAATGCTAAATGCGCTTGAAGAGGTAAAACGCGTGCTCTCTGAAACCAATATTTCCGCAGGGTACCATGTTGTTCCTCCACAGCCGGAACTCGTTCGCGAGAAAATAAAAGAAGGTTATACTTTTATTGCGTATAGTGTGGATTTTCTCTTATTAGGTGAAAGTTGTCGTAACGGGCTTAGTGAAATACAGGGTTTAAAATATGAGTAAAGATGAATAAAAAACTAAAAGTTGCTATTGCAGGATATGGCAAGATGGGAAAAATCAGAGCAGCATGTGTAGAGGCTCATCCTGATTTGGAGCTTGTTGCTATTTGTGAAATCAACCATAAAGACAGCACGACCAGCATTCCGGTATGCCAGGATTATAAGTTGCTTATGGAATACAGTCCAGATGTTGTTTTTGCATGTACCCCGAATAAATACCTGCCAGAAATTGTTTCCTATTTCTTAAACAATCAGGTGAATGTATTTTGTGAAAAGCCTCCTGGAAGAAACAGGAAAGATGTAGAAATGATGCTTCTGGCTGAACAAAAAAATTCTGCCGTCAGATTAAAGTTTGGTTTCAATCATCGCTATCACCAGGCAGTTCTTGATGCTAAATCTATAATTGACCAGGGACGGTTGGGCAAAATCCTCTGGTTAAGAGGTATTTATGGCAAGGCAGGAGGTAATCATTTTGAAAATGGTTGGAGGAATAAGAGAGAATGGTCAGGAGGAGGAGTTTTAATAGACCAGGGAATTCATATGGTAGATTTATTCAGACTTTTTTGTGGTGAATTCAATGAGGTAAAGTCTTTTGTTAATCAATCATACTGGCAGATGGAAGTAGAAGATAATGTTTTTGCTCTTCTTAGGAATAAAAAAGGACAGATTGCAATGCTGCATTCTTCTGCTACTCAATGGAAGCATAAATTCTTACTGGATATATACCTTGAAAAAGGCTATATTACGATAGCTGGAATATTATCTTCTACCAGAACCTACGGTACAGAAACTTTAAAAATCGCAAGATGTGTTTATGACGAAGAAGGATATCCTTTACCTAATCCGGATGAGACCATAAACTACTATGAAGATGACCGCTCCTGGAAAATGGAAATTGACGAATTTGTAAACAGTATTACCAATAAGGTACCTGTCCAGGTAGGTACTTGTTTAGAGGCATATAAAACAATGTTACTAATTGAAGAAATATATGCCGCAGATAAACCGCTGAAGTTGGAAAATAGTTTAAAAGGGAAATTAGCCTAAATGAGAAAAGTTGTATTATTAAATGATTTAGTTTCATCGGATATCACCTATGGCTATTTATATGAAGAATATAAAAAGCTCCTGGAAATTGATATTACAACTTACTTCATTGATGCATCATCTCTTGTAGACGTTGCCTGTCCCGGATGTGGAAGGAAGACAAATCAAGATATTTATCAAAAAATGAAAATGAACTTTAAGTTATGTTCTAAATGTGGAACCTATTATGTTAGCCCCAGACCTGATCCGCAGTCCCTGGAGGAATTTTACAGGCTTTCAAATGCATGTATTTTTTGGCGCAAAGAAAGTCTCAATTTGCCAGAATCGAAGTTAAACAATCTGCTTAGCCCACGGATAAATTGGATATCAGAGCTTTCAGATGAATTTCTACACGATACATCACTTTTTATGGACTTCGAAACAAAATACCCTTTTTTAGTAAAGAAGGTTCATGTACAAAAAATATTTGAATCTGTTATAGCTTTTAAGCCTAAAGTGTATGAGCAAAGTAAACTATTACCAGATAGTATTTTGACAGAATATAATATTGAAGACTATTATGGTAAGGTAAATTTAATAACAGCATTTGAGTGTCTTGAAAGGATGTTTAACCCTGGAGAACTATTCGCGGCTGCAAGCAAGTGCTGTCTGCCTGGTGGCTTATTATTGTTCACAACTGCAAGCGGTAGCGGATTTGAATACCAGGTTCTGGGTGAAAAGGCCCCCAACATTAATCCTATAAATAGAATGAATCTATTATCCTTAGAAGCCCTGTCTGACTGTGTTGAATCAGCTGGATTTGAAATTATTGAATTGAGTACCCCCGGCAGACTGGATGTTGAAAGTGTCCGGAAGGTGGTCAATGAATCGGATGATGCGAAAATATATCCGTTCTGGAAGTACCTATTTAAATATCGAAATGAAGAAACATGGCAAAGTTTGCAGAATTTTCTTCAGGTAAACCGTTTGAGTTCTCATATAAGGGTTGCAGCACGGAAAAAATAGTCATAATTTTATTAAAATGTGATTGTGTCACGCTTGAACTTTAATATACAAGGTTTAGGGAGGATATAATGATCGAAACTATAAAGAAAAGGAAAAACTTAGCAGTTATGGCAGAATATTCAGTTAATCCACCCTTTCCACGGGAGATTTTTATTGACCTTACTTCTTTCTGTAATCACTCATGTATTTTCTGCTCTAATTCAAAATTGAAACAAAGGCATACTATGAAACCAGATATGGTAAAGCGGGTTTTACAGGAAGCGTATGAGAATGGGACGAGAGATGCTGGGTTTTATGCAACAGGTGAGTCTTTTCTTGTTAATAAATTGCATGAATATGTGGCTGAAGCCAAAAAAATAGGTTATGAATATCTTTTTATAACTACCAATGGAGCTCTTGCTACACCAGAACGGGCTAAACCTGTTTTGGATGCAGGGTTAAGCAGCATCAAGTTCTCAATTAGTGCAGGTACACGAGAGAGCTATAAAAGAATCCATGGCAAAGACGATTTTGACAAGGTACTGCGAAATTTAAAATGGATTTCTGAATATCGGAAACAATCTGGTTTGGATTATCGGATTTATGTGACAATGGTATATACTGATTCAACAGAACAAGAGATTGATTTAATAAGAGAACTAGTACAACCGTATATTGATGAATGGGACCCTCACTTACTGACCAATCAATGTGGAAACAAATTCGATAATAATGAACTTGGGAATATCGAAGAATTTAATATAAGAGGACGAAGCAAGTCAGACATTTGTTTCCAACCATTTAAGGGTTTCACTGTTACCCCTGAGGGTTATGTTAGTGCCTGTGTTCTTGACTATCAAAAATATTTAATAGTCGGTGATTTAAACAAGACAACTTTAAAGGAGATTTGGACAAATAAAATTTATACTTTATTTAGGGAACGGCACATTGAAAACAATATAAAAGGATTAATTTGCTATAACTGTATTAATAATACTGATGAAAATATAAGCCCGCTAATGCCTGAATATACCGAGACATTCCAAAGTTAAAAACCAAATTATGGAGAGATAGAGATGAAAAAGCATTTTAAGGCACATATTAATAATTTAGTTCGATACCAAACGTCTTTAGGACGCGATTTAGACAATGGATTGCGCTTAGACCGAAATGAAAAGATATCAAACTTTCCACCTGAAGTAATTGCTGACATTTTCAACAAATTTAAGCCATATTCTTTAAGCGCTTCTCCTGAGACCGACGCGCTTTATCAAAAGCTTTCAGGAAATTTAAGCATTCCGAGGGAAAAGATTTATATTACAGGCGGTATAACAGAAGGGATCAGAATTTTGTTTGAATTGTTAACAAATCCTGGAGAAAATGTTGTAGTGCTTGATCCTACTTATCCTATGTATTCGATTTATGCAAAGATTTATCAAGTAGAATACAGGAAGTTCTGTTTTAAAGAAGATCTAAGTCCTGATTGGAGTAGCTTATATCAAGGGATTGACGATAAAACAACAATGGTAATGATTCCGAATCCAAATCTGCCGGTTGAATGCATGTTTAGCACAGAAGACATCCGTCGTATAGCTGAGAAATGCAGAGAGCATCAAGTGGTTCTTGTAATTGATGAGGCCTATTATTATTTTGGAGCCCCATCTGTCCTTGAATTAATTAACGAGTATGACAACCTGGTTGTCATGCGAACATTCTCAAAGGCGTATGGACTGGCTGGAATCAGGTTAGGATTTATGATAAGTTCTGCTGAAAATATCCAGTATCTGTCAAAAACGAGGTCATTGGCTGAGTCCAATACACTGTCTATGCGCGTCGCTGAATACTTGTTAGATCATGTAGAATTGCGAGACGAGCATATCAAAGAAGTTAAAGAAGGTGGTCAGTATATTCAGGAAGAGTTAACAAAGCTGGGACTTAGATGGTTTGGCGGAAATGTCACAAACGGTATTCTGATTTTCTTAGAAAATGAAAAAGAAACAAAAGACCTGGCTTTGTATTTAAAGGAGAAAAAGATTTATATAAGAGGGTCCTTTGATCCACCTTTTAATGTGTGTGTTCGTGTGAGCATAGGAGAGAAGGAAATAATGAAATTGTTCATTGAATCATTAAAGAATTGGTTAACACAAAAAAATAAATAAATTGATTACTATACAACCATTTAGAAACGAGTATTTAGCTTCAATCCTCAATTTGATTAAGAGATCTGATTCGACTAATCGTTCCATAGATACATGGTGCGGGAATAACATGACTTCTGTTTTAGCCTTTGATGATGAGAAGCTTATTGGTGTCCTTCCACTTGAAAAACGTTTATTTTCTCTTGGGAGTGATAGATCCCTGAATATTCTTTGGGTTAGTGCCGCTCATGTTGAACCAGAGTATAGAAGTCAAGGGGTTGGAACAGCAATGAATCACAAGATTCAGGAATATTTCTTTCCAGATTTTAAGGCAGTCTTTGTATATCGTGGGGATGAAACAAGTAAGGCATATAGGTGGTATAATAAATTAGGTTATCATGAAATCTTATCTGTTTTATCATTTAAGAAGGATGTAATAAGACTTGATGGAGCGAGTGACAATGTATTATTGTCCAACGAAACTGAGATTAGTCGGTGGGAAGATAAGCTGTTTAGCTGTTTTAATCGCAACACCGTGGCGTTTGGAGGCTTCCCGCTGAGACATCGCCGCTTCTGGTCAGATAAAATTAATGCTCATTATTACAAAGAGTTTTATACCTATAGCATATTGGCAATAACCAGTCAGGATAGAATATCAGGCTATGCATTTCTTGGCAAAACAACTATGAAGGACGGTATTCCAAGAATTGATATCCTTGAGTTTGTAGCGCCTGATGAATCTGTTACTGGCATTAGAGATCGTCTTTATAATGCGATTATGAATTTTGCCTGCCAGCGTGGATTAAAAGAGGTGCGCATTCAACTTTCTACGCAGGATCCTCACTTGCAATGGATAAAGTCAATGGGTTTTGTTAATCGCCGGAGATTTAATGTAATGGGGAGACTTATTGACCCTATCAGCTATTTTCGGGAATGTTTGTCGGGGAAAGTAGATTTAGAGGAGGAATATCAGTTTATTATTCAAACACCGGCGCTTGGGGAACATACTATTGGCAAAGGTAAAAACTCTACAAAATTGTTTGTTCATGATAATTTACTTAATGATATTCTGTTGTGCCGGAGCAATATTAGCAATGCAGTTGAAGAAGGAAGATTTGTGATTATTGATGGCGATAAAAATAATATAAAAGTCCTTGAAAGTCATTTCCCATTAAATAAATGGCAATATTTCCATATAGATTACATATAGTCAAAAAATAGTTAATATCCGGCCCTGGACAAAATAAGGACTGTATAAATGATTATAGATCAACTTAAGAATGCATCATCGTATTTTGATATAAGCAAGAACATTGGAGCTGCCCTCTGCTATCTTCGTGATACAGATCTGTCGAAGATTGAACCGGGCAGATATGAGATTGATGGCTCAAATATCTATGCTATGATGCAGAAATATGAGACAAAGTCAAAAGAAAGCGGGATTTGGGAGGCACATCGGCATTATATAGATGTCCAATATATCATTAAAGGTACTGAGCTAATCGGATATGCAAACATAGAGTATTTGAAAGACGGCGAGTATGATGATGTTAAAGATATGCTTCCTCTTTATGGAGATGGAGTTTATTTTGAGGTCAATGCAGGAACTTTTGTAATACTTATGCCTCAAGATGCCCATATGCCCGGTATTGCAGTGTCCACCACACAATCTGTCGAGAAAATCGTCTTAAAAGTTAGAGTTTAATATAGAACAAAATGAAAGTTATTGCTATCATACCTGCCAGGATGGCAAGTACCCGTTTTCCAGGAAAACCATTGGCTAAAATCAATGGGCGAACAATGCTTGAGCATGTATATCGCCGTGTGAAATGTGCAACATTAGTTGATGAAGTATACGTGGCTACCTGCGATAATGAAATAGTTGATGAAGTAAAGAAATTCAATGGTAAGGCAATAATGACATCTTCCAGACACACCCGCGGGACTGACCGTGTTGCTGAAGCTGTCGCAAAGATAGAAGCTGATATCGTAATTAATGTGCAAGGAGATGAGCCTATGGTGGACCCAAACGTGTTGGATAAGGCTATTGCTTTCATAACCAGGCACGAAGATGTTCAATGCGTGAACTTAATTTCACCCATTAATGATTGGGATTGTTTTGTTAGTAGAGATGTAGTAAAGACAGTATTAGATAAAAATAACAAAGTGCTTTATTTTTCACGTCAGCCTATTCCTACATGTAAACCGGAAAGTTTTAAAAATGCATTTAAGCAAATAGGAATCTATTTTTTCCGCAAGGAATTTTTATTGAAATTTTCCCAGTGGTCCGAGACCTCGTTGGAACAGATGGAACAGGTAGATATGATGAGAATCATTGAAAATGGTTTTTCCATATACACGTTCAAGTCTAACGATATGGTTAGTGTGGACAAACCGGAAGAGGTGGCGTTGGTTGAGCAAGCTTTACTGAATGATCCTTTATATCAGAAACTTTTTACCACTAATTCTCCATCAGCCTGACAATTGAAGGTCACTTTTAAAGATCAGATTCCTGACAATGTAAATATACCATTTGGAATTTATCAATATGACGAGTCCTTGAGGCAGAATTCTAATTACATTGATATAAGAGGAATTGTCAGAGGAAAAAACTCGGCTTGGCTGGATGAAATCCATTCATCATTCGCAAATCTTTCTTCGGCATTTTTGCGATATACACAATGGTGGTGGTTTACTGGCATGTCAAGATTAGACATCAGACCGTGGGGACAGGAAGGTATTTTTAAACCACTTCTTTTCGCAAAGGCTGTTTTAGAATGGCGAAAGTATCATACAAATATTAAGGAAATTCTTCTGATAGGATGTGACCCCATGGTTGCTGTATATTTGAAAGAATTTGATAAAACCTTGATTTTGGAAGGAGAAAAAGAAATTTGCCAACCCCAGTTATTAATATTTCATGCATTAAAAAAATCCATATGGGCTGTGCTTCGATTGCTTAAGGTAGCTTATAGTATTTGTAAAAATCATATGTTCAAACCCTCCGGCAAGATAAATTATGATGTCATCGTTTTATATGATCCTGTGCCGGATGTTCCTGTAAAATCCGGATATAAATATTTTTATGGGTCTTTATTTGATTCAATAAATGATATAAAAATAGGCTCAATAGGTTACGCTTGTACAGGATATACAGGTTATAATGCAAAGCAAGAAAGAAGAGAGTTTTCTAAAAATAGTTCAGTTTTTTTTATGCTGGATCATATCAATATAGTACATCTGATGCAAGGCATATTTATTAATATTTATATTATGTTGCTAACCTGGGTTATTGCATTTCGAAAGCTCCCGTGCTCGATAAAAGGGAGCGATTCTTTTTTGTTCTGGCAAAACTATCTTTTTCATGAGTTGGATAGAGTTCCCTATTTAAGTAATATATGCAATTATATGGCGTTAAAATCTATTTTTACACAATCATCTCAATGTAAGCTAGTGATATACCCGTATGAAGAAAAGGGTTTAGAAAGAGCCATTTTGTTTGCTTGCCAGGAACGTGGTATACGCTCAATAGGGTATACCCCTAACCCACAGTATCGTACAGCGCTGGCTATGCGTGATGCCCCTCGGCCAGCATCACCTAAGCCATCAACTTATGCTGTTTGTGGGCCGAATTATGCTGATTTCTTTGTTTCATGGGGTAAAAAAGATAATGATTCTATCAGCGTCTGGGGGAGTGAAAAATCTTCAAAAAAATCTCTCAAGACCCGTGAAATAAATCTTTCTCATCCGAAAATTCTATTTTTACTTAGCCACCCTAATGAATTGAAAATATTTCATTCATGGCTTCGCACCAATGGTCGTATTTCATATTCTGTCACGTATCTGGTTCGCCCTTATAAAGCAGCGAACTATAAAGAATTTGAAAAGGTGTTAACCCCAATGATGAATGAATTCGATTGTGTTAAGGAAAGTCACGGTGAATTATATGAAGATTTACAACTGTGTGATCTAACGATTTTTTGTGCTACCAGCGCTGGACTTGTGGCGGTTAATTATGGATACTTGTCAATCTATTTAGACTTAAATGATTTTCTTGAAATAAATCCGTGTTTTGATCATTTAGATGTCATGCTATATTGCAAGTCTCCTGCAGAATTTGCCGTTAGGTTAGACGAAATATGCAATATGAGTACTGATTCAATAATGGAATTACACCAAAGGCAACTATCTTTGGTTGAAAGAATTTACAGCCCGATTCAAACATCTCTTATAGAAAAGGAATTATTATGCTGAGTTATCTGAAAAAAACCTCTGTAGCACAGCACCTGAAAAAAATCCGTACGGTAAATTTAGTAAGGCAGTCTGTTGGTGATTGGAGATATCCATTTATGCTCGGGTCATGGTGGTTATCAAGTGTGATAGTGCCAAGGCGAAAAGTTTCACTCGGAGGCGTATCATTTACGCTTTCGTGTACAAATTGGATAACTCATTTTCGCTGGTATCTGTTTAAAAGTAAAGAGCCTGAAGTACGAAATTACATTGACAGGTACGTAAAAGACAATGATATTTTTTTTGATATAGGGGCTAATGTAGGTGTCTTTTCAATCTATGCAGCAAAACGTCATCAACGCATCTCTATATATTGTTTCGAACCAGAATATTCTAATTTAAGTACTTTGAAAGAAAATATCATTTGTAATGATTTAAATACTAATTCGAAGATATACAGTGTTGGTGTCAGTAATTTTGTTGGGTTAAGCATGCTTCACTTGCAGGATATAACCACTGGTGCTGCTGCTCATACTGAAAATAACAAACTTATCAATATGACAGACGAAGGATATCCGGTAGTTTGGTCAGAAGGGATTGTTTCAGTTACTCTTGACTATCTATGTGAGCAATTAGGCGTTGTTCCTGATTCAATGAAGATTGATACAGATGGAAATGAAGATAAGATTCTTGAGGGAGGTATTAAAACATTATCTAATACTCGTTTGAGAAGTTTAGTGATTGAAATACCACATGAGGATATGAGGAAAAGCCAGTACTGTTATAAATTACTTGAATCTGCAGGGTTTTCTCCGGCGTGGTCAGATAAGAAAAAAACCAGAAACGAAATCTGGGAACGGCGTAAATAAAATATGGCGTGGGTCCTCTGAAAAGGAGGTAATATGGAAAACAATATTATAGATAACGCGGTTAATCAGCTCAAAGTATTGCTAATTAACCCACCACAAAAATATTTTAATCAATCTCTGGGATTTAACGTATACTTTCCATTAGGTTTATTAGGCATTGCGTCTATGGTCAGAGATATATGTGCTGTGGAGATATTAGACTGCCTAATCACGGATTTTGAAGTTAAAAGAACAGGGGACTTTACTGTATTCGGGACGCCGCTTGATAAAGTTAAAGAGTACATTGAAAAAGTTAATCCTGATATTGTTGGGATTACCACCCCCTTTTCCTCACAAGCAGAAAATGCTAAGGCAATAAGTCGAATATGCAGAGACATCAATCCTAAAATGACAGTAATTTTTGGAGGACCTCATGCTTCTGTCAGATATAAAAATATGTTGGAAGAAGGTTTCTGTGATTATTGTGTTATAGGAGAAGGTGAGGTGACTTTCAGGGAATTTATACAGAGAGTCATTTCTAAGTCAGATGTTTTTGACATTGAAGGATTGGCGTATATAAAAGACAATACTGTAAAATATATGCCGCGAAAATTTCTGGTAAACTTAGATGAGCTACCCCTCCCTTCTTATGACTTAATAGATTGCAATGCGTACCTTGATAGTCCATATTTATATAAGAGCAGAAGCGCAATACCTGAGAAATCAATTTCTATGATAACAAGCAGGGGATGTCCATTCGATTGCACCTTTTGTTCTATTGAATTGCATATGGGTAAAAGATTCCGGTATCATTCTCCCGATTATGTCATACGCCATCTATTATTATGTATTGAGAAAATGGGTATTAGAAAATTTCATTTTGAAGATGACAACATCTCCCAAAATAAAAAAAGATTTGAGGAGATTCTGGACAGGATAATCGAGAATAATATTCAGATAAATTGGGATACACCTAATGGAATTCGTGCCGATACATTGGATTATAATATACTAAAGAAAATTAAACAATCTGGTTGCATAAGCCTGCAACTCGCCATAGAATCAGGTAATCAGCGCATATTAAATGACGTTATTAAAAAGCATTCTTCTTTGGATTATGTCTTAAAGATCATAGAGTATTGTTATGAATTAGAAATAAAATTGGCCGCTTTTTTCGTCATAGGATTTCCTGGAGAGACAATTAATGATATAAAGGAAACCATTGCGTTAGCTTTAAGACTATATAAATCCTACAATGTGCTTCCCATACTATTATTTGCAACACCTTTATATGGAACAGAGTTATATAAAATTTGTATGGAGAAAGGTTTGGTAGATAAGAATTTTACAGACGATGATCTTGCTACCGCGACACAATTTTTTGGAAATCCCTTAATCTCGACAGAAGATTTTAGCAAGGATGATCTAAAAAGAATGGCAACTGAATTTGAATTGGAAATGAATATACTTGTTGGTAAGGGATCTTTTCGCAAGATATTAACTGACAAAAAAGCTATTTTTAGTTGAATTTAAGATCTATCAAGATTAAAGGAGAGGATATGAATAACATTGCACAAATGTTCAATGAGAATATTGATATACAACAATTCTCTAAGGGTTATTTTAATTATCTCTTTAAATTGTTAAACGACATTGATGTAAGTGCAATTGCAGCATTTGCCATGGAAATGGAAAATGCAAGGAAGAAGCATAATACAGTGTTTTTTATTGGCAATGGCGGGTCAGCTGCCACCGCATCCCACATGGCCAATGACTTTGGAATGGATATTTTGAAGAAGGGAGGCGGGAATCTTCCTTTTCGCGCACTTGCACTAACAGACAATGCGTCTGTTATGCTGGCAATCGCTAATGATGATGGATATGACCGCTTGTTCGTTAATCAACTCCGTATTCATTACCGCCCTGGGGATAAACTCGTTGCAATTTCTGCAAGCGGAAATTCTCCCAACGTCGTTGCTGCAGCTGAGTGGGTTAGACAACAAGGTGGTACAGTGGTATCTCTTGTGGGTTTTGATGGAGGAAAATTAAAGGATATTTCCGATGTTGTCATTCATGTTAAATCAGAAAAGAACGAATATGGCCCTGTTGAGGATATTCATATGATTATGGACCATTTACTTGCCAATTGGCTGCAATGCCAGGTGCAAAAGGAGCAACGAGGTGTCTCAGAATTATGAAATTGTTTGACGGAATAAAAGTTTTGTTAGGGCCGTCAACATTTGCTGCTCAGGATTCATCGCCTGTTGAAAAGCTGATAGAGGCTGGCTGTGAGATTATAAATAATCCATTTGGCAGGAAATTAACAAAAGATGAACTTATTGAACTGCTACAGGGAGTTAAGGGGCTTATTGCCGGACTTGAGACCCTCGACGCACAGGTAATGAGCAAATCCGAACTCAAGGTTATTTCACGTTGTGGTTCGGGGATGTCCAACGTGGATATTGAAGCAGCCGGACGGTACGGTATTAAGGTTTTCTCGACTCCAAATGGCCCAACAAGTGCAGTGGCCGAGCTTACCCTGGGGGCCATGCTAAATCTCCTAAGGATGGTTTCCCTGATGGACAGGGACTTGCATGAAGGCAGGTGGACTAAAAAGATCGGTACGCAGCTCGAGGGTAAAACAGTGGCAATTATCGGCCTCGGCAGAATCGGCAGAAAAGTCGCTTCGCTGCTGAAACCCTTCAATGTCAGACTGCTTGCTGCAGATCCATCTGTCAGGGAGAATATAGACGGGATACAAATCCTTCCGCTTGATAAAGCGCTTGCAGAAGCGGACATAATTACTCTCCATTCAAGTGGTGAACAGCAGATTATTGGTGACGATGAATTCAGGTTTATCAAGGGGGGGACGTTTATACTAAATTCAGCAAGGGGTGGATTAATTAATGAAAGCTCATTGATCCGCGCGATTGAAAGCGGTAAAATTGCAGGGGCCTGGCTTGATACTTTCAGTGTAGAACCTTACGTTGGTCAGCTAACAAAATATCCTCAGGTAATGCTTACTCCTCATGTAGGTTCGTATACTCTCGAATGCAGAAAATCAATGGAAATGGAAGCTGTAGATAATTTACTGTCAGCCTTTTAGAAAATATGATGACCATGCAAAAAGATGAGGTAGCCGAGTTGCTGACAATTGCCAAAGGAGCTGCTCTTATAGCTGGAGGTTATCTTTTGAATGCTGACCAATCCGTTAGAAATGTTAGTTCAAATATCGGGCGGGATATAAAAATAGAGGCTGATATCACATCTGAAAGTATCATCCTCAACTACCTTAAAGAAAGATCCGGCTTTTCAATCTTATCAGAAGAAAGCGGATTAATAGAAAGAAACAGCAATAGGTTTACATGGATTGTTGATCCACTGGACGGAAGCCTTAACTACTCACGAGGTATTCCATTATGCTGTGTTTCAATTGGTCTCTGGGAAGAAAATAAACCTGTGCTTGGAGTTGTATATGATTTTTATGGGGCTGGATTATATACCGGCATTCCAGGCACAGGCGCCTGGCTTAATGAAAATAAAATTGAAGCCAGCACTGTTGCAAAAAAGGAAAATGCAGTATTATGCACCGGCTTCCCTGTTAATACAGATTTTTCTGCGGAAAGATTGATGACCTTTATCCAGAAGGTTCAAAACTACAAAAAAATCCGGCTTCTTGGTTCTGCAGCCCTCTCTATTGCTTATGTTGCATCAGGAAGAGCAGATGCGTACATGGAAAACGATATAATGGTATGGGATGTGGCAGGAAGTCTGGCAGTTGCAGGCGGATCTGGATGTAGATTTACTTTAGCTGACGGAATCAAGCCCAATTCGTTTCATGTTACCGTTTCTAACGGCCATTTCACTGTTGTCTGATAGTATGCGTGAGAATCCTAAGAAAAATTATTCAGGAAATGATTTAGCCCTATTGATACCTACAAAGGATCGTCCCGAGAAGATGCAAAACCTCTTAAACAGCCTGGCAGTTCAGACAGTGTCATGTGGACGGATTATAGTTATTGATGGTGGCCGGAGCATTAAAGACATTGTTCAGGATTTTTCTGACCGCTTGCCAGTGGAATATTACGAGTGTAATCCGCCCGGACAGATTCGTCAAAGAAACATGGGAATAGCGCTTATAGATGAACAGTCGTCTCTTGTAGGTTCTCTTGATGACGATATTGTGCTTGAACCGCAGGCAGTTGAGGAGATGATTTCGTTTTGGAATAAATGCGAACCTGAAACAGCCGGTGTCTCTTTTAATATTGTAAATACCCCTTTAGAACATCGTTCATGGTTTAAAACTCTTCTGGGTTTGAGTGCATCTAAACAAGGTCGGGTACTGCGATCTGGTATGACTACGGCCAACTATCCAGTGACCACTCATTTACGAACTCAATGGTTATGCGGAGGAGCTACTGTTTGGAAAAGGCAAATTCTTGAAGAATTCCAACATAAGGAAGTGAATTCCCGCTGGGCAATAGGTGAGGATATTATTTTCAGTTACCCGATAGGAAAGAAGTTTCCATTATATGTATGTGCTGATGCCAAAGTCAGGCATGAACATATTTTTGATTATACATCTACATCAAGACACCGCTTTCATGGACGCACTCAGGCAATGTGGTTATTTTATTTTGTAGAATCAAACATAGATCTTTCCAGGATATCTTTTTTGCGAGTGTTATTTCTGAGGATCATAGGGAAGTTTTTGATAGGTATTTTGACACGCAAAAAAGAATATATTGAATTTGCAATAGGACAAATAGAGGGGGTTACAAAAGGATTATATGCCTTAATGCGGGGATGGGATATAACTGTTATATTGACAGAGGATTCAAATGCAGGCATCAAAAAGAAGTAGTGTAATAGAAGACTGGAAGCCTGCTAAACTCAAATACCTGGGTAGCCTCAGGCTATTATCAATGAAGTGGTTAATGCCGGGTATGTTGATAAGTGGGGTATGTAATCAACAAGAAAAGTATGATGTGCTGCTTATCGTTGGCCAAGCCACTGGTTGGTTGAATGTGCTGGCGGCGATAGCGATTACATGGTCGTTCTTCCGCAATAAATCCTGGCTAATGATGGTAATCCTCGGACTTTTACTTTCGAAATCCGGTAGAATTGTAATAGGCGATACCAGTACCTTTCTAATAATATACACGATTTTCCTTGCAATCCTTTTTTGTGCAGCTGGTATTGTAGTTGCTTCAGAAAGACCTGGCTTGATAAAGAAGCAGATGATGATATTCTGCATGCTTTCTGTGCCAATAATGTTGTTGCAGCTAACAGGGGTAAGTGAATGGACGCAACTCCTTAGAACAGATTTTCATGGCGAGGACTCAATAACTCAGTTTCCTACTTTGTTTGTAGATGAGGAAGATCTCGTTATAACAACATTTCAGGCCAGGCCGGCAGGATTTTTATATGCTAATAATTTTCTATCTTTGCCAGTTATGTTTGCCTTGGGATTGTATTACGGCAGAAATAAAACTAATAAACTTACACTTAATGATATGGTTTTATGTGCTATCGTGGTTCTTTCAATGGCTAAGATTGTATTTCTTACATTAGCGGTCATAACCCTCTGGATTTTAATTGCCGGGGATTTACAGAAAAAAATAAAAATGGTAAAGGTTATGTTGTTATTATCTTTTATGATAGGAGTGTATAGCGTCTTCTTCCCCGGAGTTTTTGCCTATAATACGTCCTTGTATAACGCTTATGTTAATTTTACCATCAGAAGAATGGATTTAAGTACATCAATGAGTGGAGACGTTTTATCTGAGATACAGTTGGAAAATCAGGAAGGGGATCTTTACACGAAAACGCTGCAGGGAGAACATGAGTCTGGTTACGCCATAATAGCGGGTATACTGCCGTATTTACTCATCGGGGTACTCAGCTTGTTTCCTCTTTATTTAAAAAGACTAAGAAAATTGCGTTGCCGGTCTGGGAAAATGGCAGACTCAGCGCTCTTAATCCTTTTTGCAATAGCATTAAGTCCATTAGCGGCATCTTTTATAGAAGGGACTCTATACTGGTTCATTGCTGGTTTTGCATTTTTACCACTGTTTATAGCATTTAAGTCTCCTACTTTTTATACTCAAAATGATATCGCGGTTTAAAGTAAAAGATACAATACGAGGGAAGAATGAGTTCTAAAGATACGTTAAAAAAATTTGAGAAGGGTAATCCAGAGGATTTTTTGAACTGGACGGCATTGCCAGAGTCAAAAGAACAAAAAGAAAACTGGCAAAACATGAATAGAGCATGGTGGGAAAAGAATCCTATGCGCTATGATTTTACATATGAAGACAATCCTTTCCAGGAAGGTACCAGGGAATTTTATGAAGAAATTGATAGAAGGTTTTATTCAAGTGTTTACCAGTTTATGCCATGGAAGAAGTTTCCATTTGATCCCATAATTGATTTTGCATCATTACATAAAAAAGATGTTCTTGAAATTGGCGTTGGTTGTGGGAGTAATGCCCAGCTTCTTGCCCGGAACGCCGGTTCATTTACAGGCGTTGACCTTACTGAGTATGCTGTAAATACAACACGAAAAAGATTAAATTTTTTTGGACTCAAGGGGAATGTTATACGTATGGATGCGGAAAAAATGGAGTTCAAAGATAATACCTTTGATTTTATCTGGTCCTGGGGTGTAATTCACCATTCCTCCAACACGCGTAACATACTTGAAGAAATTCACAGGGTTTTGCGGCCAGGAGGCACAGTTGTTACTATGGTCTATCACCGCAGTCTATGGAATACCTATGTGCGCGGAGCCTTATATTATGGAATATTAAGAGGAAGGTTCATACAAACCAGATCTTTAAATACAATTATTCAGCAGTCAACAGACGGTGCATTGGCACGATATTATACTGTGCCAGAGTGGGAAGCTGAATTATCCAGACGATTCGAAGTTCAAGATAGTTCAGTATTCGGCAGTAAATCACAGATTATTCCTTTACCATGGGGAAGGACAAAGGAGTTCCTGATGAAACTAATGCCTGATGCCTGGGGTCGGTTTATAACTAACCGCCCTTTCTTTGGATTTCTTCTGGTTTCCTCTTTTCAGAAAAGGCAACTATAGAGTAGAAATGTCTCCGATCAATATTTTGATATTTGAACCATATCCTTTTAGTCTTGTTTCCGGGAACTTGAGGACCCTGTCATACATTCTCAAGTTCTTCGACAAAACCAGATTTAACCTGATACTTGTTACACCATTTGAAAGCGAGTTTACTGATAAAGTAGTCAAACAAGGTTTTAATTGTATCGTTGTAAAACCGCCGCAAAGGCTGATGCGATATGGAGGGCAGTGTTTGAACGACTCGATATGGGGTAAATTTCTTACACTCTTTAACATGATTCCCTACAACTGGGTTTTAATGAACATAATTAGAGAGAAGAAGATAGATGTCATTTACTGCAACTGCATTCGGGCAGTGCTTTCAATTGCCCTTGCAGCTAAGTTGAGCAGGATACCTATGATGTTATATATAAAAGGGGAACTGCAAAACAGAATATTAGACCCAATCGGGTTTTTTCTTTCTGATAAAATACTCTTTTTCTGTGAGGCCAATAAAAATGACAAATATCCCAATCTTATCAAAAAATATAAAAAAAAGATCGGCTTACTTAAAATCGGATTAAATTTAGAAACTATTGTTGATATTGAAAAGAGGGACAAGACAACACTATCACATCAATTATCCATAGCCCCTAACCGCATTAACATAGCATACTCAGGATTACTTACCCCATTAAAAGGGGTACATTACCTTTTAGATGCTATGAGTTTAATAGTTAAGGCATTTCCGGAGGTTATGCTCTATATTATAGGAGATTGTGTGATTGACGAGCACCAGAATTATAAAGATACGCTTTTTGATCTTATTGAGAAAAATAACTTAAAAAACCATGTTACCTTTACAGGTTGGCGGACCGACGCTCTGGATGTTGTCAGTCTCATGGACATACTTGTTCACCCATCTCTCTCCGAAGGATTTGGCAGGGCGGTATTAGAAGCGATGGCACTTGGTAAGGCAGTCGTTGCCTCAAAGGTGGGAGGTTTAAGAGAAATAATTAAGGATGGAGAAAATGGTTTTTTAGTTGAACCCCAAAATGCTGAACATCTGGCCCAAAAACTTTGTGATCTCCTTAAGGACAGGGAACTTATTGGTAAGATTGGCCGGGCTGCGAGAGAAACAGTATTTTCAGAATATAGTATTCAGGACAAGGTTAAGCAACTTGAGGAAATGTGGAGTGAGATGGCTTCTGTAGGAATTAGTACATAGATTCCATTAATAGTATTCAATTATTTAATGAAAAGGAAATTATATGCTAAACGATAAAACTATTTTAATTACAGGCGGTACAGGATCCTTTGGCAAAAAAATGGTTCAGGTTATTCTGGAACATTATAAACCGGACAAGCTTATTATATTTAGCCGGGATGAACTTAAACAGTTCGAGATGTCTCAGAGGTGGAATGAGGACAAGTATCCGTGTATTCGGTACTTCTTGGGGGATGTAAGGGATAAAGAAAGACTGTTGCGTGCTTTTCATGGAGTTGACTACATTATCCATGCCGCTGCCCTTAAGCAAGTGCCCGCGGCAGAGTATAACCCTTCTGAATTCATTAAAACCAATATCTTTGGCGCAATGAATATCGTTGATGCTGCAATAGAGCAGAAGGTAAAAAAAGTAGTAGCACTTTCTACGGATAAAGCCTGCAATCCTATAAACTTATACGGAGCAACTAAATTATGCTCAGATAAATTATTTGTTGCAGCGAAAGCATGGGGAGGTAAAGATAGTCCCATTTTCTCTGTAGTGCGTTATGGTAATGTTGTCGGCAGTCGCGGTTCAGTCGTACCCTTTTTCAAGGAGCGTGCAAAAACTGGTGTGCTGCCTATTACCGACCCCCGGATGACACGTTTCTGGATCACCCTTGATCAGGCCGTTCATTTTGTCCTTAAAGTCCTCGAAATATCGAAAGGATCCGAGATTTTTGTTCCTAAAATACCTTCGATGAAAATAGTAGATCTGGCAAAAGCTATAGGGCCTGAATGCTCGCATAAAAAAATAGGTATCCGCCCTGGTGAGAAAATTCATGAAATTCTGATATCGGAAGATGAGGGACATAATGTCATCGAGTATAATGAGTGTTATGTCTTAAAACAAAAATTGTCCGATTCATCTGATCTGAACGGCGGGCGACGCTGTGCTGAAGATTTCAAATATGCCTCAGACAATAACCAGGACGTAATCAGTATAGAAGCCCTCAGGCAGGTTCTGGAACAAATCTCGGATGATTATAGTATTGAATCTAACAGATGGTCCATGGAGGATATAGAACAATAGAACATTGCAGACTACCATGAGCCATAAGAATAAACAGAGACTTTTAATTACCGGGGTAAGCGGATTATTAGGCGGAAACCTTGCTTACTATTTTAAGGATAAATATGAAATCCTGGGATTGTATTACTCACATCCTGTTATAATTTATGGAGTCTATACAGAAAAATGTGACATTTCTCAGTTTAGCAATATAGAATCTATTGTAAAGTGGTTTAAACCGTCCGTTATTATCCACTGTGCCTCCTTAACCAATGTTGACCAGTGCGAAACTGAGCGGGATATGACTCGATTGATTAATACCTTGTCTACACGACATCTTGTCGAATCTATATCTAATCATGTAACGCTGATATACATATCTACAGATTCTGTTTATGACGGGGGGGCTGGAAACTTTTCAGAACTTGATGAAGCTCATATAGCACCGCAAAATTACTATGGAACATCGAAATATGAAGGAGAAATAGAATCGTTAAATCATTCCAATACATTGGTTTTGAGGACCAATATATTTGGATGGAATATACAACCCAAAAAAAGCCTTGGCGAGTGGATCCTTGACGAACTTAAAGCTCAGAGGCAAATAAATTGCTTCAAGGATGCCTATTTTTCTTCAATATATACAATGGAACTATCCCGTGTAATAGATATTGCTATACAAAAGAACCTGACTGGGATATTCAATTGCGGCAGTGCCGACTCATGTTCGAAATATGAATTCGCACTAAAGATTGCGGATTATTTCGGATTTAATAAGGAGTTGGTAATACCTATTTCTATAGACAAGTTTAATTTCCGGGCAAAAAGGGGAAAGAACCTTTCATTAAATGTAAACGGAATTCAAAAGGCGCTTGATTATAAATTGCCTACCATCGATCAATCAATTGAGTCTTTTTACAGGGATTATAAAAGTGGAATGCCGGAGTTGATGAAGATAAATCAGCTTGAGGCACAGCCTGAAGGTGTTGTTTTGCCATACGGCCATCAGTATATCGGTGAGGACGACATCCATGCGGTTGTTGATGTTATGCGTTCAGCGCGTCTGACGCAGGGGCCAAAAGTTGATGAATTCGAACGGGAATTGGCTCAATACTGCGGTGCAAAATATGCGGTAGCCGTATCAAGCGGTACTGCTGCACTCCACCTTGCCTGTCTTGCTGCAGGAATAAATGAAGGCCATGAAGCCGTAACCTCTCCCGTAACTTTTGTTGCAAGCGCTAACTGCATACTTTACTGCCATGGCAGACCGGTACTTGCAGACATAGACGGTGAGACATATAATATAGCCCCTTCCGAAATAAGAAATAGGCTAACTTCCATGACTCGGTCTATTATTCCGGTACATTTTGCAGGGCTTCCTTGCGACATGGAGCGCATCAGAAAGATTTCAGATGAACATGGTTTGATAGTAATTGAAGATGCCTGCCATGCCTTAGGATCAAAATGGCAAGAGTCTGATGGAAAGTGGCACCTTACAGGCTCATGCTCACACTCAGACATGACTGTTTTTAGTTTTCACCCGGTAAAACACATTACAACGGGTGAAGGCGGTGCGATAACAACAAATAGTGAAGAGTTATATAAAAAACTTATGATGTTGAGAAGTCACGGAATTACTCGTGAGTCAGACAAATTTGTTAATAAAAAACTTGCGTTTTCTGCTGCTGATGTTCCAAATCCTTGGTATTATGAAATGCAGGAATTAGGTTTTAATTTAAGGATTACTGATATACAGTGCGCTCTTGGGCTTTCACAGCTTAAAAAACTTGATTCTTTTGTGTCCAGAAGGCGCGAAATTGTATCTATGTATAATAAGGCATTCGAGAATATTTCCTGCTTAAAGATACCGGTTGAACTAAAGACTCACCAATCTTCCTGGCATTTGTATGTTGTACAGATAGACTTTGAAAAGCTTGGTAAAAGCCGGTGCTCTATTATGAATAAGTTATATAAACAGGGAGTTGGTACCCAGGTGCATTATATTCCGGTACATCTGCAACCATATTATAGAAGTAAATTAGGCTATAAAGAAGGAGATTATCCTATTGCAGAAGCGTACTACAGCAGAACCCTTTCGCTGCCGCTTTTTCCAAAGATGACAGATGAGGAGGTTGAAAAAGTTATTCGTACGGTCATTTCTGTTTTTAACTAATTCAGCTAAATTACTTGGGCAAAAGTACGTCAGATAACATAATAGGAGATTATATAGTAATGGGAAAACCGTTTCTTATTGCAGAGATAGCGCAGGGGTATGAAGGTAATGAAAAGTTAGTGGAACTTTACGTAAGGGCAGCTTCTGCTGCCGGGGCAGATGCCATAAAATTTCAAGTCTTTTATGCTGACGAATTAGCACTGCCAGACTACAAATATTATCAACTTTTTAAAAGCCTTGAACTCCCATTTGAAATATGGGGAAAAGCAGTTAATGAATCTCACCAGAGGGGAATGGAGTTTTATTCAGATATATTTGGTACGGATTCTCTAACTAAACTGGAGGACATAGGGGTTGATGGTTATAAAGTTCATACCACAGATATTAATAATATCCGCCTTCTTAAACTCATTTCAGGTACAAGGAAAAAAGTGTTTTTGTCCACAGGGGGTTGTCAGCTCGAGGAAATAAAAAGAGCGTTAGATATCCTTGAAAGGTGTAACGTAACGCTTATGTACGGTTTTCAGGCTGAACCCACAGAGCTTGAAGATAATAATTTAAAAAGGATAGGATCGCTTAAGGCATTATATAATAAACCGATCGGTTTTCAAGATCATTCAGCAGGAGACTCGGAACTGGCATTTTACATTCCCTTCGTTGCATTAGGGGCGGGGGTGGATGTTGTAGAAAAACATTTAACTCTAAGTCGTTCCGCACAAATAGAGGACTACATATCAGCATTAACTCCGGAAGAATTCGGGAAATGGGTTTTGCTGATTAGAAAAGCATACGGCAGCCTTGGAAAGGAAGAATGGGAACTTACGGACAAAGAGTTTCAATACAGGGGGAAAGTCAGGCGGGCTGTGTGTGCCGTTAGAGATATAGTGAAAGGGGAACTTTTGAGTGACGATAATTTGACTTTAAAAAGGACAGATAGCAAGAATGTTATCTATGAATTGTCTGAAGTTGCCGGAAGAAAGGCAAGTAATAATATTAAAGAAAACTCTGTTATTGATAAAGGAGATCTGCGATGAAACTGGCTGCTGTATTAGCATGTAGAAATCAGTCATCCAGATTGTATGCCAAACCGTTACAAAACCTTGACGTCAAAAGTAGCGTATCCATCCTTGATTATATGGTGGCCCAGCTTAAAAAGTATTCCGAAATCAATGATATTGTTCTTGCCATATCTAAAAACGAAGAAAATTCAATTTATATGAAGGTTGCTGAGTCTCATAGTATTCCCTCTATTATTGGAGATGATAATGATGTGCTGGCAAGGCTTATCAAAGGAGCGGAATCAGTTAAGGCTGACCACGTTCTAAGGGTTACTACGGAAAGCCCTTATCCCTATATGGATAATCTGTCAGAGATCTATAAATATCATTGTGATAATAATATTGACTATTCGGTAACTAAGGGACTGCCGGATGGAGCCTATTTTGAAATAATCAGTTTGTCTGCATTAAAAAGGAGTTGGGATGAAGGGAGCACGAAACACAGAAGCGAACTATGCACCCTTTATATTTTTGAGAACAAGGATAAATTCAAACTTGCCCAGCATGATGTTCCTCTAACACTTCAAAGAAACGATATCCGGTTAACGGTTGACTGGCCCGAAGATCTTATTGTTATGCGACAAGTTTATGAGGCTCTTAAGCTTTCACCGGATGTTAAACTAAATTTTCCGGACGTAATAAAATATCTGGATGCAAATCCTAAGATCAACGCGATCAATAACTGGATAGATTCAGGTATTGGAAGAGTTTGGTTCTAAGAATGAAATTCTTAGTTACCGGTTGTGGATCCATAGGCAGAAGGCATATAAGCAATCTTCTTGCCATCGGAAACTTTGATATTATTGCTCACGATTTAAATCCTGATGGGAGGAGAAAGGTCAAGGAATTATTCGGGCTAAACGCCTATGAAAATTATGAAGATGCCCTGGCTGAAGGGCCTGATACCGTTATAGTTGCTACGCCTACGAATGAGCATATAGTACCTGCTTTAGATGCAGCGAAAGCAGGATGTCATCTTTTCATAGAAAAACCTGTTTCCCATAATACAGAAGGATTGGCAGAGGTCTTATCAACGGTCAAAGAGAAAGGGTTAATTACGCTGGTAGGCTGTAATATGAGATTCCATCCGGGATTGAAAAAGGTCAAGGAGCTTCTTGATATGAATGCGGTGGGGAAGATTTTATCTGCCGATATTGAGAGCGGTTCGTATATGCCTGAATGGCGTCCTGGCATAGATTACAAAAGGGTATACAGCGCACGCAGTGAGATGGGTGGCGGTGTTATTTTAGATGCAATTCATGAAATTGACTATGCTCGGTGGATGCTTGGAGATGTAGCAGTCGTTTCCTGTATGGCAGACAAACGAAGTTCACTTGCAATAGATGTGGAGGATACTGCTGATATGCTAATCAGGTTTTCTTCCGGTATTATTGCGCGTCTGCATCTTGATTATGTGCAAAGACCATATTCACGGAATTGTAAGTTTGTCGGAGAGGATGGGGTTATCACCTGGGATTTTAATGAGGGACAGGTGGGACTCTTTTTTGCGCAGGATAGGCAGTGGACATGGTTCAAACAACCACCAGATTTTGAGTTGAATCAAATGTATGTTGATGAGATGAAGCATTTTGTTAACTGCTTAAAGGGTATCGAAAAATCGACCCTCGACATATTCGGTGGTGTCGAAGACCTTAAGATAGCCCTTGCTGCTAAACAGTCCGCAAAAGAGAATAGATTTATTTCACTGATTCAATAAAAAGAGATAAAACATGGCCGATCGCTATCATAATTCAGAGGAACTGCTCGAGAGGGCTCTGAAATCCATTCCACTTGGTTCCCAGACCTTCAGCAAGAGTAAGACCCAATATCCATGGGGTGTTTCTCCGTACTTTATAACGCGGGGGCAAGGTAGTCACGTTTGGGATGTGGATGGCAATGAATATATCGATTTCGTAAATTCCCTCGCCGCGGTTACTCTGGGGTATAACGACCCTGATGTAACAGCCGTAGTTCGAGCTCAGCTTGAAGAAGGAATCATCTTTTCTCTGCCTCACCCTATCGAGATGCAAGTGGCTGAAAAGATCGTTGAGATGGTTCCCTGCGCTGAAATGGTCCGCTTCGGGAAAAATGGTTCTGATGCCACGTCAGGCGCCATTCGTCTTGCACGTGCATATACCAGCCGTGACCATGTAGCAGTATGCGGGTATCATGGTTGGCAGGACTGGTATATAGGTTCAACTGCGCGCAATAGGGGAGTTCCAAAATCAACGCAGGACATGACCCATGTGTTTACCTATAATGATATAGAGTCTCTAAATAACATATTTACAGGATATCCCGGGCAGGTAGCTGCTGTTATTATGGAACCTATGAATACGACGGAGCCAGCAGATGGCTTTTTGGCAAAAGCGAAAGATTTAACTAATAAAAATGGCGCAGTGTTTATTTTTGATGAAACAATCACCGGGTTTCGCTATGCCAACGGTGGTGCTCAGGAATATTTTGGAGTCACCCCGGACCTGGCCACTTTTGGAAAGGGGCTGGCAAACGGTTATCCTGTTTCTGCAATTGCCGGAAGGACTGAGATAATGCGGCTCATGGAAGAGATATTTTTCTCGTTTACATTTGGAGGAGAGACACTGTCTCTTGTTGCTGCCCTTGCGACTATTACAAAACTGCAAAAGAAACCGGTTCTTAAAACTGTGTGGGAGCAGGGGAAAAAAGTTGTTGATTCGGTCAATGTCTTGATTAAACGTCATGGATTACAGGAGGTGTTGTCAACCAGCGGGAAGCCATGCTGGTCTTTTCTGATCTTTAGGGATACCGCTGGTTGCACTCAATGGGAACTAAAAACCCTTTTTCTGCAAGAGGTTTTTGCACGGGGGTTATTGACCGTAGGCACCCATAATATGAGTTATACACACAGCGACGAGGACATACAAAAGCTGGTGGACATTTATGACGCTGTGTTTGCTATATTGAAGGATGTAGCAGAAAATGGCTCCATAAAAAAATATCTGCACTGCGAACCACTCGTGCCGCTGTTTAAGGTGAGATAACATGAAGATTGGGCTTAAGCTGTATTCTAAGGATGTAGCCTTGATTCCTGATGCCGGTAAGTTAAAAGTGAAGGAATTTTTTGACTTTGTTGAGTTGTATGTTATTCCGGGGTCTTATGAAAACACCATCGAAAACTGGAAGGGTTTGGATGTTCCATACGTTATCCATGCTCCCCACTCACATCACGGGGTCAACTTTGCACAGGTGGATAAATTGGAGACCAACCTTAAACATATTGGCGAAACACAGCTATTTGCAGATACACTTGGTGCGGCTATTATCATTGTACATGGTGGAAATAACGGAAGTTTTGACGAGACGCTCCGACAGATAAGTCTGTTAGATGATAGTCGTATGGTTCTTGAAAATAAACCTAAGATAGGCCTGTCGAATGAAGTATGTGTTGGGTGTACTCCTTCGGAATTTCAATATGGTATTGAGAGGGAAGTTTTAAATGGGATAGCCCTTGACTTCGGGCATGCCAGCTGTGCTGCAAGATCATTGGGCATCAATGCGATGGAGATTATAAAAGACCTCATGATATTTAAACCAAAAATCTTTCATCTATCAGACGGTGATGCCTTATCTGAAAGAGACATTCACCTCAATTTGGGGAGGGGAGACTTAGACCTTTCTGAATTCGTTTCTGTTATACCTGACGACAGTCTTATAACAATTGAGACCCCCCGAAATCCTTTAAACAAGCTTGACGATTTTATGAAAGATATTCTTTTCTTAAGAAGAATTCTTTCTCAAAATGTCAGACTTAATTAGTCTTAATAACATTGTTCAACAAGGCAAAAACACAATTATGATAACCCAATCCGAGGACTTGGATAACGACAGTAACCTGAGACTTAGGGATTTGGAAGTTGAAGATATACATGACTTATTCACATGGAGAAATCATCCTGATATTAGAAAGAACTCTTTCAATACAGACACTCTGTTATGGGATGAACATGAGAAATGGTTTAAGGCAAAAAGTAAAGATCCGGACACTGCAATATACATAGCCTGTTGTAAAAATTATAAAGTAGGCTCGATAAGATTTGAAGAAAAAGACACTGCAATTAGGGTAAGTGTAATGCTGAACCCTGATTTTTTAGGCAAAGGCATAGGTTCAAAACTCATAAATCTGGCGACAAAAAAATTTATCAATGACAGAATGCCTGATAAACCAATAGTAGCAGAAATTAAAAAAGATAATATAGCATCTGTGAAGGCCTTCCAGAAGGCTGGATTTAAGGAAAGCCACGTAACTTTAGTATATAGCAATGAGTGAGAAATTTAAAATCGGTAATCGTTGGATCGGCTCCGGATATCCTCCTTTTGTAATTGCAGAGATGTCAGGCAATCACAATCAGTCTCTGGAAAAAGCGTTGGAGATTGTTAAAGCTGCCTCACAGTCTGGTGCCCATGCGCTTAAATTACAAACATATACAGCAGATACATTGACTATAAACGTGGAATCTGAGAATTTTGTAATTAACGATCCAAACAGCTTATGGAACAGACAGTCGCTCTATAACCTTTATCAAAAAGCTTATACTCCATGGGAATGGCATGAACCTATTTTTAAACGTTGTAGCGAACTGGGATTAATTGCCTTCAGCACTCCTTTTGATGAAACGTCAGTGGATTTTCTTGAGGTTCTTGATACACCTGCATATAAAATCGCATCGTTTGAAAATAACCATCTGCCATTGATTCGTAAAGCAGCATCTACTGGAAGACCCTTAATAATCTCTACAGGTATGGCAACAATTGCGGAGCTTGATGAGGCTGTCGGGACCGCACGAGATGCAGGTTGTAAAGATCTGATATTGTTGAAATGCACAAGCACTTATCCAGCAACACCTGAAGATACTAATCTGTTAACCATTCCACATTTAAGGCAGCTTTTTGGTGCTGAAGTTGGTTTATCTGATCATACCCTTGGTATAGGTGTGGCGGTCGCAAGTATTGCTTTAGGAGCAACGATAATTGAAAAACACTTTACCCTATCCCGTGCTGATGGTGGAGTGGATTCGGCATTTTCAATGGAGCCGGAAGAAATGAAACTTCTTGTGGAAGAAACACACAAAGCATGGCAGGCAGTGGGAAAGGTTTCTTATGGGACCACTGAAAAAGAAAAAGCATCTGCCAAATTACGTCGCTCAATCTATATAGTTGATGATATTAAAAAGGGTGAAGAATTCACATCAAAGAATCTTCGAATAATCCGACCGGGAGAAGGATTGCCTCCGAAATACTATGATTTCCTGCTGGGTAAACGTGTATCCTGCAATATAAAAAGGGGAACTCCAATGAATTGGGAGTTCTTAGGATGAAGTTGAGAGCAAAATCTACAAGACAGCAAATATGCTATATCCCAGATCCAGATGTTTAGGAGGTGGTAGATGTATAATCCATACGTTATAGGCAAGAACATTTATCTGAGGCATCCGAAAGAGGAGGATGCAGTTGGCAAATGGCATGAGTGGTTCAGCGACGAAGAAACAACACGCTTTTTAATTGATAGGTTCTGGCCTAATTCTGCAGAATCGCAGGTTGAGTTTTTTAAAATGCTCAGGAATGATAGATGCCGCTTAGTGTTATCGGTTATCGATAAGAAGAGCGATCAGCATATCGGTATTGTAAGCCTCGGAAATATCAACTGGGTTCACAGGTACTCCGATTTTGCCCTTGTTATTGGGGAAAAGGATTTTAGAAAGGAAGCCTATGCAATCGAGGGAATTACGCTTATTCTGAAAATAGCTTTTTTACGGCTCAATTTGGAAACGCTGAAGGGTGCTTATGTACGATCAAATCAAATGACAAAGGCAATATGTAATGTATTTAAATTTAAAGAGGTCGGTGTTTATGACAATCTGCTTCGGATAAATGGAAAATCTGAAGACCTGGTTGCCGTAATGTTGGGTCGGGAATCATGGATGAAAAGAAATAAGCTTCTCTAATGATTTTCATCTCGGAATAAGTTCGTACAGTTTTTTATCGGGTCATCGTTCGATTTTTCGTGATTTTAATGATCATAAAAGAAAGCACATATCCTTGCAAGGGGGACATCGCTTGGGAGAACCGCTAAGTCTCTGATTTCCGGGGGCAGAGTTTACCTGTGGAGGCATTGATTAAATTGAATAGTAACTATCCCAATTTGACTCTCATAAGAGAGAGTATCTGCAAAGTGTCCCCCTTTCAAAAAAAGCATGTTGAAAGCTATTTGAATAGCCAAAACGATATGTTTAAGGAAGATGCTGAGAATTTCTTCAAAATATTCCTAGGATATATTGAGAGCCAGGGCTATACAGTGGATTATGCTGCTAAGGCGTATGACAAACTGTGTAAGGATATTTTGCTTGAGGAAGTGAAATTTAAAAAAACAGGAAAGTACTCAATGCAGGATTCCAGTCAAGCAGTCTCGATGGTTTATAGCAATGAAGAGTTCATGAGGTTGTATATGTTCGGACTGGCAATCTCTCAGTTTTTTTGGAAAAATCATTATAAAATTTATAAATTTTTCATCGAATATTTGGCACATAAAACAGTCGTGAAAAACTATTTGGAAATTGGTCCTGGCCATGGACTGTATATGCTTGAAGCCATCCGGTCTTTTAAGCAGGCTTTCTGTAAAGGCATTGATATAAGTGAAGTGTCGTTGAATATTTCATCCAGTATTGTGAAATACTTCTTTCCTGACAGGGCAAATATATCATTTGAAAGGGTGGATATTTTAGGATATGACAAAAAGGGGGTATACGACTTTATCGTAATGGGTGAAGTGTTGGAACATGTTCAAGATCCCATCGGATTATTAGAAAAGGTAAATCAGTTTTTAGATCACGATGGAGAAGTCTTTATTACCACATGCGCAAATTGTCCAGCGATTGACCATATTTATCTCTATAATGATGCGGAACACATCCGCACTCATATAAGGAAGTCGGGATTCAAGATTATTTCTGAACTATTATTGCCAGTTATTGACCCTCAAGAGAAACTCTATGATGAAAAAACTTCAATAAACTATGCGGCAATACTGCAAAAGTAGGTTATCGTGACTGAAGATCGGTTTGAATCTATAAATGTAGGAGACGAGGCTGAACTTTTGCACACAATTTCAGCCAGTGATTTAGATTTGTTTGTTCAACTTACAGGGGATAATAATCCGTTGCATGTTGATGATAGCTATGCAGCCACCACTTCCTTCAAAAAAACAGTAGTACATGGAATGCTTACAGCATCATTTATTTCAACGATTATTGGCACTAAACTGCCGGGAAAGGGCTCTCTGTGGTATGAACAGCAATTGCGTTTTTTAGCACCTGTACGAGTTGGAGAGGACATAAGGGTTTTGGCTAAAGTTAGGCATAAATCTATAGCTCTGAGGATACTGACGATTAGTATAGTTGTTTTTGGCAGGCAGGGAAAAGAAGTTATCGAAGGGGAGGTAAAAGTGAAAGTCCTAAAACCTGAAGTCAGGGAGAAGACGGATAAGGATGAAAAGAATACGGGAGTAGTGATTGTTACCGGCGCTAGTCGAGGCATAGGCGCAGCTATTGCTAAAGAACTTGCTTTGACTGGGTATACTGTGCTTGTAAATTACAGCAAAAGTGCTGCTCCGGCAGAAGAGGTTGTGAGGGACATCCGGGGGTCTCAAGGACAGGCGATAGCTTTTCAAGCAGATGTTTCAAATGATGCTGAAGTTAGGGAGATGGTTGCATTTACGTTGAAAGAATTCGGTTCAATTACAGGGATTGTGAATAATGCTTCACCTAAAATCGAGAACGTGAATTTTCAAAAACTACGCTGGAATGATATTCAAATTCACCTTGATGTGCAGATCAAGGGCTCATTCAATTTGTGCCAAGCTGTTTTGCCACATTTCATAGAAAATAAAAACGGTGTAATTGTAAATATTGCAAGCACTGTTGCTGATAATATCCCGCCAGTAGAGTGGCTACCCTATAGTATGGCTAAAGCTGCCCTTATCTCGTTTTCCCGCTCTTTAGCTGTGGAATATGGGCCAAAAATGATAAGAGTCAATTGTGTTTCTCCGGGTATGACCCAAACTGATTTAATTGCAGATATACCGGAGAAAGCAAAGATGGTTGTCAAAATGCAAACTCCTTTGCGAAGATTAGCGTCTGCCGAGGATATTGCCGGCGTAGTTGGTTTTTTATTTAGCGAAAAAGCATTGCATATTACGGGTGAAAACATTCGAGTTTGTGGCGGCTTAATAATGCGATAGTATTCGTCCACGGTGAATAGTAAAAGGAAACTGTATGGCAACATTATCATATTCTGAAGTTCAAGAATTTGTAAATAATTCTCATTTAGAACAATATCCTAAATTAAATATTTCTATACTTCGTAATATAGTGGTCGAGACCATCGAGCCATATTGGAGATATTTTGCGATAAAAATGGGCTTTAATGCGCAGGTTAAATTTGGAGAATATGACAATGTATTTCAAGAGGCAGTCGGAGGAATGGGCAATGTATTAAATAAAGATACGGATGTCGTAATGGTTTTTCTTAAGATGGATACGATATCGTACGATCTTGCCAACAATTATACTGCTTTGAGCGTTGAGCAGGTGCATCTGGAAGTGAAAAGGATAAAGGAATATATTGCCGCTGTTCTTGCAGGTATTCGAAGGCAAACAGATGCTTTCCTGCTTTGGCACTGTTTTGATCTACCCACGTATCCGGCGTATGGAATCTGGGACAGCCAAACGTCCGATGGCCAGTTGGAAACCTTACGGGAATTAAACAGGTTTTTATTGTCAATTATTGGAAGTCATACGAATACCTATTGTGTCGACCTGAATTTATGCATAGCACGGATAGGAGCAAATAATTTTTTTGATCCCCGCTACTGGCATATCGGCCGCGCTCCTTTTGCCAGCGCCGCATTATATGAAATTGCATCGGAAAATTTTAAATTTATCCGGGCACGTAAGGGAAAAAACAAGAAATGCATAGTACTGGATTGCGATAACATATTGTGGGGAGGTATTGTCGGAGAAGATGGTTTTGCTGGGGTTAAATTGGGTAAAACCTATCCGGGCTCGGCATATTGTGAATTTCAACAGGAGGTATTAAACCTCTATCATCGCGGGGTGATCATTGCGATATGCAGCAAAAATAATGAGGATGATGTTATGGAGATATTTAGAAATCACCCTGATATGGTTCTTAAAGAAAAACATATTACCAATTTTAAGGTTAATTGGCAAGATAAGGCAACAAATATCCGGCAAATTGCGAAGGATTTAAATATCGGGTTGGATAGCATGGTTTTTTTTGATGATAGCGAATTTGAAGCCAATTTGGTCCGCGAAATCGTTCCTGAAGTAGAGGTTATTCACATGCCTCCTCAGAAAGCCGTCGAATACAGAAACATGTTGGCTTCCTGTGGTTTTTTTGACACCTTGACCATAACGGCAGAGGATAAGAAAAGGGGCTTAATGTACAAAGCTGAGGTTGCTCGTAAAGATCTTCAGAAGCAATCTATAGATATACAGAGCTATTATAAATCCCTGGAAATGAAATTGGAGATTTGCTATGCCGATACGTTCTCCATCCCGCGCATAGCCCAACTTACTCAAAAGACCAACCAGTTTAACCTTACTTCTGTAAGATATTCGGAGTCCGATATAAATAGACTCGCCGATTCCGACGATTCTGATGTGATGTATGTGAAATTGGAGGACCGCTTTGGTGATTACGGGATTGTGGGCGTCGCTATTTTAAAACATTTTGCTGATTTTTTCGAGATAGATACCTTTTTGCTCAGTTGCCGTGTAACTGGCCGCGGAGTAGAGGACGCTTTTTTAGTCGAATGTATGAAATTATCGGGGAAACGCAATAAGAGGGCAGTTCGTGGCCGATACATAAAATCCAAGAAAAATCAGCAAGTGGCTGATTTTTATAAAGCGCATGGATTTGAAGTTCTTGAAGTGAAAAGTGACGACACACTATACCAGTTTGATTTATCAAAACCATATCCTGATTGCCCTTGGTATTTTAAGGATAATAATGTTCGTTTGTGAGGAGGTCGAAAAGTGAAAGAAAAGGTTAAAAAAGTTATGTCCAATATATTTCAAGTCCCGATTAAAGATATTACTGATGATGCGTCACCAGATACCATAACCGGATGGGATTCATTAAAACATATGAATTTGGTTCTTGCTTTAGAAGAGGAGTTCGGAGTTCAATTTTCTGATGCACAAATCCTTGAACTGCTGAATTTTCAATTAATTTTATTAACCTTAAAAGAAGTAGGGGTTAGAGAATAGGTCATACGGTATACAGAACAGAATATCATGTGGTTTGTATACCAAAATATCGGAGAAGAATCCTGAATACTGGCGTTAAAGAGTATCTGAAGATGTTGTGGCTGAAAATGTTATAATAGATACCAAGCGCATGAGACGTGGGGTCATATCTTTATTCTTGACACCAAGGGTAGCCTTCTATGTCCATTGTAAGGATTTGACCCCATTGTACATTCAGGAATCGCACGGAAAAGGATATGCAACGGAAGCTATAAGTCTTATTACAGACCATGCGTTTAATAAGCTCAATCTTCACAAGCTTTATACGGGCATGGTTAAGGGGAATGAGGCGTCCAAACGAGCATTTGAATCAGTTGGTTTTAAGGTAGAGGGAATTTTGAGGGAGCATTTTTATCTTAATGACGAACATCTTGATTGTTATAGAATGGGTCTGCTAAAAAGTGAATATAAGAAATAATAGCTCTGAACCGGATGATATGTTTTTTCTTAACTTAGTATAGTAATAAAAGGAGGTTGTGATGATATTATATTGTGGAAAAACCAATGTGCAACTTGCTAAAACAAATATCAATTCGAAAGATGTTCTATTCCAGTCAGCTTCGTTACTGATAGCCTCTAAAAAACCCTGCAAGATAATACGTATTAGTGAAAATAGAGTGATTTTTCTATGGGGTGATATTTACGCAGTAAAACGCCGTAATGGTGACTACATTCCTCTGGACATAAGTACGGGTGGTGAGACAGTCCTCCGTGATTTATTTGAAAATTGTGAAATTGGTGAGATATCCCAGCGAGTAGAAGGAAATTATACGGCCATACTTTTGGAAGATGAGAAAAGGACTGTAGCCTTTTGTGATGCCTTTAATAGAACTGAGGTTTTCTATACACTGAAATCAGATGGGGCTGTTGTCTCTACTGACCTGGAGCCGGTGATTAAGTGTTTGGGGAAGGTCGGTTATTCACAGGTAGCCTTATCAAATATGTTATCAATATACGGCTATTTTGCGCCAAAAAAACTTACAATCTATAAAGAGATCAACCGGCTTGGTGTTGGTGAATACCTTGTGTACGATAGTGATGCCGTAACTATTCATGGCACTGAATATATTCCAACCTCCTGCCACGAGTTTACGGAACGTGAGCACCATGAATATGCCGACATCTTCAATAATGCGGTAAGGATGAGGGCGTCGGATCACGTAAATTGGGTTTTCCTCTCTAGCGGATGGGATTCGACATCTATTTTAGCTTCACTTATAAAACAATACGGAAGGTCAAAGGTGCGCGGTGTAATTGGCAAGATGAATTATTCTGATCGGGCTGGCACAATTAATCAGTTTGAACTCGACAGAGCTCATAAGTTTGCTGAATACTTCGGTATTGAGTTGGATGTCGTACCTCTTAACCTGTGTGGACAGGATGCAATAGATTATTGGAAATCTATAAGCCTCAGTCTAAAACAACAGCATGTATACTCAATCTCCGCTTATAATTTTTTTAGGTTGACTGACCATGTTTTAAACTACGGTGATGAAAAGGATGTCATTTTTGCCGGAGAAATCAGCGATGGCGTTCACAATTTTGGGTTTTCACAATTTGCCACCATACTGGACCACCCAGATTTAGGTTTCCGCGAATATAGTGATAAAATGGCTTGTTATCTTTATGGGCCGACTTTTTTCAAATCAGTTTTGGATGGCACTTATAGTAATGATGTTGTATACAAATTTCTTCGTGACCGCATTGGTGGAAGTCTATTTGATGACACAACAGATATAGACGAAAATGGACGGCGTATGGGATACTTTTCTTCTTTTTTTCTGCGAAACGTTCGAATTCCTTTCTACGGGCTTCATAATGCAAAGATTCTTACAGGCAAGGGTGCTGAAATTTTAGAAAATGAATTATATGAAACGTATCTTAAGAGTGCAGCTGAAAAAGCTACTCCTGAAACGCTCTATTCATGGCTTCTTTACCTGTATAACAGTTTTTACTGGCAAGGCGGTACCGCCCGGTGCTTTGGGTCAAGACTTGCCGAGTCGGGAAAGAAACTTAAGCTGCCATTCTGGGATGGGAGACTGCACAGGTTTCTTAGCGAAATGCCAGAGGATTGGGGCCGGGGCCTTGAGCTTAAACCAACTAAATATCCTTTAAAATGGACTCTTGCGAATAAACTTGATTATCCAATGCATTTTCAAACAGGTCCTCATTCCTACCTTTACGATGTAAACCCTCGTTTCAGTCACGCGAGTGAGATACTTTTTGGTTCATTCGCATCATCGTATTTTAAAGAATTAGTGAAGGATTATCCATATGAAAAAATACTTGATGAGAGATATTTTGACCTCGGCTATTTGCGAAAACTTACTGACGATTATAGAAGTGGAGTTGAACATTCTGGCCAGGAACGGTCGGATTTGTTATCACTTGTTACTCTATGTTTAATAGGGTGGTATTAAGTATGAATATTTTGGTGTAAATGAGTTACGCGCAGACGTTTAAATTCAAATATGTATGTCAATGGAGGAAAGAATTTGGATAAGATTGATTTTATTGAGAAACCAGTATTTATTTGCGGGCATCGCAGGTCAGGAACAACTTTTTTTTTAAGTCTACTGGAAAATCATCCGGAATTGCTGGTTTATCCTACCGATAGTGGTTTTTTTTACGCTTTTTATCCTATCTATGAGAGTTCAAATTATTCTAATAAAGAAAAAATTGAACAAATTGTCAACTTTTGTATAAAAAATATGGAAGATATCTTAACCGATTCTTTTCCTGACAATATTCTTAAAGAAATAGATTTTTCTGTAAAGGCTTTTCGTGATGAATTCAGGAAACTGGCAAAAAATACGCAATGCACGTCCAGAGAGCTTCTAATTTCCGTTATTCGCGCATATAAAGAACAGTATGCACATCCCAAAAAGCCTTTGCTATGGGTTGAGAAAACAACAAGCTCTGAAATATATGCAGCTGATGCATTGAAATGGTTTCCGCATGCAAAGTTTATCCATGTCTTACGAGACCCTCGTGATAATTGGGCATCATTAAAATCGGGATGGGAAGTGCGTTTTAAATATCAAAACGATACCATCGGCCGCTTGATGCATAGCATGATAGAGCGTGGAAAATTCGGATTCGAGCTTGCAGTGATAAACCAAAAGAGATTCGGGAAGAAGAAATACAAGATAATCAGATATGAGGATTTGGTGGGAAATACAAAATCAGTGATGGAAGATGTCTGTAGATTTCTTGATATATCTTTATCAAGGAAAGTTTTAACTCCTACGATTTGCGGAAAGGCATGGAAAGGAAATAATTACAGTAAAACTAATTTCAAAGGCCCCTCATCTTATAACGTCAGTAGATGGAAGGAGAGGATTACAGAGCAAGAGGCTAAGCTTTTAGAATATCATTTTGAGGATTTTATGAAAAAATTCGATTATCCTGTATTTTTTGATTTGGCAGAAAAAGTCAATGCCGCTGTTGAACATTATAAATGGTATAATTATGCGCAAATATATTCTTATTCGAGTACACGTTCGGTAAAAGATCCAAAACAAAAAAGGAAATGATCATGCTTGAGCTTCTGAAACGCTTGTGGCCATTGAAAAGATCTCTTGTTTCTGATGGATACGATGAAGCAATCAGAATTATTGATAGAGAATATAATATTGAGGTTTCTGCATATCCTTCCGGGACAGAATGCTGGACATGGTTTATCCCTGAAAAGTGGACATGTTATGCGGCGTATTTAGAAACACTGGAGGGAAAGCGGCTAATTGACTATAAAGACCATCCATTACATTGTATGGATTACTCCTTATCGGTTGATAAAGTTGTTGACCGAGCCGAACTCTTTAGTCATTTATATTCACATGAAAGAAATCCAGATGCAATTCCATACCGCTTTAAGTATTATGAAAAAGATTGGGGTCTTTGTTGTACAAAAAAGGTTAAAGATAATCTAAACGAAGACAAGTATCGGGTGGTCATAACAACTGAATTTTCCAAAGGGGAATTGAAAGTTGGACAGTTATGGTTACCAGGAAAAACAGACAATATATTTGTGATTATGGCGCATCTCTGCCATCCTTTTATGGCTAATGACGATCTTTCAGGGGTTGTAGTAGGTTTAGAGTTAATGAAACGCTTGAAGTCCTTAGAAGATAGAAATTATACCTATCTTTTATTACTCGTGCCGGAAACTATTGGGACGGTTGCTTGGTTAAGTCATAATGAGCATATCATTCCTAAAATAAAGGGCGGTCTTTTTTTAGAGATGTTAGGTCTTGACTCCCCCCATGCCTTACAGCGTTCTTATCATGGAAACACCCAAATCGATTTATGTATGGAACATGTACTTATGGAAACGGATAAAAAAGCTTACTGTAGGAATTTTAGTGAAATAATCAGGAATGATGAACTTGAATTTAATTCTCCTTCTTTTCGCATCCCCATGTTATCTCTTTCGAGGTGCCTTCCTCCTGAATCTGAATGGTATCCTTATCCAGAATATCATACTCACTTTGATAGTCCAGATATCATCAAGGAGCAGAGTTTAAATGAGTCTTTAGAATTAGCTTTCAATATGATTGATGTTTTTGATAAGAATATCTATGCAAGAGCAAAATTTAAGGGTCAGATTTTCTGTTCAAGATATGGTTTATACCCAAAAGAATTATCGCAATATATTATCTTTATGAAGGTCATGTTTGACTTGGACGGGAATCATTCTATTATTGATATGTGCCGTA
>Ga0209323_10000158_pt1 | contig 40823 bp, 29 predicted proteins | sample Rifsed19ft2_FD_184014 | JGI IMG/M metagenome (GOLD analysis project Ga0209323, IMG submission 184014) | Soil microbial communities from Rifle, Colorado, USA - sediment 19ft 2 (version 2) | ecosystem: Environmental > Terrestrial > Deep subsurface > Rock core/Sediment | place: Rifle, Colorado...
ATCACAGTCTTGATGAAATAGTCAATATGGCAAACGGCAGCGGAGCAGATATTTTCATTTCGATCCACAATAATGCTTCAGTTTCAGCTTCGGCAAATGGTACGGAGACTTACTGGAACGCAAACGGAGTGAATGGGTCAAGTCAGCTTGCAAGCCTTGTACAATCAAGACTCCTGAGTCAGATCGGCAGGGCAAACCGCGGTGTAAAAACTGCCGATTTCAGGGTTATCAAATATACGAGAATGCCCGCCGCACTGGTAGAGTGTTCTTTTGTCTCAAATCCTACCGAAGCCGCACTTCTTAAGACAGCGGATTTTCAGGAAAAATGCGCGACAGGACTTTTTAATGCAATAAATGAGTTTTCGAAAGGAATAAATAAGGATACCGGAAGTTATACAGGCGGTTCCGGTAATAGTTCTGCAGGGTTTACTGTTATAATTGACTACCCTGGCAATAATGCAACCATCGATAAGAATTTCCCGATCAGCGGCTGGGCGGCAGATTTAAATAATAAACCTCCAAAGAAATTAGCAAGGGTAGAGATCTTCAAGGGATCAGAAAGGAATACAAGTAACTTCATTGGGACCGCATCAAGGTTCGATCGACCGGATCTGGGTAGAAAGGATATTCTTGATAGTGGTTATCTGCTCAATATAAGTCTTGATTCTCTGGTTAAGGGAGAAAATATTCTATATGTTTATGCCTATGATGCAAATGGTAACTATACCTATAATATGGTCAAAATAAATGTGATCAAAGAAGGTGCTCCTACGGAACAGCCTAATAGTAATCCTGTAGCCAATCCTGCCGGGCCTTACCAGGGAACAGTAAACGAGGCAATAACTTTTAACGGTTCTGCATCCACAGATTCAGACGGCAGCATAACCGAATATATATGGGATTTTGGTGACGGAAGCAGCGGAAGCACGGCAAATCCTGTACATACTTACGCAAGTTCCGGAGTTTATACTGTAAAACTCACGGTTAAAGACAATAAAAATGCTCAGTCAGCTGCGGTCCAGGTAAGTGCAACTATTTCCGAAGAAGATGAAGAAACTGGCCAGGAAGAGGGTCAGGAAGGAACTTCGGGAGATGAGAGTGTATCAATATCCAACTCTACCATTGTAATAGGTTATAAAGAAGCAACCGTAGAGCAGCTGGTAAAATTGTTTATAGACAGAAACTCAAACAAGGTAGAGCGAGCCAGAAGACTGGCAGTTTTATACATACAATACGGTAAATTATTTAACATAAGAGCGGATATAGCCTGGGCCCAAATGAGCCATGAGACGGGATTTCTGGAGTTCACAGGAGATGTAAAACCTGAACAGAATAACTTCTGCGGTATGGGAGCTGTAGGTGCAGGAGTTCCCGGTAATAGTTTTGCCACTGAAGAATTAGGAGTAATTGCCCATTATGCACATCTTTCCTGGTATTATTACCAGAATCATAAAAACGAATACTGCAATAACCAATACGATCCGAGGCATTTCGAAAATACGCATAACAGATATACCGGTGACACCACTCTGGGCTTTTTAAACGGAAGGTGGGCACCCGGCAGCACTTATACAAATAAGATAGTACTTTTTGCAAATGAAGTATGGCAGGGAACTGATATAATCGAGCATACGGTAACGGCAAATGCAGGCCAGGATTTGATCGCAGATGTAGGAGAAGAGCTTACATTCGATGCTTCCGGAAGTGTAATTTCTCCGCTTGCTGAAGCAGGGACAATAACTTATTCCTGGGATTGGAATAGCGATGGAGTATATGACGCAACTACTGAAAACTCGGTCATAAAACACGCTTTTAATAGTGAAGGAACATTTAATGTAAAACTCGAAGTGACAGCATTTGAGAATATCAAGTCAACGGATATAGTCCTAGTAAGTATAAATGCTATTCCTACGGCAAATCCAGGCGGACCTTACGAGGGAACAGTAAACGAAGCAATAACATTGGACGGTTCAGCTTCCACCGATTCAGACGGCACAATAACCGAATATTCGTGGAATTTCGGCGACAATTCGACGGGAACAGGAGTAAAGCCCGCCCATACATACACAGTCGCCGGGACTTATACAGTGACTCTTACTGTAAAGGATGACAAAGAGGCAAGTTCCATATCGGAACATACTACTGTTATTATAACCCAAGAAGGACAGGAACCGGAGGATGGCGAAGAAGAGAGTGAAGAAACTGCTGAAAATATTATACCCATAGCCAGTCCGGGTGGACCTTACACCGGTACGGCAGGTAAAGAAAGGACCTTTGACGGTTCAGCTTCCGTTGATTCAGATGGCAGTATTACCGAATACAACTGGAATTTCGGCGACAATTCAACCGGAACGGGAGCAAAACCTGTTCATACATATGCTGCAGCCGGAACTTATACTGTGACACTTACGGTAAAAGATAACAGCGGCGCATCATCCGATGCAAAAACAACCACAGTTACAGTAACAGTAGAAGTAAAGATAGTTGTATCAAGGGAAATAGGAAGATATTCAGGTGTATTTACCATGGTCATCGATACCCCCAGGAATAATGAAAGTATCTCGCAGGATTTTGTCTTTAGTGGTTGGGCTGCCGATCTAGTTAATAAAAAACCTGTGAAACTTGCAAAAGTCGAGATTTATAACGGCAGGGATAGATATGAACATAACTTCCTTGGAACGGCATCGATATTCCAGAGGCCCGATCTTGGCAGAAAGGATATATTAGACAGCGGATATTCACTAAGAATTTCTCTGAAATCGCTGATGGCAGGGGAGAATACACTCTGGGTGTATGCTTATGATGCAAGTAACAACTATAGCCTTACGGCAGTAAAGATAAATGTTATCAAGGAAGCATCCGGAGATGGTGGAGACGGCAATGAAGTAACTGTTGAAAATGTTAAGCCCACAGCCAATCTGGGTGGACCTTACACCGCTACGGCAGGCAAGGAGATGACCTTTGATGGCTCTGCTTCCACAGATTCAGATGGCAGCATTGCTGAATATACCTGGAATTTCGGTGACAATTCAACCGGAACGGGAGCAAAACCTGTCCATACATATGCCGCAGCCGGAACTTATACGGTGACTCTTACGGTAAAAGATAATAGCGGCGCATCGTCCGATGCAAAAACGACCACAGCCACAGTAACAGTAGAAACCAGCGGTAGTTCCGGGCAGAGTTATCCGGTAAATACAACACCGATTTCTAACTCTACCAGCGTAATTGGCTATACGGAAGTAACAGTTGATCAGCTTGTAAAAATATTTACGGACAGGAACTCAAGTAAGGTAGATTGGGCAAGAAGAATTGCTCCTATATACATCAATTATGGTAAACTGTTTAATATAAGAGCGGATATAGCCTGGGCGCAGATGTGCCATGAAACCGGATTTCTGGAATATACCGGAGATGTAAGGCCAAACCAGAACAATTTCAGCGGTATGGGAGCCACCGGAGGCGGCGTACCGGGTAATAGCTTTGCCACCGAAGAACTGGGGATAATAGCACATTACGCACATCTTTCCTGGTATTATTACCAGAATCATATAAATAACTACTGCAACAACCAGTACGATCCCAGACATTTTGGAAGTTCGCATTACAAATATACCGGCAATACTACTTTGGGATTTTTGAACGGAAATTGGGCACCCGGCAGTACTTACACGGATAAGATCATATTATTTGCCAACAGAATATATGGTTTCTGATTTCTTGAAGGGACAATCAGTCTTCCCCTTTGGAATAGCTATCTTTTTTTCTTTAAATTGAATCAATCCGGTTCCGTGTAAAAAAATAAATCATTTTTATACCTATCCTTATATTTATTGCTATTTTTTTTGATTTAATTTATCTTAAATTGAAAGTTCTGATAAAATCTTTATAAAGTATAATCGTATTTAAAGATAAAATTACTTATTTAAAGGTAAATAATGCAGAAAAATCATATTTCAACCGGTTACGATTTTCATGATAGAATTTTTAGATTCTTTGTCTTTACCGGTTTTTTTACGGTATTTTTTTTATACCATAAAGATGTCGTTTATCAGAATCCAATACTATTTTATGCGATTAATACACTTATATTTGCCTTATTCATTATTTCTGTTTACAGCATAAAGATCGGACTATATACTTTTATATTCTTCATACCTCTTTTGAATTCACTTACCACGATTCTGGGGATAAAAAGTATAAGGGCAATATTATTTCTGTTCTTTTCGCTTTTCCTGGGTTTTTTAGTCAATAAAGCGAAAGATATCGAAAATCGATTATATCCTAGTAAATTCGACCTGTATTACGAAAATGAGATCGGGCTGGCAGTATTTACATTTATCATAATCGTGGCGATTTCCTCCGCAATTACCATATACCGCTATTTGAATTTTGTACCTTTTCTATCAACAAAATATCATGATCTTATGGTAAATATAGAAGGTACAGGATCTACCGGTTCGATACAGTGGACCATAAAGTTTTTCTTCAACTACATAATAGGATTCGGTCTGCTGTTTATCATTTTCAATACTTTTAAGAAAACCAGAGATATTATAGAAGCGGTTATCGTAATAATTGCTTCAAATGCGGTCTTTTTTATAGTCGGATTTTATCAGTATTTCTTTAACCCCACTTTTGGTAGCTTCACTCAATGGGCTGAAGCACACCGAATCAATGCTACCTTTACTGATCCTAATTCACTTGGGAACTACCTGATATTGATGTTTCCTTTGTATATAATATTGATTATTTATTATAAAAAATGGTACCTTAAACTATTATTTACTGTTCTGCTTGTGGTTTTTCTACTCATGACTTTTTTCTCGGGTTCAAGAAACGCAATGCTGGGGATAATAGTGGCTCTGGCAGCATTTGTTATTATCGGACTGACGAGACTTGTAAAGATATTGGTTGGGAAAAGCAGGAAATCCAGAAAAATAAAATATTTTTCCATATCTCTGGCTTCGGTTATCCTGATAATTGTCGTCCTGTTTGTTTCTTTCTTTGCGGTTCTTATGGTCAGCCGTATCGAGCTAAAAGATAAATACCGGCCGCCTGAGACGGGTATTGCTTTATTCGACAGGACCGTTGACACGATTTGGATGAGTTACAATGTTTACAGACAGGCTGGTTTTATCGAAGCATTCAAATCGGTTTCATCGGAGAGACATTTCATATGGATACAGGCGGTAGATATGTTCAGAGATTATAAGATTACCGGTGTAGGGCTGGGGAGTTTTATAATCGAACTGCCTAATTATTATGAAATGAATGATTCGTCTATAAGGATAGTCGATTATACGGGAAATTATTACCTACAGGTCCTATCCGAACTCGGACTTGCGGGACTTCTGTTGATACTTCTTATTTTCTTTTTGATAATAAAAAAAGTTTTTTATTATTTTAAGAATCGAAAGATAACCGGTAAAAAAGATAAGACGGACTGGTTTTTAACCGGCTTTTTCATCTCTTTTATCTCTATGGTAATACTGCTGTTTTTAGGTCCTCATACCAATTTCAACGAGATCCAGTTTTCATTCTGGCTGATAATCGGATTGATGCTTGCATTTATCAGGATCAAAGAGTCTGAATTTCACATACCGGATCATGAAAATGCAAAGAATAATGAGAGTTTGAAGGATTATAAATATTCCCTGGATATTGTCAGACGGTTTAGACTCGACTTGAAGCAGAAAATAGGTCTTATACTAATTATCCTTATCTTTTCAGGCAGTTTTCTTATCAGTTCCATGACGGATCTGTCCATAAATATCAGGCAAAATTTAGTCGGGTGGGAAAATAACTATGGGTTTTACAAAGAAGAACCTTTTGAAGGCGCCAATATAAGATGGGCGGAAATCGATGCCAGCGAAGCAATAGAAAACCGGGGAACCAGGCTCATCATTCCGGTAAAAGATCTGGATCCTGCCGGGCATCTGCTTCCTTTATTCATAAGATTTTTTATAGATAATAAACTGGTAAAAGTGGTGAAAATCAGTGATAGTGATTGGCATGATATCGAAATAGATCTGTCCGGATACTCAAAGGAAAAACTTACCCTTACCCTGTCATGCAGCAGAAGCTGGGTCCCAAAGGAAAGGGGACTTACAAATGATACAAGAGAACTTGGTATTATGACCGGTGAGTTCGAATTTTCGGAGTAAAATGATCCAAGTATGATAAACGCGGGGTTTATATAATTTTTTTTCATTTATTAATGCTATAATAATCGCTGAATTTTAAGTGGGATAGGTATTTAAAATAATGTTTTCGGGTATCAAAACACTTTTTTCATACAGGGAACTTCTTTTTAGCCTCACAAAAAAGGAGCTTAAGGTAAAATACAGGGGTTCTGCGCTTGGTTTTTTATGGTCCCTTCTGAATCCTATACTGACCATGCTGGTTTACTCTTTTGTTTTTTCTATCGTACTGCGCGCAGGGATCCAGGAATTTGCAATTTTCCTGATCTGTGTCTTGCTTCCGTTCAATTTTTTATCGAATTCCGTCAATTACGGTACAGGCAGCATTATAGGTAACAGTAATCTGGTAAATAAAATCTATTTCCCAAGGGAAATCATCCCACTGTCCATTGTACTGGCAAATTTTTTTAATTTCCTTCTTGAGCTTGCCGCTCTGTTCATAGTGCTTGGAATTCTGCGCTACCCATTCTATATTTATCTTTATCTGCTTCCAATTGTGATCTTTATACAATTTTTTCTTGTAGTGGGAATGACCCTTCTGGTTTCGGCTCTAAATGTCTTTTTCAGGGATCTGCAGCATTTGATAACAATCATAATGATGGTATGGTTTTTTGGGACACCCGTTATATATCCCTTAAGTATGGTACCGGAAAGGTTTCAGTTTATTATGAAGATCAATCCGATGACAATATATGCTTCTTATTACCGTAATATTTTCTATTTTGTAAAATATCCTGAAGGAGCAGGTTTTCCTTCGGTCACTGAGACTTTGACTGCTCTTGGAATTACTCTTTTGATATTCTTTTTGGGTTATTTTGTTTTTAAAAGGCTTGAACCCAGATTTGCCGAGGAGATTTGACATATGAACGGTGCCGGAAAAAAACATAACGGGGAAAGAACAAGAAAATCAGGAAATGACACGGCTGTAGCCGTAGAGTCGGTAACAAAAAGATATAGAATACACCATGAAAAGATACCCAGCTTGAAACAAACGATTCTCAAGTTGAAACGTACAACTTACGAAGAATTCCTTGCTCTTGACAATGTTTCCTTTTCCATAAAACACGGTGAGACCTGCGGTTTGATTGGTCCAAACGGTTCCGGGAAAAGTACCCTGCTAAAGTTGATGGCTAAGATCATACAGCCAACTTCCGGAAAAATAATGGTAAATGGCTCTCTTTCTGCGCTCCTGGAACTTGGAGCCGGATTTCATCCCGACCTTACGGGGAGAGAGAATATATATATAAATGCGGCCATACTGGGAATGAAAAAGAAGGACGTGGATAGGAAATTAAACGATATCATCGGGTTTTCGGAACTAGAGAGATTCATAGATATGCCCGTAAAGAATTACTCTTCAGGGATGTACATGAGACTCGGCTTTTCCGTTGCCATCAATGTCAATCCCGATATACTGCTTGTGGACGAAGTCCTCGCGGTAGGAGATCAGGCATTTCAGGCAAAATGCTATAAAGTCATATATGATTTTATGAAGAGTGGTAAGACAATTATAATCGTTTCCCATGACCTGGAGACTATTTCCGATTTATGCAGCAAGGTCATATTTTTAAGAGATGGAAAAATAATAGATATGGGAAAACCTCTTGACATAGTTTCAAAATACAGGGCTTATATAGAAGAACTGGAGAAGAAAAGGATTATCGAACAGCAGAGAGCGGAAAGAAAGAAAATATTCAAGACAGTGATCGAAGGCAACAGAAAAGTTATAGACGGAGAGGAAATAAGCAGACTATCGAATTTGAGTATCGACGGGGAAACAATAAACCGGTTTGGGTCAGGAGATGCAGAAATCATAAACATCGGTCTTCTTGATAAAAGCAAAAAAGCCATAGATTACTGCAGTTATGGAGATGAGGTAAGACTTGTATATAAGGTGCTGTTTAAACAAGATGTGGAAGGCCCAATATTCGGTATTAGAATAACCGATTACAGGGGTAATATTATTTATGGCACCAATTCCAGATTGAACAGCATAAGAACCGGTGTCTTTAAAAAAGGTGATGAGGTAACAGTAACTTTTTCCTTTAAAGTGACCCTGATTGGGGGAGAATATTCCGTATCTCCGGCTGTTGGTTATAATGATAATAAGACATATTGTGACTGGATAAATAATATGTTCAGTATAAATGTCATTCACAGAAATGTAGCAGAGGGTCTGGCAGACTTGAATCCAGATATGAGTATAGAAAAGAAATAATTTACCTTTCTTTTAGAAAATGATTTTTTTATAGGGTGATTTTGTTATAAATATCCAGTGTTTTTTGTGCAGTTTCTTCCCAGCTGAATTTTTTAACCCGGATAAGTGATTTAGTACTCAGTTCTTCTTTTACCACCTCATTTTCTAGAACATGCAATAATTGATTTTCAAGTTTACTCTCATCTCCTGCGGTTACCAGTATTCCGGCATCTCCGACAACTTCCTTAAGGGATGAAGTATTAAAAGCTATAACCGGAAGGCCACAGCTCATCGCTTCAAGCGGTGGAAGACCGAAACCTTCAAAGAAGGAAGGGTAAACAAAGAGTTCGGCCTGATTATATATTTGAACGAGGTCCTGGTCAGGGATCCTGCCGGTAAATAAAATATCATCTCTGTATGGACTATTTTCCCTTTCCTGATAGGTGACTTCGCTCTTCCAGCCGGTTCTTCCGACTATTACCAGTTTATAACCGGAACCGGTTTTGCTTTGTTTTATATTATTAAATACTCTTATCAGTGCCGCAAAGTTTTTCCTGGGCTCGATGGTTCCCACGGAAAGGATATATTTTTTGTTTATTTTATATTTTTTAAGCACATCCATATTCTTTTCTTTTTCGGACAATTTCCTGAATATATTATCTGCTGCCAGATAAACAACCTCTACTTTTGCGGGGTCTATTCCAAAGAAACTCACGATATCGTTTCTGGTGCTTTCCGAATCTGCAATTATTTTCTTTGAGATATATGCATTTTTTTTGACTTCTCCGGAGTATTTTTTTATGAACCAGTCAAAGTTAAATTCGGGAAATCTGATGAAAGCCAGGTCATGGATGGTTAAAACGATGTTCCTGCTTAAAGTAGGGGGGATAAGAAAATCGGGACAGTGAATGATGTCAGCCCTAAAGCCTAAAAACTCGACAGTAGGAAACCTGAGTTTATCCCATAATTTTAGTTTTTTGGAGGTTGTCTGATAGAGATAAAGCTTAATTTTATTCTCAGGGTAATTTGATTTCAAAGCATGAATTACCGGTAAATGTTCACCGGTTGCATATCTTCCTGTAAGGGCATAGGTATTTTCTTTATCGATTTTTAAGAGATTTCTTATCAGGTTTATTATATATCTGCCTGAACCTATGTCCTGGCCATGATTCAAAACCGTGGATATATCTATACCTATTCTCATGGTATGGTGTTTCTCTTAACCAATTTTATCAATAAATTCATGAATGAATTTAGGTTCGTATTTTAATTTATTGTGTAGTAATTTTTTTAAGTTTTCGTTTTCGATTCTGATTCTGGTATTCTCCAGGTTAATCAAGTAGTTGGTATATTCCTCGTATCTTTCGTTCCCTATTAAAACAAATAATCTCTGGTATATACGGTGCAGGTTTAATACGGAATAAACAGGTTCATTTTTAACCTCATCGTAGAAGTTGAATTCTCCCCAGCAATATTTAAAAATATCGGAATCTGCAAGCAGCCTCGAGAATTGAATGTTTGGCCTGCATTTTTTTAAGTAACCCAGGCTTCCATTGAAGTCTCTTATGATATTTTGGGCCGTATTCTTTAAACTTTTATCTTTTAAATTTTGTTTTTGTATATTTAATTCTATGTCCATTATTCTTTTTAGGTTCGATTCTTCAGCGTTTTTATAAGCAGTCTTAAGAAGGTTTAATTTTTGATAATAATATTTGTACTGGAAAAAAGAAGCGTCATCCCTGAAACTATAAGCATATTTATGATGGCAAACTGCAGTCGGGCATGATTGGAACTTATAACCTAAAATATTTGCCCTGTAGCAGAAGTCTATATCCTCATAGAATAGAAAGAAAGTAGGGTCCACTCTTCCGACTATTAAATCGTCAAAAGCCTCTCTTTTAATAAAACATGAGGTAAAGGAAGCTCCAAAAATATTCTCGGGTCTGTTATATTGCTGCATATCAAGCTGTCCCTTACCCGTGTATCCGATATATAGGCTGTTGTCTATATAGGTCCCGACACTCTCGATATATTCCTGCTGGTAATAAAATTTTATTTTTGGTGCCAGCCCAATATAACTTTCGTCCAGGTTATTGATCTGGCTTACCAGCTCTTCTACTGCTTTGAAATTATAAACTACATCGAAATTCGATATCAGCACATATTTAGCCGTTATTTTTTCAAGGGCGCGATTTATTGCTTCTCCCAGGCCTAAATTTTTATCGGAGTAAATTATCTTTAAGTCTTTATATTCTTTTTTAATGGATTCAAGCGTATCATTCTGTGAATTATTATCAAAAATAGTGATCCCTATATTTTTATAGTTCTGATTTTTGATGGAATCTATACATTCTTTCATGCAGGTATAAGATGAATTGTAATTGACTATTACCACAGCTACTTCTTCATCACTTTTTATTTTATCTTTGCCTGCATAATATGCAGATTTTATGTCAATTTTTTTTATGTTAAGTAATTTCCTTATTTCTTTATCATATTCTTCAACAGATTTTTCCCATGTAAATTTTTTTGAAAATTCTTTTGCTTTATCACCGAATTCTTTTCTGATTTCCGGTTTATTTATAAGAATTTTTAATTTTTCAATAAATTCTTTATGGTCACTTACTATAAACCCGGTTTTATTATTTATTAAAACTTCGGGATGGGCCCCGATATCATAACAAACTACCGGTTTACCGAAACTCTGTGCCTCCACGACCGGAAGATCGAAGCCTTCCCAGCGGGAGCATGTTGTGTATATATCGCAGGATTTATAAATTAAAGGCATAATATCTTCAGGTGCATTTTTGATGGAGAGTATCCCCTGATTTTTTAATAATTCTTCATCATTCCTGGAGCCATATCCAACAGCCAGAAGTTTAATATGATTATTTTCCCGGTGCAGGTGATGATATATTTTTGTAAGCTCCTCAAGTCCCTTGTAAGGTTGATTGGAAAAATTCAATCTTCCCACAAATAATAGCAGGATATCTTCCGGCTCAATGCATAACTTCCTCTTGAAATCTTCTATTTCCTCTTTTGAAAAGTCAATTTTTTGATAATGATTACTGCCATTATAGATATAGGCCGCCTTTTTTCTTATATTCCCTGGCAGGCAGTTGAGAAGATATTGCGATACGGTTATTACCTTGCCGGCTTTATTGAAATATGACAGATTCTGGCTGAATTCCATATATTTGAATCGTAGTCTTCTCTTAAGGGGCAATCCGCTTAAAGATATTATTCCATGATCGACCACCAGGGTCGGTTTTTTTAATTTTGGGATCAAACTATAGAATGGGAAAGATTGTATAATAAATAGATCTATTTTTTTTAAGTTCAAGTAAGGAACGAATCTTCTGATCATTCTCTCGTAAACGACGGGGTTATCTACAGGTCTGGTGTAGGGAAATTTCTTGATTTTATAAGCTTTTCTGCTTGTAAAGGTTTCGTCGAAATAATTACAATATACCTCGCAGTTATAACCAAATTTTGCCAGGCCATCCGCAAGTCTGTCTACAACTAAATCAACTCCATGGCCCTTGATCATTCTTTCCGTTATGAAGGCAATATTTACTTGTTTCATAGTATTAAAAAATTATTGGTTCAATACATTTTACATTACTTATTGTTTAAAATAAATTGTTTGTTATAATTTATCCTAATTTAGGTCAACACTTTAATCTTATATAATTTTAGGAGTTTTATTTGAATGAAAGATATCCTTGATTATCCTCTGGTCACAATCTCAATAGCTAATTTAAATGGTAGAAGTTATCTAGGGCAGTGTCTGGATAGCATAAAAGAGATGGAATATCCCATGGACAAAATAGAGATAATAGTGGTTGATAATGGGTCCATAGATGGGTCTGTGGAGTTTATTAAAGGAAATTATCCTGACATAAAAATCATAAAAAATAGCAAGAATATGGGTTTTGCTTATGCGAATAATCAGGCTGCAAAAAATGCAGCCGGGCAGTATTTAGCCTTTTTGAATAATGATACCAGAGTGGACAGAAATTGGTTGATAGAACTTCTCAAACCTATCTATAATAACAGTACAGTAGTTGCCTCAGGTTCCAAAGTATTATCTATAGATGGGAAAACACTTGATTTCGCCGGCAGCATGATTAATTTTGAAGGTAAAGGTTTTCAAATCGATTACGGTGTTTCAACGGATAAAGATAAGCATAAAGAATACCGATACCTTCTTTTTATCAATGGCGGTGCGATGTTAATAAACAGGCAGGCTTTTTTAGACGCAGGGGGATTTGATGAAGACTTCTTTGCCTACTACGAAGATGTGGATTTAGGATGGAGATTATGGATACTGGGATATAAAGTCATCTTTTCTCCCAAATCTATTGTCTATCATCATCATCATGGTACCTCAAAAGAATTCGGTGAAGACAAACTGCGGTTTCTCAAGGAAAGAAATTCTCTTTATTCGGTCTTTAAGAATTATGATGATGAAAATTTACCGAAGGTACTTTCAGCAACCCTGGCAAATATTTTTAATAGAGTTTTTGTTGATTTGAAATTCGATTATAGAAATTATTACGATTTTAAGATCGATGGCACAAAAGAGGCAAAAGCATTATCCGAAAAATTAGATAAAGAAATAGAGAGTCTAAAGATATCCAGGGAACCCCTAAGTTCTCTTATGGCTGCGAGGGATTTTCTTGATAATCTGCCCGTTCTCCAAAAGAAGAGAGAAGAAATTCAAAAAAACAGAAAAAGAGACGATAAGGCTATTTTTACTTATTTCAATGGTCAATTTTTGGCAGTTTCTTATGATGCACAGTATCAAAAAAATCAAATAGGTTTATTGAAATCTCTGGGAATCTACAAATTATTCGAAAAAGAAATAAAAAGAAAATTACTGATAGTCTCAAGTGAAGTCGTATCAAAAGAAATGGCCGGACCGGCAATAAGAGTGTGGAATTTTGCCAGGGTTTTATCGGAATATATGGATGTCATACTGGCAATTCCAAATGAGGTGAACTTACCCGAACAAGAATTTAAAATAGTGCAATATAAGAATGACAATTCTCTTCGGGAAATTATTCAGGATGCTGATATCGTTTTAAGTGGAGGAACGACTTTCATTAAATATCCCAGTATAAAAAATTCGGATAAATTTCTGGTTATGGATATTTATGATCCTTATAATCTGGCCACACTTGCCGAATACAGGGATGAGCCTATTGATAAAAGATTAAGTGTTCATAAATTAGTATATTATAATTTAAATGAACAGCTTCATTATGGTGACTTCTTTATCTGTGCATCAGAAAGACAGAGAGATTTCTGGCTGGGGATGCTTGCAGCTTTAAACAGAGTAAACCCTTATTCTTATAACGAGGATTCTACCTTAAGAAAAATGATAGACGTGGTACCCTTTGGACTTCCCGATAGTAAACCCATACACACAAGGGAGGTTTTGAAGGGTAAGGTAGAAGGAATAAAAAAAGATGATTTCGTGATTATCTGGGGCGGGGGAATATATAACTGGTTCGATCCTCTGACACTTATAAAGGCAATGGCCGAAATCGGCAAATCAAGAGATGATGTGAAGCTGTTTTTTATGGGAGTGGAGCACCCAAATCCAGAGGTAAAGAAATTGCAGCTTGTAAGTAAGACCGTTAGCCTGGCTAAAAAGCTTGGGGTATATGACAAAAATGTTTTCTTTAACTTTGGATGGGTTGAATACGACCAAAGGCAGAACTATCTCCTGGAATCGGACGCGGGAATAATCACTCATCCCGAGCATATAGAGACAAGATTTTCTTTTAGGACCAGAATATTGGATTACCTGTGGGCGGGACTTCCTATTATTTCGACAAAGGGTGATTCTTTAAGTGATATAGTTGAAAAAGAAAACCTGGGAATCACGGTGCGGGAGAAAAATATAGGTGATCTTGTAAACGCCATATCAAAACTGGCCGATGATAAAGACTATTACAGCAAATGCGTCAGAAATATAGAAAATACTGCAAAAGAATACACCTGGGAAAAAGTATGCGAGCCACTTATTGGATTCTGCAAGGACCCGGTTATAAGCGCTTATAAGAAGAAGTTAAAAGAAAATGAGCCAACTGGTATGGAAAATGACGATTCATCGGGTAAAAATGCAGGAAGATACAGGGGGAACAGTCCGGGTTATCTTACTAAAAAATTTTTATATCATTTTTTTCGTAACGGTCCTAAAAAAGCCTTTAGATACGCATCAAATTATTTGAAAGGTAATTGAACCGGTTAAATTTTAGTGTGGAATGAAAGGAAGAAGGCTATCAATAAAGGTATTGATCCGGAAGAACAAAATAAAAAATCAGATAAAAAAGGACTAAGCAAAAAAGGGCTTATATTTAGAATCATGAATATCGTAGTCGTGGTAGGTTTCGGGGCGTTTCTTGTCTATTATCTTCTTGGCAAAATAAGCATTGGACAAATAAGGGATGCTATCGCGGGAATGAATAAGCCTTTTCTTGTACTGGGTCTCGCGGTAATGCTTGTGAGTATTTTCCTCCGGGCATACCGCAAGAAAATACTGGTGGGATCAGAAAGGATCAATATGACGGACATGTTTCTGGTTGTCCTTGTCAGGAATGCCTTTAATATGGTCCTTCCGGCGAGGACGGGCGAATTATCTTATGTATATGTACTGGAGAGGAAGTTCAAATTTCCTATTGAAGTGGGTATATCTACTTTAGCGATAGTACTGATATTCGATCTTGTAATAGTCTTTTCTCTAATCGTTATATCCATTATTGTAGTTCTTATCAATAAGTATTCCGGTTCCTATCTGGTTGTTGTTTTTATAGCCCTTGTACTGCTTGTCGTTCTTATCCTGATTTTATTGTATTTTTCAAAGGTTATCGGATTTATAATCAAGATTATTGAAAAAATCTTAAAAAGATACAGGATCGGTAAAAACAGAGCCATTCAGGTGATTTATAAAAAACTTATCGATATCAATAAAAATATCGAAATAATCCAGGAAAGAAGGATATACTGGAAGGTATCAATCTCTTCGATTGTCATAAGGATCCTAAAATTTGTTGCCTATTATATACTGATTTATGCCATATTAAGACCGGAAGGTTATACCTTCAGGGATCTTAATTTCTGGATCATTTTTCTGGCAGTAGAGGCGGCAGAAATATCCGCGGTTCTTCCGACCCACGCCCTTGCGGGTTTCGGGACCTATGAAGGAGCTTTTTTACTGATTCTTGGAATTTTTGGGTTTACGACAACTGGAATTACAATAACGGCACTTGCGTTTGGTTATCATACAATAACGCTGGCATTTATTGTGATACTGGGAATTATAGCCATGATAATATTAAGCATGCCGTTTTATAGAGTGAAAGAAAATAATACCGGACAACCTTTAAAAAATAAATTATAAGAAAGACAAAATATTTATTTTATGGCAGCAAAAACATTTTTTAATAAAATTGGTAGTCTTATTTTTACCAGGGAGATTTTTCAGGATAAGAAATCATTAAAAACTCTTTACAGGTATTTTCTTACAGGAATACTTATCAGACTTGTTTTTTTACCGTTTTTTTTCCAGAGAGATTTACTTTCGACCTATCAGCGAGCTGCAGAGACAATTTCTACCGGCAATTTAGGATATGATAACCTGCAATTTATTTCGAATATGATCCATTCCGTCTACTTATTCATTATGAGGTCCATATTTCCTGCAATAAATGAGTTGTTTTCCACACTGCTTGTAAAAGATACCTGGATATCATGGCTCAGTTTCAACAGTGCTTACAATGTGTTTACTACGCTGACTCTTTTTAAATTACTTTATCTTATTTTTGATATAGTTTGCATGTTCCTTATTCTAAGACTTTCTTTCGACAACAAACCTGAAAAAAAATTGCAGGTTTTCAAATTCTGGATATTTAACCCTATAATAATATTTGTGCTTTATATCTTTGCCAGACATGATATTATTGCGGTGTTTGTCACTCTTATCGCTCTGCTGCTGGCAAAGAAGGATAGAAAGTACTGGGCAATTATAATACTTGGCCTGGCCGTAGCCTTAAGATTTTTTCCAATATTGATTCTTCCCGTACTTGTGCTTTATCTTGTACGCAGTAAGAAAGATTATATAATACTGTCTCTGGCAGGAGTTTCCGGAATAGCGGCACTTGAAATTTTATTTCGTTTTTGTTTTGGTACAGGTGTGATATTCCCACTGCTTAATGCCCAGCATTTTGAATATTTGCTCACGCCAAGACTGGACCTTGTCGCGGGGTCTCACGGCAGTATTTTTATTTTTATAGCCGTATATATAGTCATAATCTTAAGCTTCCTGCATATAAAAAAGAAGAGTTTTGACATTCTTTTGAATTACTGTGCAATAATTTATCTGGCCTATTTAGGCATTTGTTTTTTCCATCCTCAATATATGATCTGGGTGGTTCCTTTTCTTATAATCATATTCGTTAGAAGAAAATCGCTCCTTTATTATCACTGGGTTCAATTTGCCCTGCTTATGGTTTTATTAATATACTGGGGAGATCTTGTGACCAAGTATGTTTTTGCTCCCATAGATCATAAATATTTTGTATATCTTACAGGCATTATCCCAATTATCGAAAGATTTTATGACTCAGCTGCATTTGTAAACATATTCAGGAGCATATTTACGGGCATATCGTTGTGGATGATATATTTGATTTATAAGGATACAAAAATATTACAGATGAATGAATTAGAAATAAAAGAAATTGAGAAATCATGAAAAGAATAAGTTCTGTCTTAAAAATAGTTATATTCAGTATTTTTATATTTTTAATTATGTTGCCTGCGTGGGGATGCCGGGGGATTTTTTATATTCCCGGTGCCAGTTATGGTTATTATGTGTGGGAGGAAGATAGCAGAATATTTGTCGAGTGGAGCATTGACCAAAAGGAATCAAAATTTGATGGCAGTATCTCAACCGATGGAAAAATAACAGATCACGAATTAACAGGGTGGGAAGAAGAAATTGATGTAATCAAGGTAGAGGAAGATAGAATTGTTTTTTCTGCCACTCTTAATGATAATGATTACTCGGACGGATTTAATTTTGATGTCGAGGGCCATACTTATCTGGAGTTTGATTTAAAAATAAACGATGGATATGATCTTAACAGGGTAAATGTAGGTGAATTTCTGGAGAATCCCGAAAGCAATGTATTCAAAATAGAGAAGGATTACTTCAGCCAGCTTGGGATGAAACACTGGTATCAGAGACATCCATTTTCCGAATTTTTTTATAAATTGTCTTCGAATAAATACTTTACATTCTTATATCTTTTTATACTGGGAATAATAATCATAGAAATTTTAAGAGTGACTGTCCTGGCCGGAAAAAGAAGGAAAATAATCTGGCTGGCAGCTTCTTATTTGGCTCTTATCCTTATCGAGATTTGTGTTTATTTTATTTTAAGATTCTTAGTAAAGTAAAAAGTATTATCTTCAGGGGATTTAATGTTAAAAATTGCACTTATCGGAGTAAACGGTCAGCTTGGGACCGATATCAATAGTCACTTCGAAGGAAAAGGAATAAAAATTGAGGGATTGGTGGGCTTAACGGACATTAACGTAAGCGACTATAAGACGAGTGAGAGTATTATTAAGAGTATCGATCCGGATCTTGTAATAAATACAGCTGCTTTTCATGATGTGGACCTGTGTGAAGACGAGGCCCGTTCCGCTTTCGAAGTAAATGTCATAGGGGTCAGAAATCTGGCGATAATATGCAATAAGATGGATATTCCTCTAATGCATTTCAGTACCGATTATATATTTGACGGAAAAAAGAAAGAACCCTACATAGAGGATGACTGTGCCGGACCGCTAAGCCTGTACGGGATATCCAAACTGGCAGGAGAACAGATAATGCGGTACATGCTTGATAAATATTACATAATAAGACTGAGCGGACTTTACGGCCATGCGGGAAGTGTGGGTAAAGGCAACACAAATTTTGTTGAACAGATGATAAAAATGTCGGAGAAGGAAAAAGAAATAAAAGTGGTAGATGATCAGGTGCTTACTCCAACCAGTACCGTTGATGTCGCTGAAAAACTTTTTGAACTGATACAGACCGGAAAATACGGGATTTACCATATGACCAATACCGGGAGCTGCTCCTGGTATGAATTTGCCTGTGAGATATTCAGGCTCATGAAATTACCTACCAAAATATCTCCGACCAATACTGAGGAATTTGGAGCGAAAGCCAGAAGACCGAAATATTCTGTCCTTGATAATCTTAATTTAAGGAAGATCGGACTGGATGATTTGAGAAACTGGAAGGAAGCACTGCGGGATTATATAGGGAGCAGAGATCAGTAAATGTAATAAGCAAACCTTTTCATTTTATAAAATTTGTAGCGAACATATGTTCGATTTTATTATTGACATATAAACTACAGTATAATAATATGAAATCAGATATAGGTGACATCATAGTTTATGGGGTAGTAGGTTAATGGGAAACCACTTGATTGTCACTCAAGGAATGCGGGTTCGATTCCTGCCTACTCCACCCGCATTTACACCCCATAAAAAAGAGAGCAACTCAAACGAGTTGTTCTCTTATCCACTTGATTGTCACTCTGTGTTAAATTTAACAATTGTTAAATAATTTGTCAAGTTTCCTTTAATTTTAATAATAGAATCAAAGAAAGAACTTCTTGTACCACAAACTTAAATTTATGAGGGCCCATAAAATATGATTATGGTTATGCTTGAGTTCCAGGTGTTCTTTTACAAGATCGGATAGATATGAGTTATTGAAATTTTCCTTGATAATAGGTGAATTTTTAAAAAGGTCTATCATATAGTCTTTTAATTCTTCCCTCAACCAGTTTTTTACCGGTAGGCTGTAACCCTGTTTTCCTCTATATATGATACTTTCGGGCAGAAAGTTGTATTTTTTCAGGGTTTTTCTCAGGATATATTTGGTTGTCAGGTTTTTTAATTTTAAATTTGCGGGAATAGAAGCGCAAAGCTCTGCAACTTCATGATCCAGAAACGGGACCCTTACTTCCAGGGAAGTGGCCATACTCATCTTGTCGACCTTCATCAAAACACTATCAGCCATAGTAAGTTTTATATCTACGTAGATATCTTTATCTATCTGAAGATCCGAATTGCAGATCCGGGAAAAATAATATATAGGATCAAAAGGAGTAAAAGATATATTGCTCCGGGAAGATTCATTAAAAATATTTTGTTCGATTTTTGGATTTAGAAAATATTGCCAGCGCATGGCACCTGCTTCTTCGGGATAAAGAGTTCCTTCGATGAAACGTTTAAGTATATTGATGGCGCCTTTTTTTTGCGGTTGATCGGGTAATTTTAAAATAAGCGGCGCTATGACTTTTTTTCTAAAAAAGGAAGGGAAAATATTATAATAACGGTTCATTCGCGCAGCTTTAAGCCTGTCATATCCCAGGAACATTTCATCTCCGCCCTCTCCGCTTAAACACACGGTTACTTTTTCTCTGGCTTTACGGCAAATAAGATAAAAGGGAATAGTTGAGAGGTCAGTCATTGGTTCATCCAGATGGTAAAGGCTTTTTTCAATATCTTCCGGAGAGACCGGGTCTATCATCAGTACATTGTGTTCGGTACCAAAGAAATCCGAAACTATTTTGGCATAGGGAAGTTCCGAGAAAGTCTTATCTTTATAGCCGATGGAGAAAGTCCGGACCTTCCCGGGATATAATCTGGAAACAAATCCCACTACCGTACTGGAATCGAGCCCTCCGGAAAGAAAAACTCCCAATGGAACATCGCTTATCAAACGTCTTTTTACGGACGTTTCCAGAGCCTTAAAAATTCTATCCGTCGCCTCGTCTTCGTCCGTGATTTCCGGTTTGAACTTAAGGTCCCAGTATTTTGTTATCTCTAGATTACCGTTCTTGAAAATAGCGTAATGTCCCTGACGGAGTTTATAAATATTTTTAAACATAGTATCCGGGGCAGGAACAAATTCATAACCTAAATAATAATACATTGACTGGAGATTGACTTCTTTTCTGACGCAATCTGCTTCGAGAATGCTTTTTATTTCAGAGCCAAAGATCAATTTACCGTCTTTGAAGTAATAATAAAGAGGCTTGATTCCGATCCTGTCCCTGGCCAGAAAAAGTTCCTTTTTTTCTTCATCCCAGATAGCGAAAGCAAACATACCATTGAATTTTTCCAGGCATTTGGGTCCGTATTCTTCATAGCTTTTTAATACTACTTCGGTATCAGTATTGCTGTTAAACTGATAGCCTTTAGCCTGCAGTTCTTGTTTTATCTGCGGAAAACTATAAACCTCGCCATTGTAAACGATCCACTTTTTCCCATCGCTGCCGGACATAGGCTGATTGCCTCTGGCAGAAAGGTCAATTATACTTAAACGGGCATTTCCAAGAGAAAAGGTAGGGAAAGTTTTTACACCATTGGCATCCGGTCCTCTATGATGGATTTTATGGACCATCCTTTCAATAAGTTTTTCATCGTTCCAGTTAAAACCGCAAATTCCGCACATAATCTTTTCTCCCGATATTTAAGTAGTGTTTATTTATTATTCTTGAAGATATTTATTATCTTTATACCACTTTGCAGTTCTTTTCAGTCCTTCCTCGATTCCTATCCGGGGGTTATACTGTAATTCCTGTCTGGCTTTATCGATCTTAAAGGCCCGGTTTTGCCTGAACCAGTCAACCCTGCGTCTGAATAAAGGAGGAGATTTTTTTAAAGGTTTATAAATAAACTCGAATACACATGCTGCCGCATATAAAGGTAAAAAAGGCAGATGAATGAATTTTATCTTTATACCCATAGACTCACCGATTTTTTTGACAAGTTCTTTGATGGTAAAATACTCCTCGTCCGCAATAATATAAGCCCCGGCATTTGCTTTATTGCTTTCCCATGCAGCATAGAAGCCGTCACAGAGATTGTCTATATATACCGGATGGTAGAAAGCTTTTCCATTTCCAAACATATAAAATTTTCCTTTTTTAGCAAACCGAAATAGATATAAAAACCTTTCCGGATCACCCGGACCGTAGATTGCGGTTGGCCTTATGATAACGCTTTTAAGTCCTTTTCCTGCAAATTCTTTTACTACTTTCTCTCCTTCATATTTGGTAAATTGGTAATAATCGACAGGTACTATTGGGGAATCTTCTGTGCCGGGAGGATTTTCGATATTTCCGTGAATACCCTGGGTTGAGCAATAAACGAATTTTTTTAATGGTTTTTTAAGTGATTCTTCACAGAGAATTCTGGTTCCCTCTACATTTACATCCCAGTATGTTTTTTTAGAAGCATTTATCTGTCTGAAAGCTGCAGCAAGATGGAAAACGCCCTGCACATCTTCCAGAGATCTTTTTACCGTGTCACGATCCGTAACCGATCCCAGAATAATGTTTGCTCCCTTTTTTAGAAGATAATCATAAAAGAGACCTTTCTGGTTATCCAGAACCGTAACCTGGTATCCTTTGTCTATTAAATATTCCACCATACGGCTGCCTGTAAAGCCTGTTCCTCCGGTTACTAATAATCTCAATTTTCTTTCCTTTCCTTAAAAAATTTAATGACGGCTGATCGGTTCAAAATAATAAAAATTTTATAAAAATACAAGAAATCTTTCATAGAATCATTTCCGATATTTTATATCATTTGAGATTAATAGGAAAGAGAAGTGCTAATCTTCATGCCTGTTCCGGTAGAAAGAAGTTTTGATATCTCTGATATAAAAGTAGAGGGCCGGAAGTGCTGCAATAATAATTGCAATATGGCCCAAAAGACCTATGGTAAAGGCGCCTGTTTTGGATAGACCAAGTAAAGCGAAAAAGTATACCAAAAGTCCTTCGTTGACTCCTATTCCTTCGAATGAAATAGGAATTCTTGAGACAAGCTGAATCAGAGGGATTATGAGTAGAAAATATACAAATGGTACAGAAAGGTTTAATGCACGGCAGGCCAGATAATTACCGATTACCGGTATTATCTGCTCAAAGATTGATAGAATTAAAAATACAGCAAGTAAACTTTTATGATTTTTATATTCCGCATAAGATGAGTAAAGCTTTTTAAATTTGCTGAAAAAAATATTTCCGGATAACTTCTTACTTTTATCAATTTTCCTGACTATAAATTCACTAAATGAGATTACCATTAATATAATAAATAAAAACAGGAACGCTCCTGCTATCCATAAAAAGTGCCATACGTCTAATTTTAGGAAAGATATCAAAAATAATGCTGCAACAGGAGCCAGAATAGCAGAAGCTATAAATCCTAATATCCTTTCCATAATTACGGAAGACAGGACGTCGGTTCCACTCCTTTTTTCACTGCGAAGTTTTAAAACCCGAACCATATCTCCGCCAACTGTAGTCGGTAGAAAAAAACCTGCAAGTGTTCCTATATAATAAGTCTTTATGGCACTGAAGAGAGAAATATTTTTATCCTTTACTTTTAGCAGCAGGTGCCACTTATAAGCCATGAAAATCCTGTCTACGGTGATGAGAGCTAAAAGAAGAATAAAATAATAAATATTCACGCTTTTTAGAAGGGAGAACATATCCGGAATATTGATCAGACGCAGCAGCAGGATTATAAGTATGATACTTATTACTAGCTGGATAATAAGATTAAACCTGCGTCGCCTTCGTTTTATAAATTCAAGTAAGTTGCTCACGATAATATTGAATCTGCGTTTCATAAATCTAGGGAGATTAAGATCGGTATGTTTTTTCAAATAATTCCAGAGTTTGCCTGGCATTTTTGGACCAGCTAAATCTTTTTATATTGTCGAGTCCGGATACAACGAGTTTCTCTTTCAAATCCATATCATTCAAAATATCGTATACTGCCTTTGCTATTTCTTTATAATCATATGGGTTTACCAGTAATGCTGCTCTGCCGGAAACCTCAGGCGTGCATCCTGTTTTTGAACAAATAACGGGACATCCGGATGCGTGGGCTTCCAGTATTGGTATACCAAAACCTTCATATAAAGAAGGAAATAATAGACATCGAGCCGAACTGTAAAGATATGGAAGGTCATCATCAGGGACAAATCCCAGATTTATGACATCATCCTGTAACTCAAGTTTTTTTATTAACTCAAGGTCACTGGTATATTTCCATCTTTTAAATCCGGCCATGACTAATTTGACCGGGATTTTGTCCTTTATTATTTTAAAGGCTTTGATAATGTTTGAAAAATTTTTTAATGGGGTTATTCCGCCAATAAAAAATATATAATTCTCAGGAAGATTATATTTTTGCTTTATTGCGAGAAGATCTTTTTTATTTTTTATTACTTCAAATCTCTCATGATGCGATGCATATATGACTTTGATTTTATCATCGCTTACGTTAAGATATTTCTTTAAATTGGTCCTGGCTGTTTCTGTCATAACGATAATAGCATTTGCCCGTCTGCAATAGAGAGGTGACATTATACGAGAACTTAACCGGTCATACCATCTAAACACATTGGGCAAGACAAATTGTTCCAGACCGGGCAGAGTAAATATCTTTTTAGCAGGAGCAAACAATGGAATGGATAGTTTTGGATTAAAGATTATATCGATCTTCTCGGATCTCACCACTCTGGGGACACCGATTTGATCCCAGAGCAGCTTATTTTGAAAGCTTATAACTACTTCCTTGACATTCTTATATTTAGAATAAGTCCCCAATAAAGAGGGGTCGTTATATAAAAAGACATACTTATTTTTCTTATCGATCTCGAGCAGGTTTTCTATAATATTTTTCGTGTAAACTACTATTCCCCCTAATTCATTTATATGTCTTAGCATAATGCCAATTTTCATACAAATTTCCTTTTTACCCTTACAATTTAAATAGGGGTATCAATAGTTATGTATATAAATATTTATAAAATATTATGACTCACAAAATTATACTGCTTCTACCTTTGATTTCAATTACTTTATTGCCATTTATTATAATATATATACAAGCTATATATAATTTATATTAAAACACCGATACTGTCATACATGATACCTTTTTATTAATAGGATATATGTATCTGAATTTCTCATATTTTTACCTATTTTTATCGGAATACATTATTTATTTTTTTATAATTAATAAAATAATTTATTTTGTGTATAATTAGTTAAAATTTTAATCTGACTGGTAATTTTAAGATTATTAGAATATTGCAATTTTAAAAATGAACATATTAGTCACAGGCGGAGCAGGATTTATCGGTTCTCATTTATGTGAAAGGTTGATAAGCCTTGGATCAAAGGTAATATGTATCGATAATTTCGATAATTTTTATGATCCTCTGGTAAAGGAAAATAACATTTCAGAAATTGCCGCCAGTAAATATTTCAAACTTTACCGTTCGGATATAACCGATCTTCGCCAGATTGAAAAGATATTTTCAGAAACCAGTATAGATATGGTGATCCATCTGGCTGCAAGAGCCGGTGTAAGACCATCCATAAAGGACCCCCTTCTTTATGAAAGAGTGAATATCCTGGGTACGATGAACCTTCTGGAATGCTGTAAAAAATACGATATTTCAAAATTCATCTTTGCCTCCTCTTCGTCTGTTTATGGCGGTAATAAAAAACTACCGTTTTCAGAAGAAGATAATGTCGATCATCCGATATCTCCCTATGCCGCTACCAAGAAAGCCTGTGAACTTATTTGCTATACATATTATGATCTGTATAATATAGCGATTTATTGTTTTAGATTCTTCACTGTTTACGGTCCACGTCAGAGGCCCGAAATGGCAATACATAAATTTACGCGGTTCATACTGAGTGGGGAAGAAATAGAAATCTATGGTGATGGTTCTTCTTCAAGAGATTATACTTTTATAGATGATGTGATTTCCGGTATAGTAAATAGTCTGGACAGGTTAAAAGGTTTCGAGGTCATCAACCTTGGAAATTCAAAAACTGTAAAATTGATAGATCTCGTAAAAATGATCGAAGATTTGACGGAAAAGAAGGCACGTTTGAGATTTATGGGAAGTCAGCCCGGCGATGTCTTTGCGACCTATGCAGATATTGGAAAAGCGGAAAAAATGTTAAAATATTTTCCGGAAACCAATATAAAAGAAGGCTTAAAAAAATTCATAAAATGGTATAAAGAAAAGAAAGAAGAAGGTTTGTTTAATGGATAATAATTCAAAAAAAGGCAAATCAACACCAGATATATCTATTGTCATTCCAATTTATAATGAAAGAGAAAGCATTGAAAAGCTTTATGATAATCTGAGCCAGGCTCTTTCTGAAATGGGTTTAAAGTATGAGGTATTACTCATTGATGATGGAAGCATAGACGGAACATTTAATGAACTTTTAAAGGTCCACAATAAAAATAAGTTGTTTAAAATAATAAGATTCAGAAAGAATTTCGGACAGACATCGGCAATAAGCGCAGGTTTCAATTATGCTGAAGGTGAGATAGTAGTTACTCTGGATGCGGATCTTCAAAATGACCCCAGGGATATCCCTCTTCTACTGGATAAATTGAATGAAGGTTACGATATTGTAAGCGGGTGGCGAAAAAACAGGAAGGACAAAGCTGTCACAAGAAGGTTCCCTTCGATTGTCGCAAATAAATTAATATCTAGGCTGACGGGAGTACGTCTTCATGATTATGGGTGCACATTAAAAGCCTACAGGAAAGAAGTTATAAAGAATATCAACTTGTACGGTGAAATGCACCGCTATATTCCCGCTATAGCTAGCTGGATGGGAGTAAAAGTGGCAGAGGTCCCTGTTACTCACCACAGCAGGAAGTATGGAAGGTCCAAGTATGGTATTTCCAGAACAATAAAGGTAATACTTGATATCATCACAGTAAAATTTCTTTTAAGCTATTCTCAAAGCCCTATACAGATGTTCGGCCTGCTGGGTTTATTTTCAGGCATGATCGGATTTATCATAACTGTCTATCTTGTTATAATGAGAATCTTCTTTCACCAATCACTGGCTGACAGACCTCTTTTTATCCTTTCTATATTTATGATCTTTATCGGTATACAGCTTATTACCATTGGACTACTGGCGGAAGTATTGATCCGTGTATATCACAAGGTTCAAAATAGAGACACCTATGTGATTAAAGATATAATTTCATAGCAATCATAACCATAAATAAGCATATAATGAAAAAAATAAGCAGTTTTTTTGATTTGGTCAGGGTTTACCTGAGTTACTGCTTAAAATTAACCAGCTGTAATTATTATCCCGCGAGAATCTGGATCGAATCGTCAAGCAGGTGTAATTTGAAGTGCCGTTTTTGCGTGAATAAAGATCTTCCCCCGGACATGAAAGGAGATATGGATTTTAATCTGTTTAAAAGAATAATCGATGAGATTTACGGAAAAGTGTACGATATAAATCTATTTCACAGGGGAGAACCCCTGCTTAACAGAAACATAGTATCGATGGTTTCATACGCTTCAAGCAGAGGGATCAAGACAAGAATACACACAAATGCGACACTTCTGGATAAAGATTTAAGCAGAAAACTAATATTAGCCGGGCTGGACCTGATTTCCTTCTCGTTCGATGGTTATACAAAGGAAGAATATGAAAAGAACAGATCCGGTGCAAACTTTAGCGAGAATCTTGGCAGGATAGTCGATTTTCTTAAAGTAAAGAATGAGCTCAGGTCAAAGAAACCATATACCATCATTCAGGTTATCGAGCAAAAGGAAAAACTTTCCGGAAGTGAAATAAGAAAACAAAGAAAAATTTTTCTAAAAAATTTTGAAAATCTTCCTTTGAATAAAATAGTTACAAGAACCCCGCATAATTGGGGTGGCCTGCTCAAGTTAAACGGAACGGATAAAAAAAGAAAGATGGACAGCAAAAAATCTTTGTGTACTTTCCCATGGTATTCATTGACTGTTTCTTATGATGGGAGAGTATTTTTATGCCCGCAGGACTTTGAAGGCAAGATTTGTCTGGGGAGTTTAAATAATGAGAAGGTAAGCGAGATTTTTAATGGTAAAATCATAAAAAGAATGAGGGACAGATTTATTTCGGGAGAGGTTGAGAATATAATCCCTTGCAATGATTGTGACAGGATCACGAGGAAGACACTTTTAAAAGTTCCGCTTGAATATCTGGGGATTTTTATAAAAGATCGATTAAGAGTTTAAAAGACGGTTGATATTAATTCTTTTTTGATTTACCCTATCAATATCTAAAGGGAGGTAGATTCAAATAGAAAAATACGAGGATAAAATACAAAAGGAACTCTTTTCCAAAAAAAGATCGAAGATTACCAAATATATAAATCTTTTTGTTGGGAAAAGGGGTTTTTTTAATTTATTGAAATATGAACTTATTATCATGCTGTTTCAGGATATGCGTGGAGCTGCGGGTATTTTTTTCAGAAACCTGTTTTACCCCTTTCTTTTCAAGAAAGTCGGAAAAGGCGTTAGTTTCGGAAAAGCGATAACAATAAGGCATCCTCATAAAATAACTATCGAAGATAACGTTGTAATAGATGACTATTGTGTCCTTGATGCTAAAGGTCTTGATAATAATGGCATATATATAAGTGAAAATATTTTTATTGGAAGAAACAGTATATTAAGCTGCAAGAATGGCAATATAATCCTTGAAAAAAATGTGGTAGTGGGATTTAATTGCGAAGTAATTTCTGCAAGTACCGTAGTGATTGGCGAGAACACATTGATCTCCGCATACGCTTATATTATAGGCGGGGGACATGATTATTCCAGAGTGGATATTCCCATATCCGAACAGGAAAAGCCTTCTTTCGGTATAACAATAGAAAAAAATTGCTGGATAGGTGCAGGTGCTATGGTTTTTGACAATGTCACAATAGGAAGAGATACGATTATCGGAGCAGGAGCCATAGTCTCTAAGGATATCCCGGCCTACTCAATAGCCGCAGGAGTTCCTGCAAGAGTGGCAAAATCCAGAAAATAGCTAATAGTTCTATTTAGAAAATGAAAAAAAGTATTATTTCTTTTTATCGAAAAAATAAAAAAACAATACTGCTTATTTTGAGGATTGCAATAAGTGTCTCTCTTATCGTTTACCTGGTAAGTACACAAATAGAGTCTTTTTCAGATATAATCGAAATTTTAAAATCATCCAATAAATTTTTACTTTTACTCTCATTATCTACTCATGCTCTCGGGACCTATATAACTGCCGTAAGATGGAAGACCCTTCTGAATACACAGGGAGTGAAATTAAGCAATATGACACTGAGTTCCACTGTCCTCACAGGTTCCTTTTTTAATAATTTCCTTCCCACCAGTATCGGAGGAGATGTATTCCGAGCTTATGATGCTTCAAAAAAAGGTAATATTTCCCTGGGTTCTTCGGCTTCTGTGATTCTGGTAGAAAGATTCTCCGGAGTGGTAAGTGCGGCGACCTATGCTATCATTGCACTGTTTTTAGGGTTTACCGCTATAGGCCACCAGTCCGTAATCGTTCCTATTGTAATATTTTTTATTGTAAGTTTGATACTGGGTTTTTTGATTATCAATCCTTCTTTATTTAGATTGGGTAAAACCAAAACCAGTAAATTCAGATTTGTGCGTAAAATTTCGGATAAATTATCCAATGTCTATAATACTCTGATAAGTTTTAAAAAATATAAATTAGTGCTGGTAGAGGTATTGATTTTCAGTTTTCTACTTCAACTTTCAGTTATACTTAATTATTGGCTGGCGTCCATGGCTCTGGGAATCGATCTAAACCTGACCTCATTTATTTTCATTGTACCTGTAGTGGCGGTAATAGCTATGATTCCTATCTCTATTGGAGGTATCGGATTGAGGGAAAACTCTCTTGTTATTATTATGGTTGCTATGGGAGTAAACAATGAGAAGGCAGCACTTTTTTCTCTCATTATACTGTTTATGTTGATCATAATGGGAGTTTTAGGAGGGGTCATATATATTATAAGGCCTCATTTTACAGGAAGATTTAAAAGAAGAGTAACCTAAAATCCCGGAAGCAACTTAACCAGCAGCCTCCTGATCCACGCAGTAATTCTCATAAAAAACTCGCCGTATTTAGAATATATAACAAAATATCCTGCGGCTTTCGTGATAGAAACTCTCCTGAAAACACGGAATCCGAATCTACGGAAACACATTGCAATATGTTTCCTTGAAAAACCAGGAAGATCAAGCAGCGAAACCCTTCGCGAGATATATCCTTCAGGTATGGTTTGATTAGGATCGAAGTATCCTTTTTCTATAGAATAATCATATAACTCTGTTCCGGGATAGGGATAGAAAACGAATATACTGACGACATCGGGTTTTATTTCCAGGTTCAATTTGATGGTATCAAGATGTTTCTTATATGTCTCTTCAGGAAGTCCAACCATATTCAGTGTCTTTATCTGAAATCCTAATTTTCTGGCCATTTTCGTAGTTTCCATGATTTGACTATTTGTCATATTTCTTTTCAGGATATTTCGTCTTAAATCCTCGCTGCCGGATTCTACACCAAAATCAATCCTTCGCCCCCCAGCAGATTTAAGATCGCTTAACATTTCTTCGCTGCACATTTCAATCCGGCTGCTAAAAACAAAAGATTTACCGATTTCTTCAGGATATCTTCTGCAAAACTCCTTTCGGATCATCTTATCAGGCATAAAAATATCGTCGTCGAAAAAAAATTCTTTGAACTTATATCTTTTATTAAGGTAATCCAACTCATCCATTATATGACCTGCAGAGCGGAAACGGACATAATTTCCGGCCTGCGTCTTACTCATACTTTTATTTGCACAATATGTACACTGGTATGGACAACCTCTGCCGGTAATTATGCGTACCTGGCTCAAACCATATTTGTCTATAGCGCTCTGAAAATTAGAAAGTTCCCTGTCTTCGAATGGAAGCTCATCTAAATCGGCGATAAACGGTCTTGTTTCATTTCTTATGATGACTTCATCTTTTTTGGTCCACAGATTTTTTATTTTTCTATGATCTTTTCCTTTGCTCAGGGCAGTTACAAGTTCCAAAAATGGGTACTCTCCTTCTCCTATGCAGATTGCATCCAGACGGGGAACATCTTCGATACAAATCGGATAACATGTAGGGTGAGGTCCTCCGCAGATAGTAAATATCCCTCCCGGGACTTTACTGACAAGTTTTTTGATAAAATGGAATTGTTCTGTTGTTGAATAGATACCTATTATATCCGGCTTCTGTTCCTTAAGGTATTCTCCCCATTTTATAGGGTTGGGTTCCCGTGTAAAATGAATCAGAGAAATGGATTTGAATCCATTCTTTTTAAGTACGGCGGAGAGACAGGCCAGCCCGTGCTGATAGTATAAAGGGCCAAATTTTTGATTTATTTCGGTGAATAAAAGAAATATCTTCATGGTTTATTTCTCAATTTAAGTTAATTAATACCTTTCTTACAAACATTGCAGGAAGCTTTACTGAAATAACGATTAAGTTTTAGAAGTTGAGGATATTTAGTATTTTATGAAAAAAATCTCTTAGATAGTTATCATAAAAACTGAAATTTATGATTTCTAAAAAAATAATCAATGCCAGCAGGAAAATAACTGCAAAAAAAAGATAATATAAAACTTTTACAAGAATGATTCTTTTCATTTATTTTTTAAGGCGTTTCTCTTTAAAAGAAATAGGATTTTCTCCTGATTGACCCTGATCCTTTTGATTGTATCTGCAAAAATTCCAACTATAAACAATATTATCGAAATAAAAAGAAAAGTACCCCCTACGAATCCCGACCAGATATTGGGAGAGAATGATCCTATAGAGATATAAGTATATAATAAAATCGATCCGAAGAAGATACTTACTATAAAAAAGAAGAGAGCAACATAAGAAAAGAATGAGAATGGCCTGTAATCCCTGTAAGTTTCAAGAATAATTTTTAAGGTATTTATTCCATATTTAAAAAGGTTAGAAGAAATTTTTGATGTTCTCGCAGGAAAATACTTTACCCTGATAGGGATTTCCGCAATTTCCAGTCTTTTAAATGACAGATCGATAAATGTTTCCTGAGTATAAGTGAATCTTCCGTGGAGATTTAGAGAAAGCAGGGTCTTTTGCGAATATGCCCGGAATCCACATGACACATCATAGAATTTTTTACCAACCAGTTTACTTATGAAAATCGACATTAATTTATTTCCCCAGAACTTGGATAAAGGCATCCTGGGATAATAATTTTTATCAATAAATCTGGAAGCCGTTACGAAATCGGCATTGTTTTCTATAATAGGTTTGATAAGTTTGGGAATATCTTGAGGATCGAATTGGCCATCTCCATCGATACTGACCATAGAATCGAAATTATTATCCAGAGCGTATTGAAGGCCTTTGCCAAATACCGAACCAACTCCCATGTTGAAGTAATTTTTTATTACCGCAGCGCCTGAATCTTTTGCAGTTTTTACGGTATTGTCCATGCTGCCGTCATCGATAACAAGAATATGTACTTCGGATACATGGTCAAGTTTTTTCGGGACATTTTTGATTACCTCTCCTATTTTTTCTTCTTCGTTATATGCAGGAATTAAAACCAATAATTTTTTTATCATATCAGTTTAATTATATTAATTTTCACTGTTTTTTACTGTCAAAAAAGATTTAAATTACAATAATTATTAAAATCAGCTTAAACAATTTTATAACTATAGTATAAAAAATAACAGGTTTTATTTTTTTATAAGAGCTTAATATTTAATTGATTTTAGTATAAAATGTGTTTCACGATATCAGTTAAATTGAGGTTATCAAAGCAATATGAAAATGAAATCTGAAATCTCCGATAAAAAATTTTTTTATATATTGATAATTATTCTTACCATCATTATTAATCTATTTACCATAATAGCCAGTAAGTATATAGGGGTAAACCTTGAATTTTCAAAAATTTTTGTTTTCTGGTTATTTGTTCTAATAATAACTTATGGTTTAAAATTTACTTTCTGGTTTTTTTTAAATAGAAAATTCCAGCTTTCATATATATATCCTATTTTAAGCCTGAATTACTTTATCTCATTGTTTTTGGGAAAATTTTTATTTAAGGAAGATATCACCATTAACAAAATCATAGGTTCAGTGGTAATAGTTGTTGGAGTCTTAATTATAACCATGTCAAGTAAGAAACTGGAGGGTGTCTGACATATGGCACTCTATATTTCTCTGGCCATTCTAATTCAATTTCTTGTCGCTCTGTCACAGGTTATTTTTAAGATAGGAGCTCTTAAGGTAGATTTTAAAAAACCTCTGGTTTATAATCTTAAAAACAAGTACATGCTGGCAAGCATATTTCTATTTATACTTGTTCCATTTCTTTCTGTGATTACAATGAGGGTGATTGATTTTTCTGATTTTTATTCTTTCACTGCGTTGAGTTATGTTTTTATTATGTTATTTTGCTGGAAAATACTTAAAGAAGATATCGATAAATTGAGAATAATAGGAAATCTTCTGGTAATTGCTGGAGTTATAATATTCAATTTATAAAATATTATTGTTATTATTATATAAGTTTTTTTAAGGAGCATGCGTGTTGCAGAAAATTAAAAAGTTTATTGTCGATAAGAGAATAGCAATATTTTCGGTATTTTCCTTTTTGATCCCATTTGTCATCTACATACTTACAATGGAACCCAAACTGGTCGGTGGAGATACAGGATGGTATGCTAACCAAATTCCCGAAATGACTCTTATGGTGCCAACCGGTTATCCAACCTTTTCAATGTTTTTAAAACTTTTTACTTATCTGCCGATCGGAGACATTGCTTACAGGCTTAACCTTTTTTCAGTAATATTTGGTGCCCTTACCACTCTTTTTTTATTTTTAGCCATCAACAGACTGTTAAAAAATGAGTTTATAAGCTTTGTAAGTTCTATGATATTTGCCTTCATCGTACCTTTCTGGAGCGTTGCAAATAGATTGGAATTTGATACATTAAACACTTTTTTTATAATTCTTTTGATTTTTTCGGCTATTGTTTATTCCGAAAATAAAACAAGGAAATTTCTTTATTTTTTCTTTTTCTGTCTGGGTTTAAGTCTGACCAATCATCCTCTTACCTTTTTCCTGGTACCGGCAATCGCCCTGTATGTCATTATTATAAATCCACGGATTTTCAAAAGCGTGAAAGCAATTTTTATCAGCGCAGGTTTTTTTATCCTTCCTCTTTTATCTTATTTCTATCTTTTCATAAGATCTCTTCAGGGATTCGGTGAGGTAAATACCTTGGGGAGGTTATTCTACTATGTGACAGGAAGGGGAGTAACAGGGGAAATTCACGGCGGAAGTTTTGGTGATAAAGATATTTCATTGATCATTAAAGTAATAAAAGATTATTTAAACATACTTTACGGCACTTATGGTATCGTACTTATTATCATAGCAGTAATAGGATTTATCTTTTTAATAAGAAAAAATAAGAAATTCGGCATCTGTACATTTCTCCTCATTATTTTTAATTTTATAGTACCGCCATTGTATATTGGCCATGCGAATCCCAATTATCTGCTGGGCCCTATGATAGTGATTTCTTTTTATATCGCATTCGGACTTTTATCGATACTGAATGGAGCGGTTTTTCTTTTTGATAAATCATTAAGAAATAAACCTGTATTAAAAATCGACAGGTTTTTGAAATATTTTTTGATAGCAATCATATTATTATTTTTTGCTTTTCTGCCACTTTCCTTTATCCTGGAACATTATAATGAACTTGATCTCTCCGAACCCCTGCCTATTTATAATTTCTGGGATGAGGCGTTTGGAAATATGGAGAAGGGTGCCAGATTATATGTGCAAGTGAGAGCGGCAAATGTGGGAATGTTTGTGGATACATATGAATACGGTGAAAAAGAAATAGAATATATTTATCATACAAATCCAAATTATACGGTTACAAATATGATTGAGGCTCTTGATAATAATATTGCAGTGTACTTTGTTGGTAACAATAGCATATTTAAGCCCATATTTGATACCAAACAAGTAGGAAGAACCTATTATTGGGCACGATACAATGAAATTTTAAGACTCTTTAAAGTCATTGAACTTAAAATTGATATCCCTGAAATTAGTTACTTTATTGATAGTCATGATATTGAATTTGGAGAAAAATTTACTGTTGAATATACGATTAAAAACAAAAATAAAGAAAGTATTAAGATTAGTTCGCTTGAACTGGAACTTCCGGACAATATCGAACTTATAGAAGTCAGTCTCAGCGGGTATATCAATCAGTATCCCGGCATCAGCGAAGGCATATATATGTGGGTAAGCGATTCATATATTATAGAAGGAGAGGGTGCAATAAATCTGATTCTAGAAATGAGAGGTTTGAGGCCCGGGGCATCTCTTATAAAATTCAGAGCGACAACCGGTGGTATTTATATCGACTCTGATGACATCGAAATGGAGATAAAAAAGTAATATTTTTTTCAACTATACAATTATTCAATTATAAACTTTATATATAAGAGTCCAAAATAAACACTCTAATGAAATCCCTAAGTAAAAAATCCAAAAAATTAATTTATATACCAATATTATTTATTTGTGTCACCGTTATTTTTTTATTTTTTCCAGGCTGCAATTTATTTAATAAAATAAAAGGTAATGATAAAGACGGTGCATTATCATCATTTTCAGGATCAAGAATAAAAATCACAGACTTGAATGGCGGTGACTTATATCCTGGCGAAAGTCTGGAAGTAAATATAAATATTGTAAACAGTGGAAGTGCGGAGGTAAAAAATATTAAAGTGAATCTCATTTTACCGGATTTATTTGTATTGGATGAGGAAGAAACCGGATGGGCCATAGATGCTTTAGATGCAGGGGAAGAAATTTCTTTCGATACCAGTTTAAATTTAATAGATAATATAACCGAAGATACGGAGGTTTCATGCAAGCTGGAAATATCTTCGGATGAGGTGGATTCTTTTATAAGTCCCGATTATAGTATAAAGGTTTACGGCGCCAGACCGTTTGAAGGAAATTATGTCCCAATAATAGGATTGCATGCAATAGAGGATCATATAGGAGAGCCAATAGAACTGTATACCGAACAATTCGAAGAATTGTGCAGGATTTTAAAGGAAAACGGTTATGAGACCATAACTTTTACGGACCTTTTGAATTACATTGATTATGGAAAAGCCCTGCCTGAAAAACCAGTAATAATAACTTCCGATGACGGATACCAGGATGTTTACACAAATGGTTTCCCTATACTTAAAAAGTATGGATACAAGATGACCGTTTTTCTGGTAACGGGCGCAATTGGGAATTCTGATGCCGACAGGAAGACTAATAAATATTTTAACGAAAGAGCAAGTGTAATAAGAACAATACTTACCTGGCCCGAAATCATCGAGATGGATGAATACGGATGCGAATTTCTATCTCATACGGTAAATCATATTAGACTGGGCCAGTCTTCGGATGAGGAGTTTTTAAACGAATTGAGACAATCGAAAAAAGACATAGAATCTCACCTGGATAAAGAAGTTTTATTTTTTGCATGGCCATATGACAATAATTCTCCTTCGAAATGGCCCTTGATTCCGGTTGCAGGCTATAGGGGAGCCGTAAGGTATGGAAACGGTATAGAAGATATGAGGACGCTAAATCTTTATGACATAAAAAGAGTTGAGTTTAATAGCTATATTCCATCCAATCAATATGCAAGCTATTTGAACCTCAATAGGAATTTAACAATTGAATATTTGATTAATAATGATATCAAAGAAACTGGACAGGAATTTACTCTTGAATATATTATAAAAAACGTGGACAAGACGTATGTCAAAATAAACTCGCTTGAGCTCGAACTTCCGGATGATATCGAACTTGTAGAAGTCGATCCGGCTGGGTATATAGACAGATATCCCGGAATAAGTAATGGTACATATATGTGGGTTAGCGATTCGTATATTATCAAAGGTGACAATGAAATAAATCTTATTTTGAAGCTTAAAGGAACGAATCCCGGAAAATCTATCATACAATTCAGGGCTGCATATAATGGAAGTTACATTGATTGTGATGATATTGAGGTAGAGATAAAAAACAGATAGAACTATATTTTAAAACAAGTTTTTTGCTATAATATAAGGTTGTTTTAAAAATAGGGTATTTTTAAATGCAAAGTAAACAAATCGACAATAAATTTTTAAGATACATAAAGAACGGTAGGAAATGGCTATATCTGCTAGTTGTAATCATTCTAATAGTAGGGGCGTCTTCTTTTATCTATTATTATTTTAAAATTTATCCGCCAAATTTCAGTGATGTGAGTGTAAATTTTATATCCAGTGATTCAAGCGGATCTTTAAAGCCCGGTGACAGAATAACATATGCAATCAATTATAAAAATACAGGAAAAAAAACGGCAGAAGACTTTGAAATAGTATTTAAAATACCGGATGATACCTTTTTAATCTCCTCGGAAAATAATGTGATTTCCCAGAATACTGATGGGACGTTAACCATTGAAATCGGCAACGTGGAAGGAAATGAACAGGGAACCATAGATCTTGAGGTAGGAGTAAAGAGGCCCCTGGATAACGGTACTTTGATAAAATTCGATAGAGCGAAATTCACTTATAAAAACAGTGGAAAGATTTTAAATAACGATATCGAAGCGAATTTGATAAGTACGGTAGAAAGTAGTCCGGATTTTAGTAATTTTGAAATAGGCGCCATAGATGAAAACGGTGGAGTTCTGAGACAGGGCGATGTAATACAGTATAGACTGATAGTAAAAAATTCCGGAGGTATGAATGCTGCCAATGTGGAAATTAACAGTAATTTCTCGGAATTTACGGATATAATCGAAGATTCCATTACCGATTCGGGGCAATACGGAGTTAATAGTGTATCGTGGAATATCGATAATTTAGAAGTAAATAAACCTGAAATCTTATCATTCAGAGTCAGGATTAAAAATGACCTTACCGAAGATGTGGTCATTACAAACAATAGTACCCTGAGATATGGGTCCGATGTTATCGAAAAATCAGTGGAGGAAGAGATAAGACGTTTTTCCGATTTGACTACGTCTGAAGCATTTCTATATGATGAAAATGGAGGGTATCTCTGGGCAACCGAGATTATAAGTGTAAAGATCGTCTTAAAGAATACCGGTGATAAAACGGAAGAAAGTTATAGAGTCATTTGCCCCACGCCAGCCGGAGCGACCTATGTCAGCCAGTCCGGGACTCCCGAAGGGATAAGCTGGAGTGACGATATAAGGGGGCTTATATGGGATTTGAGTGAGTTAGGAGTAGGGGAGGAGAAAGAAATAAGTTTCAGGATAATAGTAAATGAAGACCTGGTTAATTCGGGCGGTGTAATTACTACCGCTTTTAAAATAGAAAGCAGTAACGGAGAAGTCACCCTTCCTTCAAAAAGTATGACTGTAAGGGGACGTGTCAATATGAATATTGTGGCAATGGGTGATTCCCTGATAGAAATGACTGGCTGGGTACAGATGTTTGACGATCTTCTGGAAGCCAATTATCCATACGCTGATTACAATACCATCGCAAGTGGAAAAGGTGGTGAAAAGGCCAGCGGCGGGAATGCAAGGTTTGACAGCACCGTTGCCATATATAATCCGCAAATAGTCATAGTAGCTTATGGAACCAATGATGCGGGACCTCGTGTTTCGGGATTCCAGGCTAATATGGAAAGCATCATAGTCAAAGCAAAGAATTTAGGTGCGAGAGTATTTATAAATCTTATTGGTCCTATTTTTAAACCCGAAAAAGAAAAATATATTGAATACAATAATATAATCCGGCAGATTGCAGCAAAGTATGGCGCGGTGGTAATAGATGTGCTGACTCCTCTTTCACAAAATCCGGGAGAATATCTTACTGATGGAATGCATTACAGTCAGGCGGGAGCTGTAGTTGTAGCGCATACCGTATTTAGTTATGTTTCTCAATATCTTGGTGATATTGGGCAGAGATTGTAATATTATAAAGAATATATTCTTATTAAAACATAAAGAATCGAGGTTGTTTTGAGACTTTTTTTAATTATTTTTTCATTTGTTAATACTGTTTTTTATGTTTTAGTTTACTCTTATTTCGACAACATTCTGGATGTTTTCGGAGTGACCGGTCTATCCTCTATTGCAACGAATTATATTAAACTAGCGGTACTTTTGATTGTAGGTTTTTGTATAGGCATGATGGTAATGCTCATATTGCGCTTAAAGATAAAGAAAAATCTTTTTAGTTTCAAAAACCTAATCATTGTCGGGATTTTTCCGTTTATATGCCTGATACTTTCGGAAGGTTCCATAACAAGTTTTTTCATAAATAAATTTTTCAATTCAAGTGAGAGATTAAGTGAACTGGCATTTTATCTTTTTTCAAGACAGACGATCTGGTCCCTATGGCTTGGATTTGCTATAGGCACATCTATACGTTTTAGCTTTTCAAAAAAGGAGTATAAACATTTGTCAATTGAAAAGCCGGAGCAGAAAGATTCTGAATCCAAACCGATTACTGTGTCTGATACAGAAAGTAAGGATCAGAATCATTCCCCGCAGAATTAGTCAGCCTTATGGGATTAGAACCATCGAGGCTAATAGTATATATTTCCTGCTGACCATCGATGGTGCATTCGAAAGCAATAAACGCATTATCCGGGGAAAAAACCGGGTGACCGCAGTTCGTTAGTGAACCGGAAACCATCTTTATGTTTCCTCCCCTTCCGTCCATTGTATATATTAAAGTTTTATTGCCTTCGTAACCCATAAAAGCGATCAGCTGGCCATCTATTGAAATAGCAGGAACCCTTTTCCTCATACTGATATCGGAAATGCGATTAACATTTTCTCCATTATAATCCATAACATATAAATCTTCGTTTCTACTGTTCCCGGATTCGAAAATGATTTTATCCTGGAAAGAATGACCAGCCGGGTGCCAGTCATAGATATCGGGGTTGAATGTCAGGCGTTTAAGGTTGCCTCCGTTACTGTTTATTCTGTATATTTCCCAGTCGCCATCCTGGTACACTTCAAAAAATATAAACCTTCCGTCAAAGGACCAGGTAGGATATCCGCTGCTCCATGGATTATTGGTAAGCTGTGTCTTATCGGTTCCGTCCCAGTTCATAACTATGATCTGCCATATGCCATTAATATCGGAAGTATAAGCGATCTTTTTTCCGTCGGGTGAAACGGCGGGATAGTTATCCTTTCCGGGATGGTCCGTAAGCTGAATGAGTTCGGAACCATCCAGATTCATACTGTATACATCCTCGCTGCCGTTTCTATCGGAAGTAAAAATTATTTTTTTAACGTCATATTCTATATCCGGACTTCTTGGCCCGGCCTGTAAAAAGTCATCTTTACTTATTGCCCAACCGCTTATCCGTATGGACTGATCATTTAGATTAACCTCTTCTACCGAAAATATTACTTCCGGTTCTTTCTCTTCGCCTTCCATCTTGATATTTCTTAAACCCAGATAATAAGCTCCGGAATTGGAGAAAGAATAAATATATAGAGTATTTTCGCTGCCTGCTTCCAGTTCACTTGCATCAAAGTCAAGAGAATAACCTGAGTTTATATAATTTGCATTTCCAAGCGCATTGGCCACATCCTGTCTCTCTGTTCCGTAATCTGCCTCTCCCAGAAATTTGCCGAAATCCTTTGGACCGTTTAAATAAATCTCTACTCTGTCGATTCCTGTATTGTTTTGGGATCCGGTATCTACTGACCAGCCTGAAATTCTTACATTTGATTTGTTAGCTTCGGTGATTACTTCATTTTCTTTGGGACTGTCCAGGGATAATTTGATATTAGCATCAAGGTTTTCTTCTCCATCGATTTTTATTTTTTCTCTGGTATAGTTCCATCCGTATTTTGGAATCAGTGCATATATATAAAGATAATGAGTAGAACCCGGAACAAATGCATAATTCTCATTATCGATTGCCAGACTATAACCAGTTTCCGAAAGATTTTCCCCATAAACCATACGAGCTTGCTCGGAGGTCAAGCCATATTCTGCTTCCCCCAAAAGAATTCCGGTTTTTCTGTTTCCATCAAGGTAAACTTCTATAACGGCAATTTTATCCGGCTCAGCTTCCACCTCCGGTTCTTCTTCTGTTGTCGTTTCAGGCTCCTGTTCTTCCCCGACAGTTGTATCAGGTGGTTCCGGTTCGGTTGTTTCCCCGGCGGGAGATGCTTTACCCTGGAAATATCTAATTAATACATATCCAAAAACGCTTACGGCTATTACGGACAAAATTATAATGATTATTACTACCGTTCTCATGCTATTTGACTTTTAATTATCTTTGGTATTTTTCTTTAAAAATATAATTTTTTATATGCTATTTTTATTT
>Ga0209323_10000159_pt1 | contig 40811 bp, 38 predicted proteins | sample Rifsed19ft2_FD_184014 | JGI IMG/M metagenome (GOLD analysis project Ga0209323, IMG submission 184014) | Soil microbial communities from Rifle, Colorado, USA - sediment 19ft 2 (version 2) | ecosystem: Environmental > Terrestrial > Deep subsurface > Rock core/Sediment | place: Rifle, Colorado...
AATGATAATGCTGCCTGTAACTGTATTGACGGTGGTAGAATTTATGCCGTCAATCTGATTAAGCAGCCGCTGAATATCCCCGGCTATCTTACTATAGCTTTTAATCAAGGGGTTTTTAACCCTCAATCTTCCCGGAATATCATGTATATAATAGCTCATTTTTCTCCTCCCCTATCCTGAAACAAGTTCAGGACAAGCTTTAACCTTTTTATAGGTTTTACATATCGGATAATATGAACATCTGAACCTTATCGCTTCCTCACTTCTCATGTAAAGATGCATTAACCTTCCGCACCTGGGACAAAGGGGCTTGCCTTTTACCTCTGTCCTCTTAATGCCGATGGTAAACTGCCTCCCGCAGATAAGACATAGAAATCGCTGCTTTCCTGCCCATGTCTTTCCATATTTGTATACAGCCTCTGAATTGCAGGTTGGACATTTAATCTCCAAACCCTCTGTCATAATCATTGTGTTCATGCCTATAGTTAAACATGGCATGGTTACAGGATTATGACAGCACTGTTAATTTTTTGTTAAGATGTTGTCCTGCCGGGTATCAAGGTCAATCTCTTTATCCACAATCGCTCTTTTTTCATATCTCCTCCACCTTCTAAAAAATATGTTTGGATATAAAATGGGATGCGCTACTAATTCCCATATATTTGCCAATCTTGTTGCTTTATCTTCCCCTAAATAGGGGTAGAGAAAGGCATATACTCGCAAGCTGTTTAAATAATGTCTTATTAGTTCTTTCATATCTCCTTCTTAAGTTTCATACAAACATATTGCTTTTCTTTCACACAGATTAAATCAGACATCCCTTTTTCTATTCTCTATGCCAAATGCTGAATTAAGTGTGATAGTAAACTTACTTCCTTTTCCAAGGGTGCTTTCTACTTCAATTTCTCCTTCCATAGCATTCACAAGGGTCTTTACGATATAGAGTCCTATACCTGTTCCGCTGATATGTCCCTCTACACTCCTTGACCTATAAAATTTGTCAAAGATATGCGGTATGTCAACAGGGTCAATTCCCAATCCTGTATCTTCAATGGCAATTGAGTTAAGTTCTACTATATTTGTTTCCTCTGTATAATCTGTTTCGACACGGATTTTCCGTTCTACTGCAGCATTTTTATAGGATAGGATAATTTTATTGAGGGCTTCTCTTAAAGAAAATTTTTCTAATCGTATCTTTTTCTCTCCTTTTTCGAGCTTAGAAAATAGGGACATGCCTTCAAGATATTCGGAGATGGCAGAGGCGGTGTTGTTTAATATCTCGCTGAATTGTTCTTTCTTATCCCTTGTTATACTTTCTTTGGCAATAAGATGCGAATACGCCCCGATGACCATAAGCTGATTCTTAACCTCGTGATAAAAGAGTGCAGGGATGTCATTGCCTCTCCTCAATCGCTCCATAAGCTCATCCTCTACCCTCTTTTTCCTGAGCTGGTTTTGAATCCTTAAAATGAGTTCATCCATATTAAATGGCTTCGTCACATAATCATCTGCACCAAGCCTCAATCCTATGATTTTCTCTTCAGCCTCCGATAATGCTGTGAGCATAATAATAGGGAGTCTCTTAATTGTCTCATTTGTATGGCTTCTGATGCTGGAACAGACCTCCCACCCGTCAACCTGTTCCATCATGAGGTCAAGCAAAACTAAATCAGGTACCTCCTTTTCAATTATCTCAAGCGCCTCTCTTCCATTGGAAGAAAGCACGGGATGATACCCCTTTTCTGTCAGGTTGTACTTTAAGAGGTCAGCCATATCAGTTTCATCTTCAACAATAAGAACCTTTTCTTGCATATTCACACCCTCCCCATTTCATCTCTTGTAGAGGAAATTTTTAAATTCCATCTCCCCTAATTCTTCAGATAGTTCAGCCACATCGAATTTATCCATTTGGCTATTCTTATTGCTGATATTGCCTTGCCCTTCAGAATTCAGATACTCTTGTTCAAGCCCTAATTCCAATCCATTTTCTTTTTTATTGTGGTATTCCATCAATTCAATTCACCCCTTTCTATTAATCCCATTTTTTATTTGAATATAGCTTATGCCTTCAAGGTTACAGGATTATGTACCTTGTGTTACATTTGTGTGAAATTTTGGAGAGAAAGAAGGGTAATATTGTGGATTTTTAAAGATGTTTAAAATGGAAAGCTTTTAGAAAGGGATAATGGAAGAAAAAAATGGAAGGTAAAAAAATAAGAGCGATTAGCGGATACTGCTATTAATTATTTTTTCTCATCTCTAATTCCTGACTTGCCGAATCTTTTTTGTAATTCTTTATAAATATCTTCAGGGGATATATCATGATACCCCAATAAGACAAGGGTGTGAAACCAGAGATCTGCTATCTCATAGATAATCTCTTCTTTCTTGTCGTTCTTTGAGCCTATCACTACCTCCGATGCCTCTTCTCCTATTTTTTTTAAAATTTTATCTCTGCCACTCTTGAATAATGAAGATACATAGGAGCTTTCTCTCAGATTTCTTTTTCTGTCAAGAATTACCTCATATATTTTGTCAATGACATTTCCAGAAAATGTTTCAACTTCGAGATTCCTCGCTTCGCTCGGAATGACCACTTGGGTCAACTTACTGTAAAAACAACTCCTATTACCTGTATGACATGCTACGCCCTTCTGCTCTACTTTTACAAGCAATGTATCATTATCACAATCATAGCTTATTTCTTTGACAATCTGCTCATTTCCAGATGTCTCCCCCTTTTTCCAGAGCTTGTTTCTCGACCTGCTCCAGAAATGTGTATTGCCAGTCTCAATAGTCTTCTTTAATGACTCTTCATTCATATAGGCAAGCATTAATACATCCCCATTCTTCCAGTCCTGAATTATGGCTGGTATCAAACCGTTACTGTCGTATTTTAAATTTTTTATATCCATTTATAACCTTACATTTACTCCTTTCTTTCTTAAAAACTCCTTTGCCTCTCTGATTATATATTCACGATAATGAAATATAGAAGCCGCAAGCACAGCATCAGCCTTCCCCTCTACAAATCCCTCATAAAGGTGCTGGAGATTGCCTGCCCCTCCTGATGCTATAACAGGTATACCTACTGCCTCTGAAATACTTCTTGTCAACTCAATATCATATCCTTCTTTCGTTCCATCCCTGTCCATACTTGTAAGGAGTATCTCTCCTGCCCCATAATCCTCCATCCTTTGAGACCACTCCACTGCATCAAGTCCTGTAGGATTACGCCCTCCATGTGTAAAAACCTCCCACCTTAAAAGTTCGGAGTTCGGAGTTCGGAGTTCGGAGTTTAAGTTTTCAACTTCTGACTTCTGACTTCTGCCTTCTGTCTTCTGGCTTTTTTTCGCATCTATTGCCACCACAATGCACTGACTACCAAATCTTTCAGATGCCCTCTTTACAAATTCAGGGTCTTTAACTGCTGCGGTATTTACTGAAACCTTATCCGCCCCTGCCTTCAATAAATTTCTTATATCATCCAGTGTCCTTATACCGCCGCCAACTGTAAGGGGCATAAAAACCCTTTCTGCTGTCCTATAAACTACATCTATTATAATATTCCTGTTCTCGTGGGAGGCGGTAATATCAAGAAATGTTATCTCGTCTGCCCCTTCCCTGTCATAAATTTCTGCAACATCAACAGGGTCCCCTGCATCCCTTAGATTTAAAAATTTAACCCCCTTCACAACCCTGCCATCTTTTACATCAAGACAGGGAATTATTCTTCGTGTAAGCACAGTTTAATTGCCTCTTTTAAATTAACAGCTCCACTATAGAGAGCCTTTCCAACTATCACCCCGGTCACTCCATGTTTTTTTAGTTTCATAATATTTTTTATATCGTTAATATCCGACACCCCTCCTGATGCAATTACGGGAATGCTAATTGATTTTGCAAAAGACTTAATTGAATCTATATTGGGTCCTGAAAGAGTTCCATCCCTGCTTATATCCGTATATATAATACCTGATATGCCCATCCCTTCAAACCTTTTTGCCAATGTAGAGGCAGATGTCTCAGTAACATCTTCCCACCCCCTCACTGCCACATTACCATTTTTAGCATCTATTCCCACGATAATCCTTTCAGGAAACATCTTGCAGACTTCACTAATAAGGATAGGATTTTCCCATGCAACTGTCCCAATTATAACCTTTTTAGCCCCTATGGAAAAATACTCTTTTATAGTTTCTATATTTCTTACTCCTCCGCCAACTTCCAGAGGAATTTTTACTGATTTTATTATATTACCTATAATCTCTTTATTTTTTGGGACACCAGATACAGCACCATCTAAATCTACAATATGAAGAAACTCAGCCCCCTCATCCTCCCATCTCTTTGCAACTGATACAGGGTCATCTGAATACACAGTCTCCTTATCCATCCTCCCCTGAAAAAGCCTCACACATTTGCCACTTTTTATATCAATTGCTGGAATTATTAACATTTTTATAGTTTATTGCTCTATAAGGAAGTATTTAACCAATACAAGAATGTTTAGGCAGTACTCTTCTCCATCTGTAAAAATGATACCTCAGAAATATTAGCCTGTTCCTTTGCATGTTCAATGGTCATACTTACAATGTTACCTTCCCATGAACTTGCTTCAGGGTCAGGGTTATATAGAGAATATCAAGACAATTATATCAGAAACATACTATCACATTTCTCTGTTTTTCACTACATTCACAAATCCCTTTCGTCTTAAAACCTGTGCTGAAAAGTTTTTATTCAGTCCAATCTAAGGGGTTCAGTCCAAGCATATTTTCCTTCCTGCCACATCTCAAAGGCTAAAAAAAACCGAAAATTTTCGTGATTTTTGACTTTATGATTTTTGGTCTTGACAGCTTCTTTTTCGTAGGTCTATACTACAAATCACAAAAACAATTAACTACTACTGATCTTAACCGGAACATCAATCCTGACACAGTTAAAACAATGCAAGTCAAGCTCGCCAATTGTCAAGTATTACAAACTGTTGCACCACTTCATAACAATGTAAAGCAAGTGAGTTCATCAGATAGAACTTTAGATATTATAGATTATAAATATACCCGTTAGCAGCTAATCAATATATTCTTACATTTCCTATGCCAATTATACAATTTTTAAATAATGTAATTTAAAATGTTTAAAACTGTTGTAAATCGTATTGAAAAATTATAGTTATTGTGTAATAATATCGCAGTAACGTGGGTGGTTGCTTGTGAGACTCTAATTTTCATGAATTTTAGATAAAGAAACCCCTGAATGACTTTTTCAGGGGTCTCAAATTGATAAAGGCAGTCTCCTTTTTTAGAATGGGAGGGATATCTTCAACTATAGGAAGGCTCTTTACTAAGTTTGTTATAATCAATTAATCTGTTAAGTAGGCAGTAGTGGGTTAGTAATAAAATTATATAACACTGGAGTGAGAAGATGAAAGTAGTTATTTTGGCTGGCGGTTTGGGTACACGACTTGCTGAAGAGACAGAAATAAAACCTAAACCAATGGTTGAGATAGGTGGAAAACCAATTTTATGGCATATAATGAAAATCTATTCTCATTATGGATTCAACGACTTTATTATATGCCTCGGCTATAAGGGGTATTATATTAAGGAATATTTTGCCCACTATTTTCTCCATGAATCGGATGTTACCTTTGATTTTGGAAATTCTAACGAACAAATCATTCATCAACATTCGGTAGAACAATGGAGGGTTACCCTTGTTAATACGGGGATTGAAACCATGACCGGTGGCAGGGTTAAGAGGATACGACCTTATGTTGGAAATGAAACTTTTATGCTTACTTATGGTGACGGCGTTTCGAATATTAATATTAAGGATCTTGTTTCCTACCATAAGAGCCACGGCAAATTGGCCACTATTACCTCAACCCAGCCGAGCGGCAGATTCGGAGCATTGGTAATAAAAAACAACAACGTCCAGGGGTTTCAGGAAAAGCCCAAAGGCGATGGTGGTTGGATCAATGCAGGTTTCTTTGTAATGGAGCCTAATATCTTTGACTATATTGAGGGAGATAAAACCATGCTGGAAAGAGAGCCTTTGGAAAACATGGCTAGAGACGAAGAACTTATGGTGTATAAACATACTGGTTTTTGGCAGCCTATGGATACGCTACGCGACAGAACCCACCTTGAAGAACTATGGAAGTCAGGGAATGCCCCGTGGAAGGTCTGGTAATGAAGCTTGATTTTTGGAGAGGTAAAAAGGTTTTCATTACAGGTCATACGGGGTTCAAAGGGTCATGGATTTCTCTCTGGCTCCATTCTTTAGGAGCAGAGATTAAGGGTTACGCACTGAATCCGTCAACGGAACCGAGTTTATTTAAGCTATGCAAGATTGATAAACTTGTCCATTCAAACATAGCGGATATAAGGGATGCCTCTTCTTTAAAGAAAGCAGTGTACGAAACATTACCTGATATAGTTTTTCACATGGCGGCTCAACCTTTAGTGCGTGAATCATATAAAAACCCGGCGGATACGTATGCTATTAATGTCTTAGGTACCGTTAACTTATTAGAGGCAGTGCGCGTCTGCAAGAGCGTGAAGGCTGTTGTTAACATTACAACTGATAAATGTTATGAGAATAAGGAATGGGTTTGGGGGTATAGAGAAAATGATTCCCTGGGAGGATATGATCCGTATTCAAGCAGCAAGGCATGTTCAGAACTCGTAACATCTGCCTATCGCAGCTCCTTTTTTAATCCGATGAATTATGCAACTCATAGTGTTGGTGTAGCCTCCGCAAGAGCGGGAAATGTTATTGGCGGTGGCGACTGGGCCACAGATAGACTTATCCCCGATTGCGTGAGGGCTATTTTGAAAGGTGAAAAGATAGTGATCAGAAATCCTAATGCCATACGGCCCTGGCAGCATGTTTTAGAACCACTTAGCGGCTATCTTGCTTTGGCACAGAAACTTTATAAGGGTAGCCTCAAATATGCCAAAGCGTGGAATTTCGGTCCCGATGATAGTGATGCAAAGCCAGTTGAGTGGATAGTTAAGATGATATGTGAAAAGTGGGGGGAGAATGCTTCTTACGAAATAGATAAGGGGGCGCATCCACATGAAGCTCACTACTTAAAACTTGACTGTTCAAAGGCAAAGATGGAACTGGGATGGCATCCCCGTTGGAACTTAGAGAAGGCCATAGACAGCATTATAGACTGGACAAAGACATATAGGGAAAATAAAAACTTGAGGGAGAAATGCATTGAACAGATAGAAGAGTATTCAGAGTGCAAAGTTAAGGTCTTTTAACAAGGTCTTTTAACATTGAATTTTATATACGAGGAGGAAAAGAAATTATGAATCGTGATTTTTTAGAAGATTTGTTTATACTCGAAATGACAAACAACCATCAAGGCGATGTAAACCGTGGTTTGGAAATCATTCGACAGTTTTCACGTATAGTTAGATTTAATAATGTGAGGGCTGCTATAAAACTTCAGTTTAGGAATTTTGATACTTTTATACATAAGGATTTTGTTGACCGTGAAGATATATATTATATAAAGAGGATAAAAAACACAAAATTATCTGTAGAAGACTATGTGGCTCTTGTTGAAGGAATAAAAAAATCAGGATGTATTCCATTAGCTACCCCATTTGATGAAAAATCAGTTGATTTAATAGAAGATTTAAACCTACCTGTAATTAAAGTTGCAAGTTCCGGATGTAACGATTGGATGTTGATTGAAAGGATAGCTAAGGCCAGAAAACCGGTAGTTATCTCAATTGGAGGCATGTCATTGAAAGATATGGACGATATGGTTACTTTTTTTGAAAACAGAAACATTCCATTATCAATTTGCCACTGTATTGCCGCTTATCCAACTGAAGACAGTGAACTGCAATTAAATCAGATTGATTTTCTTAAAAGAAGATATCCTAATCATGTTATTGGCTTATCAGTACATGAATATCGTGATTGGCAATCATCAATTATCGCTGGATATGCAAAAGGAGCGCGATTATTTGAAAGGCATATAGATATCAATACCGATGGTTTTAAAGTGGCATCTTATTCATCTCTCCCGGAACAGATAGATGTATGGTTCAAGGCATGGCATCATGCCAGGTTAATATGCGGTAATTCAGCAGAAAACAGGTTGTTGCCTATAGAAAAAGAAACAAATTACTTAAACTCTTACATACGTGGTATTTATGCTAAAAGAGACATTCAAGCCGGAGAGATGTTATCAGAGGGAGATATCTACTTATCTGTGCCCTTACTAAAAGGACAAATATCATGCAGGGAATTAATGCTTGGTCGTTCAGGGCATAAGGTAATAAAACATATCGGTGTGAATCAACCTATTATGATTGACAGTGTAGATACGCCATATGCTGATAATGAATCATTAATGAAAGTTATATACGAAAGAGGGCTTGATCCGAGTGAAACATGCAAGAGTAACAACAAAGATCAGCTAAGGCAGCTTCGTGGCTAAGAAAACAGTTTTATTAACAGGCGCAAGTAAAGGTATTGGTAAGGCAATAAAGGAGGTGTTGGAAGCATCTGGAAAATATAATTTACTGACACCTTCAAGCAGCGATCTTAATTTGGGAAATCTTGAAAGTATTAAAGATTTTTTTAATGATCAGCATATTGATGTAGTAATAAATAATGCCGGGATTAATATACTTAACCCGATTGAAGAGATCAGCCACGAAACTATCGACTCCATGTTTCATGTTAATCTGATTGCCCCATTAATTTTAATACAAAAAGCTGTTCCCTTCATGAAAAAACAGCAATACGGCCGCATAATAAATATTAGTTCAATATGGGGAGTTAGATCAAAAGAGTTTAGAACTTTATATTCCGCTACTAAATTCGGACTAAACGGTATAACAAAGGCATTGTCAAGAGAGTTAGGAGAATACAATATCCTCGTAAATTCTGTATGCCCGGGATTTGTCAACACCGAGCTGACAAAGAAAAACATACCTTTTTCGGAACAAGAGGAGATTAAAAAAAATATACCTTTAAAAAGATTTGCAGAGCCGTCTGAAATTGCTAATATAGTCGAATTTCTGATTTCCGACAAAAATACTTATATAACAGGTCAAACGATAGTGGTAGATGGGGGATTCACAGCATGAAAAGCCTTCAGATACAATCGAAGATTAAAGATTATACGGTTTCATTTGAAAACGATTTTGATTTCTTAGACAATCTGTCAAGAATTGCTGAAAAAGTTGTTATAATTGATAAGATAGTTTTTGACCTATATGCAGAGATTTTTACAAAAAAATTTGACCGGTTAGACAGAATCATATTGGAGGCGACTGAAGAAAATAAAACATTGGATTACGCCAAATCAATATACGAAATTTTGGTTAAAAAGAGTGTAAAGAAAAATCTCAATATCATTTCGATTGGTGGTGGAATTACCCAAGATATTACAGGCTTTGTAGCTTCTACTTTATACAGAGGAGTTAATTGGATATATCTACCTACAACTTTTTTAGCGCAAACTGATAGTTGCATAGGAAGCAAGACTTCATTGAACTTCCAATCGAACAAAAATCTCATAGGAACATTTTATCCTCCTACAGAGATATATATAAATACAACGTTTCTTAATACCCTCCCGGAAGTTGATTTCTTTGGCGGAATAGGTGAAACAATCAAATTTCAATTAATGAGAGAGGTGTATCCGAAAGATTTTGGGGCGATAGTTGAAGCTGTGAATTGTGCAGCAGGAAAGGAATCATTATTGCCATTAATTTTTGATAATATGCAAGTAAAACTTTCTTATATGGCGGGTGATGAATTTGACCAGGGAAGAAGAAACTTGCTCAATTATGGCCATTGTTTCGGACATGCAATTGAAACTACATCAAATTATTATATTCCCCATGGTATCGCAGTGATCATTGGAATCATATTTGCAAATACTATTTCTAAAAATAGACTTTTAGTATCTGCAGAGACCTCTGATTTCTTAAATAAAAATCTTCTGCTCCCAAATATCCCCTTGAAGTTAAAAAAGGAACATTTTAATATGCAAATTTTGAAAAGCATGAAAAGTGATAAAAAAAGAGTAGGAGAACATCTGACAGTTGTTATCCCTGATGAAGAATTCAGATTGACAAAAGTTGATAACGTAACAGAAAGTGAATTTATTAAATCCTTTGATGAAACAGTGAACATCCTGTTTGGTTCAAAATAGGGGATTTTGTCTTGCAGATCAAGGAATTGCTGGAATCTGTCGAAGCTCTGATAGCAGACCCAAACAAAGGGCTTCCGGAAGATATCTTTCTTTTTGTCAGCAGGATCACACCCTTAATCAATGTTGACTTATTGATAAAAGACGATAAGAATGGAACATTGCTGACATGGAGAGATGACGGATATTGTGCTGCCGGATGGCATATCCCGGGTGGGATAATACGATATAAAGAAACAATGGCCGCAAGAATTGAAGCTGTGGCAAAGAATGAGTTGGGCACCAACGTAGAGTTTGATCCTACGCCAATAGCCATAAATGAAATAATCCATCCATCAAGAAACAATAGGGGGCATTTTATTTCACTGTTAATTAGGTGTTCACTTACAACTCCACCAGAGGAAGACCTTCGTTTTAAAGGTCGGAATCCCATGCCTGATGAATGGATGTGGCATAAATGTTGTCCTGATAATATCATCCCTGTTCACGAAATATATAGAAAATTCATCTGATTATGAGGCAAATAAATGAAAAAACTAATATCCATTATCACCTCTGCCTATAATGAGGAAGGTTGTATCGATGAGCTATCACGACAGTTGCAGGCAGTATTTTATGAAAATAAAATGTATGATTTTGAAGCCATTATCATTGAAAATGGCTCGATGGATGGCACTTATGAAAAACTGATCAAGATTCGCGAAAAAGATCCACGATTTAAGATCGTGCAGTTGTCGAGGAACTTTAGGATGGACGGAGGCATTACGGCAGGTCTGCAGTATGCTAAAGGTGATGCTGCAGTTATAATGACAGCTAATCTCCAGGATAAGCCTTCTATCATCAACGATTTTATTAAGAAATGGGAAGAGGGATACGATCACGTTTACGGCATTGTAAAAAGCCGGCCTGGAAAGGGGATTTTTAGACGATTAAACTCCCTGCTTTTTTATATACTGATCAATAAAATGACAGATAATATGATCCCTAAAAATGCCAGTGACTTCAGATTGATCGATAAAAAAGTATATGAAACAATCAACTCTATGGAAGAAAGGAATCGTTTTACAAGAGGGATGTTTGCCTGGCTCGGTTTTAAATCCATTGGCATTGAATTTGAAAGGGCTAAGAGATTTGCGGGAGAATCTCATGCGTCTTTCTGGAAGGTGCTTGAACTTGCGGTTAAGGGAATATTCGCATTTTCCTATATACCTATAAGATTAATTTCTTTTTTTGGACTAACACTGTCATTTATTTCCCTGACGTACTTGGTATACACAGTGTTTAAAATTATATTTACAGGTGTTCCTTTCGCAGGGTATGGGACTATTGTATCACTTATGCTCCTTTTGTTTGGCTTTTCATTCCTCATGCTCGGGATATTGGGTCAATATATTGCCCAGATATACGAGGAAGTCAAGGCAAGGCCAAACTTTATTGTCAGAAAGGAAATTGGTTTTAATGACTAAGGGGAAAGAAGCGTCATCGCAATCATGATAGAAGGCATATATAAAAAACATGGACAAAAGGTAGCTTATATATTAGTAGGGGCTTGGAATACTTTATTTGGTTATGCAATATTTGTCTTGCTTTACAGCCTCCTGTATCAGATGTTCCATTACATAGTGATATTGGTGATAAGCTATATTATTTGTATTACTAATGCATTTCTAAGCTACAAATTCATAGTATTTAAAACTAAAGGGAATCTATTGAGAGAATATTTGAGATTTTACGTTGTATATGGAACCTCGTTTATAGTGAATATCGCTTTAATGTTAATAATCGTAGAGTTTTTAAAAGTAAGACCTATTCCGGCACAGAGTGTCATATTATTTTTTATAACCATTGTGAGTTACTTAGGGCATAAGCATTATTCCTTTGGCAAACCGGCCGAGATTGGGATACCTAAATTAGATTGTAAAAGGTGAAAACAAGTTTTAAAAGGGGATGTTGAATGAAGTTGAATGTTTTACTGACCGGTGGTAGCGGTTTTATTGGAAGGAATATACTTGAATCATTTTTAGCCGAAAAATACAATATCGTTGCGCCGAGACATGCTGAACTTGATTTAATAGACGATGATGCTGTTAAACATTTTTTTGAAAAAAATAAAATTGATATTGTAATTCATTCGGCAATAAAGCCGGGGCACCGTAATGTAAAGGATAGTTCAAATCTTTTTTATGCTGACAGCAGGATGTTTTTTAATATTGTTCGCAATTCTGCATTATATCGTAAACTGATAGTCTTAGGTTCAGGTTCTGTGTATGATATGATAAGACAGAATTTACCAAAGGTGGATGAGGATTCCTTAGGCGAAAGCATACCTGTTGATGAGCATGGGTTTTTCAGATATGTTTCGGCTAAATATATTGAGTTGATAGATAATGCAGTTGAACTTAGGATATTCAGTATATTTGGTAAATATGAAGACTATGCGATAAGATTCATATCAAATGCAATCTGTAAAGCTATTTTTGATCTGCCTATAACCATAAAGCAGAACAGAAAATTCGATTTTCTTTATATAGCCGATTTGATGCCTATTCTTGACTATTTTATAAGCACTGACTGCAAGTATAAGAATTATAACATTACACCAGATGAAGCGATAGAACTTTATGTTACAGCTGAAAAAGTTAGGGCAATATCCGGCAAGGATCTGCCAATAATCGTAGGAAAGCCTGGGATGGGCCTTGAATATAGCGGCAGTAATACACGGCTGCGTAACGAAATACATGGTTTGAAGCTTACAAATATTGATGAATCAATGAGACAACTGTATCAATGGTATTCAGAAAATAAGCATACCATTAACAGGGATTTATTGCTTTTTGATAAGTGATAAGAAAGGGGAGATTTGGGGTATGCGACTAACTGATTATATAATGAAACGTCTGGTAGAGCATGGTGTTAGCCATCTTTTTATGATCACAGGCGGCGGGGCGATGCATCTTGATGATTCCATAGGTCTATGTAAAGGTATTCAATTTACCTGTAATCATCATGAGCAGGCATGCGCTATTGGCGCAGAGGGATACTCTCGCGCCTCAGGAAAGTTAGGTGTTGTAGTTGTCACCTCAGGACCGGGGGGAACGAACACCCTGACCGGAGTCACAGGCCAGTGGACGGATTCTGTGCCGGTGCTATACATATCAGGGCAAATTAAGTTCGAGACATCGATTGAATCATGCAGGGAACTGGGATTGCGCCAGCTTGGTGACCAGGAGATAAATATTATAGATATTGTAAGGCCCATCACAAAATTTGTGGCATTTGTCAAAGACCCCAAGGAAATAAAGAGGCTTTTAGATAAGGCGATTTACATTGCCACTCATGGCCGGCCCGGCCCGGTATGGATTGATATTCCACTAAATGTTCAGGGGATTGAAATTGATGAGAAAGAGCTCATAGAATACGATGAAAGCGAAGACGAGATTAAAGTTGACAGAGAAGAGCTGAGATCTAAGGTATCTCAGGTTGTGGACCTCTTAAAAAAGAGTGAGCGGCCTGTTTTTATTGCAGGTCATGGTATTCGTATCTCAGGCGCTCAGAGACTGTTCCTTGATGTTGTGGGAAAGATAGGAATTCCTGTTTTGTCCACATTCAACGGTGTTGATCTTATATCTACCGATCATCCTTTGTATATTGGCAGAATCGGCACCCTTGGCGGTCGAGCCGGGAATTTTGCCCTGCAAAATTCCGATCTGCTTATCTCAGTCGGTTCCAGGAACAACATAAGGCAGGTTAGCTATAACTGGCATGCTTATGCAAGGGCAGCAAAAAAAATAGTTGTGGACATCGACCCTGCCGAACTCAAAAAAACGACTATGATCCCAGAATTGAGCATATGTGCGGATGCAAAGCTATTTTTAGAAGAGTTGAATTGGCAGATAGAAAAAACGGAATTCCCCAAGATTAAGAAGTGGCATGACTGGTGCTCAGAAAGAAAGAGGACTTTCCCCACTCTTCTCCCCGAAAATAAAAAGTTGAATAGCCCGGTCAATCTTTATTATTTTATGCAAACATTGACAGAAAGTCTTGATAAGGATGATATTGTTGTGGCTGGCAATGGAAGCGCATGTGTCGGCATGTTCCAATCAGGTATTGTCAAAGAAGGGCAAAGGATGTTTTGGAATTCTGGATGTGCCACAATGGGGTATGACCTGCCAGCAGCAATTGGCGCCTGTATAGCTAAAAATAAAAAGCGTGTCATATGCGTAGCCGGTGATGGGAGTATGCAGATGAACATTCAGGAGTTGCAGACTGTAATCCATCATAAGCTTCCTATTAAGATATTTTACCTTAATAACGGCGGATATATATCCATGAAACAGACTCAAAACTCATTTTTCCAAGGCCGTATTGTAGCAAGCGATGAGAAAAGCGGCATCAGCTTTCCTGACATTATAAAAATATCGCAGGCTTACGGTTTTGGTACGGAAATAATTGATAGCCATGACTCCATGTCAGAGCATATAAGCAAGACTCTGAGCATGGATGGACCTGTTCTTTGCGAGGTAAAGCTTCTTAATGACTATATCTTTGCGCCTAAGCTGTCCTCAGAGAAAAAGCCTGATGGTAGATTGATTTCCAAGCCCCTTGAAGACCTGTATCCATTTTTAAGCAGAGAAGAGTTCTTGAAAAATATGATTATCCCTCCTGTCGTTGAGGATTGAAAGGAAAGTCTCTATCATGGCGTTATTTGACAAATTTGCAAAGAATTACGATGAGGGACACACAACGGCTGTTCAACTATCCGGATTTGAGCCTTCGTATTTTCATGAATATAAATGCAGGAAAATAGCTGATTGCTTAAGGTCAAAAGGGCTGCTGGATAAACGGTTAAAGTTATTGAACTACGGGTGCGGCACGGGAAACAGCGAAAAATATATAAAGAAATACTTGCCCAACGCGTCGTTATATTCCATCGATGTGTCTGAAGAATCCATCAAAGTGGCCCGAGAATCGAATAAAGAACTAACCGATGTCACCTTTGAACCCTTTGACGGGTCATCAATCCCCTTCGACATTGAATTCGATGTTATATTTATTGCGAATGTATTTCACCATATCAGGCACGAAAAGCATGTTGCCATATTAAAAACCCTTCACGATAAGTTAAAAAAAGGTGGACTGCTTTTCATCTTTGAATTGAATCCACTGAACCCGCTCACAATGTGGGTAGCTATACAAAATGACTACAAATTCGATAAAGACGCAAAACTTCTCAACCCGTTTTATGCGAAAGGGATATTGACAAAAGCCGGTTTTACTCAACAAGAAATACGATTTACCATATTCTTTCCTCAATTTTTATCGTTTTTGATTCCTCACGAAAAATATCTAAGCAAACTCCCTCTGGGCGCACACTACTATTTCGAGGCTCAAAGGACACACGATTAAATGACCAAGTTACTACAGTTCCCGTTCAAAGAAATACTGAAGACAGCATCGCTGATAATTTCTATTATTATTATAATCATTGCTGCAATTGCCGATCTGTATCGCCCCATAATTTATCAAGGGAATGTTCTCCCCGGACAAATCGGCCGAACAGAAGGAAAAAACAGGATAGCGGAAGAAGGCAAAGATAAATATGGGTTCCTTACCTACGGACCTTATGCGCTGCTTTCCACGGGTGAGTATAAAATACAATTGGAATACAGCGCCTCGTCCGCCGAAAGCGGTTCGTGGGATATAATATACACAAGGGAGCCTCATTGGATAATCGGTGAGAAGTTACCTCTACGAGAAAACGGATTAATATCTCACAGCATTACCGTTTTAAAGGAAGATATTGGGAAGACATTAGAAATTCGCACCAAGTATTCAGGAAGAGGGACGCTAAAAGTTTCAAAAATCGTAATAAAAAAACGTATTGCAACGAATGCTATATTAATAAGGGCGCTCATCGGCGGAATTATAGCTTTTTTGTTTTATTTAGTATCTGTAAGATTCATGCCTCTCATAATTGGATATCTTAATCTCGGTTTAAATTCGGTCATTCTCTTTCTTCGTTCCGTCACAGCACACATTCTATCCCCACTGCTTTCTGGTCTGACCAGGGAAAGTAAAATCAGATATCTTTCAACGATTGTGTTAATTGGCTTTATATTATCATTGGTTTTTCACTATTTTATTAGATTGGGATATTATCATTTGGAATACCCGTTTACCTCATTTTTGCATCATCCAATAAATATCTTTTGCGATTTTTATTCTGTATTTGATGTTTGGGCACGCTTTAAATTTAATAGTACTTTTAATCAAATGTATTTTCCCTTCACTTATTTAATTATAGACTTATTCACTAAATTAAAATCGCCATATAACGCCGTTATTATACACTCATTACTGTTCAGTGCTTTTTTTGTAATCTATGCTTACCAAAATTTATCTCTTACTATCAAGACGGAATCTTTTAAAAATGTGGTCATTTGCTCTTTCATGTCCTATCCCTTTATTTTTACACTTCATACGGGGAATATTGAAGCTTATGTGTTTGTGTTCCTTGCCTTATTTATTATCACGTATCATAAGACAAGATTCAGTACATTGTTTTTAGCAATGGCCATCTCAATGAAGTTATTCCCCGCAGTTTTTTTGATTCTTTTAATATCCGATAAAAAATACAAGGAAATAATTTATACATTGTTTGGAGTAATTATATTCACAATGGTACCATTGTTATTTTTTGACGGCGGATTTAATAAAGGCATCGGTAACTATTTGACTAATTTTATTGCCAACCTGAAATGGTATTCACAGATGATGGTAATAGATGGTGTAGGAAACATATTCGGGCATAGTTTGTTGACTGTTATCAGAATAATATTCGCTCCAATAATGCCGCCGATACAATCCATACTAAAGCCCTACCTTTTATTTGCCTTTATATCCTTTGGAGTTATAACGGCATGGATTGTTTTCAAAGAAAAGATTTTTTGGAAAAAGGTGGCGCTTTTAGTTCTTTCCATGAATCTCTTGCCTTATGTTTCAACAGATTATAAGTTGATGCATTTGTTTATACCATTATTTCTATTTATAAATTATCAAGAAAGGGACAAATGGGATTTTGTTTATACAAGTTTTTTCTCTTTGTTATTAATTCCAAAAAATTATTTTTCACCTTTTAGCTTCAGCGCCGTTTTGAACCCGATTATAATGCTTTTTATCTTATTGTTGATTATTATGTCTAAAAAGGAAGGTGAGGCCAGATGAAATTAATTATTCTCTCTCCGGTTTACAATGATTGGGAATCCGCAAAGGAACTTCTGTCTTTAATCAATGATGAGCTCTCTCGTGCAGCCTTAACAGCCGAAATATTATTTGTCGATGACGGGTCTGATCAGCCTCAGCCTTCATCCTTTAATATGGTCAAGTTATCTGCAATACATTCGGTACAAACGTTACAGCTGAAAAATAATGTAGGGCATCAGCGTGCAATAGCTATTGGCATGTCCTATATTTATGAAAAAAAAGCCTGTGACGCAGTTGTTGTAATGGATTCGGATGGCGAGGATAAGCCAAACGATATTGTACGCTTAGTGCGCGCATTGGAGGCAGAGATCCGGCCATGCATCATATTTGCAGAGCGCGTCAGCCGCTCTGAAGGTATGAAATTCAGTTTATTTTATCATTTATACAGATGGCTATATGCTAAATTCACCGGGCATAAAATCCGATTTGGCAATTTCAGTATTTTGTCGTTTTCAATCCTTGGAAGGATAGTGGTCGATCCGAATCTCTGGAATCATTTTGCCGCTAGTGTATCTCGCTCTAAACACTTGCTCAAAACCATACCATCAAATCGCGGCAGTCGGCTTTTCGGTAAATCCAAACTAAACTTCACAGCTTTGGTACTGCATGGGTTATCAGCAATGTCCTGCTATAATGAAATAATCGCAGCACGTTTGCTATTTAGCACACTTATGTCCATTTCTTTTTTTCTTGCTGGAATTGTTGCGATTGTTGCGATAAAGCTTTTTTCTACTATGGCCATTGCCGGCTGGGCAACATACACGATTGGGATATTAACCATCATCTCATTGCAGATATTATTAATAAGTCTGACTTTTATGTTCACATTATTGGGTAATCGCAAAAATCAACCGTTTATTCCATTACGCGATTATGCGTACTTTATTGACAGGCTTAAAGATGAGAATGACCGATAACGGTATTCTGCATCAATATATAGGCAAAGAACTTGATTTATTTGCTGAAGCAATCAATTGGAAATTATACATATCCGCTAAAATCATCCCTCTTTTAGGGCATGACGTCATGGAGGTTGGTGCGGGAATAGGATCGAATACTATTGCGCTTTGCAGTGTAAATCAAACACGCTGGTTGTGTATCGAACCAGACGCTACCTTGCTGACAAGACTTACAAATAAATTAAATAGTCATCCCGCGCTCTCCATGGTTGAAACAAGACTAGGGACTATCGATCATATTCATGATAATGAATTTTTCGATACCATACTTTATATAGACGTTTTAGAACACATAAAGAATGACAAGTTGGAATTAGAGAGAGCCGGTAAGTTCTTGAGGCATGGTGGAAGATTAATTGTAATATCACCGGCTTATCAATGGTTGTATTGCCCTTTCGATCACGCTCTCGGTCATTTTCGCAGATACTCGAAAAGGACGTTATCAGCATTGACCCCACCGAGCCTCACATTGGAAAATATTCATTATATTGATTCCGCGGGGTTGATTGCTTCAATGGGAAATTTTCTGTTCCTTCGTAAAGCATTGCCTACCGCAGGACAAATCAGTTTCTGGGATAAATTCTTAGTGTCAATTTCAGTAAGATTAGATACGGTCCTTCGTTACAAGTTCGGGAAAACAATTATTGCGTTTTGGAAAAAGGATTAAATATATTTTGAATAATACAATGATCGGGCGCGAACAATCCCACTTAGAGACTATGTATACCGTAATCCGACAAAATAAAAAGCTTGCCTTATTGTTACTGGTTAATTTTGTCTTTTTAGGTATAGTATTTTTCTATTCCGACAGTCTTACAGCAAAAAAGATTATCAATGCCGAATACGGTAATATTAATTTTGATAATCGGTCTCCTGACCCAGCCTTATCAAAAATAAAAGAATATAAAGTAGATGGAAAGTCGGAGGCAAAGAGTATCTCTATTAGTTTTGAAATGAAAGCCCTGGATGATTATTATGACAATGTATTTCAAACGGCGGATGACCCTTTAACAATGAGGCTGGAGTTAAGCCATCCTAATACTTTGAGCCTGATAGTCGGAAATGATAAAGCGGCAGTCAATATTTACAAGATTACAGATAAATTTGAATTAAACGTTTGGCATAAGGTGGAGGTCAATGTAAGCGAGGATAAGGTTGCCGAAATTGTTTTAGATGGTCAGAAAATACTGACTTTTACGGATAAGAGTATCAGCTACGATATTTCTGATATCGCTGTAGGCACAGGATATAATAAATTAAGGGGTTTCCAGGGGGAGATAAAGAATTTCCATATCAATTACGAGCGTTATCAGCGGGTGTTCATCTTCGAGCTCATCGTCTTTTTAACGAACCTCTTAGTAGTTATAACTGTACTGATCTTTGCATATAAACTACTTGCCGCCTCCCACGAGACATCCCTGCATCCTATCAGTCCAATGGTTTCTGAGGTTTTATTTATTCCTGGGGTCGCAATAGTAATCGTTCTTACGGGCTATATTGCCGGTCTCATCCTGCACCGCACCTCAAATTGGTATACCTTTCTACTGCTGGGTTTTGCAGCGACTTTTTTTCAGTACTTCTATTCAAAGGTCTTTAACTCCGGGGTACCATCTAATTTTGTCAAGCTCGTAAGGATTTTAGCGGCTTTCAGTTTCTTTGCTGCGGTCGCCTTACTCGTATTCAATTCAGCCAATATCCTTACCAAAGCCATGTCTATGCTCGTGATCCTCTGCATAGGGATTGCGATACTGTATACACTTGCTTATTCGGGATATCTGCCTATATCTCTGAAAGATGAGAAAAAGAGGCTCTTCTTTACATTAACCCTTATTACATTCTCACTGTTGTCATGGTTTGCCATGCTCGACCTGCCCAACTGGCACCAATTCTGCAAATCTTTGATAGAGCGGCCTGTCATAACCTCCATCTTCTTTTTTTTCTTCACAGGCATCGTCCATCGTTACTTATTTAAGGTCACCGATGCACCTTTACCGCCCGCATTCTCGGTGGTATACACAAAGTTGAACCGGAGCATAACGATCCTCCTTATCACTTCCGCACTGTTTATATTTTTTCTTATGAGTTTCAGGTATGACACGTTTTTCGCCGGAACCTCCGAAGGGCACTGGGAATATTTCATCGGTCCGGTACGCAATGTAAAAAATGGTTCATGGCTTCTGTGGGATACGCCGAGCCAGTATGGTTTTTTGAATATCCTTGCTGCCAGTCTGCTGCCTTTCAAATCACCTTGGGAATCTTTTTATGTCCTCCAGGGTATCTTGCTTTTTCTTGCCTCAGTGATGGTATTCAGAATTTATCTTGCTAACAGATCGCTGAGGAATAGCATCTTTTTCGGCTTTTCAGTTACTTTTTCAAGCCTTTTTTTCGCGGACCCTGACCTTATCGGCCCATATCTTTTTCCCTCATCGAGCGTGATACGTTTTTTTTGGTGTTACGTACTGCTGTTCTTCTTGCTTCATGCCTATATATGGTCCAGTATAAGCCTGAAAAAAATGGTTTCTCTCGGTACTATTCTTTGGCTCTTAAGTTTTTTGTGGTCATCAGAGAGCGCCATTTACAGCTCCGCAACCTTTTTCCCCGCAATCTTTACAGCAATTTTGCAAGACTATTATGAAAAGTTGAAAAACTCCGGAAAAACAGGTCATTTGTTTAAACACATATTTCTGTATATGTCTGTCCCATTCCTCTCTTTTACGGTGCTCATCTGTGCCATAATGGCATATTACCGGCTCAGACTTTCACATTTCCCTGATTTCTATGCCTTTGTAGAACACGGTTTTGCATACGCTGGGGGCTTCGGGTCCGTTTTTCTCAATCCTTCCGGCCCGGTTTGGGTGCTATTCCTTCTATTTTGCGCCATGTTGATCGTAACGGTCAGGCTGGCTCTTAAAGAGCCGTATAGCAGGTATTTGGTGCCATTGGTGGGAGCTTGCGGATGCCTTTGGGGTGTCAGCAGTTATTTCATAGGCCGGGCTGTGCCGAATAACGTGACCGCTATTTTGCCAATACTCGGCTTTATCGCGATAATCGCCTTGGATTCGGCGGAGGCCGGAGGCCCTGATCCCTCGCACGTGATCCTGAAGGCCGTTACTGTCCCACTTTTTACACTCATTTTGATGACGAGTTTCGGTAATATGGACTTTGTGGACAAACTGAGGAATTTTCAGTCTCTGACGGTCGATGTTTCGCAGAAAGTCCGCGCAGCCGGGCCTGATTTGCAGGAATTAATGGAGCAGACAAATATTCGAGATACGGATCCGGTCGTTTTTTACGGAAGCGCGGCAGCGGTGCCGCGCTGGAAGATCGGGAATCAATTTGTGCTTAGCGACAAAACCTGGATGCCAAACCCCTTGCAGCTTATCGAGGAGCCAATGGGAGAAAGGCGGCGTAGGACCTATATACGCCGTTTTATGGAGAGGTATAAAGGAGGGGGCTATTTTATACAGGCTAAAGGCGAGGCAGAAGACAGAGTCGCGAATTGGCTTAACATTATAGATAAAACCCACAGGCCTGTCCGGGTTTTCGAGAACGATAAGTGGAAAATAGTTTATTTTGAAAACCGCTAAACAGGAAATGCGAGGAATGGAATGCTGAATATATCCTGCCTGCTCTCGGATAACAGAAACAACCCAAAGGAACTGCTGAAGGGCATTTTAATCACTCAGTTTGTTGTTTTAGCATATAATCTTATCTTCTTTAACAGATACTTCTCTGTCACAGAGGGGTGGTTTTCAGTATACGCCGAGCAGATTAGGCGGGGTCTTGTCCCTTACATCGACTTCCATTTTATACTGCCGCCTTTATATCCCGCTACCATTGCATTGTTCATAAATATCTTCGGGGGAGATTTAATTTATCTCAGGGTCATGGGCATTGTTTTAATGCTGATACTATCTCTTTTTACATTCCTCCTCATGTCGCGCCTCTTTCCCGCGTATATCGCTTCGATAGTCACGGTAGCCGGGGTTATCTATTATCAAGCCGGGACAGCGCATATTACATACGACTTTATACAGTTCTTCACGACCTATGTGCTGATATCTACATATTTCGTATGCCTGTATTACAGTTCATCATCTACGCTGAAAGAGGGAGACCGGCGGCTAAAAGGGTTTTCGTATCTCATTATAGCCGGTTTTTTTTGCTCGATGGCCCTCCTGATAAAACAAAGTAACGGCATTGTATTACTCTTTATACTGACATCTACAGTTCTTCTTATAGATATCAAAAAAGACATCCTCCATCAGATAAAATCAACTGGTGCTTTTTTAGCCGGTGCTTCTTTACCCTTATCCGTCCTATTTTTCTGGCTTTATAGGAATGGCGCTTTATCTGCCTTTATCAACCAGACGTTGATCGGGGCGAGTAAGTCAAAGGGGTCTATATTGCCAATACTAATAGGCTGGATCCCACGGATAATATACCTGGATCAAATAGCGAAGTTCCTGTTTGTATCCATAGTAGTTTACAGCCTTGGCTACAGGTATTTTATATGCTCGATCAATTTCGAAGAACTACATGGGAAGCTCAGGATTGATCCCAGCAGAAGTATATGGGTCTTTTTAACGATAATGGGCTTTGCTCTGCTCGCAATTTTTCTGCCGCTCTCAGGTGTCGAATTATCAAGGCAGATTACAGAGAACCAATATTTCATTTTCGTCTTTTACTCGATTATAATAACCGTGCTACTTTGTTCCTTTATTTTTATGGCATTATACATTGTGTCCCTCTTCTTCCAACAGGCACTTGCCCTGTACAATGTCGATGTCTTTATTATTTCAATGACATCGCTCGGCTTCCTCCTCGGCACCGCGACCTCCGGGGGGATTGCAGAGGCCGGTTCATTCCTGGGTTTTAGCATGATTCTGGGATACTTGATATATCTGAATTCCGCCTACAGATTTGGGAACTACTTTTTCATAGCAATCGCTTTTTTACTTATAATATTTTGTGCATCACGAAAATACACCGCTCCTTACTCATGGTGGTGGATTAAAGAGCCTGATATAAGGAAGGCTGTCTTTAAATCCCAGCTTCCGGAACTTAGGGGGTTTTATTTATCTGAGGATACAGTGAAGGTTATCCAGGGTGTAACAGGCATTATAAAAAAATATCCCGTTCCCGGAGATGATATTTTTACATTTCCGAACATACCTTTATTCTATTTTCTAACAAACAAGCTCCCTGACAGGTTCATTTTCATCCATTGGTATGACGTGCTACCGGATGATCTGGCAATCAAGGAGGCTGAAAGAATTATTGCAGCTCCGCCGAAGATTATTGTATATCTAAAGCTTAAGGAAGAGGTCGCTCTTGGACATGAGCTTCTTTTCCGTGGTGGAAAACAAAGCGGGCAAAGAGCTATTATCAAGTCAATAGAGTGGCTAACGGGCGAGGGAGGTTATTCCCTTGAAGGATCTCATTCTGTCCCCGATGGGAATACTATGGAAGTATGGATATTGAAAGACTTTGGTACATAGAGTGACGTCACTAAATAACACTTATTGGCATTGCATATTCAAATTATATCTACTTTAAAAGGAACTTGGACAGATGATACTCAGTGATAAAAAAATCGGACTGTTGCTGTTCGGCACCTTTATCTTATTAGGTGTTGTCATTTTTTATTCCGAAAGCCCGACAACAAAAAAGGCCATAAAAACCGAATATTCCAATATAAATTACGATTACCATTCGAATGATCCATGCATTTCTAAGCCAAAGGAATTCAGGTCTGATAAAAAGTCCGAGCCCAAAAATATCTCCATCTATTTCGATGTGAAGGCCCTGGATGATAATTATGGTAATGTGTTTCAAACGGCTGATGACCCTTTAACAATAAGACTTGAATTAAGCCATCCTAATACTTTGAGCCTGATAGCAGGAAATGATAAAGCTGCAGTCAATATTTACAAGATTACAGATAAGTTTGAATTAAACGTTTGGCACAAGGTGGAGGTCAATGTAAATGAGGATAAAAAGATTGAGGTCGATATAGATGGGCAGAACATGCTGTCTGTTGTTGATAAATCAATCATGTACAATACATCTGACATTGCTGTGGGCAGTGGTTATAATAAATTAAGGGGCTTCCAGGGTGAGATAAAGAATTTCCATATCAATTACGAGCGTTATCAGCGGGTATTCATCCTCGAGCTCATCACCATATTAACTAATATATTGCTGGTCATATCTGCACTGCTCCTGTTCTATAAGCTCTTGGTATGTAATGATGACGAAGGGTTATACGTGTTGCTTCAGAGCCAACATCCAGTCCCTGCTCAATATCTTGAAGCCCAAAGGAAAAGAATACGGATAATAGGTTTATTGGTCGGTGTAGGGTTTTCATTGTCATTCTGCCATTATTTAGTATTGAGCTATTTCGGTTTCCATGAGAATGTGTTTGATTATCTGCTTAGCCCTAATGGTCTTTTTGATGATTTCACACAAGTATCCAGTTACGTTCATGACAATAACCCTTATGCCTTAAAAGCTGGTTTCGCCAGCCAGTTTCCTTTCCTGTACCGGCTGGCTTCGATTTTTGCAGTCTTGCCTGGAAGTCTGTCAATTTTCCTATACCTCCTTATTTTCTTTATATTTTTTATCATATACTGTTGGGGGAATATCCCATTTTCTGATAATGCGACTATTATAAAAAATGTATTTATCTTTTCTTTCCTTACCTATCCGTTCTTATTTTGCTTGAACAGGGGTAATTACGAATTAATACTTTTCATCTTCCTTGCAATATTCATTTATCTTTATGAGGAAGGAAGGGTTTATAAAAGTATACCTTTCTTATCAATGGCAATAGCATTGAAGTTGTTTCCGGCCATCTTTATAATACTTCTTTTGTCTGATAGGAAATACAAGGCTGTATTTTATACTCTTCTTTTAGCATTTCTTATAATGGTAGCGAGCTATGCTTCTTTTAAAGGTGGAATATTGGTGAACCTAAAACTCCATATGTCTAATCTGCAGCTCTACAACGAAGACTATGCTATAGGGAATGGAGGTCTGGGATATTGCAACAGTGCTTTCTGTGGAATGAAAGCTATTGTCGCTTACTTCCACCCAGAATCTTTTCATGCCTTTGTTAAATTGTTTTTTAAACTATACACTTGGTCCACACTGCTTTTTTTTACATTGATTTCAGCATATATGTTTATAGAGAAGAAATATTGGAAAAAAGTGACGCTCCTGGTATTTTGCATGAACATTTTGCCGCACGTTTCAGCGGATTATAAACTGATCCATGTATTCATACCCCTATTCCTGTTTATTAACAAAACTGAAACCGACAATCATGACCTTTCATTTATAGTGATATTTTCCTTGATGCTTATATCGAAAAGTTATTATTATTTCCAATTTGAGCCTTCGCTTCAGATCGTACCATATGTGGTAAATATAGCGGTTATCCTGAACCCGATAATAATGGGAATAGGAGTGTTTACGATTGTTTTTAGTGGATTGGGTACCTGGTACTATACACGCCAAGCAAGGAGTTTATGCCAACAGGAAAAAAAGATAGTAAAGGGAGTATAATTAGAGAATAGGCGAAAGTGTCTACCAGTTTCTATGCAATTTTATCATGGAAGTCGAGATATATAGGATGGTTCTTACGAAAAAAACTGCTATTATAGTCCCCTGCTACAATGAGGCTAAAAGGCTTAATCGAGATGCATTCCTTGATTTTCTTAAGGGGGATAAAAACCTCCATTTCTTATTCGTAAACGATGGGAGCCGAGATACTACCCTTGACCTCCTCATCTCGCTTCAGAAGGCCAATCCCACTCAGATATCTTATCTCAACCTTGAAAAAAATTCCGGGAAGGCTGAGGCTGTGCGGCAGGGGTTAATGAAAACGCTGGAGCTGGATTATATAAACATCGGTTACTGGGACGCCGACCTCGCCACCCCCCTGTATGCAATAAATAATTTCTGCAGAATACTCGACACCTCTGATAATAATTTGGTAATAGGCTCTCGCGTGCGGTTGCTCGGTCGAACAATAAAAAGGCATGCCATGCGGCATTACATGGGAAGGGTCTTTGCCACGTTTGCGAGCTTGGTCCTCCAGATACCTATCTATGATACCCAGTGCGGGGCTAAAATATTCAAAAAAACTGATAGCTTGAAGAAGAGCTTGAAAAAACCCTTCAGTGTCAATTGGACTTTTGACGTCGAACTTCTGGCGAGGCTCGCTTTAATCGAGAGGGCACGTGGGGTTAAAGAGCCAGAAAGCACATGGGTCGAGTATCCGTTAGAAGAATGGGCTGATGTAAAAGGCTCAAAGGTCGGATGGAAGGATTTTATCTCAGGTGGGCTTGAGTGCCTGAAGATATTCAGCCTCTTGCATCTTCCTGGAAGAAAAGACCGTTATTTGGCATCCCTGATAGATTAAACTATTTATCTTTTTTATAATTATAGTCAAATAGGCGAGCAAGGGTTATTATGCTGGAATTTATATATGTTACAGTGGTGGCTTATCTTTTCCTTTCCTTTACAGGTATAGGAATTTATATCCTTTTAACCCCTAATTTTTTGAGAAACCCGGTTATCTTCCCTTTCCTTATGCCAGTTTGCGGATTGTTGCAACTTTCTGCAATCTCCGCCTATATAATCTCTTTTAATTTGCATATCATTTATTCAAGTTATATTTCCGTATTTGCCGGAATTATAACACTCAGCTTATCTCTGAAGTACAAAAAGGATCTAATTTTGAATGGGATTGAATCCTTAAAACAAATGAGTCTCAAATATTTATTGGGGTCAATCCTTGTGATTGCAGCATTAATAATTGTACTATCCCCAACGTTTGAGGGAAACTTTTTGACTACACCTTATAGGATAGGCATTGACCAGGTTGGATATACTGAAACGGCTCAATTTCTATTTAAAGACGGAACATTGAGGAGTGCTGAAATAGAAATAATGAACCAATTAGATACAAAAGATATAGTTGCTGCAAAGAAAAATAATATTTACGCCCTTAAGTTTAATTCCTATGTAGATTCAGAGTTTCTTCTTAAAGCGCTTCGCTGGGGATACTCGGCGATTCTTGCAAATTTAACTTACATAACCGGGCAGGATAACGTGTTGCGCGTCGCATTTATCGGCCTCATTTTTAATTATGCATTGATTTTTGCGCTGACATATTTTTTCTTTTTTTACTTCTTTGAATACTCATACATCTTCTCCCTTCTCGCATCTTTGGCCTTGCTTCTGAATTGCAACCTGCTCAATATTTATTACGAAGGCCAGAGTGCCCAAATATTTGGAATGCCGGTATTCCTGATCATGCTGCTCGTGTTCTTGTGGTTGAGAAGGGATGAGCCGCGGTTGAAAAGATTGCGTTTTTTGGATCTATTTTTTGACAAGGAAAATCTTCAACAAATATTCCTTGTTGCTTTTCTGACCGCTGGCCTTCTTAGTATATATAATGAATTGATTTTTACTTTTATTATATTTCTTGTTCTTGTAATGTTTTTTGACATTATTTTAACGAGAAGGGTTAAGCTTTATTCGACTATACTAATTGTGACATCAGTTGGGATAGGATTTTTAATAGTTTTACCGTTCAGCTTTAAATGGCTGTATTTTATTATCGCTCATCTAAAAAATGTAGGAATTGCCGGATGGTGGCAGCCAAAATGGGCATTCCCTACAGAAATACTCGGCATATCAGATATATTTGCAAACAACCCCAAAATGGGCACTGATTTGCAGATTAGGTCGAAATGGGATTTATTGTTAAATATTATTTTATCGGAACTTATCTTAACTGTTGTTCTTGTTTATATATCGAAAGCCAAGGATGTGGATAAGTCTTTCTGGTTGTCGGCGCCTTTTTTTATCTCTCTTATTTTTATAAAAAATAGTTATGTTGAACATATACATAATTATCAATATATGAAGGCTTATACAATTTTTTTGCCCCTTATTTTTGTTTTAGTATTTGCTTCGCTAAGTTTTTGTTCAAGGTCTAAGTCGAGGCTAATTGAATATATGGTTAAATCGGCAAGGTACATGATGATTTTATTGATAATGGCAAGCGGTTTGTTTTATATAAACAAATATAAACAAGAGAGAGGATATGTTACAAGGGACATGTTTGACCTTGCTACATTAAATCAAAAAGTGGATATTAATTCCTATGCACTCATAACTCACAGGTTGAGGATGGATGAATACATGCTGGCACCAATTATTCCTCTGAATTGGTTGAACCTGAATTTTTCAGGAAATATTCCGAATATTAAGCCTCATTTGAACAAGCAAGTGGCTATTTTGCTGAAAAAAGAAGATCTAAAATGTAGTGTTTGTATAGTGAAGAAATATTCAGATTTTATTGCATACGAAAACCCCTCTTTTATAATCATTGACACGAAAAGGTTATTGAAGGAGTCTTACGATGAGAAGCTGGATAAATGCGATCTTAGTTATTATCTGAAGTATTTCGGTGGATTAGAGTAATTAAAGGTAAGCATGAGGAACACATAGTAAATGAAAATTAGAATATCAATCAGAACTTTTTTTGTACTATTTATTGCATTGGTGTCATGCTTGTTATTGCTGAGACAGGTTCATATTTCTGCCGACAGTTTCAAGTTCAAAGAAGTGAAAAGAGGGGATCATATTAATGTAAATTATGACAACCGTTCTGGAGATTCCGCACTATCAGCTATAAAAGATTTTTCAGAATCGGTTAAATCTGAATACAAAGAGGTTGAGATCAGTTTTGATGCCAGGCTTTATTCTGTCCATAATTGGCAGGATATCTTTCAAACGGCACCGTCCAACACCGGCATAAGGATGGAGATTGCTGAGCCAGCAATATTGAGCCTGGTTGTCGGGACCAAAAATTCGGATGGGTATAGAGGCTTTCTCTTAACAGATTCTCTGAGATTAAATAAACGATACTCAGTTAGGGTTTTGGCAGATATAAACAAACATTTAAGAGTATGGCTGGATGGCCATGTTATACTTGATATAATTGATCCGAACTTTGATTATGATATTTCTGAGATAGCAGTGGGGAGTGGATATAGTAGAACACGACCTTTTGATGGAGAACTAACTAACTTTAGAATCAAATATAAACTTTTTGAGGAGAATAAAAATGCCCATTTAACTATAATATCTATTAAAATATTTCTTATACTTTGTATTGGAGTTATTTCGCTTTTAATATTGCTGGGGATAAATCAATCAATTAGAGAGTATATTAAAGTCAACAAGAAAAAGGCTGTTTTGGCTCTATCCATTGTTCTAATTGTAGATGTAATGGTATTAACGTCACTTATAATTTATAATAACGCGTTCGAATATAAAAAGATAGGAAGTTCAAAATATGCGAATATTCATTATGACAACCGCTCCAATGACCGGAAATTAGCGGAAGTAAAAAAATATCAAGAATCAAGAAGATCTGATGCAATGGATATGAGGGTAAAATTTAAAATGAAGGCTTATTCAGTTTCTGAATGGAACAATATCTTTCAAACGGCACCAGTAAATACCGGGATTCGTATGGAGCTTTCAAAACCGTCAACATTAAGTCTATTAATTGGAAGTAGGGATTCTGCAATATTTAAGGCCTTTGACCTCACAAAAATTTTAACCTTTAATGAATGGCATAAAGTAGAGATTGAAATACGAAAAAATAATGATTTGAAGATATTTTTTGACAATGAACCAATAGTTAGTACCTTAATAGGCAATATAGATTTTGATGTTTCTGATATTGCAATTGGCACAGGGTTTAGTCGAATGCGACATTTTGATGGAGAACTATCGGATTTTGAAATAAAGTACGAGTTGTTCCAGAAGGCTGGTATAAGTACAATATTTTTGTTGTCTGCATTGAGAATGTTGGTGATATTTTTCTTTATTACAATTTCTTATCATGTTATAGTTTCAAATCTTCCTGATTAATGCATAAGGTGGTTTAATGAAAAACAATGTTCAGCACTTCATAGAGGCTATTAAGAATAAATTATTTTTGTTTGGAGTTCAACTAATATTATCTTTTTTTGCCTTAGGTATATGTTCATGGAATACAGTATCGTCGGTAAAAGAGTTACTGTTAACCGATCATAGCTTTGAAATTTTCCCCTGGGTTTTTATCTTTTTTCATCCAGCAGAAAGCAACCTGATTAATTATGTTTTCTTGTGCATTATTCTTGGGTTGTATAGTCTATTCGTATACCTGATACTTAACAAGAAGAATACGGAACTGATACAAAATTTAGAGCAAGAAAGAAATTCGTATTCTTATTTGATTCTGTTTGGTTCCGCTATTTCTTTAATTCTTATACCATTTTTGTCCGTAGCACAACGTATCATAATATCCTTTGTCGTTTTCCTTACCCCTTTATTTTACTTATTAGTTCCAGTGTTGCCAAAAAAAACACTTAGTATATTAGCTTGGATCATGCTGTTTCTCATTTCTTTGGAACCTTTCTTTGTCATTAATGGTCCGGTTTACTTGATGAATGAATATCAAGATATCTATGGCATAACACGTATAAAAGGTGAGGATGTAAATAGTAGAGATTTTTTAACATATCTAAATGATAATAAAATTGATGACGTATTGAAGGCGTTTGATGTTTTAAAGAGCGAGATCGGTATATCCGGTAATATTTTTAATGAATTGAAGAATATAAATATAAATCCACTTCAACAATTTGTCATCTTTATGACAGAAGGTAATGAGTTGTCTTGGAAAGAGTCTTTAAAAAAGTTACGGGAGAATTCTGACGTAAGTTATGGAGACGAAAACTATAAAGACTTCTTTGAGAAATTAAAAACGCTCGATCTCGAAAAAGTAAAGAAGTTTTATCTTTATAACGAACTCGAATATTCCCATCAAAATATGGCAAGGGGGCAAATTAACCATATTGGACATATCTTAAATCCGATAAATGAATATGCAATAGGCAAACCCCTAAAAGATATATATATGCAATATGGTTTAGGGTGTACTTTTATTTTTAAGTGGACCATGGAGCTATTTGGCGAAGCATCTATTCAAGATTTTTATAAATGTTATGCCTATTATATAGTTTACTTTATCATATTCTTAGCTATGCTTTATCTCATTTTTAAAGATTGGCTATATGTTTTAGGAGGCTTTTCCTTCCTGTGTCTTTCGTTTTTTTTTCAAGGATACATCGCTTTTATTCTGGCACCCGGGATAATACCTGTTATACATTTTTTTGATGCGTCTGCAATTATACTGATGTTCATGTTTTATAGGCAGGGCAGACTTGCTTATTTGTGGGGGGCAATGCTTCTTGCAATTTTAGGTATTATAATAAACCGCCAATTTGGAAGTATGCTGATGGTTTCTCTTTTGATATCAACCCTCTTATACATTATAGAAAACAAGGAAGGTAACAATAGAAGTCTGTGGCTGCTAAATTTGGCAGCAGTATCCATATTAAGCCTCCTCGTTTTTTATCTGTCAATGGGAGGTACTTCTGACGACACATTTCACTATTTCCTGATAGGGCTCTTTTCATGGCCCGCTAAGCCTATCATCATTTTTTTCACAATATTGTATTTAGTTGCCTCATATTTATTAATGTTTTATTTGAAAGAAGAAAAGTTCTATTTCAAATATATCTATCTATTTGTTTTTGTTTACACTCAATGTTTATTCGTTTATTATTATTGGTCCGGGCTCACCAATCATTTGCCCACTGTTTTACCTTTTGCTGGGTTACAATTAATGCTGATGTTGTTTATTTCTGAAACGATTTTATTTAAAGACAAAGAGGTTTTGAAGAAAGGTGTGAATTTTATAGCGAATTTGATGCCATTTGTGTTGATATTGTTGATTTCAATTTCTGTTTTTAATTTCTATAAAGAAAAAAGGAAGGTTTATAAAATTTTTACCAATCATAAGACCTATAAATGGGACATGGCAAGGGCAAATCTCATAACTACCATTGATACTGACCTTATCAGAGAGGGCATTAATTTAATTCATAAATTTGATGAAGGAAAAAAAGGTATATATATAATATCAAAATATGATAATCTAATACCCTTTCTGGCAGAGCGATATAGTCTAATGCCTTATTTTGAGATGAATTGGCACCTTTTTACTGATAGAGAGGTAAATGATGCGATAGATAGAATAAGAACAGGTCAGCCTCAGTACATATTTGTTGACACAAATTTCGACCAGGAAACCATTACTGACCCCTGGTCAAAGATTTACACCAATTACCAGGATAAGAAAGAGAGGACTTCCCGGATCGGGCGGTATAACGAGTTGAAAAAGATATTCACTGATATTAAAGCGGATTATGCGCATGTTGAAACTGGCAAACTGCTTACTGTGTATAAGAAAAAGGCATGAATAACTTAATAAAAAAGTATATAGACACTACTGTTTTATTTACCGGTCTGCATCAGTTTTGGAAGCTCATCTCCGGTCTTTTAACATTGATTCTAATACCTATGTTCTTGACAAAAGAAGAACAAGGCTATTGGTTTACAATAATGAGCATGGCAACATTGGTTATGCTGGCAGATTTAGGTTTTTCGAATATAATCATGCAGTTTGCTGCCCATGAGTTTGCTTTTTTGCGATTTGATGACAATAGAATTACCGGGAGCGAGCAACATTTAAATAGACTGGCGACTTTTTTTGTTTTTAGTATCAAATGGGCTCTTGGTGTCCTCTTTATAGCCTTCCCGATCATATCAGTAATAGGTTTTTTTTTCTCTCGCAAAAGGATGGAGCCGTTAAATGGTTCCTGCCCTGGGTAGTATACCTGCTCGGAGCCGGCCTCACCTTTTTCAATAACTCCCTTTTATGCTTCTTTGAAGGCTGCAATTTAATCGGCACTATTCAGAGAATCCGCATGGTTATATCGATAACAACCTTCCTTTTTATGTGGTTGGGTTTGGTATCCCGCCTCGGACTACATGCTCTTTCAGTTTCATTGTTTCTAAGTTCACTCATTGGACTGTATATCTCATTTACAAGATTTAGCCGTCACATAAGTAAATTTCTAAATATCTCAAGGGAATTTGCTTATTCATGGAAAGAGAAATTTTTGGGACTTCAGTGGAGGTACGCAGTCAGCTGGGCAAGCGGATACTTTATCTTCCAGATGTATACCCCGATAATGTTTCAGTTCCATGGCGCTGTTGAAGCCGGAAGGATAGGATTGAGCATTGTCTTATGGATGGCAGTATTTAGTATCTCTAATTCATGGATTTATGCTATAATTCCAACATTAAACATCCATATATCCCAAAAGAGATGGAAGGAACTCGATGTCCTATTTTATAGGCATCTCTCTTTCGCATCTATAACATTTCTGATGGGGGGTATAACGATATTTGCGTTCGTCTATAATTTTAGGGGCAGGCTTGAGATCGTAAACAGGCTGTCGGATGATTTGTCATTACTCTTTTTGGGGATTGCCTGGTTTCTTCAGATCATAGTTAACTCCCTCGCTGTATATTTAAGATCGCATAAAAAAGAACCCTTAACAATTCCATCGTTAGTTTCCGCAATTTACATAGTTGTAAGCACTTTATTTTGCGCTAAATATCTGCCGGCGGAATACTTCTTTTTAGGGTATTTGTCCAGTTATTTCTGGGGGTTGCCTTGGATTCTTTACATCTACTTTAAGAATAAAAAAGAATGGCAAGGCATTGGATATCAAATTGGATAAGCCGCTATTAACCATAGCTATACCAACCTATAACAGGGCATCATATCTGGACATATGCCTATCGCATATTTGCGGGCAGTTGGAGAAGGGTGATGAACGTGTAGAAGTGTTAATTTCAGATAACGATTCTACTGACAACACCTCTGAGGTCATTAATAACTATATTCATAATAGTTATGCGATTAATTATGTCAGGAACAGGGAAGATATCGGCGCAGATAGAAACTTTTTGCAATGCTTCAATTCGGCAACAGGAAAATATGTTCTGATATTGGGGGATGATGATATACTCCTCGATGGGGCGGTAGGAAAGATATTAGATATCCTGGAAAAGGATAATTATGGTGTAGTCAACCTGAGATCATACGGGTTTGTCAACGATTTTATTTCTGAAAGACCGAAAGGATGTGGATATCTTAAAGGATATGATGAATATAATGATTTGGATAGCTTTTTAATCAAGGTCAATTATTTTTTGACCTTTGTGTCAGTGAATGTGATAAATAAGTCTCTGGTGAATGACAATCTGAATCTGGAGAGGTTTCTGGAAACAAATTTGGTCCATTTGGGATGGACATTTTCCGCCTTATTTAACTCAAATAAAAATATATATGTTAAAGAATATCTGGTTGCGGCTAAGCTTTATAACTCAGGGGGATACAGACTCTGCCATGTATTCGGAGTTAATAATAATAAGATCTTCGATATCTTTGTAAGTGAATATCAGATAAATAAAAAATTTTTCGAAATAATAAATAAAAAGATGTTATTAAGTTTTTTCCCGGCAAACATAATAAGGTCGAGGATGAACATCATAAGTGTCAAGGATGAAAAACCTTATAACATTTTATTTCCATTGTACAAAAGATATCTATATTTTTGGGTGTTCACATTTCCTGCTATTGTTCTGCCAAAAAGGATGGCGTTTTTTCTCTTTTCAATAGTCGATGTTTTAAGAAAGCTTTTACAATTTTTTCTATCCCTTGTTGATTATATGAGGGCTAAGTTGTTTATGGCTAAGGTTATTAAGTGATTAGTATTATAATTCCTACCCTTAACGCCGAAAAGCGTATCCACAGGCTTCTTGTGTCGCTTAAAAGTCAAACAGTTCCTTGCGATATTGTTGTCATAGACTCTTCATCAAATGACGGTACTGTTAACATCGCCAAATCTAATGGTGCGAGGACGATAATAATTGAGAGGGGGGACTTTAATCACGGGGGGACGAGGAATCGTGCCAGCAGAGAGGTTGAGGGAGATATATTGGTCTTCCTGACCCATGATGCCGTGCTGGCCGATGATTCTGCAATAGAGAATCTGATAAGACCCTTTTCCGATGATGAAATGATTGGCGCCTCATACGGCCATCAGCTCCCACGCCCAGGGGCCGGAGCTATAGAGGCACATGCCCGATTGTTTAACTATCCCTCGGAAAGTATAACCAAAAACATGACAGATGTGTCAAGATTAGATATTAGAACTGCATTTATTTCAAACTCATTTGCAGCTTATCGTAGAATTGCATTATTTGATGTTGAGGGATTTCCATCTGATATAATATTTGGAGAAGATATGTTTGTCGGAGCCAAGATGCTTCTTGCAGGCTGGAAGATTGCGTATTGTGCTGAGGCAAAGGTATACCATTCCCATAAATATGGCTATATTAATGAGTTTAAACGGTATTTTGATATAGGGGTCTTTCATTCGCGTGAGCAATGGATTCGAAAGAGTTTCGGTCAGTCAGAAGGGGAGGGGATGCGATTTGTAAGTTCTGAATTAAAATACTTGTGGTACAATAATCCGTTGCTGATTCCATCGGCTATTCTTAGAACTGCATTGAAATTAATAGGTTACAAGGTTGGGTTTTTTGAACGTCATCTCCCTCATTGGTTAAAATCCAGGCTAAGCATGAATGCCCCATTTTGGGAAAGTAAAATCCGGAAAGGATTGAATAAATGCTAAAAAAACATGCCAAATTTTTCGAAAACATACTCTTCATTGTCGACCTCATAGTAATAGGTTCGACATGGTTACTTTCATACTATACCCGATTCTACAGTGGCTTTTTCCAGGTCAATAAAGGGATACCGCCATTGGATATTTATTTCTACCTTATTACGCCGATCCTTCTTATATGGGGTTTTGTCTTCAGGTCTTTCGAACTTTACAGGCCGAAGAGAATATCCTCTTACATCGATGAGGTAATCGATATTTAGACCTATAGTTAAATCAGGAATTGAAAAATATCTAAACTGTGGCATCTTGAGGAGCGGATTTATCCGTATATTTCCTGAAATTTCTTTTGCATCTGTTTTTTTTCACTATGGCAGATTTCATTCGTGAAAAGTAAGTTCTTATCATTTCTTATCATTTACACATCCCCCCAAAATTCTTCAACATCCTCAGACCCAACTCCTGACTCTTTTCAGGATGGAATTGGACTGCAAAGATATTATCCCTCCAGATACTTGAAACAAATCCAATACCATAATCAGTTGTAGAAGCTATAACGTTGCCATCTTCCGGTATTACATAATAGGAATGGACAAAATAAAAATATGAGTTATCAGGTATATCTTTAAAGAAAGGGTTCGAGGGTTCGAGGGTTTGAGGGTTCAAGCCTCTTAACTCCTTGACCCCTTGACCCCTTATATTTATGCTATTCCATCCCATGTGGGGAACTTTAAAGTTCGGAGTTCGGAGTTCGGAGTTCGGAGTATTAAATGAGAACTTCACAACTCTACCCTTAATAATATCCAAACCCTTATGAATTCCAAATTCCTCACTTTCTGTAAATAAAAGCTGAAGACCAAGACAGATTCCGAGAAAAGGCTTACCGTCATCTATGACTTTATGGATGGTATCAATCAGACCGCCTTCTTTTAAATTCCTCATGCAGTCTTTAAATGCACCGACACCGGGCAAGACAACTCCATCAGCAAAAAGTATTTCTTGAGGATTATTTGTTACAACAGCTTCATACCCAACCTTCTCAAAACCCTTCTGGACACTCCTCAAATTGCCCATTCCGTAGTCTATTATTGCAATCATAGAATTAGGGACTTGGAGTTAGGGACTTGGGATTAGTTTTTTTACTAACCCCTATCCCCTAATCCCTAACCCCTGCTTTTACAGTTTTCCCTTCGTAGAGGGTATCCCCTTTACTCTTTCATCTAAGGAGGTGGCCTCATCTAACGCCCTTGCGGCTGCTTTGAAGATTGATTCAATTATATGGTGGAGGTTATTCCCATATATCATATTTATATGCAGGCTCATCCCACTGCTGTTTGCAAAAGCCCTGAAAAATTCCTCTGTCAGCTCTACATCAAACTCACCAACCTTTTCTTTTGGCATTTTGACATTATAGACAATAAACGGTCTCCCGCTTATATCCACTGAAACCATTGAGAGTGCTTCATTCAAAGGTATCACTGCGTGCCCATATCTTTTTATACCCACCTTTTCTCCAAGTGCTTTCTTAAATGCCTCTCCGAGTGCTATCCCTACATCTTCAACAGTGTGATGAAAATCTACATCAGTATCACCCTTTGCATTAATCTCCATATCAAACAGACCATGCTTTGCAATCTGCGAAAGCATGTGGTCTAAAAATGGAACAGCAGTATTTATTTTGTATTCACCACTGCCATCTAATTTTAAATAAATATTAATATCTGTCTCTTTCGTCTTTCTTTTAACCTCAGCCTTTCTCTCCACTTTGTCCTCCTATGTTATAATTTTCTTAATTTCATCTAAAAATTCATCATTCTCCTCTGATGTGCCTATTGTAACCCTCAAGCAATTTTTCAGATAATCGTCATTGCCAAAATTCCTGACAAGTATACCATTGTCTGATAATCTATCAAAGACCTCTTTGCTGTCTCTATCTATTTTAAACAGGATAAAGTTTGTCTCTGAAGGATATGGTTCAATACCCTTAATTTCTTTAAACCCCTCCATAAGCCTATCTCTTTCCGATATAATAGCTCCTATCTGTTTTTGAATTTCTGTTCTGTTTTCTAAAATTATACTTGCTATCTCCTGTGAAAGGGCATTGGAATTATATGGAAGTCTTACCTTATTTAGCTCTTGGCAAATCTCCTTATCCGCCATCAAATATCCAACCCTTAAACCTGCCATACCTATTTTTGAAAGAGTCCTTAAAATGATTAAATTCTTATACTCTTTCAGATATGGCAAAAATGTCTTCCTTGAAAAGTTATAATATGCCTCATCTATTACAACAATGCCAGTCGCTTTTTCCAATACCTTTAAAATTGATTCTCTATCAAATGAGTTTCCTGTAGGGTTATTAGGATAACTGATAAAAATAACCTTCGGTTTAATTCTCTCCATATCGGATAAGAATTTGTTCAATGGAAGTTCCCAATTCTTATCCAAAGGGACACCTTCAGGCATAAGGGACAAAGACCTTGCAATAATCCCATACATAGAAAATGTGGGAATTGATAAAAGAACCCTATCCCCATGTTCTCCAAATGCAGTTAGAATTAACTGAATTAGTTCATCAGAACCATTTCCTATTATTATATTATCTATAGGAGCTTTAATATCCGATGCGATAATGTCTTTAAGTCTTGATGCAAGAGGGTCGGGATAGCGGTTTATCTTTATCCCCTTAATACCTTCCAAGACCTTTTTCATCAGAGCCTTAGACAGAGGATAAGGGTTCTCCATCGCATCAAGCTTGATTCTACATGGGGTATTCTCTATATGATAGGGCTTGAGTTTCTGAATACTTTTTTTGACAAGGTTACTGATGTTAGATACCATTTTTACTTCAGACGTATCTCTATAGCCTTTGCATGGGCTGTTAAACCCTCTGCCTCTGCTATGCCTTTTACAGTAGGTGCAATATCCTTTAAAGACTTCTCGTTAAAGGATATGAGGCTTGACCTCTTCACAAAGTCATAAACCCCAAGAGGCGAAAAAAATCTTGCTGTCCCTCCTGTAGGCAATACATGATTAGGTCCTGCAGCATAATCGCCGATTGCCTCAGGCGTAAATTTGCCAAGAAAGATAGCACCTGCATTTTGCACTTTATCAATCATCTTATCAGGGTCTTCTATCATCAATTCTAAATGTTCAGGGGCAATCTTATTTGATAGCTCTATCCCTTCATCAATATCTTTTACTACAAAACAGATGCAATTATTCTTAAGGCAATTATCTATAATTTCAGAACGGCTAAGTGATTTTTTCTGAATATCAAGCTCCTTTACTACATCAGTGGCTAAATCCAAAGAATCTGTTATAAACAGAGGATATGCCAGCTCATCATGCTCTGCCTGTGAGAGGAGGTCTGCAGCGATAAAATCAGCTCTTGCACTTTTATCAGCTATAACGAGTATCTCACTTGGTCCTGCCACCATATCAATATCCACATCCCCAAACACCATCCTCTTTGCCTCAGCGACAAATATATTCCCGGGTCCAACAATCTTATCCACTCTTGGAATAGTCTCTGTACCATAAGCCATACCAGCTATTGCCTGGGCACCTCCAATACAGAATATTTCATCAACACCCACTATATCTGCCGCTATAAGCACAGACGGATTCAGCCTCCCCGCCGATGCGGGTGTGCACATGATAACTTTTTTTACACCGGCAACCTTTGCAGGAATAACATTCATCAATACAGAAGACGGATATGATGCCTTACCGCCGGGTGCATATACCCCGACAATAGCGAGTGGTCTTATAATCTGTCCGAGTAAAACTCCATCCTCATTATAACTCCATGACTTCTCCACCTGATGCTCATGAAATTTTTTTATCCTCTCGGCAGTAAGTTTTAAATGCTCTAAAATTTTCTTGTCTATTGATGCATAGGCATTTTCAATTTCTTCTCCTGATACTTTTATATTTTCAGGTGAAAGATGGTAATTATCAAATTTCTTTGTAAACTTTATGACCGCCTCATCACCTTTTTCTTTTACCTTATTTATAATATTTCGGACTGAAGCCTCCACATCAGGCCTTACAGCAATTCCCCTCGTTACAATCCTATTGAGGGCTTCATCAAACCCATCTTCCCAAGTCTTTACTATTTTCATTTAATCTGTTTCCTCAATTCTTCAATTATCTTATTTATCCTCTCATATTTAGTCTTAAGGCTTGCCCTGTTTACTATCAGCCTCGCTGTAATCTTCATAATCTCCTCAACCTCCACAAGGCCATTCTCTTTCAGTGTTTGCCCTGATGAAACAAGGTCAACAATCCTCTCTGACAGCCCTACTATCGGAGCAAGTTCAATAGAGCCGTAAAGTTTTACAATCTCCACCTGTATCCCCTTACTTCTGAAATAATTCTCTGTTATCCTTGGGAATTTTGTTGCAACCCTTATGTGCGTCCATTTAGAAGGGTCATCCTCTGCCCTCAATTCTTTAGGCTCAGCAAGCACCATTCGGCAGAAACCGAATTTTAAATCAAGAGGTTCATAGAGGTCTCTCCCCTGTTCCATCAAAACATCTTTGCCTGATACACCGATATCGGCAGCCCCATACTCCACATAGGTAGGTATATCAGTATCCCTTATCACGAGAAATTTCACATTCTCTCTTGAAAGCTCAAATAAAAGCCTCCTTGTATCCTCTATCATGGGAGAGGCATTAAATCCTATTGACTTAAAAATCT
>Ga0209323_10000163_pt1 | contig 40444 bp, 79 predicted proteins | sample Rifsed19ft2_FD_184014 | JGI IMG/M metagenome (GOLD analysis project Ga0209323, IMG submission 184014) | Soil microbial communities from Rifle, Colorado, USA - sediment 19ft 2 (version 2) | ecosystem: Environmental > Terrestrial > Deep subsurface > Rock core/Sediment | place: Rifle, Colorado...
ACACTTCTCTGAGGAACAGGTATCCCTTCTGGTGTCTCTTTTCCCAACAATCCATACTGGTTAAGCGTGCCATAGCATACAGAGCTAACTCATAAGACTCTGTGTTCTGACCACCACCACCACCTTCCAGTACCATCTTGCGAATATCCTCGTCAATCAGGTTATTGCTCTCAAACTGAGATACCTGTGACGGAATTGCATCGCAAGTAGCATCCCCGATACCACCAACTAGAATTTGTGGATGCTCAATCTTGCCTTTCAAGACAAGCAGAGACATCAACTTGTTCAGGTTCTTCTGGAATATCTGAGGAACTTCCTGCATTGAACCTGTAACGTCAAACATTACAGCAATTGCCCTAGACTCAGGATGTTCCTTAGAATCTCGACTCTCCCTGACGTGATTCACGCTGTCCTTGATTGCCAGAGGGTCGAGGTCTTTGTGTGCTTTCCTCTCGTCCCTTGGTGCTGACATCACCGTGTCGCTGTGTGCGAAGTCCTTTACTCCTGTTGCCGCCCTTACGTGGGCTGAAGATGTGTAGAGTTTGGAATCATAATGTCCACTTCCCATTTTATTTGTTCTCCTTTTCCTTTTCTTTTGGTTCTTTCTTAGTTTCTTCTTGCACTACTGGCTCGTCTGTTAAAGGTGTGTCGTATTGATTTCCGCCCATTTTATCTCCTTTAGACCTTAAAAGGTCTGAATACTGAACCATATAATTTTTTGACTGCCTTGTCAAGTTGTATGTGCATTTCCTTAGCATCTGTAGCACCCATCATACCTGCACGTAGTATCAATCGAATATCTTTGCTTACCTTATCTATTCCACCCATTATCTTTATCATGCAAACGGATGCCATATAGACATCGAGTGACGTTCCGTTTTCTGCTGTTAGTTCATAGGTGGGATAAAATTCATCTGGTGCTATTTTGTTTACTTTTATTTTACTCCCCACCTTGTTTACGTGCATCCAGTCTAGTAACCAAATACCATGAGTTTTCAAGTCGAGTAGCACATGCTCTGGTAATACTTGTGAATGTATAATGCCTATAGAGTGAGCAGTCCAAACTGCCGCAAGCAACCTCTTATACATCCAAACCATGTCCCTTTCGTCTATCCCTGCTGGATACTTCTTTATTACGTCCGCTAGACTTGGCATTTCCTTGTCATAGCGATATGCAATAGCATTGTTCTTCATGCTACAATCAAATTTCTTGACTGTAGTAAAGCACTTAAAACGTTCAGGACAACTATCACAAACCTTTAATCCAGCCGTTGAATCCAACAGGTCTGGAAATAGGTCTGCTAGGTTGGTTTCCTTTAACTGCCGCACAATATCTGCTTCCTTTTTTAGTAGGGGTTCATTCTTGGGGTCTTTAACGACCTTGAGTAATGTAGTCCCATCCTCACAGAGAAGCACATCAGTGTATGTGCCTGTAGTTAGTTTGGTTGCTTTGTCGTAAGTGCTCATAGTTTCGCCAGTAACTCACCGAGTTTCTGTGCGACTTCGGGTTTGATTATGATATTCTGACCCTTAGCCGCAAATTTCTTCTCGTTCTCCGTTTTCCATACTTGTAATTGAATAAACTCTGCTCCATGAAACTTAACCTTCGCTACACGCACAGTGGAGAACTTATTCTTCTGAACCTCTCCAATTACAGAGACGACCTGGAAGGTTTTCTTGTCGTACTTTTCGTCTACGCTATTAAACTCGCTCACTCTTTAACCTCTATACTAGCATTATAGCACATGCCATGCTCAATGTCAAGTCCTAATTACTCTTTGCCCCATCACCGATGGTTGTTCCACCAGATATGTCTGAGAAACCATTAGTTCCATAGAGTTCACCACTTTTTATCCCGATGGTTAACTCAAGTTGGATGCCCTTATCCATGTTCCAAGCACCACGATTATCAGTAGTCCTGAACGTGTGCTTATAGTCTTTCAAATCATAGTCATAAATGGTAGTCTTGTTTATGTAATCAGTGTGAGGAATGTATCTTACATGGGTTGTTGTATGCCCCTCACCATCTGTTGTCGTGTATACCTGTGTCTCTATCCAGTCATAGGTACTCTTATCTGTTGTAGTAATCACGCCAAATATATTATAGGTAGATGGGTTAATATGCTCAGATATACTACTGATGCCAACAAACGCACCAAAGATTACCAATATAATGATAGGTGCTATCAGGTCTGTTTTCTGAAAGCCATTCAATTGTTGAATCAAGAAGATTAACAATGATAATGTCAACACCCAAAGTAGGAGCATTGGCAGTAAAGGTTTCAATGTGTTCCAGAATGGTGGAGTTACTTCTACTTGAACTGTAGTCTCGATTTGAGTCCTCAATCTCTCCACGTATCTTATCAAAGACAGTGCCAGGTCATTCTTCAGGTTGTCTTTGGTGAGAATTTTATCACCTTCAGTTTTTGAGAATGGTACACTCACAGCACCATTTCCAGTTCCGATTGCTATGAACCAAGTATTGTCAGGGAAGATAAATATCGCTGTTCCATCGTTGCGGTCTTTTTTGCCAACTCCCATCTTATTGAACCAAGCGAGTATTTCATCTTCATTCATTACCTTATCAGGCAACACGACCACAAGTTCATAGTTTGTTTTGCTGTCTACTTGCCATAGTCTTGAGGACAAAGCAAGCATTGATTCGGTGCTGAGTTTGTTAGTGGTATCATAGACATACCTACCTCTTACGTCATAGGTATCCTGTGAACCGCCACAACCTACCGCACTAAGTACCAGACCAGCAAGTATGAATAAGAGTAAACCGATTCTCTTTATCATTTCTGCCCTCCGAACCATTTAGTAATCAGGTCTTGATATTCTGGTTTGGTGAGCAACTTGTTAAATGCTGGCAGTAGTTTGTTGGGGTCTCCCTTTTGTACTGCTATACCATATGTCTCACCAGTTTTTATCTCGCCAACAACAGCAATATCCTTGTTCTGTTTGGCGAAAGCATCTGCTACAGGTTTGTCCAACAGCAGAACATCAACGTTGCCAAGACGTAGATATTGTAGACCCAACCCTAACTCACCGAATGTAACACTGTCCGAATTACTCAAGTTTTCTTTGACCCATGTCTCACTGGTAGTTCCCTGTTGATAACCGACTTTGAGTTTAGCAAATCCTTGTGCGTCTGTTATGTTTAGTGTTGACCCTTCTTTGCTATCACACCTTGTGACGTGGTAAAGTACACATTGGAGAAGTCAACAACCTCTGCTCGCTCTGGTGTGATTGTTACCGCAGAGATAACCACATCAAGTTTACCAGCTACCAAGGCAGGTAATAGACCGTAGAAGTCCTGAAAATCTTTGATTACCAGAGTCTTACCTGTATCTTTGGCAAGCATCTGAACAAGGTCAATATCGAAACCGAACACTTCATCACCCTTTCTATCCTCAAAAGGTGGGAAGGGTGTATTTGTGCCAACGTTAAGAATCTTTCCCTCGGCTGGCATTATGGTGTTTGCTGTAGTTCGGATAGCAAAGACACCCACTGTGACCAACGCCACAACAGCGATGGTCAGGGCAATCCAATTAGATTTTATCTTCATATTACTTAATCAGGTTCAGTGGTGGAGCATTCTCAGCACCAGCCTGAGCCGTGAATCCTTCCTTTGATTCAAAGTTAAACCATCCCGCAACAATGTTGCCAGGGAAAGTCTTTACCTTGTTATTATAGGTCAGGACTGCGGTGTTGAACACCTTACGCTCGTTGTTAATGACACGTTCCACATTGTCAATGGATGAATTGAGTTCTGTCAACTGAGTAGTATTCAAAGTAGGAACTGCTTCTGCTCTAGCGTTAAGGTAAAACGTGCTAACTTGCTGATTGACTTTTTCAATGTCGGTAGGAGTTGATGCATTAGTAATGCCTTCCCTCAAAGAAGCATATGTCTTTTGCAATTCAATTTGCTTATCCACTGAAAACTTTGCGACCTCAGCGATACGTGGTATCACATCGAGTCGTCTCTGGTATGCGGCTTGTACGTCCTGCCATGTTTTGTCAATGTTGTTGCTGGACGTTACCATTCCGTTGTAGGTTGTCCAAATCGGTAGCACCACGATAAGGAATAGAGCCACAACGATTCCGATTGCTATTAGTAATTTGTTCACTTGTCCTCCCTTTTGACTTCGTTTAGTATTTCATTCACTATGTCTATTGTCTCAATCAGATACTTAGCACCATCATTGAATTCAAGAATACAACCAGTGCCATCAGTAAATATGCAGACAGAAAATTGTCGTCCGTTTACATCACCCTGAGCTAGTGGAATTCTAACCTTATCACATTTGTCGAGTTTGGTTACTTTCATTAGTCACAAGTCCTAGTGTATACCCTATTCTCAAATCCTCTGACTGCTCGGTCTTGACGTAATTGCTTTACTATGTCCCACGCATTGTCTGATAGTTTGCACCACATAGCACCCTGAGTATTACAATCAGCCATTATGATACGACCATACCCCACAAAACCCTCAGTGTTCCACTTCTTGGCAATCTCATGGTCGGTGTCGTTCATGTGCTTCGTATTTACTCTACCGTTAAGGTCAACCGCACACGTCTCCAAGAATAGGAGTAGTGACTTCTCATCTTTAGATAATCCTTCTAATGTTTTAACCACGCTTTGCTCTGCCATATACGCAATACCATTCCTTTTTCGTTACATCATATTTCATACTTCTGCACCGCATGTACTTCGAGCCACGATAGTTTGCTCTCATCCAACTGTGATTACAATCTTCTCGTTCAGGATGCTCACAGAAGTCCGACATTTCTAGTTTGTCGTTGTAGATACCAGTGTAAGACCTCACACCTTCTATCTTTGCCATTATTTCATTAGCAATCGGTGATGTTCTTATCTCATGCTGTGGTCTGAGTACCATTGGACGCTCCATCACCGCATCTGCTCTTGTGAAACACTTGAACTTATCCTCGCATTCATCGCAGTTGTGGGGGTATAAGGGATGGTCATTCAGAACGAAACAATCTACGAGTTCTGTGTAGCAATCAGGACAGACAATCGCTATATAATTGTCTCTGACTATCTTTACTACATCAACTTTCGATACATCTTTGTGTGACTTACAGTTAGTACAGTACCAACCATAGCCCCGAATCTTCGTTTGAAGCTCTTTCATTATTAAAACCTTATCAAGAGAACGACCAACCACACTATGAGACATACATTTACTTGGTTGATTTCTTAGACCTTGTTTTCTTAGTCTTTTTGACCTTTATCTGTGTTTTTTTGCGAGTCTTTGTGGCAACTTTGTTCTTCTTTAGTTCTTTGGTCGCTCGAACATCTTTCCCGATTTCTCGGTGTCCTTTAGCCACTTTAGAACGCTTTCTGTTAGGAACACTTTTGCGTGTCCGAGTCTTACCACTGGTAGATTTTTGTCTTTTACCAGACTTGCGAGTTGTTCTTTTGTGATTCCCAACACTGTCGCCAGTTCTTCCTCGTTCCACACTTCTTCCGCTAGATTCGTCATTGTTACTTACCTCTCGTGTCTTACGTTTTTCCCATGCTTCTGGTGTCAACGCTACCGACACAGCATCTTTTATAGTAGGGTCGCCTGGATGCGGTACAAGTCTAATTAACCAATAATGAAAGCCATCAAAGAAAACTTCACCCTGTCTGCCCCACTCGTCTTTCACCCATCTAGTTTGGACTTGTGTTGCTTTGGTTTCTTCTCCCTCTACGTGTTCTTTCCTTTCATACTTACGTTTAGGTTTTCTCTTTAATGCGGCTTCATGGAAAACTGCTTCCTTAGCTTGTTCCTCTGCTTGCTTGACCAGTTCTCGTTTGCCCATTGGTTTCGTAGGTTTCTTTATCCTTGGCATACAGTTCTCCTAATAAATCAACACCGATTCTGCGTAGAATCGAGCGTTCATCATCGTGATACTCAAAAGCGGGATACATGCTAACATCATAATCATTTCTCCCTGACGGTAACTTAACTAATGTTGCTCTCACCAGATGTACTGGACAGAATCGGCTATCGGTTGTATAGCAACCAAAGCGATATTTGCAAACATCGCATCCAACTTTCTCAAGTTGAAAGATGTCATCGGTTATTCTTTTTATTGCCATACTTCAACTCTAACACTAGGAATTCGCTAGGTGTAAGTTGAGGTCTGTAGTATCCCTTGTAGTAACCGAAGCGGTCAATAGCTAACTGCATACGAAGTTTGTCTACATAGACACCTTCTGCTCTCTTGGCATCAATGTCAATTGGAGCACAGTCATTTTGCCTTCCCCACGCTTCGTTAGCACGGTCAAGTGCATACTTCCTGCCGAGTGCAGGGTCAAAATCTTCCTCTGCTCTTGACGCAATTGCTAGACCTCTTGCCACTACTTCACCTTCATCTACTATTAAGCAGACTGTAGTAGCACCATCCACATAGAATACTCTTTTTGTTTTCATTTTCCTTTCCTTATATATCAAATCTTGATACCGACTCTATTTCCAGAGTCATTGGACTCGTACCCTCTGCACGAATTACCTGATTCATTATTAACGACCTTATGTGTTGTTCCTGTTCAGCTATCTTGACATGAACTATAGCATATGAACCAACTAAATTACTGCACCGAAAGCACTGTGGTACAATCACCACGAACTTCAATCTGTCTCCTGACATTCCGTCATTAGATAGAGTGAAGCTCTCAACCTTTAGTGCCGTTCCTCTGTTAGTCCAACATCTGAAACGTGCATTGCACTTCTCACAGTCCTTATCCTTCGCCAGTTCAACATTTGGTAACTCTGCTTCAATAAAGACTGGTGTGCTATTTACCTTCGTCTTTTGGCTCATCAAATTCCAGCGTAATTTGTTTCATCATGTCATTTAGATTTGGGAATATTGCTGAGTTAAGTACCGCTTTACTTACCTTACTTCTTTCGGTAAAACACTCAAATCTGTGATTGCACTCATCACACTTCTTTGGTTCGGTGTTGATGTAGTCACATTGTGAGATAACCATGTGTCCATCTTTGTCAAATTCAAAATGTAACTTTCCCATTTCCCTTTAACTATACCACATGCCAGTTTGAATGTCAACGCCTAACTTGTTGCCTTGTCGAAAGAATCGAAATCCTTATACTTGGCTCTTATCTCTACCAGTATCTTATCAATGCTGGTGTTGTCTTTCTTCATCAGGTATCTTGCCAGGTCTGACCAAGTGATTGCTTTGAATTGGCATAGAGGACAATACTTCTCGTCAAGACTTTCAAAGACAGAGTATGGGTCGTCCGCTTCCTCAATCATCTTGTTCACTTCCTCGACATTCAGAACATGGTCTATGCAGAATGTATGACCGTGTTTGCACTGGTACATTCCTGCTTCCTCAAGATTCATGTCCCAACCCGACACATCTTGACTACAGAAGTCACAGATGAATGAACTGGAACTGCTATTGCTTATGAAACCTCTACGTACTTTCATGCTTCTCCTAATAGTTATCGTTACTTATCATCTTGACATAGGTCTTTAGTTGACCAGTCACTCCGTATTTATCCAGAACTTTCAATGTCTCGGCATCTTCTTCTTTGGTAGGTTCAGGTATCTCTACAAAAGAACCATCCTCAAGGTCTCCCATGTCTCTGCCGATTATGAATCCTGTTTCCTCATCACCATCGAAGTAATTGCGTTTCTCATGTAATCGGATGGGCGAAGCATAAGGAAATATTTCATCCAGAACTTCCACAAGGTCATCATCTTCTGCAATTTCCTTGCCCATGAGAGTAGCAATGTTGACAGCTTCTTCCTTTGTGATTTCTGCACCACGAATGATGTATGAGGAACTGGAACTATTAGATACAAACCCGCTTCTTATTTTCATTTCTTCTCCTAATGATAACTTATTTGTTCGTGCGGTAAAGCATCAAATATACCGCCATGCTCCATAGTAGAGAATAACTCTCCACTGTTGTCTCCGTATTCAAACGTGTAGATTGGGCGACTGCTCCACTTGTGAATAAAATCACTGGCTATCTTGTCTGCGATTTTATCACAATCTGCTTCGTATTTTTTCCAATCATATTCGTCCCTGACTCTTGCTTTGATTATCTCAGTACCATTGCACACAACAGATGTTGGTTGTGGTTTGGGTGGAATCTTATACTTCTCATGGTCTGGATGCCCATCAAACCAACCTCTCCGCACAGTTTCTTTGATTGTGTCCGTCTGGTTGGGCTTTTGTGCCTTGATGTCTCCCCATACTTGCTTGGCAATATCATTGGTAGATATACTACCTTCATCATATGGCTTCGGAAATGCTTCTTTATCACCAAATAGAACCTGCTTCACATCTTTAGCATTCTTAGGTACGTGAGGAAATGCTACAATGAAAGCAGAACTAGAACTATTGCTAACGAATCCAAATCTGATTTTCATTATGATGTTTCCTGTTTCAAAATAATAGCGTTACCCGACTTCTCAAGGTCGGCAACCATTTGCTTTAATGTACCCCAGTTAGCATCTTCTTCAAATGTAACGAACACCCAATCATCGTTGCCTTCTAGTGACTTCAATTCATTATTGCAGTTTGTTTTTGCTTTCTCCAAATCATCTTTCAACCTGGCATAATCACATAAGTGGTCACGTTTGTATGCCGCTTCCCTCTTGGGTGCGTACAATCGGTCATTTCTGATAGCATCTTGGCGTAGTGTATGCATAGAATACTTGAGCAAGAACTGATGGTCTTTTAGAGTCTGGTCAGACATGCCAGTCACTCTGGTCACGAGTTTGTCAACATATACCAGGTCTTTGTCAAGTTCTTTTAATTCTTTATTAAGAAATTTGACACGTTCTGGTACTGTTGGACAGGTCTTGCCATCCTGCCAATGCTTCAAATGACGCAGTATAAACTCCACTGAGCTTACTTTCTCTGGTTTAACCAAGACAATAAAGCTAGTGGTCGAACTGTTGCTTATGAATCCATTTCTACTTTTCTTATTAAAGTCTTTGTGGGATAACTCTATATTATCTCGGTCAGTAAAACACGCAAAACGTAACTTACATTTAGAACAAGCTACGTCTGCATTCTTCTGCCCGAAACAATGGAAATCCCTGTATCTTTCATATCCATCACCAGTCATGTTATTGTTGCCTAGTACATGGATAATTCTTCCTTCTCTCTTGTCACTCACTTATATCTCCACCAAAAGCCACCAACTGTTTTATATTTGCCATTACACGCTTTACTGATATTAGAATTACTTATTCCAAGTCGTCTTTCAGCTTCTCTAGTTGAGGGATAAGTAGCAATAAACTTACCGTTTTTGTCGTATTGGTTAATAGGAGTTCCAGAATCTTTTGTTGAGTTATCAGATTGTGTAATGAAGTGGCAATTATTAGGTTCGTAGTTACCATCATTATCTATGCGGTCTATGGTTAATCCTTCTTTATAAGCATTTGCCAATGCCCAAGTCCTAAATTTAGCAAAATCAAGCCACTCAGGACACAAAGTAATACCACGTCCGCCATAACGATGAAAATTCTTATAACTCACAGTGAAGCAACGTTGCTTCATCATAAGCCAAGTACGATACAAAGTTGTATTACTCCCACCATGAGAATAATTTGCCTTGTTGTGACCATTTATATAGCTACATTTTCTGCCGTTGCGAATATCTTCTACAAGTAATCCGCAACCACATTTACATTTAATTAACATAATCTTAACTGTTTAGCCTTCGGCTTGGTTTCAAACGCTGTCTTGAAAGCTGAAACAATGTTATCTTTTATCATCCTACCACGCTCCGTAGAAGTTCCACCTGAGTGTGCAATTGCCGCAGGATGATAGGTAACGAGCACGTCAAATTTATCTCTCCATGTAAACTTAGTTCCTACGACCTGATTCATCGTAGCAGTCTTGCTTCCACCGAGTGCCATGTATGGTACTTTACCCATGCAAACAATAATAACTGGTGCTAGTGCTTCCAATTCAGCAATCAAACGCTCGTTACACCATTTGATTTCATCATCATTCGGTGTGCGGTTGTATGTTTTGCCATCCTCTAACTTAGTAGGTCTGCAACTTACAGCATTCACATAGGTAACATCTGCTCTTTCATAACCAAGATTCTTGATTATGGTATCCAAATCCTGACCAGCAACCCCAACCAAAGGTCTACCATCCTGTGCCTCGTGATAACCTGGTGCTTCTGCCAGTCCTACTATTCTTGTTTTGTTATGCACTTCGGACGGTACAAAGACAGCATTGATTAGGCTACAAATATCGCACTTAGCTCTTGGAGCTTTTATTGCCATAAATCATATCCTTAAAGTATTTCCTCACTTCCTTAATGCCATCCTCTGCTTCCTCATAACTCTTGCAATACCAATCATTTTTCTTCCAAGGAAGTGGCTTATCAGGAACATCTTTCCAAGGCTGGAAAGGATTATCTTTCTTCCACTTATCATAATCGTCAATGTAAGGAACATTCACAGTCCTCTTTGCCGCTTCTTCTCGTGCCGCTTGAATCATTGCTTGCTGAATGCTGGCTTCGAGGAAATGTTGCACTTCCTTTACTGCATCTTCGTGACTCAATCCTTGCTCAAGGTGAGTTTCGTAGAGTGCCTGATATGTTGGGTCACTGAATACACGCTTCTGAGTGAAGCAAACAAAACGTCTCTTGCACCCATCGCAAACACAATCACCCTTATGTGCTTTTTCGCATAGTTCCTTATCGTTCATTATTCTTTAGCCTCATCACGAGTTTCTCTTGCTTATCACCATCGTAATCCAAATAGACTTGTGGAGCAATGGTGTAAGAAATTTTACCCTCGCTAAACATATATTTGGTAACACTTGCCAAGTCAGTGAGTTTTCGTCTAGTGACTACTCTCTTTGGGATAATGACTTCGTTCCTATCAGTCAGGCACTTGAAACGGAGTCTGCAACCGTGACATAGATTCTTCTCTTGTCCTCGGCAGTCAAACCCCTCGAACTCTTTAACGCCTTCTAATCTGATAGTGACAACTTTCAATATCGTATCACTCTGTTTTTAACAAGTGCTTCTCTGGAATTTCTTTCTTCTTGAAGGTGGCATCTAAATCCAGATTCAGTTAGATAAATACAATCACGCATGAATAAACCGAATCTCTTAGGCATTGCTTTGCACTTTAGATTCTGCGTACAATGCGTACAATCAATTTGCTGTTGTGCTATTCCATTAAATGTTGCTTCTGCTACTGCCACGTTACAACCTCATTCCATAATTCCAATTTCCGCTATTTCGTTTATTATACATCATTTGTCTTATTCGAGTTTTCCTTTCCTTTTTTACCTGCCAGTCCGATTTCCGTTTCGTACTATTTAAAAAGGCTAAGACTATTATTGCAATTAACCATATCCAGAACATACATCCTCCAAAACTCGTGGAAACGTGGAAATATTATGTAAAGTTTTCGATACTACCTTCGTCTCTTTTTATTTCGTTATCATCATACAGTTTCTTACCCAATACTTGTGTAAGATACATCTTTCTATAACGATAATATAGGCTCTTTTCAAGACCAGTCTCTTGTTTCCAATGGTTCAGCCTATCAGATTCTTTCTTAAAACGTTGAAATAATTTGACAATTATTAAAAATCTCTGGTCGAGTTCCATCTCTGTTATGGCTTCAGCTTGCCAGTCTAACCCCGACTTTTTACTTTCCAAGGCTTTGACATAAGTTCTCAATGTCATAGCTTTAGAGATTTGAGAGAAACCTCTCAAGAATTTAATAATGTCTTTATCTTCTGCCCAAGATGTCATATAATTAAAAATTTCGGTATCAGAAGGTTCAAAGTAAATCAAATGCCCCCTGTTCATTATAGCTTTTATCTGTTCATCAGAGGGAGACAAAGTATTTATGAGTAAAATGACTTTAGCATCAGTAACTATCTCACTTGGAAGTTCTTTAAGAAGTGGTGTAGTAGAGGTATACTTAATTACCTTATCTCTCCTAGTATCACAAAGTAATTTTAGCATTGTCTTTATCTTTGCGTCTTGGAACATCATTTCTGCCTCGTCAATTACGATTAAGCAATCTCGTTCTTCTCTCACTTTTTCAGCTAATACTTTATAGAAGGCAAGTGGTGTTACATGAGAGTTGAATGTAAGGGGTGCTTCTACTTCCAACTCCTCATCTACAATAGATGTCTTACCCAACCCCGCTCTTGATACAATGATGAGCAACCCAATATGCTTGTGTTTAAAAGCACGAACATATTTTCGCAGTTCATCATATGTTTTTATAGATAGATACTTAGTTGACATTTAATCACCTATTATGCGGACAGATGCCGTCCCCTTTATATACTCCCCAATTACAGTTACGACATAGAACTCTATAACCAGATGGATAACCTTGCCTCTTTAACCAAAGGTAAATAGCACTACCATTCTGCCCAAGTTCTTTGCGGTGCTTTGTTCCACCACCTGCTATATGGTCAATTGTCAAGAATATGGGTTCGGTTTCACCGCAACAAGAACAACGTTCGCCACCGTAAGCCATAAATGCTTCGTGTTTTAATAGCCCCAACCTTTGATGCTTGTTAGCCAAACGTTGACTCCTGTGAGTCTTATTGTATTCATTTTGGTACTTTCGTACCTTATCTATATTGTCTCTTTGCCATTGTTTCTTGTCAAACATTTTTTACCTCGACTGTACAAATTGTATCATTATGAATTCCGCCCGATGGCACTAATAAGATTCGTGTTATTTCAAATCCAAGTTTCTTACCAATACCACCAGAGTTCCACCCAAAAGAAATTACTTTACCACCAGGTTTTATGACTCGTGCTATCTCTTGTTTTATTCTCGTATAGAAATCACTTCTGGTAGTTTCCTGCGTAACAGGTATGCCCACCATTTTGTAGCACTCTGCAACTTGACGGACGCTGTAAGGTGGGTCATACAAAACACCGTCCACACTGGCATCCTTGAATGTCTTTAAGAAATCAATAGCATCAATGTGGAAATTCGCATTTACTTTTGGGTTCAAGTCGTTAGTGACTGATGCAGGGCTACAAGCCCCACAAAAAGGGTCAATCCAAAGTCCTTCGCCCACTTCTTCTCTCAACAACTCTGCGATGGGCTTAATCGTGAAGGTACTTCGGTTAGGCATCGCCCACACTCTATCTATTCTCAATTAACGTCTCCACCTAGAGCTTTGCCCTGCACCGTCACTATCAATTATTCGACCTCACTTTTTCTTTTAGTAACACAATTCCAAAAAATTTCTAATTCCATAAATGTCGCATTGAGGAAAACACCTCAAGTGCTAATCTGTATTATAAACATAATACTACTAAACTTTTGTTAGCACCTCATTGTAACCTTGTCAAGTCATTTTTCCTCCCGCATTACTGAGCCAATATTTTGTCGGACTCAGTGTAGCAATAGTAATCCAATCTAGTAATTTTCGTAAAGGTCGCAATCGCTCCTTTACCATTCCAACACTATTAGTATACCACAAGCCATATCCAATGTCAAGACCCTTTTTGTTTAGCCTAAACTGTGTAGCAGATGAAACGATTCTCGCAATCATCACACAATCCATTAAGTTTCTCGATGTGTAGTCGAACTAAGTCCCAACAATCTGCCAAGTCACCATGACAAACTGGACATTCATTCTCCCAATATCTGCCACCACCTTTAACCTTGTATCGTTTGTTACACTTGAGACAGAATTGATACTTCATTAGTAGTGCAAGTCCACAGTCACAACGTAGACTTTCAATCCTTCCTGTGGTTTCATAGCACTCTTTAATTCTTTACTATTTATGATGCAAGAACCATCACTATCAAATAATAGAGAGCCGTAACCATCATGCCCACCCACATCGTGACAGTGCCATCTGAAACGAGCGTCCTCAAACAATTGCTCATTTGTCTTTGACCTTACTGCTCTCCGTATCTTTGCCATGTGTATGAGGAAATCAGTTTTCATGCGGTCAAATTCTACCTGAACAACATCAACTGTCTTTCTGGTGTAACACTTAAACCTATCCTTGCAACGGTCACATTTGGTAGAACCAAACTTGCCGCACACTTCAATGATAGGTTGCTCGGTATCATTACGCATGAAGGCATCTGACTTCTGTAATGTCTCACCACCATCATAGTCTTTGCCTTCACCAGCAATCATCATCAAGGCATCTTCTGCTTGGTCAAAAGCATCTTCTTCGTTTTCAGCTTGTACTATGATTCTACCGAGTGCGTGTGACATTAACAATACTTCCTTTGCCATTGCTCAAATGACATTTTGAATATCTTGTTTGCCGTTGAGTAACAATAGAACCTTTCAAGACAACACTCGCAAGGTAAGGGACAAATAGCAATAAGTCCGCCATGTCTCTTATCCACAAAGAATGGTAAGATAACATTGGCAGGAGAAGTGAATCCTTTACTCGTCCTCACGGATGAACTTAACCCCATCTTTCTTGCCACAGTAAGGACAGTAGGGTGGATAAACTCTAGGGACTAGGAGAACTGTCTCCGAGTCTGTGTCGAAGCCATCATCAATGATGAACTCCCGACAACCACATTCCTCGCAATGATAGAGCATCTTCATTTTGCTACCACCTTTTCTTTCTTTTCCTTGTGCCAGCCAAGAGCAACAAGTCCGTAGTCGTCTATTACTTTGTTTGCTGTATTATATCCCCATCCTCTCGCAATCGCTCCAAGAGCAAGTGAAATCATGTTATGGGAATATTGCTTTACATCAACGAAAGGCATTTCACGTAAGATAGATTCTTTCCATTCTGATAGAATCTTACCAGTACCTTTCGTAACGTCTGCCTCTCTCCATTCTTCCTCAGTCAGAACAGCACCACGCTCAGTAAAGCACTTAAAACGCATCTTACAATCATTGCAAGTACCTTTGCATGGCTTAGTATCAACTGTACCATACTGGTCTTTAACTTTAACCTTACCCTTGTTATGGTTAATCTTCTCAGGACGTTCAGTCTCAGCACCAGCAAAGGCATATTTGAGTGCCGCATTAGTCCGAAGTGCTTCCTCTGCACGAGGGTCTAATTTTTTTGGTGAATGTGTATTACTCTTGCTTTGTGCCACAGTCTTGTCTCCATTAGAATCCGCTTGACAAACTTAGTTCCTTTGAGCGATGGTGTTGCATAGAAATGATACATCACCACAAATCCACCTGGCTTACAAACCCTGACTGCCTCTTTTGTGTAGACACCAAACTTAACCTTGCCAGTCTTGTAAAGGTCTTCCGAATACTTGTCGCTATAAGGTGGGTCTAGGACAACTAGGTCAAAACTGCTATCTGGAAAAGGTAGGTTATGAGCATCTCCAACCACATCGGGATTAGTCTCTGGATTTATGTCTACTCTAACTCCATATTCAGCTTGCCCACCAAAAGGATGTAATATCTTCTGTGTGGCAGGGTCTATACCAAGCAACCTCAGTAGCTTGATTTCAAAGTGGAGTGGGAAACCCCCTCTATATTTTGATTTGTTAGGACGAGGGAGTACCCAGGCTAAAGTTTCTATCATTTCCATCTCCAAGTAAAGCCACCAGCACTTTTCCTTCTACCAGAACAAGCACAATCAATATGGGTAATACCTGTTTCTTTGGTTGCACCAGCCGCAGAGATATACTCTTTGATGATATTGCCATCTTTGTCTAATTGAAGTGTTACTCTGCTTCTTGCCTTATTCGCATTGTTTATTAGTGTAATCCATTGACAATTATTTGGTTCATAGTTACCTTTGTTGTCAATACGGTCAATGCTCAATCCTTTACGATAACCATTAGCCAACGCCCAACGATTAAACTCTTGGTAATCTAACCATTCTCCGCAAATGGTTATATTATTTATGCCGTAGAAACGATTGTACTCACTATTCTTTGGATTGAAGCACCTTTGCTTCATACCACGCCAGATATTGTACAATCTATTTCCTGTCCTACCGTCTATAAAATTACTCATATTTTACTTTTGTTTGGTCTTGGAAGAACCCACGCTATTGTTTCTACCACTCTCTGCCTTCTTCGTTAGTTTAATCTTCGGTTGGTCACGTAGCATCTTGATACCAAGACATGCTTTGCAAAGCCTATCCTCATGCTCTTTCGGGATAAACCTCATTTCAGATAACCACGTAATCCTATCCTCTTTGTTATCCTCTGCATGGTCTAGAACTTTGCCGCACATTCCAACGTAATGCATTTTATCAGGTGTCATTCCTGTGTTGTCATTCGGGATGATATGAACCACCCAATGCGGGTCAGGCAGGACATTGCCTTTTTCGTCAACCATGACTCCGCCATAGAGTTCATCCTCACCACGACCAGCAGTTGTAATCGCATCACCTACCCGACAAATCTCTTTACCGTTGCGGGTGACTGTAATCTTGGTGTGTTCACTGCCACAGCGACCACAGTCGTATCGTTCAATGTCAATTTCGTCACCATCTTCTAATTTGAAGCGGCGACCTTGCATCCTGATAATACTACTCATTTTGATTCCCCTTAAAGCCTATTGCACCCTTCCTTGACATTTGTTTGGTAGTCATTCTTATAGCACCACAGTTAGGACAATAACCATGCTTACGTGCATACTTCTGTGCCTTTGCTTGAGAAGTCAATACTATCAAAGCAATAGCCACAATAATCACCAACGCTGTGAATGATGCTGTGCCAAATATTATCCAGAACAAGAGCATTAAAAAACCCTCACTAAACTTACTGGTTGACCAGTTTCGTTTTCTTCCGTCCAAAATATTTCCATGTCTTTGCCCAACTTATGTGCCGCTTTCTTGATGAATTCATCTAACGTATCGGTAACACTTATGCCCCAATAAGTGATGCAATCTTCTTCTAGTTTGTCTATATCTCTCCTGCGATTGTGGAAGCGATTCTGAGCCAGAAATACTATCTCAGCTTTTGTATATTTGTCTATCAGAAATTCAAGTAATGGTTCAGACCACAGACTCATTCCACCAAAAGAATCAATGAATATGAATCCAACATCTTTGTCAGCCTTTGCCGTATCTAACCACTTGAACACGTCACCACGATAGCAAGGAAGATTATACCTCACCATATCATCGTATTTTGCACCCTCAAAATAACCCACCCCGAATACATTCTTTTTACCCAATCTATCTGCGGCTCTAAGAACCATTGATTTTATTTCGTTGCCACTTTCGTCAAAGAGTATTGGACCTTCGGCACAAAGCCCAAGATATTTGGTGGGTGAGAATGATTTTAATTCTTTCTCCACAGCATCTATCTTGGATGGGTGCTCGCAAATAAAGTCCGATTGGTCAGGTTCGATATATGAACTATCCACAATCTGTTCGGGTGTGTATTTATCATGCATGACACCTAGATTTCTATCTAGAATTTCGTGTGTATGCTTTGCGTGTAAAGTATCTCTAACAAGGTCGTCACTATGCACCTTGTTTGCCATAGCCGTTGCAACCTTATCCTTAGTTTCCTTAGCCACATGAGCATTATTTTTATAAAGTTCACCCATCGCTTCTTCAATTTTACGTTGACTTATTTCCTCACCCTCTAACATTTTCTTTACGCTATCAGGGAAGGCAATCAAGTCAATATGACGGTTCACATCTTTCAATGAGAACTTTAGAGTTTCAGCGATTTCCTCGGCTTCCCATCCGAATTTATTATATAGAGCTTCACACGCCTTCAATCGTTCATAGTCAGACAGGTTAGAACGCTTTGAGTTCAGGACATAGTTCAAAAATATTTGGAGTTCTTCATCCATTTCTGGAAGAACCAGAGCCGAGAAATATTTAGCATTTGGAAAACCTACTTTTCTGGTTTGTCCATCAATAATTTGACGTTCGCCGTTTTCACCTACTTTCATGGTGAGTAATGGAGCTACTGGACACAAATCAATGCTCTTAAATGATTCAAATACCTCGGTTGAGGTCTTTTGTCTCGCAATCCTCAAATCAGGTACAGCATCGAGTATATTCTCTACTGCCACACGTTTCTCAAATGTGACATTATCTAATTTGCCTTGCAGTCTTGCTTGAATTCTTTCTTTAACGCTCATTACCCCACCATTTATCCTTTCTTGTAAAGCATTTGAATCTTAAAGCACAGCCAGTGCATGTATCTTCCGAACAAGGAGACAGTAAGGAGAACTGCGTAAAACCACTACCGAAGCCAATGAAGTCAACCAAGTATCTGTTGCCTTTTCGTGATTTCCATTTAACGTCAATGACTTCTCCCTTAGTTCCCTCTGGTACATCAAAAAAATTCTTGCCCCACCTACTATACAAATAGGGTGAGATACGCAGACGTATTTTAGTTTGCACTACCTGACCAACTTGTAGGTGCGTTGCCACTAACTCTCCTGTTTCCCCAAGTAGTCTACGACCTCAAGATAATATTGCATGATGCTGTTCTGCTCACTCAAAGTCAACTTGGCTGGTTTGCCTTTACCATCTCTGGTAGCGTCCTTGATGTCTCCTGAGAGTCTCTGCCGATTTCTCTTGGTTGTCTATCTTCTTCTGTATTTCCCGCAGAAAACTTGCTTTAATGTTGCGGTGAACTCCATCCTGAGCATAGAACACTTTGGTATCAGTTAAGTTAAACAAAACCTGCCATCCAGAGTAGACACCTATCTTGGTCATATCTGGAATGTCAAACAAAGTCCAACCTTGCTTCTTGAGTTTACTTCTAGTCATTAGCCTAAACTTACCCACTCATTTTTAATTTCTACTCCGCTACCATCCTGATTTACCTTGTAGCCAACTTTGAACTTTCGCTCGGTCATATATGGTAACAGTTCCTTTTCATCATCATAGGTGATAATCTCAAGTAGAGTCTCCCCATCAAACATGGCTATCTTTCTGTCTGGATAACCATTGTATAATGTCTCCGCAACTCTCAACCCAAGAAAAACAGATTCTATCAGGATGGGCATTACGTCCTGTTCCTGACAAATAAATAACATTTCTGGTAGGTTGGTTGCCGCTTTGAGCACTTTTATCATACTCTGCCGACCACCTTTATATCTCTTGATGTATAGCACTTGAATCTGAAATCGCAGGTATCACATTTGGCAGGATAATTATAGCAAATTTTAGGTAATCCGTCACTTCTACCAACCATACCAGTTAAATCCATATCAACTTGCCCACGAATCTCATCAATATGTTTGCAAGTCCTATCCTTGCGGTGGTTGAATATCCATGATGGGCAGTTACATGACAGGAATCCTTTCTCGTCCATACTAATGTTGTAGGACTTATTCGGATTGCTGTGTGACGGAACTTGACACATGAAATGATACTGTTTAGCCATCGTATCTCCCTTTGGTGTTCGGTTCACCTATCAGGACATCGTATTTGTCTGCGGAACTTGAACCCGCATTAAATTTGCCACAAGCACCACACTTGAACTTAGTATTTCCCTGCATCTGTTCTGTGGTTATCATAAATAGCTTTAGGCAATAAGGACACTTCATTAACCGACTGTCCTTTGCTTCTACATAGTCCCTGATAAGGAAATATTGGCATTCCTCAGAGTTTGGTTCAATGTCAATGTGTTCTTTGAAATCAGAGGTATGGCACGCAAAACGCCACCTGCATCTGTCGCACTTTTCATCACAGAATACAGACGTGACGTATTTGCCACCAAGAAACACCCTGAGTGTTCTCACTTACTGAACCTTTCCGTAAAGCATTTGAACCTGTTCATGCAATAGTCACAAGTTCCTTCAGCCAGCACACCCTGCTTGTCGCAGAATTCGGCAATCATTTCTCCATGTCTTTGGTTACTACCGCCAGTCTGGAACACACGCACCATGTCTCTGTCAGCATCATCATTGTACAAGCACTCAACACTTGCCCCAACACTCCACCCTCTGATGTGTCCAGAGATTCCACTACCCTTCGTTCCACCCCTTGTAGCTTCGCCACGATTACCCTGAATGTCTGCATAAAAATGTGACATATTCTTTTACCTCTCTATGATATAATCATATCACATGCCTAACTGGTTGTCAAGTAGGTAAACTATCGACGTCTTGCTCCGACTGCTGTCATTCCATCATCATCATCAGGATTGTGCGGTGGTTTGCCAGCATTCATTATCTCTCGCATCAAATCACTACCACGAGTCATAGGAATCATCCTCGCAGGTGGGCGTGGTTTATTACTTCCCCAAATCTCCACGTCTCCGCCACACTTTGGACATTGACCAATATCCTCACCCTCACAGAATTCTTGACATGCTTTAAGCCACTTCCTGCTGTTCAGGTCATTGAAATAGTCAACGCAATCTTTGGTCACACCGAGTACATCAGGCTTTCCGTTGGTGTCTTTGACTTCAAACATAACACCTTCCAGAATCCTGTCTCCGAATGCATAACCATCAACGAGAACATAGTCAATCTTGCCGCACTTGTCACATTTCAGTTCCATTTTATTTGCTCCGTAACTTATTTAATTCTGCCTCAAGGAAATTGATTCTCTGCTTGTCCTGCGGTGACATAGCAATTGTTCCCATGCTCTCCACCACAGTCAAGTATTTCCTTTGTATTTTGTTTATTTCCTCAAGGATTTCTACTTCTGTTAGTGCCATTTCACCATCTCCCTCTCCTGCTTCGGGCATTTTTATGGAATCCTTCCTTACCAGCACCACGATAAACGACCCGACTATCAAGTGGTTTGCCATGCTGAGACGTATAGCAGGAGAATCTGTCTCCGCAAGTATCGCACATGCTCGGTAAGTTTATTGCTTTTCGTATGTCTGCATGAGGTTTCTGCCTACAGCTATCACACAAAGGTATAAGCATATTGCAGGTGTTTTCCTCATCAAAGTTAAGTTTCTCAATGGTAACAGGATACAATGTCGCACCCTGCTTTTTGTCACAAACTGCACAGAGTATGTAACGTTCTGCTGTTCTGTCCTTCTCACGACATTTTGGGCAGAGCGTCTTTATGATGTTGTGTCCATTCTCCGTGAACATATATGCCTTCACGATGCCATGTACCCAACCACAGGTAGAGCACCAGCCAATCTTGTGCTTGATGTGCTTTTCTTTTGGTGTTATCTCATTGTTAAGCATCTGAACCTCTTAGGACAGGTCGGACACTTGTCCCCCATCCCCTAATTCAACTGCCTCTATTGTGACACGCATTAGTTTACCCTCGTTTGCCTTCAATATCTCGGATATGTCCTGTTGTCTGTCATATTTTACCTTCTCACGCCAACGAGTTTCTTCGAGATTAGGACAACCCAAGAAGTAGTATATCTCATTTACTGTGCCATGTTCATTCTGGTCAACCTGTTCCTCGTCCTGACCAAGAAAGCCCTCAATGGTGACTGGAAGCATAGCATCAAGTTTGCATTCCAAGCCCATCTTCTTCTGCTTCAGCTTATTACGAGCATTCTGAAGTTCGGTACGTAACTCATTGATGTTTGGCGGTATTGGATTGGGTAGAACTTTCTTTAGTTCCAACTCGTATCCAGCTATCGCAACATCAAGCTCGGCTATTTGCCCTATAATTTCTTGCCTTTTATTGTTCTCCATAATCATCCTAGGCAAAAATTGGCTGAGAACATTTTTCAAACTTTTTTATGATGTAATACTGCGTGTTTGATACTTTCTAGTTCTTCTAGATTCTCTGGACTGTCGTCTAATTTTACCTCATTTATATGGTGGGCAAAATGTCCATCTTTCAAGAATCTTCCCAACTTTTCCTCAAGTACAAGATTGGCTCTCCTAATATATCCTTGCCCATTTGCATGAGGATGGTCTGGTTTATAGATATAGATATATCCTTTCCAAAGTATTTCACCACCAGACCAACTAGGACAAGTTTCTCCTCTCTTGCCAAACATTGGATTATTATTACCATAATTTGCACAGGAATAACAACGTTCCACTGTTGGTTTACCATGCAATAGTCTAACCCAACGCTCCTTGCCACAGTTTACGCAAGCATGACTAATATACTTTGCGTAGTGCTTTGGTTTGCCTATCTCAAAATCTCTTTTTATTTCACCAATCATTTTAATCCTGCATTACAATAACTTTGCCCAATTTTGGATTCCAACCACTTGTGGAGTGGTTAATTGTCATACACCAAATGGTAGGACAAGGTATTTTGTCGGGGAAGTCGCCATATCCGTCTGTGCAATAGATAATACCATCAATATCACCCTTGAGCTTGAAGGTTTCCTTATTGCCATTACGGTAAGTTTTCTTCTCAGCAAATTTGAACGGTGGTTTGAAACTTGTACCACCATAGCCATACCGCTTGATTCCCTTACCCTTCGTTGGTTTCTTCTTGTATGGTTGTACGTGCGTAATATCCATATCGCACTCAACGTGGGTGATACCGATGCCAGACGAAATCATCGCTCCGATTTCTCTCCAAAATTTGGCAAATTCATCATCACCCACACTACCAGAGCTATCGGTAACTACCATGAAATGAGCTTTTCTCTTGACACGGTAGCCAGGTTGGGTTATCCCAAATCTGCGGTTTAACCGCTTTCTGGTACTTACGAAGTGGCTGAATTCACGGTATCCATAGAATCTCCGCAATTCCGATTTCCAAGTGATGGTCTTGTGTTCCATGCACTCATCAACCAGACCCTTTAACCACGCTGGCATGTATCCCTGAGATTTCTCAGTCACCTTGTGGACAGCTTTCATAACCATGTCCTTGATTTTCTCGTGAGCCATTTCTTTGTTATCCGTACCTGCCGCCCACGCTTCATGTGCATCCATAGGTGTCGGGATTTCAGTGCCGTTCACATCTACGTTAGTTCCAGCACCCACTTTTTGAGCTTGAGACTCTTGTTGCTGTTGTTCAGTGCCTTCACCGACTCCACCATCATCAAAGTTCTCTTTCTGCTCATATTCACCAGTCCCCTGACCTTTGCCCTTATCCTGAGACTTCTGCTGTTGCTCACCCTTGCCACTCCCGCTTTGCTTATCGGTGCTTGGTTTTTGCTGTGATTCCTTTCCACCACTGCCACCACCAGACTTAGGTTGCTGACCTTGCTTATCACCACCAGTCTTTTGCTGTCCACCCTGTTGCCCACCACCACCTTGCTGTTGCTGATTACCCTGACCATCCTTTGGTTGACCTTGCTGACCATCGCCACCTGCACCCTCTACCTCTTGCTTCTCACCAATCTGGTCTTTGGCATTCTTTTCCTGTCTATCAGTCATTTTGCTACCGATTTCAATAATGAACTTAGGAATTTTGCTCCAAAGAATGTCATAGTAGATTTCGGATGGGCGTTCCTTTTCCATTGCTATCTTTTTGCCTTCGACTCTAAAGTTGTCAAAGGAAAGTGTCTCGAATTTATGCTTCTTCGGACTCAGAGCCACTCCGCATCGAGGACAGTTAGATTGATAACCAGTGCCAATCTTCCGCACAAACGCATTGCAATCGGGACATATCATCCCTGCTGGTAAACCCTTGATATACTGGTTTATCGCAATATCGTTCGCCAGATTCCAGACATAATGATTACGGTTGTCCTGTCGGAGCAAGTGCTTATTCAGAACGTGCAGAATCTCATGTTCAAGAACGGCTATCTTTTCTTCCTGTGTCAATCCCCACTTTTGCTGTTGTGGGTTGGCAGAATTGAAGTCACCGCTATTATAAAAGTCGGTGTTGATAAACAGGTTTGGTTGCAAATCATTTGTTACGTTGACACCTAAAGTACGAATTACCTTGCCCATCGTACTCTTGGAGTCAAAGCAATGTCGCCTGAACTGCTGTAGCAAGTGTCCATAGAAATACTTGCGTTGCAGGATTAGCTCTATTACTTCTGGTTCGATACCAGATAATGCATCTACCATTTTGCCTACCTCACGGTGGGGTGGGAATTTCACCCACCCACCCCGATTTCATTAGCTTATATCACCTTTGCGTGCCGACTTGAGAATCTTGAACAAGTCGTCCCGATGTAAGAACAAACGCTCGTTAACATCATTATTGCTTGACAGGTCTTTCAGAGCCGAGAATGATAAGTCTTGCGGAAGCATTATAAAAAAGTCACCCATATTGTTAAGTTCCTTCTCGGTGTACTTCTTGCTCTTGCCATCCGCTAAACATTGTGCGATTTCATCAAGAGTAACCCTAAGCAAATCAAATCTGGTATTTCCCTTACCGCTTTCAACCTGTGCCGCAACCTTGTCTCGTATCTTATCGAAAGACTTGAAGATTTCTGCCGCTTTGATAGGTTTGTCAATCTCAGTCTTGAGTGACTGGACGAAAGCAATACTGGCAGAAGGACCGATTACAGCATCAGCTACTTCTCCCCAATGTTGACGAGGAATCAAGCTGGTCTTTGGTTCGTTGCCAATGAGTTTGCTCAAGAACTCATATGAACGTGGAGTAGGTTTGATTTCCACAGGAATGTCAATTGCTTCGTTGCCGAGGAACTTGCTGTCCGTAGCAATAAAGTCAATAATGTCCTGATTTATCGCACTTTCTCTTGCCCACTTCAACCAGTTATCAGTGGTCAAAGTCCACTTGATATTCACGAATCTGTTGAGCAACGCAGGGTCAATTTCCTCTACGTTGTATTCAACACCTGTGCCAGCATCGGTACTAGGTGGATTTCCAGCACATATGATACCGCAATTATCAGGAATCTTGTGGACGTGGATTCTGCGGTCAAGTACGATTTGGAATGCCGCTTGCTGAACATCCAACCGACCTCTGTTCAGTTCATCGAAGAATATCAACCGCTTTTCACCATTCTGAGGAAACCATGACGGTGGAAGCCACACTGTGCGTCCACTGATAGGAATCTTCGCCCCCTCTTGCTCGCACATGGGACAGAATGCCGACCTCACCGCAAAACCAAACTTGGTCTGACACTTCGGACAGAAATACTCTTGAGCAGGCATACCAATCAAGTCACCTACCTCAAGTTGTCCCAACCGAAGGTCAATGACTTCATAGCCCGCTTTCTCGAATGACTGACGGATGATTGCTGATTTTGCAATACCATGCTTACCCCACAGAAATGGCGTAAGATGCACGTCAACACATCGTTTGAGAACTAATTCCAGTAGCTTGATATTCTCCATTTACGCAAAACTCCCTTTATCAGATTACAATAGTATTATATCACACGCCAGATAGGGAGTCAAGCCCCTGACTGTGGCTGTTTTTCTCGCTATCGTCTTTTGGCAATTTTTTGAACCATCCATCAAAGGAATCATCAGTTAACTCAGGTATGCTAGCCAGTGGGTGTGCTACCCTCGTTGAAATATTGTAGATAGCTCTCATTTGCCCACCTGTGAATGCTCTACCATCACATCTTGTCATAACGTCAAGAAGGAAGTCGCCAGTCCTTCCCAACTGCAATTCCAGTAGCCGATAACCGAGCTTTCTACAATTAACTTGCTCTTGAATTTTATCATCAGTAGTCATACAGCAATCTAGGTAGAGACTGGTTGCCAGACTCTTTTGCTTATCGGTCATTTTACCCTTGAACTCAGCGTAGCCACGCAGACTTGTGACTAACTGTCTGCACCAGGGCATTCGTTTTTCGGTTTCTTCTAATCTTTCCCACAGCTTCTTATGTTCAGGAGTATCAAGGAATGCCTTGAGGTTTCCCTCTCTTTCAGCTTGTGTGAAGCCAATGTCCTTTGCTTCCGCTAACTGGAAGTCATATTTGCGTTTAGCAAACTGTTGCCAGTTTCTATTTCTTAGCATTGAAATCATCCAGTCCGTTGATGTTGTCACCCTTGAGCCACTTTGACATCATATCGTTGAACTTCTCCATGCCAAGAATGCTACCAAAGCTCACTCCGAGAATCTTGAGCATGATAACGTATTCTAGGGCAAAAGATATTGCAATGGAATGCGGCTCATGTGCCATCATCGCACCCATCTCAAATTTTTGGCTTCGCTCAAGTACAAAGTTATACAGGATTGGGTTGTCCTTGTGGAGATTCTCTAACTCAGCATCCAGCCATCGAGTAAGAGTTCCCCCGACAACCAAATCGTTAATGAGCTTGAATTGCTCTTTGACTTGTTCCTCTGTAACTTTGGGTATATTATCCATGTGCCAGCCTCATTACCAGCATTAGCAAAGCAAACTGAACAGTTGGGTCAAGTAGCTTTACAGCTAACGGATGAGCCAAAAAGTTCATGGTTGCTAAATAAATCTTTTTCATATTACTCCTTTTACTCGGTATAGAGGCTGGTTGTTAACATATCCATTTCAAAGCTACGTGAATCGGCTTACCTCATACCGAACCGAGTCGGCTAGGAGCAACTGGTTTGACCTGCTGTTTTTGAAATCACAGCGAACCGTTTCTGCCAATTGCCCCTAGTCCGCAACTCCCTAATGAATGTTTCCAAAATGCCGCATGAGGTCAGGTGGTTCATCTTCACCACCGTAGGGATTGATTTCCTGTGCTCCCATTGATTCCATGAATTTCTTCATGTTGCCCATGCTCTGTTGCATTTGCCAACGTTGAATATTAGCGTTCCCATATGCTCTTGATATACTGACAATGAGCATTAAGAACCAGAAACCTGCCCACAACACAACCGCTTTCCAGAATGCAAGCGGTGTTGCTACTGTTAATATCCCGACAACCACGCCGTTCCACACCAGTGTGAGCAGGAGTGCCATCAAGCAGAACACTCCGAACACCAGTCCGAGAGCGGCTACCAGCACCGCTATGGTTATCCCTATTTTGAGCCAGATTGACTGTTTCTTTTCCTGTTTAATCGGTATCTTTGTCATTTTTTACCTCTTACTTCTTGTCTACGAGTGCCCGCAGAGCATCTTCCAGATTTCGCTGAGGCTGTTGCTGAACAGCTACCGCTATTGTCTCACCAGCAAGTTTCTTCTGTGCCATTTCAAGCAAAGCATCGTTGTACTTGTCGGTGTAGTCAGTATGGACAAACGGTTTGGAGAATTTGCCAATAACCGTTGACATAAGCTCAAGTTGTGTCGGTGTGACTTCCGCTTTTGGCACTTGCGGAGTTTCCTTTAGTTCGTCACTCCAATACATCGTTGACAGGACAAGTCCACCATTAAGAGGACGAATCACGCACAGATTCTCCCTCTGTCTGACTGCCACCTTACCGATTGCGACTTTCTTGGTTTTCTTCAGCCCTTCCATGAACAGGTTAAAGGCTGGAACACCAACATCTTCTGGTGCAAGGAAATAGGTGGTATCAAAGGTCAAAGGATTAACGTCCTTTGCCTCACAGAAGCGGTCAATCTCTACCATGTGAACAGTGGACAGGGGAAGGCTTTCCAGTTCCTCTTTGGTGAAGGTAACGATTTGCCCTTTTGATATTTCCATCCCCTTGACAACATCTGCCTCACCTATGTCCTTATTACAGGTCTTACAGTACCGCTTTCTGCCACCAGCACCCATGTCGTCCTTGTGGTACTCGTGGAGCGATACCTTGTCCTCTTTGGTGGCTTTATCCAGTTTAATTGGAATCAAGAATAAACCACCGATGGAGATTGCCATCTTCCATCCTCTTGCTGTTGATTTCGTTGCAGTCTTAGCCATGTTTCACCTCACTTGAGATTATTTGTAGTGCCACATTATGCACAGGAATTCGTTTTAATCCTGTCCAGCATAGGAATCTATCCTCACATTTATTGCAATCTCGAATGCAGGTGAGGAACAATACGGCATCAATTTCTGAGGAATCACATACAGGACAATAGTCCATAGGTTCAACATCATAGGTATCTGGACTGTTGCCATAACCCTCATATCCGTGCCGCATTTGTGCAGACCAACCTTCCCATCCGCAATTGCCACATTTGACAAAATGCTCGTAGTCGGTGTCTCTGCTATAAACCATAGCTTGTCTCATACTACTATTATCCCACATGCCCGATTCAATGTCAAGCCCCTCGATTATTGATTTGCATTTCGTAGGAAAGTAGCATCTTTGGCAATGCTTGCTTCACTTCTTTCTTGTCCAGAGTCCGCTTGATTATGGTGGTATTTGGCGTGCTCCATGTCGTTGTCAATATTGACTGCAAATCATCCTCGTTGAGTTTCCAACAAGTGCCACCGAACCTGCAATACCACATCTGCTTTTTGAACTCGTAACCGAAGTTTATCTTGCCTAATTGCTTCCGTAGCATCTGCAAATATGCAAGTTCATCATCACGTTCTTTCTTGGCTACCATTTCCTTTGCTTTAGCAATCTTTTCTTCTTGCCGTTTTGCAACAAAATCGGGGTCGTCTGTTTCCAGAATACCATCATCTACGTTTCCAGTGAGGCAACTAAACGCAAATCTACACCCCTCACAGATAACAGACATTCCTTCTGGACTATACGGACTACCTATTAGCCTCTTTTGACACTCAGAAAATACAACAACACTAGGTGGTGCATAATCATCCGTGTCCATACTTCGCCTTTTTGGTTGATACCTTGCTCTAGTTACTTTCAATGGTTTAAGAACTCGTGCATGATTCCTTGCCCCACAATGAGGACAAAACATCTTGTCAAGGATAAGGTGAGAAAAGTTGAACTTTTTTGCCCCATCCCTTTCAGAAAGTGTCGTAAAATCTTTGTTGCACGAATTACAATGGAATCTCATACTATTCTAACAGGCTAAAACCTATTTGTCAAGACATTTGTTTGGCTTTCAAATACGCTTCCACCATCTGATTTAAGGTAACGTAAAGTTCGTCCGATGCCTGGCACCTAAGTTCCTTGAGGAAATTGATTTCAAGATTTGCTCCTGTAAAGCACTTGAACTTTGCCTTACACTTGTCGCACTTATCGGTGTCCTTGTCAAGACACCTAATATCTGATAGAAGCCGACAATCCTCAAAGACAATTACGATTGCCTTGCCAGGTCTTTCTTTTACCTCTCTGACACTGATTTCAATATCATCGGGACACATTGGTTTTGTGCTCATCTTCATACCTCTTTTGTCTTCGCCAAACTACTATATCGCTGTCTCTCAAGTATACCCCAAAGTAATCACAGCTACCTATTGGAGTATGACTTTGATTACCACCTTTTTCTTTACGATTCGTTGCCCGACCATACCGTTGTGCTTTGTAAGCATCCGTGTTCAGATAGTTCTTGAATTGCTGGTAGAATGCCTGACCTTCCATAGTGTTAGGAATACGAAGGACACAACAAGCAATCTTATCAGCACATGCCTCTCTATCATCATCTGTCCACTTGGTAGTTAGGCAGACGAATCTTCCCTCACAATCTTCGCATTGCTTTTGTCTCTTGGTAAAGAAGCACTTTATCATTTCGGCTTTTTTCATTTTATTGTCCAGCCATCCAAACCTGAATTTGCAATTATCACAATGCTTATTGTCAGGTCGGCATATTGTTGTTAGTTTATCATTATTAAACCATCTGGTTTTCTTATCATCTATCTTCCCAAAGGCTAGGATAGGTTGAACAAATGACCACATTAGGCTTGGATTGTCTGCCTTACTCGCACATTTGGTAATTTTGCCAAGCAACTTGTCACTACCATAAAGTTTGACCGCCACGACTTCTCCAACTCTATCGTAGTGGTAAACCCATCGGTCTTTGCGTTGCTTTCTGGCTTTCACCAGCACCTTGTTTCTTCGCAAGATGGCTTCCTTTGTATAGTCCATCATTTGAGTTCGTCTATTTGCTCCACAGTCTTATCAAACCGCACACACTTAAATTGCGGATGCCGAAGCGAATTGATTGTTCCGTCCTCGTTGCGGATAATTCCATAGTGTTGAACAGTGATAACAATCTTTGGTTCAACGTAATACTCGTCTCCGCTATGCCCTGAGATAATGGTTTTTAGTACAGCGAGTATTGCTTCTTTCTCATCAATCTTGAAGCCACCGCCCACGTAGGTTAGCCTCTGTATTTTACCATCGAGTCTATAACCCACCAATACAGAGAGCGTCTTTGCCCGCTTTGAACCCGATTGGAATCCGATTATGGCAAAATCGTTATCCGCTTGATGCTTCCATTTTGCCCACCGTCCTGTCTCACCATCAACAAACTTTGACAGTGGGTCTTTGATTACGATGCCCTCGTAACCCTGTGCGGTAACAAGGTGAAAGTAACCATCAAGTTCCTGCTTATTGTGGCAAATAACCTTCGGTGCAAGTAACACTTTCTTGTTGTAGAATGTCTGACTTTCCAGTAATTTGCGAGTTTCGATGTAATCGTTCTGCTTCCAAACATCTTCGCCAGCATATTTCAAGCACCCAAACACCGCAAGGTTGAAATCGTCACTCAACTTATGCCGTAAGAAGTCATAGAAGTTTGTTCCTCTGCCCCAAATCAACTCTGCGGTAAAGATACTGTCCTCTGGAATGTCAATGCTGTTCGTGACTGCCAAGTCGGTGCGGATGCGTCCGTATTCCTTTTTGTTAGCCAAGAACGTGACACCATTCTTTTTGACAAGATAGGCAAATTCTCCGTCATATTTTGGTTCAACTATGTTAGGAAAAGGGATATAAAGTCCTCTAATCTCCATGAAAGGTACATCAGCATATATTGGATTACACCTATCCTGATAAGTTTTCATTCTACCTTCCTCTTGCCTCTTTTGTTCAATTTAAGCATTTCAAGGTATATCTGTTCACGTTGGTTGCGGTCATTATCATTCAGATAATTGCCACCAATATTTATGCCATTGACACGATAACCACCCAACCTTGAACCAGTATTCACAAGTTCTTGGAACTTTATTGCCAATTCTGCTTGTCTCTTTTTTACAATAAGATATGGTTTTATTTGGGTTAAAAATCTAACAGCATTGTCACCGTGCAACTCAATATTGTAAAAGTCGTGCCAGTTCTTGTTCTGTTTGGACTTTCTCTCTTTTAAGTAGCACGTAGCACCGAAAGCCTCTGCCACCCAATCTTCAACCTCTTTATTGGTGTTGCCAATACCAGTAGATAACTCATAAGTAGTTTTCCCATTCGGAGTTCTTGACTTCTTTTTGCAAATACTGACAGAACCCTCCCCATCAAAAAACCCTGCCACATATCTACATACACTATCGTTCACGTCTGTTCTTATAAAATAATGACTTTTCATAATGCCTCCATAACGGAACACCATACGTTATTTTCGTAGTGTTCCATTATCATTATACCACACAAAAAGCCATTTGTCAAGCCTTTCCGCCCATTTTTTATTTTCCTTTAGCTTCAGATTTATTGCCATTTTATGTACTTTTTTGCACCATCAGCTTTGACTATTTAGCAAAATATTGCCTTTTTCATGCTTTTATTTCTGGTTTTACTTGTACCTTTACCTCTATTTTAGCTTTGTTTTGTGGTTTTTTGTGGGGTTTCTTTGCCGAATTCTCAGATTTTTTTGTTCTGATTGGCTCTTCCTTACCACAGAGCATACACTTTAGGTAAGGTGGAACATCGTTCTTATCCCTTTCCCATGCCATCGTTCCGTTCAGACAACGAGTGCAAGGAAAGTAGGAATATGTTTCGCCGTTATGAACTACGTACTTTTTCTCTACCATTGCCAAACACCTTCTCCGCATCTGCTGAAAGCTCTGCGTTCAGTGCCGTCTGTTCTCTGGTTTTCTTGCACTTCTGGCAGATACTCTGTAGGAATCTGGTGTGGGTTTCCTCTTGAATATTGAGATATTCCTCAACCAAATCCCCCTCAACTTCCTCAGTGTATGCCGTTCCACAGTCCATGCACTTGAAGTTGAACTTTTGCCTCAACCCGAACTCTTTCAGCACCGCATTATGAATATTTTGCTTCACGTCCCCTGGCAAGTCAATGAATGGTATTCCATACTCGGACACAGCCAGAGCATCTTCCTTCTCCGTCATTAGTGCGAGTCTATCTTTTTGTGCCATAGTTTGTACTCCTGTTCTGTTCTGCATAGTCACGCTTGAGACACTTGTCTGCATACTCCACAGCCTGTTGGTAGAGATTATCATCTTGATAAACCTGTTCCTCTGACAGACCATGTTGGTCGGCAAATTCTGTGACCTTGTGCATCAAGTATTCCTTCATCATTCCCATAGGTTGTACTCCATTCTCTATATCTTACCACTTGCCAAGTTGGTTGTCAAGTCCTTCTCGTCATTCCAGTAATCAAGAGTAATGCACCCACCATCAGGCAAATGCAAATAGACACCGAATGCGTGTTCCATTCGGTATCCTTCTTTCTCAAGCATTGCCAAAAGTTCATTGAATTCTGGAATATCCGAGCGTGAATGTTTGAGATGTATATTTGCGTATAACTCTCTTAACCTGTTTGCTTTGCCTTCCACCGCTTTCTCCTTTGCCTATGGTCGTCTGAACCAGTCGTTATCAGGGGACGGTAGCCACGTCATTTTGTTAGCGTTAGCAATAGCTTTCATTGCCGCCCACTGGTCAAATATCGGAGTGTCCGAATACTTGACAAGAGCCTCTCGCAGTTCATCAGTCAACTTGTCTCTGCCCCATCCATCGTAGTTTCCCTTTGCTCCGCATACTGGACAGGGTAATCGAAGCATATTGCAAATGCCGCTCATTCCGACACTTGGTTGATGGTCATATGCCCAAACAACCGTCTTGCACGATTGACACCAAATCATTTCTGCCATTTTTATTTTACCTCAACAAATACTTTGATTTCACCACTGTGCCACAGAGAGTTGAAGTCCATCAGATAATAGGATTCTTTACCGAACCCATCATATATGGACTTGATTACCACTTTATATCCCTCTGCTACCTTGTACCTGCTCTCGTCTATGGTGCAAGGGACGATAACTGGCTCATCATTGCTACTGGTATATCCAATGAACAAAATGCGGTGAACTGGACGCAATTTTGCCATCACCAGCAAGTTTTCAGGTTTGTGGTACTTGACAAATTCCTCAAGGTTTATTTGGCTCATTTTAATTACCTCGCAGTATTTCCTCAAATTCCTGCCTATTGATGTATCGTCTGTTCACCCAACAGGCTCGGATTCTATCCCTGTAATATCTTAAAAAGCTAATCATAAGCTCTCCTGTTCTGGCTGGGGCTGGAGCGATTTCATTGTCGCTCAGTCGGAATTCGGCACTTTATCCCTTTCGATGTCTACTCTACAGAGCCTATCCTGATACCCTTGACCGTTCAGCCCCATGTATTTAGTCACTAGGCTTAAATCTTGACACCCCACAGCATATTCCAATCTACCTCTTTTTTGAGGGTTTGCATGATTGCCGTTACCTTTTCCTTTATTTCTTGTTCGTGATTTTTACCCTTACCCTTCTCCCATTCTTCTCCGCCAAGACTAACCTCGTAGGACGGAGTTTCCACACTCTCCCGAATCCTTGCCCTGAACTTCATGGTCTTGGTAACAAACACTTCCACTTTGGGATAGTGCTTCTTGGCATTCATTTCCTTGATGTGTCCGTCTATGATTCCTTGACATTCCTTGAGGGTATTGTCAATATCATCATAGTAACCCCACACAGACTCAAGTTGTTCGCCATCAGCATCTTCAATGACAAATCCGTAAACATCGCCACGAAGATACTTGTCGTATTCCTCGACTTCACCAGCGAGACAGTTTTCTATCTTCTGCCGATTAGATTTGGTGAGCTTTCCGTATTCCTTTTTGACAGTATCCTTGTCCACATAAATGAAGCCAACGCACATACTGTCCCACTGGTCATTGTAGGGATAGCAAGTGCTCATTGAGATACTGATGCCACTATGGTCATACAGACGTAACGGATGGATGATTACGGCATCCTTTTCCTTGATGAGATACTTCTGAATCTCATCCCATCCGCCAAAGTTCTCGGTGTTCAGGTCATGCTTGTCGCCCAGGTCATAGTGACGATGGAAGCACACCATTTTGCCGAGATTGTCGTTCTCTCTAGGATTGATTGGATTATCATCCTGAAAGAACTTGATTTTGAACCCCTTGTGTTCCTCTGTTCTGATTGCCTCGTCCATTGAATTTCTCCTTCGTAGGCTTAGCCTACTACTTTATTTTTGCCGAGCTTTCTTTTACTCGGACTTGAATAATACCTTACCCGAAAGTACGTCATACTCGAAATTCTTATGCCACATGATGCTACGTGCTTGCTCAAGCGGAAGTCCTAACTCAGCCAGAATCCTTGCTGTTCCATTTGGACCTTCGCCACCATATCCACAATTGCAACCTGACAAGAGAATGTCTCCGAGATAGCCGTGAATGACGCAGTTGTACTCGACAGGATAGGTAATGCCACTATCGGTTTTTCTGTCCTCTGTGTGCAGTCCCTCAAAGGATGCTTCCAGTCGTATTGGTAGCCCTATCTTGCTCTTGTTCTGATTCCAGAACTCAAGCGATTCCCTTGTGATTCCGCCACCGCTATCTTTTAGAATCATCTTTTTGCTCCTTTACTGAATAGTTTCTCCAACGACTCACGCCGTTTTAGTTCATCCAGCACATCTTTCGCCGTTAGTCTATTAACGTACTGGAACTGGTAGCCATCGTAAACGTCAAGGTGGATAAGCTGAACTGGTTTGAGAGACAGGACAACATACCGAGCCATACCATCCGCAACACCGAATGATATTTCCTTTCCCGCCTCTGGACAGTTACCATTCTGCTTGGCATATTCCTTGACTTTATCCACATATGCTTCTGTTCGCTTCTCATAATCTTTGAAGTCGAATCCAGAGCCTATTTCTGGTTTGGTGATACCTTGAACTCCACCGTAAATCTTAGCCATGTTTCCAATGCCTCGCTTCTCTTAATTTTTTACCACGCATTGTCACGTATTCAGGAGTAGCTTTGCCAGCAAGTAGCAGGTCAAACGCACGAAGGAATTTGTTTAGCCTGTGCTGGTAAACAAACGGTTTGCGTCCGTTTCCTCTAACTCCCCTAGCAATTCCTTCCTTAGCCATTTCTCCCACGCTTCGTCTGCTTTATCAAAGCGGCTTCTTTCAATGATGCTTGACAATTACACCGATTGACTACTTCACTGATAACCTCTCTCGGTATCTTGCCCGACTCTGTGTCCGCTATCAAATCAAGTAGGATATAGGTAGTTCTGGTTATTGTGCCATGAACACCACCATCCTCAAGTTTGCCAGCTTCATGTATCTTATTCACCCACTCGTTCACAAGAGCGTTTATGTTAGCATTAACTGCCCGATTCTCGGTGGGTCGGTGAGTGCCAATTTCAAGTTTATGCATCTTTGACTTGCTCATACTATAATCCTACCACATGCCGTTCTGCTTGTCAAGACCGTCTAAATGAAGCCCTCGTTCACGCATTCTCCCTTTTCTGGCTTTCCACCCTTCCTGACAGCTTTGATTAGCCAACCTGTTCCGTATGCGAGTATGTACTCTTTGGTAAGGAAGTTGGCTTCTACTTCATCTTTAGCCGTATCAATTTCTTCCCACGCTCCGTTCTGATACTTACCTTTGATGATGTACATTATCTGCCTTCCTTTGCTCTATCGAACTCGGCGAGCAGTTTATTCATTTCCTCATTGTGACGCTGACAGACTACGGTAATCTGTTCCATGATGGATGCCATTCTACCTTTATCTGGTTTGTGTTCAGCCAAACGCTTGTCTCGCTGTTCATCGTTCTCGACATAGAATGCACCATTATTCTCCCAAACCTGCTTGCCTACGTCAGATGGAAGAACTCTGCCCATGAGATTCCTCAATCCCATGCTCGGATTTGCCACATCTTCTTCATCTATGGTATTGATGTATCTACCATTGTACATTGCTTGCCCCCTTATATCATCATTCCCACGAGATTGAATGCCACAATAGCTATCATAAGGATTGTAAGAAGCACCAATGCCCTTTCCAGCACGAGCAACAATGCCACAGCACTGATGCTTCCTACAATCTTTATGAGCCAGAATCGTGGTAGGGAATCTTGAATGACACTGTTCATAAGCGGATTCAATTCCGTGCCACCTTTCCCTATCATGTAGGTGGTCAATCCGCAGTCAAGCATATTCAACCCGACAAATGCTCCTGCCAATTTTCCCACCCCGATTCTTCTTGCCATCGCTTTAGTCCACCCTACCACTTGCGGAATACGATGCCACCGCACGATTCTCGTAAGCAAGGAATATCTTTGGCTCATCCGCATGAGACAAGGTAAGCATCCGATGCTCGCCACGTCCACCAAACCGAGTGACATGACGAACTTGCCCACTCACATATACCTTGTCTCCGAGTTGGCATCCTCTGGTTGCTACGTGGGAATTGCTTTCCTCACGCTTTTTGGGAAGGGTGAACTTCTGTGCCATTGCTCGGTACATCTTCTTATCCTGTCCCAACTGCCAGAGTAATGTAGCTGGTGCTGAGGTTTCAACAAAGAACCATTCCCCTTGACGGATGAAATCTTTGCCGATTACTTCCTTCGGTTTCAACAGTTCAAACGCATCGGGAATCGTGGTAACTGGCTCAGGAAGTTCGCACATGAAGTAATTCCACCCATCCATTGAGGACAAGTAGAATTTGCCACCAGCTTTGACGATTGCTGATTCTGGACGCCGTTCCTCTTGCTTGTTCCAGATTTCCTTCTCGGCTTCGGTGAGATTGTTATATTCGGTATTGGTAATGACTTTTGTATCTTTACCATAACCGTTTACCCATCTGCCTGTCCAGTCATACCTTTGCTTGTCTGCCTTGACAAGTTCCATGTCCTGAATACCAGCTTCATCAAAGCCATACCCACCGTAGGACTTGATGATGCCAGCCGCTTGCAGACAGGAGAAAGGAATCTGGATTGTGGCGGACTTCATGCATCCACCCTGATGCTGGCTCGTGCTACTGGAATACTTGTCCGCATTCAGGAGAAAGCCGAACTTCGTCCTGACGAACATGGGGAAGTGATGCCCATAGGAGTAGAGCACGTCACCCTCTATGAACATATTGCTGGCATTCCCTCTCGTTTTCCCTTTCACGAATTCGCTGATTAGACTACTCTGTGTTTTCATTGCCTTAGCCCTCCAACTTTTTGTATTTTGTTCTTATGCTTATATTATGACAGGCGTATTTCTATTTGTCAAGCCCCTGTTCTGGCTTGTGAAAAATTATTCCTGACAAATGCCCACCGAAGCCGACTCCATGACACCATGTCCAGATAGGTGTATTGATTAGCCACTGTTCTGGTTTATCCGTATCTCTGGTTTCGGTATGCCCGCACTTAGGACACTCACCTTTAATGACCATTGCCCTAACTCTCCTTACCCTGTGCCTTACGCAAATCAACCAGTGTCCATTTCCTCATGCCAGTCCGCTTCTCTGCAATGAGTTTCAGCCCAAGAGAAGCTATAACGTCTCCGAGTGCGTTTTCAAAGCCTCTGGAATTATCTGATTCGTGGCTCGTTCCGTGAGTGTATTCGTGAATAATAGTTCGCACAGCACCACTCAAATCCTGTGCCTGAATGGTTTCATAGCAGATACCAGCGATTCCATTCTGATAAGTGCCAAGTTCATCCTTGTGTTCATTGTCAATAAACACTTTGAGAGGATAAACATTCAGCCCGACCTCACCAGCTATCTCATCCGCATACGCTTTCGCCTGATTGAAGAACTTCTTTTGCTCTGCCGTCAAGCGATTAAATGGGATGATTCGCTTTTTATCTTTGACAACTTCGGTAGCATTCGGCAGACACCACTTGAGAGAGTATGATAAATCATAGGGTAATTCCAGAACATACCAGTGTCTCTCCAATGCCCTCAAATCTATAGCAGGATTGTTACTGGACAAGCAAACCTTGTCACCGTACATATCTGCAATTGCCTTCCGCCACATTCCTTTGCGTGGGGAGAACATGACATTGTATTCGACTGCCGAATCACTTGTATGCTTCTTGACTCTGTTCACGGCTTCAACGAGAATCTTCCTGATTACGTTCAGGTTGCCTGTTCCTGACAGAACATTTCCGATTTGCTCTTTAATTGCTCCAAATCCAATTGCCGACCTGTCTCTGTTCACTAGGTCTTTGTGATGGAGATTGTAGCCGAACAGTGAGGTTATCTCCGTGACGTGCAAGCCGTTCACGTATATTTGCCCTGGTTCTTCCAGAATTTCTGCCTTGTTGCCGTTGCATCTGAGGTTGTCAATGACAGGTTGCGGATTGAACTTGAGGAACAAACTGCGTGCCGCTTTCATTTCCTCTATGGTGCATTGAATAGCAACCGATGTTCCTTTATCCAGAGTTGCCCGCAAGCAATCCTCAATATCTATGGTGAGCAATTGGCTATCCCACTCCTTGTCATACTGGAATGAGAAGCGATATTGTTTGCCGCTCGCCTTGACAATGATTTGCCGTCCGTTCCGTGCTAGGACTAAGCAACCGATTTTAAGACCTTCACCAAATTGCCCAATTGCTTCTGCATCATCTTGCTTTGAACTTCTGCCAATTAGGAAGTCGGATAACTTGATTCCGCAACCCTTGTCTCGAATCTCCCAATAACTGCCAGTGTCAACTATATCCACTTCTGTTCTGGTATCAATAGCATTCTGGATTACTTCCCGAATGGCGTCTTTAATTGTCCAGTCTTTGCAGTAGGTAGATTCGATTGTTAGCTTTCTCTGTTCAGCCATTGCCTTGCTCCTTCGTGATTATTTTGTCCCACTATTATTTTACCATGTGCCGAGTGGGGAGTCAAGTAGGATTGATTCTGCCATTTTCCCCACTCGTATTCGCTTTGCCTAGAAACTGGGGTCGTTGTATGCATCATGCACACCCAACCTGTAGATAGAGCCTTTGGGGTCGCCCTTTCGACACCAGCCGTTCCTCGAATCGCTCCATCGAAGTAGGACAGGAGTGCCAGTTCCGAGTTTTATTTCCTTTGCGTAGCCAATATTGTTCCTGTCCCATACTGGCTCATCCTCAATAACTTCGATGAGTTTGGGTGTCTTGATTGCCGATACATGATAGGGTGCTCTGTCTGACCACTGGTATTCAGTAAGGAAGTCACCCACTTTCGGCTCTTGATACCTTGACTGTTCCTCAATTCGATTGTTTATGCTACCATACCATTTACTCATTTGCCTTCTCCTTTCAGTCTACTATTATTATGTTAAGCCGATATTGTTTCTCAAGTTTCTTGATTACTTCGCTATCGTTGAACCCACCAGCGTAGCCGACAAGCACAGTATGGAAGGTAAACCGTTCAGGGCATTGCTTGAGCAACCGCTTGAGTGTTCTGCCAGTATGGACAAAATCATCCACCACCGCAAACTTGCAATCTTCCATCGTGCCATATTCATAACCCACGAACTGGTTGCCATGACTTTTCATTTCGTAGGGTTTACGAATAAATACATGCCTGAGAGTTCTATCAGACAGAATAACCATTGCCGTAGCGATTGCACATCCGCTAGAGCCTGTGGATACCAGAACGTTAATATCTTTAGGCAGTCTCGCAAGGTAACGTTTTGCGGCTTCCCTGAGCGTGTGCGGATTAAAGAATGTGTGCTGATAATGAATTTCCATGTTACTTACTTTGCCTCCTCATGTAAGATTCTTCTGGTTTTAAGGTAACACCAAAATACTTCTCGTACCTGTCTGGATGCCAGTTTCTCATAACTTCCTTTGCTTGCTGGTATTCTTCCGTGAAGAACTGAGAGAATGCAACTGCCACCAAGCACCAGTCACAATCTTCCTCATACCAGCCACCTTCAACCCTTAACTGTTCAGGCATTTCGTTCTGTCGTGCTGGTGACAGATGAATGCCACCGTGACTTGGTGTGCTGTATGATATAATGCCTACCGCAATCTTCTTAGAGTAGTCTGATATGCCCCAGGGTGTCCTTGTTCCCATGTTAGTTTGCCCCCTTTCGTAACAGTGGATTTGTGTCCCATCTGTCAAAATTACCTTGATAGCCACGAGCACCACGATAACCCTTGAGTCTCTGCCAGACTGGTGCTCCGTTCCTGTTATCTACCTTGAGAAGATAGTCATTCAACGTCATGCCTGTGCTGTCAGTATCCGTGAGCATATACTTTAGCCCATAGAAGAACAGGTGACTCGGCATGTTCATCATCCACTTCACCCTGTCTCTGTGGCTTTGCTGTTCATGCTTGTCTATCTTGACCTTATCAGCCAAGCAAGCATCGCAGTATTCTTGTGGGCTTTCCACTTCGCAGATTTTGCATTTCATGCCTTTGCCTCGCTTTTACCTCTCAAGGACAGCATTTGACTTGCTTTTCTGCCTTCCGTGAACCACCCATATCTTCCATCCATTCCAAGCCAGAAGCGACTGCTACACTGGTAGAGGAATGTAATGGCAGGGTGATAATGGAATTTCATGCACCAACGCCAGGGGAAATGTGGTAGTGGAAGTCTACCTTTGCCTTGATGCTCACGATTCAGCATATACCCAAAGAACAATTCAGGTTTGGTGGTTTCAGGGTCAATGCCGATGTAGAAGTTGCAGGTAGACATATAGATACTGCCTTTCCACTTGAAGTAGAAATACCTTGCTCGCCACGCACACT
>Ga0209323_10000164_pt1 | contig 40441 bp, 38 predicted proteins | sample Rifsed19ft2_FD_184014 | JGI IMG/M metagenome (GOLD analysis project Ga0209323, IMG submission 184014) | Soil microbial communities from Rifle, Colorado, USA - sediment 19ft 2 (version 2) | ecosystem: Environmental > Terrestrial > Deep subsurface > Rock core/Sediment | place: Rifle, Colorado...
CATTCGGGATGGAGGTTATCTCCACCATCCTGTTTATCTCCTGAACCTTGAGAATATCTACGGCATATTCTTCATTGCCCAGGTTGAAAGAAACAAGCTGTAAAACCTCAGTATTCGTTGTTTCTGTATTGGTTGTTAATGTATTCATTTTATATCACCTCCTTTAAATATCAAATTGCCCTACTTTTAATATCAAAATACCCTATATAATATATTCTAAAAGTATTAAAACTATCTTCATAATCTCTTATCGAATATAAAGGAAAAAACTTTAACTTGTCTGATAGGTCTATAAAGCTGATAAAAATGCTTTTAGAAAAGACTGATGTTGAATTTGAAGTTTTAAATATCAGTTATCAGTAGAAGTCAACCCTTCACGGACGGCATATTTGGTGAGCTTGGCTATGCTGTGAATATTGAGTTTTTTCATGATCTTGTGCCGGAAGGCTTCGATGGTCTTTACACTCACTTTTAGAACTGTGGCGATCTCTTTCGTTGTTTTGCCTTCTGCCAGAAGTTGAATCACCTCGCGTTCCCTCTCGGTCAGAATAGAAAAGACAGTAGGTTTTTCATCAGATTCTTCCCTCGATAAGTTGTGCAGATAGTCTTTTATCAAGATATCGCTTATTCCTGGGCTTAAATAGGTACGATTACCAAAAACCGTGCGGATGGCGCTAGCCAGATCTTGAAATGTGCAATCCTTCAGCAGATAGCCTCTTGCCCCTGCCTTGAGCATCTCTATCACGAATCTCCTGTTTGAATACATTGACAATGCAATAACTTTCACTGAGGGGGCACCGGCAATAATCTTACGGGTAGCATCAATACCATTCATATCCGACATGGCCACATCCATGATTACCACGTCAGGCAGGAGCTCACATGCCAGTTGAACCGCATTTCGGCCATCCTCTGCCTCGGCAATCACTTTTATGTCAGGTTGGTCTTTAAGCAATGACCTGAGACCCTCACGCATTATTTTGTGGTCATCAGCTATGAGAACTCTAATATTCATATATTTTGCCTTTAGTCCGCTTATATTTTGAGCTTAATAGTAAATTTATTATCTTAACATATCAAAAATGATACGTTTTCATAGATACTTGGCAAACATGAAGGGATTATTTTTCTAAAATTGTATTAAAAAATTATATTTAAAACTGCTCCCCTGTTTATTCTATATATAATATAATTGTAACTTATTCAATTAGGTAAATTACTACCTATAGATTTAGAATTGTCTTAATTTAAAGCTCAATTTCTCTTATTATAATATCTCTTCCTCCAATCTTTACATCATTTTTTGACTATCTTTTGAAATTTACTGAAGTCCGGAGAAGATTGAAGTGATATTTATATTACTAAGGAGTAAGAGTAAACCCATTCGGGTAAATTAACTTTCTTGAACTTCGAATTTTCTGAATTTGAAATCAGGAAATGGATGAATCAAAAATGTGGAGAACGGGCGTTACTATTGTAACTCGAGTCCCGAAGCCTGGCTTGGATTCGATCTTAAAGTTCCCCCCTAAATATTTTAACCGCTCACGGATACTGAACAGGCCAAATCCACCACCGCTTCTACCTAAGTTAGCCTCGGAGATGTCGAATCCAACCCCGTCGTCTTCAACTACAACTCGTACATTATTGTCATCTCTCTGAATTGACACTTTCGCTTTGTGTGCCTGTGCGTGCTTGACAATGTTTATCAGCAGCTCGTTTATAACTCTAAGGAGAAGGATACGAATTTCCTCATTCATTGGCTTGGTCTGTTTATCGTCTTCAACGTCAACTATAATGTTGTGCTTTTCTTGAATCTGCTCAGAGAGCCACTCCACAGCCGCCTCAAACCCCAGCTCATAGAAGATAGGGGGGCTAACTTCGAACGTCAACGAACGCGTATACTCAATCGTTTGCCCTATAAGGCTGCAGATTTCGTCCACATGTTTGGTAAGGTCAGTGGAAGATAACAATTCTTGAAGCGCTTCTAATTTGATCTTGGAGATGGCCAGGGCATGGCCAATATGGTCGTGCAGCTCCATTGCGATGCGATGCCTTTCTTGCTCCTCGACTAATGACAATTGGGATGCCAGAGACCGTAGCTGATCTTGGTAGACCCGGAGCTTTTCTTCCGCCTGCTCGCGCTCAATAATCATAGTATTGAAGGCCAATGCAAGTTTTCCTATCTCATCCTTTGTCTCAACAGGTACCTTTTCGACAGTAATTCCTGTCCCAAAGGCTTTTACACTTTTAGTCAATTTATTGAGTGGTTTTGTAATTTTTTTTACCATGAGATATGTCACTATAGAGCCGAACAACAAAAAGATAATACCAATCAGAATGCCTTTAAACAAAAGAACCCCAAGCTGTTTGTTAAGTATCTTTTTATCGAGTACGACCTTGACGATCCCTATGATATTGTCTTTCTTCAGTAATGAATCCTTATCAAAAAACAGAGACTCTCCAACAGGATAACTTAAGCCCGGGATTACAGGTGCCCAGAACTCGAATGTATCTGCACCTTCAAAATAAAAGGAAGACTTAGACTTTTTAATCCTTTCGATTATATGTTTTAGTTTGTTGTGATCTACTTTCACGCTCTGTCCCTGTGTCTTTCTTCCTTGTCTTTCTTCTTCTATCAATAAGTTCCCTTCCATGGTAAAAATAGATACTGACAGGACTTTCTCGTGTTGCAAAAGTCCCTCTACAGAGTTCATAAGCAGGTCTTTATTTTCCACAAAGACACCGAGCCTTGAGTTGTAAGAAAGAAGCTTTGCAAGTAATTCTCCTTCCTTTATAAGGTTATCTGTTAATGATTTGCTCTGTTGCAGGATAAAAAATGTAGTGAAAGAAAAACAGATAAGTATTACGAAAAATATAAATTTAATAAATACCTTAACACCAAAATTTTCATTAAAAATCTTCAGAAGATTTAAAGATTTCATTTATATTCCTCAATTTATTATCCTGGCCTTATTGATAATCTCATTGTTAATATTTATCCTCAGCTTCTTTACTACTTTGAGATTTATTGACAGGACTGCTTTCCGTGCATCAGCCCTGAGGAGATTCTTTATGTCCGTCCCCGATAGAATCTTTTTAGCCATCTCTCCAGCCTGCCTCCCTGTATCAAATGCGTCTATGCCCACTGACATCACTGCGCCCAACTCCGTATACTTATCTGAAAAGGCAATCAGAGGCATTTTATTTTCTAATGAAAAGAGAAATAAAAACTCTATCGTCTCGGGAGTAATCACTGTTGTATCAGGTAACATCCAGAAGGCATCTATCTCTTTCTTCATATCATTTATCAGTAAAGGCACCTCCCTTGAGCTATAAACTTCCTTTACAATCAGTTTAATTCCAAATTTCCTTGAAGAATCTCGAGCTTTTTTCACAAAATAGCCTGTCTTTGCCGGATTATATAGAAGGCCAACCCTGTTCACATCAGGCAGGACCTCCCGCAACAAGCCTAACTGCTTCTCCGGAGATATATTCATACTGATACCAGTGATATTCTCCTCTTCTGAGGTAACAGATTGGGGATTTGGGACCATAAAATAAACAATGGGTACGTCTTTAATTCCTTTAACCTTTGAAAGTGCATCTATTCCCACTGCAAGGATCATATCAGGATTGATTTTACGGATCTCTTTTACGATATCTAATCCTTCCCATTCCGAGATCACCATTTCTTTAACTGTAACATTACATACACTTTTAAAACCCCTCATTGACTCTTCATATGGCTTAATCCTCAGCCCCTGGACAGCCAGAACCTTCTGTTCTGCTTCGGTTACATCCTGGAGGAATACGAAGGAGAGTAGTATAAAGAGAATGCGCCTAACCATTTTCATAGAGATTTGCCAGCAGGAAACGAACTCACTGCCCATATAGTAATGAGATTGCTTCTGCTTCCCCCCGCAATGACAAAATTATAGTGGTAATTTCGGTCTCAATTCATCATGGACAAACTTAAATACGTAATATATTATAAGTGACTTGCAAATGTATAGATATTTTCTTAGAACAGGTATCTTGCATTTTTACCTATTACTGTTTGCCTTCTTTGCCGTCCGTCCAGCCTATGCCCAGCATGAAGAAGAAATGGAGATTCTCCAGATGTATTACAAAGAGGAAGAGCTTGTTGTAACGCCCACAAGATATCCAAAACCCATCTCTCAGGTTGCAGAAAATATCACTGTCGTTACCTCTAAGGAGATAGAGGAGATGAACGCCCATACGGTCGCAGAGGTTCTCAGCAGGATAACGGGCGTCTTCGTTGATTTTGCCGGGCAGGATTTCGGTAGTTCTGCCCTGCTTCGCATTCAGGGTTCTTCAGAGAGGCATGTCCTTGTCCTGATAGATGGAGTCGCCTGGAATTTCCTGGGTGGCGGAAATGCAGAGACCAATTCGATCCCTGTAGGGATTATAGAGCGCATAGAGATTATCAAAGGACCTGCCTCATCAGCCTGGGGTTCATCACTTGGAGGGGTGATAAATATAATAACAAAAGCCACAGGAAACTCGGATAAACCAAGAGGCTCAATAAGCGCCTCCTATGGAGAAAAAAACACGCAGGATTACAGTGCTGAGGTCTCGGGCAAGACAGGGCCTGTAGGGTATTATTTATTTGCAGGCCGCCAGAAGTCTGACGGCCTAATACCATCGAGATACTTTGACAACTATAGCCTTTATTCAAAGAGCAATATCAGTATTTCGAAGGATGTTGACCTCGCCTTGACCCTGAGTTACAGTGAGCCACATATCGGGTTTGGAGACATTCCAAGTAATGATATAACATCAACAGGGATTTATCGCACTTTTTTTGTTATGGCATCCCTCAATGCAGCGATCACGCAGGAGCTAAGCTTAAAAGTATCCTTTCATACATTCAAACAGAAGTTTGCTCAGAGGAGTGAAGTCCTGGGTGTAGGATTTTACGGCCCTGCAGGAGACCTGTTCTTAGATACTATCTATGACGAGAAGACTACTGGAGGAAGCAGCAGACTTGTCTGGACACATGGGATGCACACAGTAGTGCTTGGATCAGATATTGACCATGGGAGTCTCGACCAGACGCTCGATGCCGGGCCATTTCTTCAGTCAATAGGGGTGCCTGCTGCATCCAGGGCATATCCTGAGATTGACAGGTTGGCAATATATGCCAATGATACGATAATCATAAGTAAATGGTCCGTAACACCGGGCATCAGGTACGACCATAACAGCATAACAGGCTCATTTACAAGCCCGATCCTTGGAATTACATACAAACCTGACGAATGGACAATTCTCAGGGCCTCTGCAGCCAGGGGCTTTACCATACCCCCTCTCTTATCAACTTCGGCAGGGGCATTATTCCTCGATCCTAATCCATCTCTAAAGATAGAAGAGGTATGGTCATACCAGGCAGGTGTAGAATCAAGGGCTATCAGATATCTCTGGTTAAAGGCCACGATCTTTCGCCACGAGCTAAAAAATGCCCTGAAAAGAGAGCCTTTTGCTGGTGGTCCACCTGCTTTTAATGATTTAATTGTCAATGACGGAAAAATCAGGCGTCAGGGTTTTGAAGTTGAGACTGAAACCATACCCTTTTATAACCTATCTTTTAAGGCAGGGTTTGCCTATGTTCATACAAAGCCCCCATCCAGCCAAAGGTGTACTGAAATTTATGCTTATAATATTGGCCTCAGATACGATGACAAGAAATCCTTAAGGGCAAACCTTCTTGGCCACTATGTCTGGTGGGACATTGAAGCTCCGTTCCTGGCAAAATACAATGCCTTTATCTGGGACATTAATCTCATGAAGAAGATACACTCCTCTGAAAAACTAACTGCAGAAATTTTTATTACAGCTCATAATATCTTCAATGGTTCTCAATATACCTTCGGTGACACCAAAAACCCCCGTAGATGGGTTGAGGGTGGAATAAGGGTCAGATTTTGATTGATGTTTATGACTTTTTGTGATATGGTTTATAGTCTGTCTTTGACAGGTAAACTTTCTTTTAGAAAAGGAGGATATTATGGAAAGGGAAGTAATAGAAGTGCTCGACTCCGGTATTGATATGGATGAGCCAGGCCCTCTTGGATGCTGTTGGGGCACATTTGCTCCTGTAAGAGCATGAAAGGGGAGTAAATCTCCCCTTTTTTCTTTTTACAGACCATCTGTAAATCTTGATGCAGATTTCTCGTTATATCAAGACATATCCCTACGAGGAAAGACCTTCCTGCCTACTTCTTTACTCTACAAAAAAGGCTTCAATAATACTCCTTAAAGAAGAGTCCTATAAATCTATAGAAAAAGGCACTCTACCCACATCAGATGAGGCTATATTATCGAGACTCGGCATGATAGTGCCTCATAGGGAAGGGGAAAGGCAGGCAATGCTCGGCCTCCTGAGTGAGCTTAATACAAAGAATACCGGTTTGAACATAACCACCGTGCTCAATCTCGACTGCAACTTTGCCTGCATATACTGCTTTGAGGGAGGGATGAAAGGAAGACTTTACATGTCTAAGGAGACAGCAGAACTTCTAATAGATTTCATCAAAGAGAGATTCAGGAATAAGAAGTCTCTTAACATAGATTTTTATGGAGGGGAGCCCCTTTTGAGCACCGGACTCATTAAATCCCTTTCTCAAGCTATGAGGTCTTTTACCGAAAGCAGGGGCGCTTCCTATAGTTTCACCATAGTAACCAATGGCTCTCTCCTTACAGAAAGGATTGCAGAGGAGCTGGCATCGATGGGATTAAAGAGTGCAAAAATAACAATAGATGGCCCGAAGAAAAACCATGATATTTTCAGGCCCTTCAAGACGGGCTCAGGCACCTTTGATGTAATCATCAGGAATATCAAAGATACTAATAGGGTTATCAAGATTCAGATAGGTGGCAATTACACCCGTGAAAATTACAGGGACTTTCCTCGTCTCCTTGATTATATGCTTGAAGAGGGCATTACTCCTGATAAAATCTCTACTGTGAAGTTTGACCCTATCACAAAGACAGGTGGTGATTTTGCCATCCCTGACTTTAGAGAGGGATGTGAATCAATTAACGAACCCTGGCTCTTTGAGGCAAGCCTGTTCCTGAGAGAAGAGATTTTGAAGAGAGGCTTTAATACTCCGAAGATACGTCCATCCCCATGTATGGTAGAAATAAAGGATGATATCGTTGTTAACTTTGATGGAACCTTTTATAAATGCCCGGGCCTCATAGGCTGGAAGGGTTTTGCAGTTGGAGATTTGAAGACCGGGATCAAGGACTACAAACAATCCTATAATATCGATGTATGGAAAAGACAGGAATGTCTTAACTGTGAATACCTGCCCATCTGTTTTGGCGGATGCAGATATATGAAACTTCTGAGGGATGGAAAAATTGATGGTGTTGACTGCAGAAAGCCTTATCTTGATGCCACACTGGAGGCATTCATCAAACAGGACATAAAGTATAGATTGAAGGCTGAATAGGATTGAGCCCCTCGAGTGATAGAAATCTCCTCCTCTTCACAACCGTCAGCTCCATATGGGCAATTGTACTTGGAATTATAGGTCCCTTTTATGTGCTTCAGGTTGAGAAATTGAGCAGAGGCATGGAGAAACTCGGCATAGCCTTCAGCATCATGGTTCTTGTCCAATCCCTTACCACATATTTTGCGGGCCGTTTCTCTGACAAGCTGGGGAGAAAACCCTTTCTTTTAGTTACAGCATTTACTGATGCAGCAACCCTCTTCCTTTACACGGTTATCAAGGAAACCTATCAATTATATCTCCTCCAGGCGATGCTCGGGGTCACGAATGGTATAGCAGGAACAATCGGGACGTCCTTCCTCGGAGACTTGACCATAAAGGAAAAGAGGGGAAAGACTGTTGGCAAGTTCAATGCGATTGTCAGCCTTTGTGCGGCAACAGGTCTCGCTTTAGGTGGTTATCTGGTCAAACTCTATGGCCTTAAATCCCTGTTTTATCTTGCATCGATCACTGTGGCATGTTCAACGGTATTTTTATTCTTCATAAAAGAAGACTGAAATCACCTTGGTTTTTTCCTAACAATTGCACTTCCTTTAAAAATGAAGTGCAATAGTCTATCACTTTGTGATGCTTATATGAATAGTTTTTAGGAGAGTTTTTCAACAGGCTGGTCAGGCTGGACAATCTCGATATAGCGAGAAAGATTAACAGCGCTGAAGAAATCTGAAATAATTGTTCCTGGAGTAATTGAGATAGGGTCTTTCAGGTCAGACAGGTATGATTTGATGACAAGTTTTCCATGCTCCTTAAAGCTTTCTTCCACAGCAAGAAATGACAGGTATATTATTGTCGGTAAATCTATCCCGCTCCTGTCAAAAGAAAGGGCATCTGCTCTGTCGAGGGTTTCACTCAGGAAAGGAGGCAGTTGAAGCCGTTCAATAATCTTTCTTCTCACATGGGAATGGTCTGCTTTCACGACCTCATCGTTTAAACCTTTCCCGTCATGCCCGGCAGTATATATCAGGATAGCGATTCTACCGAGTTCATGAAAGAGGCTTACCATCTCCAAAAGATTAACTGTTTCCTTTTTCAAACCCATCTCAGAGGCAAGGTTTTTTGCTATTGCCCATACCGAGATTGTCTTAGCAAACAGTAACTGAAGCTCATGGTCTATCTCTTCGTTATTCGTCTTCATGGTAAAAAAGGATGATGCAATAATCAGCGACTTTGAGAATCTCACACCGAGTCTCATCGTGATGACTTTCGAGAAGTCACTGATCTGACCAGCTGAGAGGCGGCCATAATAAAACGAATTCCCGATCTTCAACAATCTGCTTACTACAAAGGCATCGATTTTGTGCTGAATAGCCTCCAGCTCTTTTAGAGAGACATCCTCTTTGTCAAGAACTTTCAGTACATCAATATTGATTTTGAGCGAAAATTTCTGGAGGAAGTTTTCTACTATGGCATCAAATACTGTCTGATCGATCTCTTGCATTCCGTAAGGTATCTTTTCTACTTTTTTTATCGGATTCTCAATAAAAAACTTTAGGCTTAACCTTGAATCCTTTTAGCAGTTCGATGAAACTGAAAAAAACACCATATTGCCTGTCAATCTGACACTCCTTTATTAAGCAGTATGTCTGTTTTGATGTGATTCATTGTATAAACTTCATTTAAATATCTGTTAATATCGACCTGCTGCTCACCAATGTATGGTTTCAGGTAATTCAAGGAATGCTCAATCATCTTTTTATATACAATATCATTGAGGAAATATGAGGGGAAATCGACTATGTGGCTATTAAGAACTGAATATAACTGTGGGTTAGTAAAATCCAGAAAATCAAGATTACTGAAGGTTACAATTATCTGTCCCTCAAAACTGCTCCATAACTTAATAAAGGTATTCATATGAAAAGCAGGGAGTTTATTGATGTTTTTAAAAATGAGGAGATCGAAATAGGTAAAGTCCTTGACATACCACTCATCGTTCGAGATGTTCCTGCACGGCACCACACAGAATGTCCTCGAATTCAGATCAAGGCTGTATGAGTTCATGAGCTTGCCGAGGACAAAATGAGCATAAGAAGCGTCCTCATATCGTAGTGCCATCCTTTTTGCCTCCATGCGGTCGAAATGCGCGAAGGACTGGAGGAGATATTCGAACCTGATATTTTTTCCAAGGTAGCTTTCAACATTGAACGAACCATCTGGTAACGATGGCGGTATGATACTCCCCTTCACAGCAAAATCCTGCAATATGGTCTTTGCATCACTCACTGATTTATTCAGGAAATTACGGATATTTTTCTCATCCATGCCCTTGCCCCTCAGTCTCTTCGTGAGGATAAAACCGCTTTCTCTGTCTTTGTCTATAAGGAATTCAACGGCAAGGAAGGTTAGATATGCCATATAGGAAAAGATAAGCGCGTTCTTAGTTAATGATATTTTCAGATCTTCCGAAGGCGAATAGTGCGGGTTGAGGGTACTATGTGCCAGGACATAACCATTATAGAACTCCCCAAAAGCCCCCATGACCTTTTCGAAGTAGTACTTGTTTATCTGAAGCGGATCTATCCCGAAGAACACTTTCTCGTACATCCGTGATACCTCTGAATACAGCCTGGACGAGGATTTATAATAATTGTCCAGGATGCCGCTGCTTTCCCTGATCAATATCTCGATCCCGGCTGTCTCAAGGGAAAGAAGAGCATTGCCTTCCGGTTGAATGTCCAACAATCCAAAAAAGCGACACAAGTTTTTGAACACTACAGACTTCAGGATATTATACACCTCATAATTTTGAAAAACGGACAAAGACGTCTCGGACTGAAACATCCTCTTATGAACATGATCCCGTATGATCTTACTAATACTGTCAAGCCCAAGCCTGTTGATGGAAAAGTCAATATCTGCAACGTGGGTCTCGATGCCGGAATCTGAACTGATCGCTTTTGCAATCAATTCATCCTTCAGTGATTGTTCATTCTCCTTGATTTCCGTAATAGTTTCCTCGTTCTCCTTGTCCTCTTTTTCAGTCTCTTTCTTTTTTTCCTCCAGATTGGAAATCTCATCTATATATATACCTATCTTCCTTATATTTGGCTCAGGGCTATCTACTTCCATGAGAAGATTTATCATTTTGATCAAGATCTCGTCTTTTCTATATTGCTGGATGGCTTTATACGGGACACTCATCTGGGTTGGGACAACTGCTTCTTTTGGCTTTTTTATCCTATTGATAATAAATGTGGGGTCGTCAAAAGTTCCTAAAAACTGCAAGCCGATAAAGTTCTTGTCCTCCCATCGAATATCTGTCTTTATTTCTAAAGTGGAAATATTGAAGTTTAACGTCGGGTCTTTAGCTGTGAATCCGGGTACTTTCTTTATCTTCAGGCCTTTTCTACTGACCTCAACAATGCTTCCAATGCCTTCAATGGGAATCTCATCGATAAAATACCTATCGTATTTTCTCTGGTTCAGGGGCTTTTTCGTTTCCATGCTCAGTCCCCCTCATTAAAGAAAATCATCTATCGTTCATAGTGCATACTTGGAACCTAAAGGGGCTATCGGCACCATTTGTCCTTCAGCTTTTGTTATGTGCTTGGGGATCGTAAGATAAAATGTTGCCCCTTCATTCACCTTTCCTTCAGCCCACAATCTTCCACAGTGCCTGCTAATTATACGTTGAACAATAGCAAGCCCAATACCCGTCCCATCAAATTCCTCTCCGGTATGCAACCTCTGAAAAACGCCAAACAATTTATCTGCATACTGCATATCAAATCCGATGCCGTTGTCTTTGACATAGTACACATTTTCTGGTCCCTCAGCATATCCCCCAACTTCGATGATCGCGTTTTCTTTGAATCTTGTAAACTTGATGGCATTGAATAAAAGGTTTAAAAAGACCTGTCGAAGCAGTCCCTCATCCCCATAGGCAGGAGGAAGTGATTTAATATCAAACTGGATTTCCCTTTCAGGGACAGTGGCTTTAATTTCATCAAATACTGTTTTTGCCAGTTTATCCATATCTATCTCTGTATGGTCAATATCCTTACGGCCTATCCTTGAGAGAGCAAGAAGATCGTCAATAAGCGCACTCATTTTATTCGTATTGTCTCGAATGATATTTACAAGACGTTTCCCTTCATCATCGAATTTCTCAACATAATCTTCAAATAAAATTCTTGAGAAACCATCAATTGCCCTTAAGGGTGCCCGCAGGTCATGCGAGACAGAGTAGCTGAACGACTCAAGTTCTTTGTTGGCTGCTTCAAGCTGGGCAGTGCGTTGAATAACACGCTCTTCAAGTTCTTCGTTGAGTTTACGGATTTCTTCCTCCGCTTGCTTACGCTCGGTGATGTCTTGAATCATCCCTGACAGAACATCTCCTTCAAGGACCGCGCTTAAAGTCGCATTTTTAGTTTTTCCCGTATTTGTGAGTAATTCAAATTCGAAATTTGTAACCATGCCGGTTTTCTTAAGATTTTCAATCAAGATCTCCCTATCCTTAGGGTTTTTGTATATTTCAAGAACGCTTCTTGTCATTAACTCCCCCGGCGACTCAAACTCTAACATTCTTACTAATGCCATATTTACAAAAAGAAATTTGCCTATGATACTGGTTTGATAGACTCCTACGAGGGCATTATCCACAAGATCTCGGTATTTCTTCTCTGAACATTTCAATGCCTCCTCAGCACGCTTGCGTCCGGTGACGTCTCTAATCAAGCCATCATAATACAAAAGCCTGCCTTGTGTATCGTAATGGGGGACGACTGTGTTCCTCACCCAGCGGATGATACCATCCTTTCTTAAGATACGATGCTCAATGGGTTGTGTGTCTTGGCCTGAAAGAATGCGATTAGACTGCTCCAGCACAATCTCACGATCTTCCTCAAGCACCATCCGAATCCATAAGTTAGGGTCGGAAGCATAGTCTTCAGGAGCATAACCGGTCACAGCAATACACCCTGGACCATGCACTGATTCCACGGGATACCCATTCTCAATGCGAACTGTGAAAATGTAGTCCGTCACCGCATAAGCGATACGATGGTACCGCTTTTCGCTTTCACGTAATGCTTCCAACGCTTTTTTACGCTCGTTGATTTCTGTAGCTACGCTTTCTATCATCTCGTTAGTTACTCTGCCTAAGGCACTCAAAAGTTCGTCCTGAGAAGCCTCAGAGATTCGGGCACCAAGCTCGCCCCTTGAAACCCTATTCAATATTTCAAAATGTTCAGCAAGCCCTATTGCAAACTCATGAGCTTGATCAACAATAGTCCCGATTTCCTTTGCTGTTTTATTGACTATTTGTTTTAGTTTGATGATCAGCTCATTTTTAGAGGTTTCTGGTATGCTTACTCGAGGGTCTCCAGAGGCAATCTTATTTAAGGCATCCTGTACCTCGGATAAGCCCAGTGCTAATTCCATGCTAATGTCTTTCAACTCTTGGTCACGGCTTTTTACAATCTCCCTGATTTCCTTGAATTGGTTATTTATTACTTCAATGGTTTCTTTAATTGCAGAAACATCCATATTTGCTCTGAAGACCATACAGTCGAGGCATATCTCCATTTTCTCAAGAAACTTTCCTTGTATCTCATCACGGTAATGTGTTCCTGAGATTAGCCAGCACTCCAGTTTCTTTAATTTATAGACTGGACATTCTTCCTTATCGCATTTAAAGACTTCCCAGCATTTAACCTTTTTTCTCATTATTTTCTCTAAAACGGGTAAAAATCAAAATTGTATTTGGATCCTTTTCTTGTCTGCTCCTTCATCCTTTACAGAAAAGTCAAGGCGATTACACAGCGTTTATAATCTCCCATGCAATCTCTTCAATGGGCAAAACTTTATCGGCTATTCCAGCGTCAACAACCGCTTTTGGCATGCCGTAAACAATGCAGGACTCTTCATTCTGGGCAAATACTCTCCCGCCCGTCCTTTTTATTGCAGTGAGCCCCCTGAGTCCATCATTCCCCATGCCTGTCAGTATCACGCCGAGTGCCCTGCCCGGGAAGTACTCTGCCACAGAAAGCATCAGGGCATCAACAGAGGGTACGTATTGGAATTCCTCATGGTGTTCCGTTATGCTGACTACAGTCTCTATACCCCTTTTCCTTATGACCCTCATGTTGCCTCTGCCCGGTGCTATAAAAGCGACTCCCGGTGTCAGGGGTTCTCCTTCCTCAGCCTCTTTAACTCTAAGGGCGCTGAGCTGGTTCAGTCTATCAGCAAAAGGCTTGGTGAATGCTGGAGGCATGTGCTGGGCTATGACAACAGGGACAGGCAGTTCCTTTGGAAACCTTGGGATCACCTCCTGCAGGGCCTTCGGTCCTCCGGTAGAGGTACCGATGGAGATAATGCCTATCCTCCGGGCACCTGTTATATTTATAGAGATATTTTTAGCTAATTCAAGAGGTTTACGTTCGGAAGCAGCCCGCAAACGTCTTTGTACAAGTCCCTTTTTTGATATCTGTTTTACTTTTTCGATTAAGATATCTCTTATTTTGATGATGTTTACCGAGAGCTCTGAGAGGTTTTTAGGAATAAAATCCGCTGCTCCCAGGTCGAGGGCTTCGAGGGTTATCTTAGCCCCTTCTGTAGTCATTGAGCTGACCATAATGACAGGGAGAGGATTTTTTTCCATGATCTGTTTTAAGGCTGTTAGGCCGTCCATTTTGGGCATCTCTATATCCATGGTCACAATGTCCGGCTTTAAGCTTCCAATCTTTTCTATCGCCTCGATGCCGTCTTTTGCAGTGCCGACAATTTTGATCTCAGGGTCGGAAGAAAGCATCTTCGTAAGGGCATTCCTCATGAAGGCAGAATCATCAACAATAAGGACTCTCACCATGGATTAGAATCCAAATTCCTTCAGAAGGTTATCGACATCGCTCTGTGATACATTTGCAGAAACTGTTTCTGTTTTAACTCCCTGCTCTATCTTCACCCCGAAGTTTGTTATGAGCCTTACAAGTTCTTCTTCAATATCTCCGACGAGCTTGATGACTTTCTTCAAGGTCTGGCCTGTAATATCCTGGAATGACTGTGCAGTAAGTATTTCCGTTAGATCATCTTCAAGGCTGTTCTTGAAACCTCTAAGATAGGTTGCAGAAACTTCCGGCTCCTTTAAGTTTCTGATATGTGAAGCAAGTTCATCCATGCCCAGAATATATTTTTCTACTATCCCCAATGTTTTGTTCGCAGCTTCCTCTGTTTTGTCGATAACGAACTGAAGTCTGTCTATAGCGTTTGGCATCTCTACGATTGCAATCTCTTTGAATTTCGGATCAATGGATTCTTTGAATGACCTCAGTGAATCATGGAGCTTTCTTGTTATCTTGCCTACTTCAACAAATAGACCGCTCTGGTCTTTTTTCATCATATTCTGAACAGCGCTGTCAGCTTTTCCATAGTCCTGATTTGCCATGGCATTCATGAATGTGATCACGTCGGCAAAGATGATGTACCGGGGATCACATGAATCTATTCCCATTTTCTCAAAAAAATCCTTTATGCTGTTAAATTCTTTTACTTCTTCAGCCATTGTCCGGACAGTCCTTGCTTCAACAGCCTGTTTGTCTTCCTGTCCTTTGATATCAGTGTAGTCCTCGAATAGACTCATATCATCATAGGGGAGGAGTTTCTTTGTATCAAGGAGACCGACAAGCCTGTCGGGAAGTTTTGCAACACCTTCAAAGTGGTCGATATTCCCCCCGTGTAAGATCTTTTCTGCAGGTTCTATGGCCGATTCCTCTATATTTATGACACCGGTAATTCCATCCACGAGAATACCGAAGTTGACCTTTCCACTCGATACGACTATTACCTTGTCAGGCCTATCGTCCCCATCCAGTTTTATGAGTTTTTTAAGATTCACAATGGGGATAATATTGCCCCTGAGATTTGTAACACCCTCTATATATGAGGGAGATTGGGGCATCCTGGTTATGGAAGGAATATTGATAATCTCGCAGACCTTTAACAAAGGAATGGTGCATTCGTTGCTGCCAAGATTAAATCCGATGTACTGCATAATTCCACCTCATCTTTCAAGAATATTAAGATTCATCTCAAGTTCCTATTAAGTTCCCACTGTGCCAAGCACATTCCTTGAAATCCCTGCCATGTCAATTATGAGAACAACCTTCCCATCACCCGTAATGGTAGCACCGAGGATATAAGGCGAGTCTGTGTCCGCACCTTTGATGGTCTTGATAAATATTTCCTCCAGCCCTAAAAGTTCATCCACGGCAATGCAGAATTTCCTTTCTCCTACGGAGATGATCACAGCATATCTATGCTCCAGATCCGTCCGCTTACCATTGCCATTTCCGAGCAGGTTCGATAACTCAAAAACAGGATAAAGCTTATCTCTTATATTCATAATACTGCGGCCTCCCACACTGGCAATATCCTTTTTCAGAACCCTCAATGTCTCCTCAACAGACGCGAGGGGTATTGCAAAGTGAGGTGTTCCGGCACGTACCATAAGGGCCTGGATTATGGCAAGGGTTAGAGGTATGTTGATTATGAAACTTGTTCCCAGGCCTTTTTTGGTTTTAACTTCAACGTAACCGCCAAGTTTTGACATATTCGTTTTCACAACATCCATGCCTACCCCCCGGCCACTGAGTTCAGTCTGGACCTCGGCGGTAGAAAATCCGGGTAAAAATATAAGATTTATCGCTGTTTCCTCCGACATCTTCATGGATTCTTCTTCTGTTATGAGTGCCTTTTCAATGGCTTTTCTTTTAACCCGCTCCACATCAATCCCCCTGCCGTCGTCTGATACTTCTATCACAATCTGGTTACCCTTCTGACAGGCGCTAATGGAAATCGTGCCCTTTCCCTGCTTTCCTCTGGATATTCTCTCATCTGCCGGTTCAAGGCCGTGGTCAATCGAATTTCTTATGATATGTACAAGAGGGTCTCCTATATGTTCAATCACAGACTTATCAACCTCCGTGTCCTCCCCGGATGTACTGAGGGTTACATCCTTTCCCATGCTGTTTGATAAATCTCTTACAAGGCGCGGGAATTTACTTAGAACCTTCTGAAAAGGCTGCATCCTCATCTTCATGACAGAACGATGGATATCAGTGGTAATAAGGTCGAGGAAGGAGACGGTCTCAAAGAGATTCTCAATATTGGTGTCAGAGGATTCTTTCTTTTCGAGGCTGTTCACTATATTCAGAAGTCTGTTTCTAACCAGTACAACTTCACCCGTCAGATCCACGACTTTATCAATTTTGTCTATGCCTACCCTGAGTGTCTGAACTGACTCCTTTCTTTCAGGAGCGATATTTTCTTTTTCGGAACGCAGGCCAACTCCGAAAGCATCCGGGGCTGTGACTGCTTCGTCACACGAGGGTTGAGAAACGTCACCTTGAGCAGAGGGAGCTTGCTCTTCCTTATCTTTTCCTCCATCTTCAAGACAGGGCTGTTGCATAATTTCTTCCGACACATGAGGTTGTGCATTTTTGAGTGCCATATCAAGTTCTTTCAATACAGAAGCTGTATCCTCTTCTCCTCCGTCCTTATCTTTTATGTGACGGAGTAAAAGGCGGAGCATGTCCACACTCCTCAGGACGGCGTTCATCAATTGCCTTGTGATTGGTATTTCACCGTCTCTGAGCTTTTTCAGGATATTTTCAGAACTATGTGCAACAGCAACTACCGGCTGGAAACCAAGAAAGCCTGCTGCACCCTTAATGGTGTGCATGCTCCTGAATATGTCATTGAGGATATCCTTGTCGTAACCTTTTGTCTCGAGGTCAACAAAGAGAGGGTCTATCTTATCCAGAGACTCCTCTGCCTCTGTGATAAATTCGGCGATTATCTCATCCATCTCGTCAGTCATATATTAGCTCCTATATCTATATATCATTTCAAGCCATAGCAGGTTGCGAGGCAATCCCAAAGTATGATGAGATTGCCTCGGCTTCGCCTCGCAATGACAGTTTGTATGTCATTTTGCATCACTTTCCGAGTTTCTCGAATATTCTATCCATCTTTTCCTTCAGTACCTCGGCGGTAAATGGTTTTACAACATAGTTGTTAACTCCAGCCTTAATGGCTTCAACAACCTTATCTTTCTCTGCTTCAGCAGTGACCATGAGAAAAGGCATGTCCTTCAATTCAGGATCGCTTCTCACGCTTTTAAGGAAGGCAAGTCCATCCATGTTTGGCATGTTCCAGTCAGAGATGACGAATTCAAATCCATTGGTCTTTAATTTTGAATATGCCTGAGCTCCATCCTCTGCTTCCTCTATATTTTCAAACCCCAATTGTTTGAGAATATTTTTTACAATCCGCCTCATTGTTGAAAAATCATCAACAACAAGAATCTTCATTTTATAATCAGGCATTATCACCTCCTTGTCCGGAGAATATTTCTTTCATAATACTTTTGATATGTTGTGAGATTACATCGGCAGTTACTGGTTTTACAACGTAACCATTCGCACCTGCCTTTAATGCCCTTTCCTTTTCTTCAGGGTCCGCCTCTGTTGTTACCATGAGAATAGGTATATGTAACCAGTTAGGATCAGATTTGAGAGTCTTCACAAGCTCGATACCGTCCATATAGGGCATATTAAGATCAGATAGTATGAAATTGACATCACCGGTTGCGAGTTTCTCTATTGCGTCAAGACCATTTTCAGCTATTACAATATCAAATCCACTTGTCTTCAAATACAGTCCAAGGAGTTTTTGCGTTGTTTGACAGTCGTCAACTACCATAATTTTCATATCAAACCCTCTGATAGACAATTGCTTTATTAAAAATAACGGGTTTAAATGCCCGTGTCACACTATGCAGGCTTTCAGATGCACTTAAAAAGAGGAAACCTTTAGGCTTCAGGCTGTCATATAAGAGTGAGACCACTTTCTGTTTTGCCCTGTCGTCGAAATAAAAAAGGACATTACGGCAGAATAGCACATCAATGTCACGTATGGGCTTCATCTTTTTCTCATCAATAAGATTTATATTCATGAATTTGACACCCTTTTTTATCCCATGGTCAAGCTCAAAGGTCTGACCGGTTATTCGAAAATATTTCTTCAGATAAAGTTCCGGTATATTCCTGACTGAATAAGGGTTATAGACCCCGTTCATGGCAGATGCCAGTACTCCATCGCTTATATCGGATGCCAAGACATCTATACGGATATCAGGTTTTTTTTCAGCATGCATCATGACGATGGTATATGGTTCCTCTCCTGTAGAGCATGCTGCAGACCACACCTTTGCAATTTTTGTTTTTTTATCAGCTACAATTTCAGGAAGAACATGGTCAAAAAAAACCTCTATCTGGCTGGCCTCTCTGAAAAAGAAGGTCTCATTTGTTGTTACAGCATCAAAGAGTTTTGAAAGTACATTCCCGTTCAGGCTGTATTTTAAGAGATAGAGATAGTCTTCGAAGTTCTGCAGGTTCGCATCCTTGATCTGTCTGATGAGTCTGTTCTCAAGAAAATATTTCTTTGTATCAGATATAAAGATACCGCTTTTTTCGTATATGAAATCCCTCAACTGTTTAAATGTTTCGTCCTTAAGGACGGGTTCCATAGATGTTTCCTTCTATACTGTTTTTATACTTTCAGTCTGTCGGTGCCAGGCTCATACAACTGTCAATGGCTTGTTGGGCCTTTTCTCTTACAACTCCCTCGGCATGATTTAGAAGCGTATGAAGGGCGCCCAGTGATTTTTCCCCCCCGAATTGAGAAATCGCATCAATAGCAGAAAGAACAACAGGGATCTCTTTGTCGGAAAGCATGGGGATGAGAATGTGAATCGTATCTTTCTGTGAGGAACGACCGAACGCATGCACTGCATAAAGCCTAACCTGCATATCCTGATCCTTCAGTGCTGATGTGATCTCGTTATGACAGCAATTGAGTTCACCCATTGCCTGTACAGTTGCCCTCCTTATCTCAGGCTCTTCATCGTATATAGCCTCTTTTAACCTGTTGTATGAATCCTCGTTCCGCACCTTACCGAGCCCCAGCAGTGCTGAAGCCCTGATCCTGACATCTTCTTCTCTTGAGAGAAAAAGCAGTATATCAAGATCATGTGAACATTTAGCAATAATCTCCTTCACAATATTATTGAATTCATGGAGGTGTGGCAATAAAACAGACGAATCAATGGTAAGAACTGACCTGACAGCTTCTTCCAGCACATCTCTATATTTCTCAACATGCAAAATCTTCAGGATAGACTGGATCGCTGTCTTATCACCTATCTTTCCTAAAGCAGAGACTGCCTCTCTCCTGACATGCCCGTCGTGATCTTCGATGGTATCAATGAATGTTTGCTGAAAATCTTTCTCATTCATTGCGCCGAGAGCGGTTATTGCTGCTCTCCTGATGCTTCCGAATTTGTTTTCACACATATTAAGGAGGTGCGGGATCGCTTTCCTGCATTTTTGATCTCCGAGCACCTCTATGGCTATTTGCCTTCCCCTGTATCTGATTGTCGGGTCACTCAGGATGCCAATGAGGGAATCACTACATTCACTATTACAGAGCAGCTCTTTTATTATATGGAGTTTTTCTTCATTCTCAGGATTTGACGGATCAAGAGAACCGGCAAAATCAATGATGTGATAAATCGCCCGGTCCTCTTTTAAACCGATGAGCCCTTTCAGTGCGATGAATTTCTCATCCCAGTCATCACTATTTGTAAACATTTCCAGTAGCACGTCAGAGATTTTTGACATTGACGGAGTAATACCAATCTGGATAAGACTCCTTATGGTCACCTTTTTTTCGAAACCTGCTGTTTTATGGAGATGCGCAATAAGGGGATTGCTTGAGCTGTCTGAACCTATCCTGCCAAGGGCCTCTATCGCAGCAAACCGCAGGGAATCGAATGGACTGTCAAGAAGTGAGAGTATCGGCTCTACTGCTGCTTCATCTTTTATAAGAGCAAGGGATTCAAGGGCTGAGAAGCATACCCACTCTTTGTCTTTGAGCGCAGCTATAAGCTCAGGTACCGCATCTTTGTAATGGAGAAGGCCGATGGCCTTTGCAGCAGATGCCCTGACATTAATATTCGGGTCGCTTTGAAGAATGTGGGTTATTTTTTCAGGATAGTCACAGTATCCGATATCTGAAAGAAGGTCGACTGCAAACTTACGGACATCATCATCCTTATCCCTGAAAAGTGATCTGAGCAGAGGAACAGCATCCCTTCCTATATCTTTCAGTATAATCATTGCCATATTTCTAAGGCATGCCTCATCCCGTAATAGAGGCAACACCATGTACGCTGTAACTTCGCCACCTATGGAGATAAGAGCACGCATTGCAGCATCCTGTACCCCTGGATTTACATCTCTCAACGCCCTCATCAAAGGATAGACAGCTCTTTCATCAGCGTTCGACAGGGCTTCTGCAGCAGAACGCCTCACCGACACATTGCGGTGTGAGAGATTCTTTATGAGTCGGGTGACACCCTTTGACACCTTAATCTTACCTCTTTCTTTTTATCGGACTTTCTGAAAGATTCTTTAGGTGAGGGAAAGAGAACCAATCCCTGTCCTTAGTCTCATAAGTGCCTGGTTGTGCAGCTGACATATACGCCCCTCCGTTAATTTCAGCACCTTTCCTATCTCCTTCATGGTCATTTCATCCCAATAGTAAAGGGAGAGGACCATCTTTTCTCGTTCAGGCAGACTGTCAATGAGGCCTGCAAGTAATTCTTTTTTACTGTTATCCTCACATACCTCAAGAGGAGACTTCATGTGAGGGTCAGGAATATTCCCTATCAGATCCATACTGCTTTCTTCATACATGTTTTTGCTGAAATCCTCAAACCGCAATGTTATCCCGGCATGGGCGTGCTGGAGAATTTTATGGTATTCAGCCAGTGTAATATTCAGCCTTTCTGCAATCTCCTTGGCCTCTGGCAGCCGGCCCTTCTCTTGCTCGAGTTCACGGTGTGCCTTTTCAATTAAGGCTATCTTCTTCTTCAGAGACTTGGGTATCCACTCATGTGACCTCAGTTCATCAAGCATTGCACCTCTTATTCTGTGTTCCACAAAAGTGCTGATTTTTGCCCCATCTCGTCTATACCTGCCAAGGGCATCTAAAAGACCCATAACCCCAACACTTATGAGGTCATCTACCGCAAGTTGCGGGGGTAATCTCCATGCCAACCGATAAGCAGTATATCTTATGAATGGGAGAAAGTCATGAATGATCTGTTCTTTTTCCTCGTCGCCCAGTTCTTTTTTATACTCCATCATTCTCCTACTCTGTAAAGCTATGTGAAGTTCCCAATAAATTTCCAAGAAAGAACTGGAGAGTTCCCTTAACCGCATTCTTTGGTTCTATGACCTTTGATGCAATCTCTGCAACCTGCTTTGTAGCAGCGCTGTGAGGGTACATATCGACGAATGCCCTCTGTGCTTTTACAGCTTTCTGCACATCAGTATCGCAGGGTATGTATCCGAGGTAATTAAGGGAAAGGTTGAGGAATTTCTCTGCAGCGAGTGAGAGTCTCTTGAAGACCTCAAATCCCTCCAAAGCGTTTCGTACTGAGTTGACGATAATAAAGAATTCTCTTTCTTGATATCTGGTAAAGAGCACCTTTATCAACGCATAGGCATCTGTTAATGCTGTCGGTTCTTGTGACGTTACAATAATAGTCTCCTGCGCTGCAATACAGAAGAATGCAACATTTTCTGATATGCCGGGAGCGGTATCGACAAGGAGAACATCAATATCAGCATCGAAGAAGTCAAATTCTTCGAGCATCCGTAATCGCTGGAACTCATTCAAGGCAGTTAATTCCTGCACTCCTGAACTCGCTGGCAATATCTTTATGCCCTGCGGACCATCGATCAGGATATCTTTCAATTTCATTGTACCGTCCAGCACATGCTGAATCGTGTACTTAGGCGCTAAGTTCAGGAGAACGTCAATGCTGCTGAGGCCGAGATCGGCATCCATTACGAGCACATTCTTGCCGAGTTTTTGAACTGAAATGGCAAGGTTCGCAACAACATTCGTCTTCCCAACGCCTCCTTTCCCGCTTGCGACAGCTATTGTCTTTACGTATTTCCTCTTCTTTTGTCTCATATCCAACATTTGCGCTATCCTTTCTCTAAGATCAGATTGACGAGTCTATCAGAGGTTACGAATTCGATATCATCTGGAACTTTCTGACCTGTTGTGATGTATGCAACTGGTTTCTGATAGAGAAGGAGAAGGTTATAAAGAGAACCAAATCTCACAGCCTCGTCTACTTTTGTAAAGGAGATATAATCAATAGGGAGCCTTCTATAAAATCGGTGGGCTTCCATCATGCATCTATCATCACAGTTTGCACCCATGAGGAGATGGAGTTCCATAGGGAATCCGATTTGAGTTATCTCAAAGAGCGTATTGATGTGCATTTCATCTTTGGGATTTCTTCCAGAGGTATCAATGAAAATAATATCCCGGTTCTGAGCAAATACAGGAAGACGTGTCTTAAGGTCATGGAGGGTCGAGATAATCAACAGCGGTATGCCCATTATGTTTGCATATATCCTTATTTGCTCAACTGCTCCTATCCTGTATGTATCGAGGCTGACGATGCCAACCCTTCTGCCTTCACTCATTGCACGTGCAGAGAGTTTCGCCAGTGTCGTAGTCTTTCCGACACCGGTTGGGCCTATGAGCATAACAGCTTTTCTGTGCACTCCTGAGTCTGAAGGCGACTGGGAAAACTCCCTGAACATATCACCCCCTCTTACCCTGATATCAGCAGAGATTAATGAAGGAATATCAGTCAGACTCTTAGCCTTGTCACAGAGGCGGAAGGCTAAGTCCTCTCGGACTGACCGTTCCCTGAGAAAATGCAGTATCATCTGTTTGTTTCTAAATGCTTCTGTCTCAGAACCATTATTTTTCACCTTTGTTCCTGTTGTATAAAGGTCACAAAACTTATGTTTGGTCCCTTCAGGGGATGCACTTTTTGGCGGTTCAAACTCTGTTGACAGAGCTGGAGGACAAATCACAGGCAGCGCAGAGTGTTTGCGGCCGTTGCTTCCAGCACCGGTTTCTTGCCCTGCTGCATCTTTCCTCCTCTTCCGGTTTACTCTGTCCACGGTACCCTTGTTTCGTCGGCCCATCTCATAGTCTATTGCCGCAGTTATTTCCACAAAAGGTCTGATACCCTTTCTTTCTTCTGTGGATAATATAACTGCATCCTCACTGAATTCCCTTTTGACTAATGTCAATGCCTCACTGAACGTTTTCGCCTTGAATTTCTTAATCTTCATACCTTAATACTCCTGTTACAGATAGTTTTGACGAGGGAAGTATTTCCGCGTTTGAGAGAATCACGAGTGATGGAAAAACCCTTTCTGTTATTTTCCTGAGGATTCTCCTCACTTGCGTGGAGCACACAATGATTGGCAGGGTGCCTTTCATTGCTTCCCTTGAAATGGTGCTCTCCATTGCTTTGATTAATCTGCTCATGATATCGGGACTGATTACCCCACCGGCCTCAAGAGCTTGCAGCATCTCACGTTCAAACCGTGGATCCAGCGTCATTACTCTCATATATCCATCTGAGGTCAGGTACTGTTTTGTAATATATCGTGACATTGCCTGGCGCACATATTCAGTTAGCAACTCTGGATCTTTAGTGGCGGGTGAATAATCCAGAAGAGTTTCAAGGATAATTACCTTGTCATTTATAGCCACCCTCTCTTTCAGGAGACTCTGGAACACACGTTGTACACTACCGAGCGTCATCTGTGCGGGAATTAGCTCATCAACAAGCTTCGGGTAATTCTTGGAAACATTGTCCAGTACGTTTTGAACTTCTGTCCTTGTTAAGAGTTCCCAGGCATGAACTTTTATCATCTCTGACATATGGGTGGCAATGACTGTAGCAGGGTCAACCACAATATAACCCTTTGCCTGAGCCTTTTCCACCTCCTTATCGGGAATCCAGAATGCCGGCAGGCCAAAAGTAGGCTCTTTTGTGGGTATTCCCTCAATTGCTTCGGCCTGGGCTGAAGTAACAGCGAGGTGGTTGCCCATCATCACTTCTCCCCTGCCGATTTCAATGCCCCTAAGGAGGAAACTGTACTCATGTGGCCTGAGCTGTAAATTGTCTTTTATGTGTATTGGAGGGATGATAAAACCCAGATCATGGGCGAGTTGCCTTCTTATGGTTTTTACTTTGTTCAGAAGGGAAGCTTTATCAGACTCGACAAGGGGTATCAACCCATAACCAATTTCAAATGTCAGAGGTTCGACTTCCATGAAGGTATCAAGAGGAGATTCCTGGAGCGATGTATCAGCCTTCTCTACTTGCTCCTCGCTTTTCGGCCTTGAGACTACATATGCAAGGGTTCCAGAGGCTGCAGAGAGAAGAAAGAACGGAATGTGAGGAAGTCCGGGCACTAAACCGAGAAGGACCATAGCAACTGAAGCAGTACCCAGGGTCTTCGGATTTAATATGATTTGTTTTGATATGTCTTTCCCGAGATCTGTTTCAGTTCCAGCACGGCTTACAACGATACCTGCTGCAGTTGAGACAAGGAGGGCCGGCATCTGACAAACAAGTCCATCACCTATGGTCAGTATTGTGAATGTTCGTGCTGCTTCTGAAATGGCCATGCCCTTCTGAAGGGTTCCTATGATGAAGCCAGCGATGATATTAATTCCGGTAATAATAAGCCCTGCTATAGCATCTCCCCTGACAAACTTACTTGCACCGTCCATTGCTCCGTAAAAGTCAGCTTCCTGAGCAATAAGGGATCTTCTCCTTTTTGCTTCAGACTCTTCAATAAGGCCGGCGTTCAGGTCTGCATCTATTGCCATCTGCTTCCCCGGCATTGAATCAAGGATGAAGCGTGCAGCAACTTCAGCAATTCTTCCTGATCCTTTTGTGATGACTACGAAATTGATTATTACGAGGATGAGAAAGACAGTAATCCCTACAGCATAGTTACCCCCTACCACAAAATTGCCGAAGGACTTTATCACCTGTCCTGCAGCATCTACCCCTTCATTCCCCCTCAGCAGAATCAACCTGGTGGATGCTACATTCAATGCGAGTCGATACAGAGTCGTTATGAGCAATACGGAGGGGAATACTGAAAAATCGAGCGGTTTCTTGATATAGATGCTCGTTATAATGATTACAAGCGACAGTGATATAGAGAATGAAAGAAGTATATCGAGAAGAAAAGGGGGGACGGGAAGAATCATTACACAGAGAATAGTAACGACACACATGGCGACCACAATATCTCCACGCTGTTGTATAAGCTTGAGAAATTTCATTTCATAATACCCTTCTCATGTAAGCATGAACTGATATCAAGCCGCACCCCTCAATTTATAAATATAGGCAAGTATTTTTGCCACTGCTTTGTATAATTCCACAGGGATAAGGGAATCAATTTTGAGTTTAAACAAGGCCCTTGCCAGTGGTTTGTCCTCAACAATGGGGATATTGTATTTGCGAGCTATCTCTATAATCTTTTCTGCTATAAATCCTGCACCCTTGGCGATGACTTTCGGTGCTGATATCTCGTCCTTTTTATATCTCAGGGCAACAGCAATATGCGTCGGATTCGTTATGACCACTGTTGCCCTGGGAACTCCCTGCATCATTCGCCTCCTGGCCATTTCCTTTTGAATGCTCCTAATCCTTGACTTCATGAGAGGATTCCCTTCTGTTTCCTTGTGTTCTTCCTTTATCTCATCTCTGCTCATTTTGATTGAACTTTCGAACCTCCACCTCACAAGGAAATAATCAATAACTGCAAGAATTAGAAAGGTAGTAAACATGTACATCACTGCTTTGAATATGAGTTTGGCTGAGATAGTCTGGATCTGACTGATATCCATGGTTGATGTGAAGGTAAGGACAGGCAAAGTTTTCTTAATGACAAAGTAGAATATAATTCCTCCCAGGGCAAACTTGAACAGGTTTTTGAAAAGTTGTACAAGACCGTTGCGGGAAAATATACTTTTCAATCCACTCAGGGGATTGAGATGTTCCGTCTTAATAGCCAGCGGCTTTATAACGAAGCCACTCTGTAGAAGACCGCTGACCATGGCAAATGCGAATGTTATTCCCAGAAAGGGTCCTATTATCCTCAAAATTTCAATTGCCGAGGACCTCATAGCAGTAAAAGGGTCTCTTCCATATCGCAGTCCGAGAAGGTTTCCTGTGAAGAGAGACAGGTCCCTTATGAGCACATTCCCTGCAAAATAAAAGACGAGGATAATTCCAGCCATAGTAGCCATGGACATGATTTCATGGCTCCTGGCAACTTGCCCCTTCTCTTTTGCCTTCTGACGGTGCCGGGGTGTAGCTTTCTCTGTTCTTTCTTCGTTCTCAGGCATGATTACCCTCTCGCCATGGCGATCACTCTCAGCATCTCCTCTTTCATACTATCCAAGAAGGTGCCTATCACATGAACAAAAACAGGGATTCCTATGATCATCACGATAAACCCAACAAAGATGTATACAGGGAATCCAACAAAAAGGATATTCATTTGCGGAGCTGCCTTATAGAGAAAGCCAAGGAGCAGACTTGAAATGAGCATCGCTATAACAACAGGAGCACTTATCTTTATTGCAATGATGAACATTCTGCCGGTTACCGAGATGACTTCAGAAGCGAGATTCTTAATATCTGCCTGTCCTGCAGGAAGCCATTCGTAACTTCTGACAAGGATATAGATAAGATCATGATGAGCATCCATAGCAAGGAAGATGAGCATTGCTATGATGCCATAGAGTCTTGCTATATCTGTTGATTGACCCAGTTCAGGATTAAAGATATTTGCAGCGGAGAGCCCCGTGGCATTGCTTACTATCTGACCAGCCATTTCAACTGCAAGGAATACAAATCTTGCAGTAAGGCCAAGAGCAATCCCCATGATGACCTCCCGCATCACGAGAGGCGGAATATCGGCACTGGTGACTTTCAATTCCACGATGGGGGTTAAAACAAAGGCCACAGCCATGGCAAAACCTATTTTGAACTGCACAGGAAAATTCTTGCTGCTGAAGAACGGGAGCAGACTGATAACAATTCCTACCCTTAGAAGGATTAGGATGAAGTTAGGTATATATCGTGCAAAAATATCCATCGTTCAGAAATTTCGATAATCCGCTAACCGGTTCCTGAAATTCCTCACTTTATATAGACTGGTATCTTTTCTATTAAATTGGTCGTAAACGTTATCAAAACCCTGGCCATCCAGGGAAAGAAAACAAACAGGCAGATGAAGACTGCAATTATCTTTGGAACAAAGGTCAGGGTAAATTCCTGAAGCTGTGTTACAGCCTGGAAAAGACTGATAACCAGTCCTACAATCATGCTGACGAGCAGGACAGGTGCGGATACCATGAGTATTGTTTTGAATACCTCTGCAGAGATTTCTTTAATTACATCGACAGTCACTGGAAACTCCTTACAATAGAGCCAATGACAAGGTTCCATCCGTCAACAAGTACGAAGAGCAGCAGCTTGAATGGGAGTGATATTAATATAGGAGGAAGCATCATCATGCCCATAGAGAGCAGAACGCTGGCTACAACCATGTCTATTACGAGAAAGGGTAAGTATATGAGAAACCCAATTTCGAATGCAGTCTTCAACTCGCTGATAGCGAAGGCAGGAACGACAACCTTCAGGGATAGTTCAGCAGGACTTGATGGTCTTTTTTCTTTTGTGACGTTTAAAAATAAGGCAATATCTTTTTGTCTCGTCTGTTTCAACATAAAACTCTTGATAGGCGGTTCGGCTCTCTTGAAGGCCTCCTGAACAGTAATTTGTTTTTCCATGTAAGGGTTGATTGCATCTCGTGTAATGTCATTTATTGTTGGAGACATGATGAAAAAGGTTAAAAATATAGCCAGACCTATGATCACGGGATTCGGGGGGATCTGCTGCCCGCCAAGTGCCTGACGTAGAAATGAAAGGACGACCACAATCCTGGTGAAAGAGGTAAACATAACGAGGATAGCCGGGATGACTGAGAAGAAACTTATGAGGAGGAAGATTTCGATGAGACGGTTATCGATATTCATTGTTCATTCAGGATTTTCTTCATGTTCCTCAACTGCTGAAGTTTATCACTGACCTCTTTCGGTATTTCTGGTTCAAGATCATTCTCATCGAAGGTCTTCAACAATTTCAGATCTGTTGAGGTAACACCAATGAGGAGTATCTCAGAACCTATCTTAAGAGCTGCAATCCCCTTGCGTGATCCGAATGACTGATAGGCAAGAACGGTTATCAGGGATGTTTTCCCCTGCCTCTTCCTCATCACAATTCCAAAAACCAGAATTAATCCCACAACTACAACAAGGGCAGTTGCTACCTGCAGGTATGTCCCGGTCATTTGAGCTGTTGTATCCTTTCGGAAGGGCTTATGATGTCCGTTAGCCTGACGCCAAATTTTTCATTGACGACTACAACCTCACCCCTCGCGACTAATTTATTATTCACGAGTATTTCCATAGGTTCCCCCGCAAGCTTTTCCAGCTCAACAACAGAGCCCTGTCCAAGCTGCAGGAGATCCTTGATAAGCATCCTGGCCTTTCCCAGTTCAACAGTAAGCTCAAGCGGTATGTCAAGGAGGAAATCTATGCCCTGCGCAGTGGCTTGTTCTGTTTTTTCTATTTTTTCTGTTTTTTCTGTTTTAAACTCTTCAAAATTTGATCCTTCAGGCGTTGCCTGTTCTTGCGTCATACGATTCTCCTTTGTTTATAATCTTTGTTATTTTTATGGCCTGATTACCCCTGCTGTAACCGGGAACACCGCTAAATTTAGGAATCCTCTCTACATTGACAGTGAGTTCATCAGAGGTTGATTTGCCGAGATTGATAACACTCCCAACTTCAAGCTTCATCAGCTCGCCAAATGTCAGTTCCACCCTTCCAATTTCTGCATCAATCCTGACTGAGGAATCCATAATGATTTCACTCAACCTTGCAACCCATCTCTGGTCGACCTCGAATTTACCGCTCTGGAATCCAGAGTAGAGTTTTTCTTTCACAGGCTCAACCATGGAATAAGGTATACAGAAGAAAATCTTTCCTGTAAAGTCCTCAACCTCCAGGTGGATCTCTGTCTTTATGACAATCTCGCTGGGTGTTACGATTGTCACAAATTGCGGATTTATTTCAGAGTTGACGTGTACAGGCCGGATTGGCGCTAACCCGGCCCATGCCGAAGCCATATCATTCAATGCAGCTGTAACCACCTTTTTGTTAACCCGCTGCTCTATGGGTGTGAAGGCCCTTCCCTCGGATTTGACATACAACTTTGCGCTGTTTCCACCAAAAAAGAATTCTACCAGTGCAAAAAGCAGGGGGGCTTCTATCACAAGAAGTGCATAACCTTTCAGCGGCTCCATTTTAAACGTGTTAATGCTCGACGGAAAGGGAATGGTCTTCATAAATTCACCAAATTTTATTATCTCAACGCTATGGATGTTTATATCAATAAATCTCATAATAAAACCTGAGACAGAATTCCTGAACAATCTCACAAACCTCTCATTGGCAAGTTCAAGTCCTGGCATCCTGCCCCTGACTATCCGTTCCTGACTCGTAAGATCATAAGGTTTTACACCAAGAGACTTTTTATCTTCTGCCTCTACTTCTACTTCACCTGTCTGCACCCCTTTCAGGAGCGCATCAACTTCATCCTGATTAAGTATTTTGTTCATTGCATAACAAACTCAGTGAAATAAAGATTTTTAAAAATGTCCTTCCCAATTGTCAGGTTAGCCCTCAGCAGGAGCTCGTCCTTTAACTGGAGCTTGCCTTCAGGGCTTGACAAGGATTCAATAGATTTACTGCTAATAAGGATTATAATTGCATCTTTCAACTGGGGTATATGATCTGTAACCATCTGCTGATTTAAAGGATCGGAGAGTTCAAAATGTATAGTTAACTTCAGAAACCTCCCAGGTTCTGCAAGGTTTAATACAAAGGGGTCAAGGGGGACGAGTACAGTCTGTGCTGCTTTTTCTCCCTTCTGATGATCTGCTCCATCTGTATTTTTTTTGTTCCCTCCGAGCATTGTATATGCAAGAAATCCACTTAATGAGAGCGCCACCAGTGCACTGGCAATGATGATCAGCAATTTCTTCTTGCTCTTCTTCGGTTTCACCTCCTGGGGTTGTTCAGGCTGGTTGTCAGCTATTTCATCAGCCATATGTCTCTCCTCCAATTTGTCTTAGAATTTAGTATGTCATTAACAAAGAGTGTGCCTGATAGCAACATATTGAAAAATAATGATTATTTAAAAAGAAGGACTGAGAGAAATGCGAAATCTATGTCAAAGAAATGACTGAGTGATAGATTTCTAACAAAAAGAAACCATCACATCTCAAAATTCATTGTCAGGAACAATAATGCGTTCTTCAGCAACTCCGCAGGTTCAATTGCTTGAGATGATTGAGAATAATACATGAAGTGTACTTGTTGAAAAATTATTGACCTCAACTAATTTCTCACAGAACTAAACAGTCCAGAGCATTCTCATCATTGTGTGAAGTACAAGTGGAAATTGTTACGAGCGCAAGCACATGCCTTCGCTCCTCCAAGCTTGTCCAGCGCCTTGCAGGGAATGCGAATTTCAGCAACGCTCGGCCAAGCCCCTGAAACAGACTTCTTTAATACTTCGTAGTAACATAGAACCCGGTGCGGCCAAGACAGGGATAACCTTGCTTATCTTTATGTTTGCCGAGCTTAGAATCGTTTGTCTTATGGGTAAATCTCTTGCCGCAATAGCTGCATTGGAAAACATACTTGGGGCCGTAGCTTAACGTGGAACTTCTCGGCCTTCTGACAGTTGATTTGATCCGCTGCGGTCTTTCGCTCCTAATTCCACCTGTCCTCATTGTTGTAGGCGGGGCGGAAAGAGGTACTGCAACGCTCAGCTCCACAGCATATCTTGGCGTGAACGGGATTTGTGTCACCTTTGCGCCTTGAATCCGGTCTACCCTGTATGATCTCTCTTCCCCGGTATTATGTTTCACGGCATAGAGAAGAAGATTGCCGTCGCGCGTGCGCCGCAGGGAATAGGGTTCGATGAGGCGACGACTTCCCTGATAAGCTAAATCAATACATAGCCTGTTTGCCGCCGCATATCGTATTATTTCCATTGGTGTCGCTGTATGCCATGCCTGCGCCATGGCCGGCGGCTGCCATGCGGTATCAATTGACTGCCTTCCCACAGGTATAGCAGTAGGTGCAGCCTTCGCGACTGCACGGTATAACCAATCAAACACTTCGGGAAGCTCCTGCCAGAATTGCTCAAAAGGCGGCAAAACAGGCACCTGATGACCGAGCATGTTTTCCCACTCAGTCTGCAATTCACCTCGTTCAGGTTTGCTTTCGAGGCTTTCCATTGTTGGGACTGATATCCCTTTGAAGGCACACTTTGCTTCCAGTGTGCTCAAAATGAGTTCGCGGTCTTGTCTCGTGCTGTCATGCCGATAGAGATGGATCACGTCATAGAGATCCCGTGGCCTTAACCGCTCTCCCAATGCCCTGATCTTTTCTGCAAAAACCTCCTCAAAGCAATAGCATGGCACATGAATGCCGCCTTCCGGAGTGTCAGAGTACGGGTGAAACACCTCACGGCTGGCGGCGTCTAATACGAGGACCTCATCGTCTGTTAAATCCATTTTTACGCGGGGAAGGTCGCCGCCCGGTCGCAAAGGCCCCCTGTATGCAATCCTCCCTTGTACCGATATCTTTCCCCGCGGATTCTTGTAGACATCGAACCTGATCAGTTCACGCGGGACTTCAATACCTGATGAATCATAAATCCAGCCTGCTATTTCCTTGAATGCATTGACCAGGAAACTTTCGTCCTGATGTTCAGCCTGTGTAAGGGTAAAGTCCAAATCTTCAGAAAAACGGTAGGTTTCAAAATAACACTTCTTCAGGCATGTACCGCCTTTGAACGCCCAGCTCGTGTTGAGTTCAGCATGATGCGAAATCCCGGCTAACAGCCATCCGAGCATATAGTCCTTCTCAATAATGTTTGAAGCAAGGCCAAACTCCCTTGAGAAGTCCATTATCTCCTGGCGGTCTATCACATCAACTCTCCTTTGCCCAGCTCTCAGGCACCCAAAGCCTCCAGCGCGTAATCAGCTTGTCAGCCTTCAGTCCAGGATCAAGCTTGACGTTTCCTTTTGTAAGCTGAGCTTTGCATTCATTCAGGGCCGATTCCTCATCTCGGGCATAACGTTCTAACAGTAACCCGAGGCGCTTAAATACAGCGCCATTGCCCAAGCGTTTTGCATATTCAATCAGAAGCGGAATATTCTTGTTCTCAGACCTCAAATAGCTCAAGAATATGTCAACAGTCGGCCGTATCCCGCCTCCAAGCTTTGGGTCTATCAGCATGTCAAGGATAGTACGGGTGGGATCGGAAACAGATACCTTTACCTGGCCCTTCCAGACCGGCTTCGTTCCGAAAAGCGCTGTCGCAGATATAGTGCGGAGCATAAAGCTTGTCCCCCTAATGACAGGGGCGCGATCTCTGGGCTTCCGAGTTGTCAGGACAACGACAGTGCGGAAAATCTGTTCTGTGAGATCCCAGTATCCAGCAGCGCTCCATCCACCGATATAACAGGGTGAAAATAATCGCTCGGCGATAATCCAGGGGTCTTCCAAGGGTATATCGGCTGTACGGGATTCAAGGGCCACGCGTACGTACAGACCCCGGCGCACACGAGAAAGCCAGCCTTTCTTTGCCCAACGGGAAAGCATCTTAGATGCATCGGTAGGAGCGACTTTCAGAATGCCGGCAGTGTCCTTTACCGAGATGGTTCCTTTCGTCTCCCGGAACAGCGCCGAAAGCCGTTTCCTGTCTTCTTTCCCTATGCCTGCCAGGTTTTCCATAGTATATCATAAGAGCAATAGTTCATCTCACTGATGAAATATAGCATAAATTATATACTAAAGTGAAGTCGGAAGATACTATACAAAAGGTGTAATAATTCAACGAATAGATGATGAAGCACGCACAGGATATACTAACACACTGCCTTACGCCTTACAGGGAATGCGAACTTCAGCAACGCTCGGCCAAGCTCCTTGATCCATTACCATACTTTACGCCTTTATTAAGTTTTTTGGATTGCGACTTTCCATGAAGACCAACAAGATGTAACTACTTTTTGTGCAAGAGAACCTATGAGGAAGTGATAATTGTCAAACATTGAAAACCATGTCTTATCCCACCGTAAAATTAGCAATTTGGTCAGTTCATAATATTCATAGAAGAAACGCATAGCAATTTCTCTTGATTTGTTGCTCACAGTACTTAGCATCCACGTGCATCCCGATCATTCTGCTAAGTACAAGAGGTAATTGTTACAAAAGCAGAAAGATAAACCTTGCTCCCACTGTACTACAAGAATAAAGACCTGGCCTGTTCGTAGTAAATATTGACAATGAGATAGGGAGATTGTAAGATGTAAAACCAAAAAGAGTTATACGAAAGAAAATGGTGGATTGTCTAAGTCTGAAATAGCTCAATGATAAGTCTTAGCATCTATTAATGATTAAGAACATAACCCTAAAGTTTGGACGAGCTCCCGGAATATCAGCAGAAGCTATTTCGACAACTCCAATCACAATCTTCGTTGGTCCAAATAACTCTGGCAAAAGCAAAGTTTTACAAGAATTACATAGATATTGCATAAGCGGGCGGAAAAATCTTACAGACGTTATTTTGGAACACATCGAGTTTGAACAGTTTTCTCCTGAGGAAACTGAGCAACGGATCCAACGGGTAACGCTTGCACCTATCTACGGGGAGGCGCTCCAGCCGGATCACGTTATCGTCGGAAAGAAAGGGAATCGTATCCAAGTTCCGCAAAACGTGCTTCGTGAAGCATTGAAAAATACAAATGCTAATATACAACATTTCTGTCAATGGTATCTAACATATAATACACTAATGCTCGACGGTAGAAGTCGTATAGATCTCATAAATGAACAACCAGCTGGCGACTTGCAGCGGTCAGCGCACACCAGTTTTCAGATGCTATTCAGAGATAATACACAGCGGGGGAAGGTCAGAAGCATCATTAATGATGCATTTGGTCTTTTCTTCGCTATCGATCCCACAAAATTGGGACATCTTCGTTTGAGGCTTGCTCCGCGTGCACCAGAATCAGAGATTGAGGAACGAGGGATCCATGAAGCAGCTGTTAAGTACATGCAAATGCTTTATCTATTGAACAGACTAGTGTCCTGTCAGCTAAATAACTTTACTGATTTGTCATTCCGAGCGAAGCGAGGAATCTCGTAGTGAGATTGCTTCAGGGCTTTGTCCCTCGCAATGACAATGTAAAGAAGTGTTACGGACAGGACACTAGACCGTCTTTAGTCATCGTGGACTGACTCCTTAATAAGGCTGAGTTTGTTTTAACTACATATAGAATCGATAACTTTTTTCTGGCGCAAAGTTATCTTTAACATCAAATTCCCTTAAGACTTGTCCCACATTTCTTGAAAATCCTATTGTTATAGGAAGACCGCAACAGAAATCGGCCGTGTTCCAGTTGAGTTTCGTGAGCGCCAATATTTCACGGCAGATCTCCTTGTAGGAAGAATCGCCGCGCCTCTTAATAACCTGAAATGGAGCTGGCACGTGCACTCCGGGATAAGTCCTCAATTCTGGTATATATCCTTTGGTATACAGAAAATGGATATCTTTCGAAAACTCAAAATATGTTCCACGCGGGACCGGCATTTCGCCGTGACGTATCAACCTGAAACTCGCTTTTTTGAGATAAACCAGATCATAGACCATCCCGGCTTCATCCAGTATTTCAGACAATCCAATCAGTTCACCCTCAGTGTAGTCGGAAGTCTTGTGTATGACAAGTCTTTCAGGCAACATTCTATTTTTCCTCAGATTCTTGTAAACTTCCAGAGCGTCATGTAATAAGGATTTCGCCTGCTTGTAATCTAGATAGGGGCCACCCAGATTTTTATCAAAATTAACCGCTTTCCCTTTGAGGATGATATCAGCAAAATCATTGGAAAAAAGGTGCGCCATGGCCGTATATACATCATCACCATAATGGGATTTCTTGTGGTAAAAGCTGATTCCGAGATAACAACTTTTGTCATCGATATTGTCGAGAATCCATGGATGATAGCCGGACTTATAGTATATGCCAGTGCAGAAGTTCCAGGCTTTTGTTGCTGCATTCTGAGTTTCTGGAGAATCAGGATCAATCGTTGCGGGTTTAAGTAACTGTATCGGAATTTTTATGTCTGGTTCCATCGCCATTTTTTTCATTGAGCTTCGGAAATTCTTATAAAATGGCTCCGACTTTTGCTGGACAAATCCTTCTGGTAGGGTATCGAGGTCGTGAAACAAATTCATTTGATCAGGATCGATTCTACGTTTTCTTATCCTCTTATGATAATCCCCAACGGTGCCGCAGATCTCGTACATCTCATCTGTCAGTACGCAGAGAATAACGGACGGTCGACGCTCATTATTTTCAAATATCTCACGGATTCTATTTCGGAAGAAATTCAGCAATTCATTTTGATATTCAAATTCGTTCAAGCCATGGAGTTTGATCATATCGGCAGTTTTAATAGTCTGTACGAACGAGTCTTCGACAACGAGCTTGCTGTGAAAGGCCATTTCTGCCCCTGAAAAATCTGGGAAAAGGTGTTTATTAATATCTTCTTTCCCTCTGTGCGGAGTACTGATAATCTGTTCGTTGCAAATATTAATCCATTCTTTTGTTTTCTCAATGAGTTCTTTCGTACCAATAATGGCAAGATTGATTTTTGAATTATGCCCTTCTTTCATGGAGTCATACGATCCAGAGTCGGAGAGTCCTACTTTACAGTATGTGCTCTTTTGTGAATCCCTAAAAATCAGCTCGGGCTCACTGATTCTCTCTATTTTCACCGTTTTCCTCGTCATCATCTGCTTTGTCCTCTTCCGGATTGCTATAATCATTGAACAACATGAAATTGGATTTAGGAGAAATGCACTTGCCATCCACACGAAGCTTCTGGGAATCAGTAAGTTTATCGCACACAAGCGTTATGACCGGCTGGTCGTCAGCAAGAAACTGTTTCATTGCGTGGAGATGATATTTATATTGTTCATTGTGCATGTCAGCCTTTTCCTTGGTTATTCTTATACCGATCTGCTTGCGACTCTTGTATGCTCTTCTATATGTAAAATGCCAGTCTGGTTCAAGCTCAAGGTACCAGTCATTGCCAATATGTTGGAATCTTGACTGGATGGCGTGATGCTTTAGTTCTGACCAGTCTCCCATATTTTGCCTGTAAACCTTTACCCTCCTCTCCTGTCTTCCCTTTACTGAGGTGTAATAGAAAATCGATGTCTCAGCTTTTTCAAGGACTCTCGGATGGAAATAGTAGCGTTCACCTTCTCGTGCCATATCCTTCTTAGATAGGTTGATTCTGACAAGGTTATTTAACAGTTCCATTAGATACTTTTCAGGTATTGAACTACTTGCAATTTTTTCAGCTCTGGGTGCGTCGCAAAATCCTATTAGTTCGCAGTCAGTGTTTTCCAAATTCGAAAAAGTATAGAGGTGATTATCTCTGAGAATAAAACAATAATATTTTTCCAACTGAGATGTGTCATATGCTCTCTCATGGCTCGTTGGCGCTTTGAATAGAAATCGGGGGAAGTCTATAACCGGATACCAATTGGACCATATGACTTCCGATTCTTCATCGGTGTAAATGATCTTCTCATATTCAAATTTACCTTCGATTAGGGAGAACCATTTCGGCAGTATAGTTGTATCCAATTTATCTCTACGTTTATCAAATGGAATGTTAACGGTTATAGAGGTCTTACGAAGGATGTTAGGGTTAATTTTAAGATACTCTTTAATGCCTTTCCAGTAAATCAGTTTGGTATCTGGATGATAGAAAAACAATATGACAGGAAAGTTGGCTACAGCCCATAGATCGATATATTTCTTCTCGATCCTCACTTTAATGTAGTGTTTATTTTCCGAGGAAATGTAACTGTGTCCGGCTTTTAATTGATATTTGATTATCTTCCCTTGGAATACGCCTTGCTTGACCAGATCAATCTCGCCATCAAGTCCAGCATTATCTGGATCAGTTTTTCGAAATTCGCAATTGAGGTTGTTTACAATACTCTGAACAGCGACAAAACTTTCTGTCTGCAACTGCTGTGTTACAGGTCTCTTAAGCATTTTTGTCTGGTTTATTCATGGAATCTAGTCATCACTTTCCGTAATTTTTCATTATCCTCGCCCTATCCTCGCCTTCCTTATCTCCCTTATAATAAAGTTCTATGAACTCTACCCTGTCCTTTTCTTCGTCATAGGCATAAATAACCCTTATCCCCGATTGCACGCCTTTCCCCTTCAGCGCTTTGCAAGCAAACTTCTTGGCTTTATATATTTTTGGTGAATTAATACCGAGATCGGATATGCGGAGGATCGCCCGACTGTCGACGTTCTGTTTGTGAAATGCGTTCATTGCGACCTTGATGAAAATCTGCAAATCCTCTTCAAGTGAGGCGAACCGTCTGACGAGTTTCTTGAGGTCCTTCTCGAATTCCGGAACATGGGAAATCTTCTTGAACAGCTTCCCGACATATGGACTGTAGAACGGGCCACTCATCCATTCTCTTCCGCATACGCCCGCACGGAATAGGGTGGCGTGCGGTAAAAGACTGCTTCGTACTCGATAACCTCGCCATCGCTGGTCGTGATCCATGGGATGTCTCCATGCGAATGCTCGCTGATCTGGCTGGCATTCATGTCCGAGAGCTTGTTCAGTACGTCATCAATCACCTCTATCTCGCTCGCTTTGAACTTCGTGAGGTCCGGTTTGTTTCGCGGCAGGTATTTCGTCTGTGGGTAGTTGAAATAGTCGCTCTTTACCTTTTCTATTTCCGCTTTCTCGATCATCTGCTCAACGATCTTGGCAAATTCGATAGGCGTCGGGCCATATTGATTCTTCATATACGTCGCGCCGATAAGCTGCTCTTCATACTTCTCATAGAAGTCGAAATCTATGAAATAGAGAAGCTTGTAGATGACAGTTTCGCCGATGTTCGGCTTCGAACCAACCTTGTTCAGGATGTACAGCAGCACTTCCTTGAACTTCTGAAGATTCTTTTGCGGTACGTTAATCCGCATCCGTGGCTTAGGTTCCTTTTCCTCTTTCCCTTCATGCAAGCGAACTTCCGGCTCTTTTACGGGATTGAGCAGTTCATCTACCGGTATATGGAATATCTGCGAAAACCTGAGAAGCTCATCGGTAGCGATCTTCCGTGCGCCGCTCTCTATTTGAGATATGGCCGGACGGGGTAGTCTCATTTTCCGCGCCAGCGCATCCTGGCTCATTCCTGTCTTTTCCCTCAATACCTTGATCCGGAGTCCTATTTTCTCATAAATGTTCATTGGATTCCTCCCTTTATGCCATCATATTAACATAGGTAAGTTTATCTGTCAAGATATTGTTAGATATTATTACAATAATAGGTTTTTGCGGGCAAGGCTTATCGCTTACAGAAGGTAAAGGGAGAGGCTACTTCATAGTCTGCAGCTCTGCTTATTTCTTTCACAAATCGACAAGAGATTCATCTTCTAACTGTTGTCGATTTGCAGGTGGAGCAAACATCCTTTAATGGAATGCCCGTTTACCCCTTTCTTCCTGAAAGCCGCAACATTCAAACCTGATATCTATTGTGCATAGTACAACCAGAATAAGACAATGATGACAACCATAAAACTTTTGGTCATAGCGAGCTAAGAGGAAATCACATTGACATGATCATTTCTTTTTCATAAAATAATGTTCATCAAATATATCTTTATAGGGGGGTAGTGACATGACAAAGGCGGATCTGATCGAAAAAATGGCGGTAGCATCGGGATGTACCAAGGCTTGTGCTGGAAAGGCACTTGACGGAGCTATCGAGGCAATCACAAAAGCGGTCAAAAAGGGAGACAAGGTCGCTCTCGTAGGTTTTGGTACATTCTCACTCTCGAAGAGAAAAGCAAGGACCGGAAGGAATCCTCAGACCGGAGCGACCATCAAGATTGCAGCAAAGAAACTTCCGAAGTTTTCAGCAGGCAAGGCTTTTAAGGATACAGTAAACAAGTAAGACGCAGAGACATACATATAGAAAGCCCTTCTTGTTGTCAAGGGGCTTTTTTTTAATATTTTTTACCTTCCTGAAGTTGACTGTCCAATGTCAAGCCGCATATATGTAGATTTCATTCTCAAATGGTTGCCCTTCGAAGAGATATAGGATAAATACCTACAACAAAATCAATAGAAATCCTACAAAAAATGAGACTTTTTCTGACAGACTTTTGTTAGTAGTAAATGGTATTTTTAAAGCTCAGTAGTGTAAGGTATGAGAGGGATGTCTCGTGGAGAAAGAAATCCGTATCTTGATACTCGGAGATGTTCCGGCCCGTGCCGTGTTGATGGAATTCGAATTACGAAGGGCAGAGATTCCTTTTATTTCAAAGACTGTAAAGACGAGAGATGATTTTGTCAGAGAGCTCCATGATTTTACTCCTGATGTTATTCTGTCGGATTATTATCTTCCCGCACTTGCTGGGTCAGAGGCATTAAACATAGCACAAGAAAAAGCTCCTCATGTCCCTTTTATTTTAGTTACAGGAGAACTTAGCGAGGAAGATTCGGTCGAACTTCTTAAGAAAGGTGCTGCTTACGTTCTTCAGGATAACTTATCAAAACTTCCTTCGGTACTACTGAGAGCCCTTCGTTAAGCAGAAGACAAAAGAGAACCTACCGACTGCAGACCTTATACCCTCACCTTTTGCCCAGGAAGGCTCAGACCCGCAGATTAGTAAATGGCCTCAGGTCGAAAAACCAACTCCATTGCATGAACGTAAAATTTATCCTGG
>Ga0209323_10000170_pt1 | contig 39950 bp, 53 predicted proteins | sample Rifsed19ft2_FD_184014 | JGI IMG/M metagenome (GOLD analysis project Ga0209323, IMG submission 184014) | Soil microbial communities from Rifle, Colorado, USA - sediment 19ft 2 (version 2) | ecosystem: Environmental > Terrestrial > Deep subsurface > Rock core/Sediment | place: Rifle, Colorado...
AAAATGGCACAAGAATTTGCCACAATTATGCTTTCTGCTTTTTATGATAAATCTGTTGTTGGTAGAGAAGGATGGCATAGAAGTGATTCAATTGCTTGCCCCTTAAAAGCTTATTGGCGTTTAACTGGTGAGATTGAACCAGACCTTGGAGCAACCGATGTTGGAATGCTTCTTCTTGGAGAACTTTGTCATATTGCTCTCCATAAATATTTTGATGCAAAAGAGAAAGTTTTTGATTTAGGCGGCATAAATGTTACCGTTGACGCTATCTACAAAGTATTTCCTATAGAGACTAAGAGTACACGTAAAAAGATTTATAGAAAAGAAGATTTATTGGATGAATGGCTTGAACAGTTAGCTATTGCTATGGCTGTTATGGGTGTTAATACTGGTTACTTAATGATTATGAACATCATAACTTTCAGTCTTACGGTATGGGAAATTTCTATGAGTACAGATGAATTAAATATGTTCGGAAATGCTTGTTTATTCCAGAATTATTCAATTAGTGATGCTGTCAAGAAAAGAGACCCAAGTTTACTTAAACCTAAATATAAAGATTGTGCTTATTGTTCATATAGACCTAAACCGAGAAAGGATAAGAAAGGTTGTCCTTACTTCAAGAAACCTGATAAAGAAACTACTGTATAGGTTCTATTTTCTCATCTGGAAATTCCAAGTTTTGAAGAACAAGTTCAACATCCATCTTTGGATTTAAAGCTTTTACAGTTAACAAAAGTGTCTTTAATCGTCTGTGACTTTGTACTTTTCCAGAATTAGATTTCCACTCTTTTTCTTCATCAAGGAATAATATTGGATAATGAACTGCAAGCCACAACATATTGGCAAGTTCTCTATCTATACGTTTCTGTATCCTGTTTTTATAAACACAATGTTTTATTGACTTACTATCCTCTGGACTTAAAGCCATTAAATAAGCCTTCATTTTCCGAGTTATCATACCTATAACACCTTTTGTATAATATAATTACACACTACTATATAAATATTTCGGATAAGTTTATAAGAGAGATTACTATTATATTTCATGATATTGATGTTAACAGTTTTTGTGTGGGGAAAGGTTTATATTACTGATTGTATATTATAGTATCGGGATTAGAATGAAACCAAGTAAAGATTTAATTCAACGACATAAACCACTAACTAAAAAGCAGGTAGTGGAAAATTTTGAAGCAATGAGAGAGATGAAGGCTAATATTACTACTGATGCCGCTATCTTAGAAGAGAATCTTAAGAAATTTAATCAGATAGAAGACCCACTTTTTGACCCTGAGACTAAACAACCTTTATGCTGGATTCGAAGACCAACAACATCTGAATTAGAAGCATTAGTTCCTATTGAATTACTTGAATATAGAGATAGTATGGACAAAATACCAGTGGAAGTATCCAAGAAATATCAAGATTTCCAATTTGAAATGATGGCTAACCTGATAACTAAGCCAAAACATGATGTTAAATTCTGGAAGGAACATAGTAATTTGGTGTTCCAACAATTATTCCAATTGCATTTATCAGGTATCCTTGAAGATTTAGGAATTTCTGCTGAAAATTTTTGAAGTCCGACTACGGATTTCAGAAGATGTTAGCGGCTGAATTCCTTGGATGCACACTAAGCGAACTACCAAAGCGTTGCGAAAACCCTGCTGATTACTACACGATTCTTGCCTTTCTCAACCAGAAGGGTGAAAGGATTCGTGCTGAAATGGATAGTGCTAAAAAAGGTGGTTAAATGGCATATATAACCGAAGATGATAAAGGAACCAAGAAAGCCATGAGAAATGCTTTAGATAAAACCAGACGTAACTTTGAAGATGGAAGCGAAATTGTTATGGAACTTAATAGAGTTTGGGATAAGATATTGCAGGATGCAATTGATATATGTCCTAAAGATACAGGTTCATTAGCAAGAACAATTAGAATTGTAAAGATTCCTCTCGGTATTTCTCTTGGTGGATTATCAGAAATGAAAGAAATTACCATATTTGATAGGTCAATAATTGCAGGGGATGAAATGGTAATTAATCCAAAAACTAAGAGTGGAGTTAATTATGCTTCATATGTTCATGATGGATTCATAAGACAAAATGGTGTAGTAGAAACTGGTCGTCCTTTCTTGACTGAAGCTTTGGCACTTAATGAGGAAGAGTTAAATAGAGCAATAGAAAGAGCTTTAAATAAACTCGGTAAAAAATTTGAGGAGAGTGGTTAAATATCCCTGCTGGCGGTTTAGGAATGAGAACGGTCTGGATTACATTACGAGCTATGAATTATACTCAACAAGCTTTTCGTAATGCCATTATGAGTGTTGAAGGTTTAACTGATGCGGAAAAGAAACACCGAGATAATTTATTAAAAACTATTGATACTGCAAGATTGAATATTCAAACAGGAGTATTATATATGGCTATGATTTCGATGGTAAGCCAAAAATTAATTGGTTTATTATCTCTAACTCAAGTTGGTTCTGAATATATGAGTGAATTTAATCAAACTGTACAAGAATTAAAAGTTGCTTTTGCAGATACTTTGTTTGAAGCATTAAAACCATTATTAGATGTCCTTCAAATATTCATGAATATTATAAAGGATAATGCTCCATTAAGAACTTTAGTAGTAGTTGGTGGATTACTTGCAATCGTTTTAGGTGGATTATATTCCGCTTATTTAATATTGCATAATCAAATGCTTATGAATGCAACCATGATGGAATTAAATGCTTTTATGAGTGGAAAAACGGCGGCGGTTCATACGGTACATGGTTTTACTGTTCATGGATTAACTATTGCATATAAAAGTTTAGCTGTTGCTGTAGGTGCGGCATTTGCTGGATTTACAATAGCTTATAGTGCTTTACAAGGATTAAACCCAGTAATAAGTGGAGTAATAGCGATTGTGTTAGCTTTGGCGGCGGCATTCATGTACCTATACGTAGCTCATAGTATGGCTACTGTTGGTATAACAGCCGCTTTAGGTGCGGCGGCTGGTGGAGCGGCTCTTGCTACAATAAGTAACATACAAAATACAGGTGGATTTGCAGTTGGAACAAGAGCTTTACCATCTACAGGAATGTTCTTAGGTCATAGAGGAGAAATTGTGTATAACCCAAGAACAGATAGACCAACTGGTGTAGGAAAAGAAATCTTTGGTGAAGGTGGCGGAAGAGGTCAATATAATAAAATTGATTTCCATGTTAATACACTTCATACTAAATCAGATATTGATGAAGTTGATGAGAAAATAGGAAATAGACTTGCAAGAGCTATGAAAAATGGTAGGTAGATAATATGGGTCACGTTTATACATTGGAAATCGGTGGAGTAGCACGAAAATTTGTGGATTTAAATTACGAAACTAAGTTGGTGAATAAGTCTCCAACTAAAATTACTGCTAAGATAGAATATGCGGCTGATATAGATTACTTTGATTTAATTGAGATAAAAAGTGATGGAACTACAGAATGGAAAGGTTTTCTTGAGGATAAAGATATAGATTGGAGTTCTGGTGGAAGATACCTTGATATTGGTGGACGAGATACTTCAGTTATTGAGTGGAAAAAATGGTGTGAAAACTTCATAAATATGCATCCAGATACAGGTGGATTTTTCGGTTCAGTAAGTGCAATGGAATTAATAAAGTTTATTTTACGTTGTCCGAAATCAGACCCAGTAAATCTTTATCCACATAATAAGGAAGGATGGGGAATTGATGCTGGAAGAATAAGATGTTCTGCTTTACAAACATCAGTTGGAGACCCTAATTGGACAGTATTAAGAAGACAAGGTTACGGATGGAGAAACGTTGGAAACCCATATGGAACTAAAGTTCCAGTAGTTGACGCTGTTATTTCAAATCAATGGTCTACAAATGGAAGTACACCATATTTAGATGATAATGATGATACAAATTATATATTTTCTGGTACAGCAGACCAAATAGCAGTTTTTAGTTTTGAAGATTTATCTGCACTTGATGGAACTGCTACAGGAATAAATAAATGTTATTTAACCGTTGTATGGAAACCAGACCAGTCATGGTGGAATATTGTCGCTGAAGCTGAACTTTATTTATCATCAGATGGTGGTTCAACATGGGCTTTACTTGGTAACTTCGGTGGAAAAACAGCAATGTGGGAACCTAATCCATGGAGAGTTTATACTTGGGATGTTTCTAATATAATTGATACTGTAGCCAAAGCTGATGCCGCACAAGTAAAATTTGTTAATAAATCCTCAAGTTTAACAATGTATATTACTCAAGCCAAATTAAATATTAGTTATTCTTCTGGTGGTTCACAAGCTTTAGGTGATGAGTTTGACATTTATTTCCCAAGAGAAACAGTAATGGGAATGTATGTTGAAAGTCGTCAAGATGCAGAAAGTTATCCACGAAATTATGCATTATTGAGTGTTACAGAAATCCTTCAAAATATTAATACTTATACAGAAATAGACCCTAATAATCATATAACTAAATTTGCAACTCATATAGATTTTGATGCATATCAAGATGAAGATGCTTATGTCTATAAAGATTTTGGAGTTAATTACTTCGATGGATATTTTGACCATAGATTCATGGTTGGATTTGGTACAAATCCTATACCAGCTAATAGATTATTTGGAATATGGGCTGTAACAAATGATATAGATGATTATATAGGTTTGGCAAGCGGTTCAAGAGATAATCTTGCAATGATGGTTTTTAATGGTGGTATTGGACCAAAATTCTATTTGCGTGAAGTGCATGATGGAGTGAGTAATATATCAGGTGCAAGTTTGGAATTAGATGAAAATGATATATACACTATATTAGTCAAACGAATAGGTGCTTCAGTGAAGGCTTATATTTATAGTGGAAGTGGAGCATTATTCGATACATTATCATTAACTATGGTAGGTACAACAAATTATTTTAGATATTTGTTTAGTGTTCTTACTGCAAATGATGGAAACGCTTATCATGTTGATGTTAACATTGACTTATTATCAATTCAAACTTACGAAGATTTAGGATGGGTGAACAATAACGTATTTAAAGATATACTTGTAAGTTGGTCTCCAAAAGAAATGAATCATATTAGAATAAGAATAACCGATTCAGCAAATTACGGATGGGCAATATCTCAAGTTTATGTTTACAAAGCAGAAGAACTTGATTATAGAGTTTGTTATGAAGGTGGAACTGCACCAACTTTTCCATTAGAACAATATATACAAACTATAACTTTCGATAATAACTATACAAGTCCAATTGGTCCATTAAATGTTCCTAAAGCACGATTACTTGATGCTATAAATCGTATAGTTGAAATGTGTAATTTAGCATATATTTCATTTGATAATTGGTTAGCTTTAGATGAATATAATACTTTCCATATGGCAACAGCAAAAGGAAGTGATAAATCAGGTTCAATAAGTTTCATTAAAGGAACACATCTCGGTGGAGTAAGGAGAAGTGGAAGTGTTGGAGATACGGTACAAAGATTACAAATAGTTGGTAAAGGTGAAGGAAAGAAACAGGATGAAGTAAGTTCAGATTGGATTACAGATGTTGCCGCATTAGTAGATATAAATACATTTTATGAAGATGTTCAAACAGAAAAAAGTATAGCTAATAAAGATATAGCTGATTTTCTTGCAAATATCAGATTAAAAGATAATTCATTACCAAATGAAAGTATAGAAGTTAATGTTACAAATGATGAATATGTGGTAGGGGCTTACGTAGTTGGTGACTTAGTAACAATCACAGATTCTTTAACTGGAACTTCAGGTGCTAAAAAAATATATAACATTCGAAAATGGGTAGATGGAGATATGGGAGAGACAATAAAAATTAATGTTAATGCACCACGAGTTATAGTTGAAGATGAGATAAAAGAAATCTATAGAAGACTTAAAGAATTAGGTATAGTTGGTACTCTTGCAATTGATTGGGGCGGTGAAGCTCTTAACGAAAGTAAAGTTTCATCAGAAGTGGCTTTATCTTCATTATTTGAGAAAACAGCAAAGAATGATACTGTAGATGCAAAGAAAAGTGTCCAAGACCCAACTTGGTATATTTATCCAAATCCAGCCGCTTTTACAGCACTAACTGGACACGTAGGCGGTAATCCAGCTTCAGAATATTATAATTGGGCAAATGGAATGAAGTGGACTCATAATGATGATTGGATGAAGGTAACTGGTCCAACAAGTGGTGTTGAAGCTGGAACTATACTTATTGAAATAAGAAATAAAGATGATGAAGATAACGTAATTAATATTCCATTAACTCAAAATCCAAAGTTAACTGCTGAATTGAAATTTGTTAAGAAAACTGGTGGTTCTCCAAAAGATTGGAGAGATGGAGATTATTTTGTTATAGGTTTATTTGATGCTGAAACATCAAAAGGATTTTATGTAAAAGTTATAAGAGAAAGTGGTGTTCTTAATGCTTATGCAGTATGGAATAATACTGGTAATGCTGGTGCGTGGCAAAATAAATTATTGAGGGTAGTTTCTATATCTGATGTTGAAGTTAATGAAAATTACAGATATAAGATAGAAATAATTACTGAGAAGGAAAATAATTTAGTGATTTTTAATATCTTTGATGTTTCACCAAATAATACTATAAATGAGAAATATCCACCTACAGCTATAGCAATGAATATTGATTTAACCATGACTATAAGACCATTATTCATGTATATGAGTGCAAATAATAATAATTTGGTAAGTAATTTATGTCAAGTTTATATATATAACTTCAAGACAGAAATAGAGAGAGTGACTTAAAATGACAATAGTTACACTTTATCCTACTGCTGATGCAGAATTAGTTCAAGGAGCACCAACTACTAACTATGGAACGGCAACAGTTGTATATATATGTCCTACAACTGGAAATTTGATACGAAATCTTCTAAAATTTAATATATCTTCAATCCCTGTTGATGCTACTATAAATAGTGCAACTTTACGAGTAAACTGTGATGGAGTTTATCAATTAGTTGGTGGAGTTACAGACGTTCAAGCAAGAAAAATAGCCGATGATACGTGGACTGAACTCGGTGTAACATGGAATAATCAACCTACTGCTGGTGATGTTATGGATACAATAGTACCCTCAGTTGCATGGAAAGAATGGAATGTTCTAAGTTATATTCAAGTTGAATATGCTGGTGATAAGATTGTAAGTATACTTATGAGATGTGTCAATGAAGGATATGATGCAAATAATAGATGGTCTTCATGGAAATCAAGAGAATCCGATGGTGGAGCATATAAACCAGAATTAGTGATTGATTATACAGAAGCACCTGAAGAAACTGGTATTACATTAGACAATAATCCTATAGATGTAATATCATGGAAAGAGACCCAAGAGTGTAAAGTTGCTAAACGTAATACTCCTTTAAGAACAAATGGTACAATTATTGATGAAAAAATATTTACATTAAAGGCAAGAATTATAGAAATTACAATAAGATTAACTGATGCTGAAATAACATCATTATTATTATCCTTTAATAGTAATACATTATTAACATTAGAAGCAATAGATGATAGTGGAAACGTTACATGGACATATACTGTTTGGTTTAGAAATAAACCAATAGTTTATGAATATGCAAAAAGAGGTAATGGCAATATTAAAGAATGGAGAGCAGATTTAGAACTTATCTGTTCAGAATTTACAACAGATTTATAGGTGATGTAAAATGACAAGTATAGTATTGGGTGGAAATACGTTCTCAAGAGTGATAGATACTTCATTTACTGAATCTAATGAGATATTTGAACCCGAATATCTTAATCAAGATACAGTAACATTAGATAGTAATGTCTGGACAAAAAGCCCATTAATAGTAACTTATACTATGAGATGTACAAGTGCGGAAAAGTGGATTCTTGACCAAAAATTAATTGCTCATCTAATAACAAGTTTGGTAGATACTAAATATGATTTAGATGATGATATATGGATAGAAAATGTAGAAGTTGAGTGGAAAGGCAATGAAAATTGGGCTTTACCATGGCTCTATACAGTAAAACTTATTATTATACGGTAAGAACCATTCTCTTTCTCTCTTTATAATATTCTCCATCCAACTCAATTTCTTTATTATTGAGAATAATATCCTTAATTTTATTTAACAATAAATCCCATTTATTCGTTTCTATACATCTTCCCCATAAAGTGTACCATTTATCTCTACTTACAGACCATTCAAACTTTATATCTCGTATGGTCTTTTTGGTTATTGGAGAAGATATGTCTTGATTAGTTTCTAATTTATTTTGTGGAAAGTTGACAATTACACATTTTTTACATTTATATTTAGAATCACCAGTAATGTAAATTGCCATTTCGCCACAAGAACAATCAACGTTGTCAAGAAAAGGTGGAATTGGACAAAGTAAAAATTTCATTGATTGTTCTGATTTAAAAGTATAATTAGTTATTTTGCCCATATTTTGTTCTTGACTTACTCTTAGATAAATCTGCATTTAATCACCTAAATAAAACTAACTGGTATTATGGCATTATTAATATTTGGTGGAAACCATATTAAATCACAATCAGATACTTGAGTTTCGAAAAGATAACCTTTTTCCAAATCAGAAAATATTACTGTTTTTCCATCATACTCTCCATCTTTAAATAATCTTTGTTGATAGAACCCAAATTTCTCATAAAAGTCAACTGATGAACGATAAGAGTATAAATAAATTGGCTTTTTTAATGCCGTTGCTATACCCAACATAACACGTATAAGTATTTTTCCATATCCTTTCATCCTTTCTTTTTCCTCTATCTCTAAATCAGAAACGTGAATGTTATCCTCAGTTTCGTAGAAATATAGATGTCCTACTCTACTATTACCATGGTAAATTTTTATTTCCTGCTTATTCATATTAATATAAACTCTTGTTCGCTTCATCGTTTTTCACTGGAATTATAATGTGCAATCTATAATATAAACCTTCCGTGTTGGACACCGTAAAGTTTATAAGTATCTTTAAACACATAATAGATAAGTGCGTAAAATGCTTTACATCTTGTCTGCTACTTATGATTCTACAGTTAATGGGTTAGTTTTGAAACTTTATAATGAAGAGACTGAGAAGATAGAAGATTGGGTTGATGTTGATTATAAACCTTATTTTCTTGCCAAAAACGAGATAACTGATGTCTTGAATGGTGTAATAAAAAAGGAAATAGTTACTAAATATGATGCTCTCCATGATGAGAATATCAAAATGTATAAAATAAGCATGGAGAATCCAGCATTAATAAAGAGTACACAAGAATTGCCCGATACTTACGAAAATCATGTCAAATTTTTTTTAGGTTATATTTACGATAATAATATTAAGATGGGTATGCCTTACGTTAAACAATCTGGGAAATTGGTGTTTAAAGAGGATGATGAAGCAAAGAAAAGAATCGAACAAATATTAAGTATGTACCATCTCACAGATGAGGAGAAAGAAATATATAAGATTTGGGCTGAATTAATGGAATATCCAGCACCTAACTTTAAACGAGCAAGTGTAGACATTGAAGTTTGGAATGATGCAGTAAACAAAATTCCTCTTCCTCAAAATGCTATTTGTCCAGTTATTGCAGTTTGTTTTGCCTCTAATAGAGGAGAAAGGATAGCTTTAGTTCTTATTCAAGAGGGAAAGGAATTTGAGAGTATACCAGACAATGTTAATCAAGTTGAATTCTTTACTGATGAAAAAGATTTAATTGCACGAACTTTTGAACTTATAGATAAATATCCTATTATAATAACTTTTAATGGAGACGATTTCGACCTACAATATTTATATTTTAGAGCACTTAGACTTGGCATAAATGAACTTAATATACCCATAGAATTGAGAACCAGAGTTTCCATGTTGAATAATTCTATGCATATTGATTTATATAAATTTTTCTCTATTAGAGCTATGAAAACTTATGCGTTTCAAAATAAATATAAAGATATAACTTTGGATAGTGTAACTAAAGCTTTATTGGGAAAAGGTAAAATAGAAGTTAATAAACCTTTTAACGACTTAACTTATTATGAACTTATGGAATATTGTATGAAAGATGCCGAACTTCAACTTGAACTTACAACCTATGATAATGATGTCGTAATGAACTTAATACTTATGGTTCAGAGAATAAGTAGACTTCCAATAGAGAATTCGTCACGAAAGAACGTAGGAAGTTGGATTAGAAACTTCATGATGTATGAACATAGACGTAGAAATTATCTTATTCCAACTCCTGAAGAAATTAAATCTATGAAAGGAAGTACCGTTTCTTTAGCCTTAATTAAGGGAAAGAAATATAAAGGTGCTATAGTTTTTGACCCTGTAACTGGAATCCATTTTATAGTCCTTGTATTGGACTTCGCAAGTCTATATCCAAGTATAATTAAACTCTATAATATAGGTTACTCTACCGTGAATTGTCCACATCCAGAATGTAAATCTAATAAAGTAGGCGAACTTCCCCATTGGATATGCACTAAAAATAAATCCATGGAGAGTTTATTAATCGGTTCATTAAGAGACTTAAGAGTAGATTGGTATAAGAAGAAAGCGAAAGATAAAGAATTGCCTAAAGCTTTGATGAGTTGGTATAAAGTAGCCGAACAATCAATTAAGGTCATTATGAATGCTTCTTACGGAGTATTCGGTGACGAAGACTTTGTATTTTATTGTCCACCTTCAGCCGAAGAAATAGCGGCTATTGCACGATTCATTACTCAAAGTACAGCTAATAAAGCCGTTGAATTAGGTCTTGAGGTTATTTATGGAGATACAGATAGCATTTTTATAAAGAAACCAGATAAAGAGAAACTTGACGAATTAATTAAGTGGACAAAGGAAAAATTCGGAATTGAATTTGAGATTGATAAACGATATAGATATGCTTGTCTCAGTGGACGCAAAAAGAATTACTTTGGAGTATTAGAAGATGGATTTGTTGACGTTAAAGGATTAACTGGAAAAAAGAAACATACTCCAAAAATTATACATAATGCTTTTGATGATACAAAGAAGATTCTCTCCGAGATTCATAATATGGAAGAGATGGTTGTTGGAAAACAGAAAATTATAGATTTACTTAAGCAAGTATACTTAACTTTGAAGAATAGAGAATGGAAAACTATGAATGATATTGCTTTCAATGTAACAATGTCTAAGGAAGTAGAAGAATATGCTAAGAATGTTCCTCAGCATGTGAGAGCCGCAAAGATGCTTATAGAGAAAGGATATACTATATCTGCAAATACAAATGTTAGTTTCGTAAAGATTCTCAAGAAAGAAATAGTTACATCTGGGAAAACTGGAAAGAAAAGTGTGAAAATGATTGATGATATTAAACCTGTAGAATTAACATTAAAAGAGGAAGTTGATGTTGGAAAATATGTTGAGTTTTTAAAGTCTACATTCGACCAGATATTGGAACCAATGGAAGTTAGTTTTGAGACCGAAGTTCTTGGGATAACAAGATTAGATTCTTGGTCTACTGTTTAAACAAACTTTTTTCGTTATTTGTAACCAAAAGATTTATATATGATGAACGTTCTAACAATCCATGTATATATGCTGTAAAGCATAGCATATGTGCTTCAATATGCTGAGATGATTATATGGTAAAGAAAGGCGAAAGTAATATAGAAAGGCTCTTAGGAAACATTGAGGAACGTGTTGGAAATCTTATTGATAGAGTAGAAGAAAATAGGTCTGAGAATGCTTCTCAACATAAAGAAATAATGAAGATAGAAAAAGACCTTTGTGACCACGTTAATCATGAGAATAAATTAATGGATAAACGAATAACTGAACTTGAGAAAGATAGAGACCAAGAAGTTTACGAAAAGAAGGGTCAAAAGAAAATCTGGAAATGGGTAGCTGGAATCTTGGGATTAATAGTTACATTAATGAGTATTGGGCATGGATTTGGCATTTTCTAAACTTTTAATGTTATTTGTAAACAAAAGATTTAAATACTCGTAGAAACCATTCTCATGTAAGAGTATTAAAAAAAGAGTGGTAATTATGGCAGGTCCATATAGAGGAGTAAATCTGGTTCTTGTAGTGACGATAGATGTCACACCTTATACACTCGGTTGCGTAGAAGGAACAGATATTGATTTTGGCTATGAAGGTGGTCCAGAATCTTGCTTTGGCACACGAAAAAAGTCTCATTCAGCAGGTTCTAAGAAAATTAGCTTTACTATCACAAGATGGTACTACACTGATGATGGGCAAGAAGACTTATTGTTAGACCTCATGGATGGTGAAATAGACTTCACAATCGAAGGATACCTTGTTGACAAAGACGGAACACCAATTTCAAATACAAGCATAAAATTATTGGAATGTAGAATCTATAACTGGAAACCAAGAACAGGTGGAGCAGAAGACATATTAGGCGAAGAAGGAAGAGGATACGCTTTAGACTGGGATTTCAGTGAATTTGGAAATCCAAGTCCATAGAAAAGAACTGGATTAAATAGATACTTTATTTCCTTATTCTATTTCTTACTGTTAAGAAAAAGAGAGCACATATATCATGTATATCATCTAACCATAGCCATTCTTCTGAGTAAGTTAATACTTTTAATATTGCGGCTATATGATGCACCAATTCATGATAAAGTAAGAAAGGCGTTAGTCTTTTAACATAAATCAAATTATTGAAATAATAAGCATCTGATGTGTTACAATTTTCAACCTTACATATCCATTCCTTACTTTCATCTTCAGAGATATTAGCATCATAACATATCTTCTTTATATGTTTTATCAACTCTTGGCGTGATGTTGTAATTTTCGGAAAGAAGGTTAATTTGGATTCTTCAAGTATCTTCATTTCATCCTCTTCAAACCACGTATTATAACTTTATGAATGGAGATTGAACTATTTAAACCTTACGTTTTGTTTTTAGCTATTGAAAAACCCACACACACATACCGCTTTTGGACTTGATGTAATAAATTTACTATATAAAGGTTTCATTAACTAATTAATTAACAATTAATTCATTAACTATATTGATATAATATCCACTGTCTTTTTTCCTCAATGTAGTCATTTTATAAAAAAAATTATGAGGATTTGTCCGTAACTGCATCTTGGTGGACTGGACTTCCACATAAGAATTTATCAATACTTATTTGACTTTCGATATGTGTGTGTGGGAAAATTTCTGAACGTAGCATATCAATCATGTAGAGTATGTTTTCATAGTTTATAAAATAACGAGTGTCATTACTTGGCTTAATAATTCTTTTATCAGCACTCAATTGAGAAGTTGGGTTTGGATGTATATATCCTTCAGATAATAGAAAATTTATCCATTGATTTACTGCATGGCATTCAACAATCTGTAGTTTACTTTGAATCATAAGTCTTATATTCCAACGTTTAATGATAATATTATCTTTATCATTAGTATTCTTTGCCTCTTTCTCAAAAATATTCTTTAACTCATGGAGCAAAAGCCAAATCTTCTCCTTCTTAGTCGTCATGTAAATTTCTCTGAATATTGACTGATATGATATAGTCACATCAACTATTTAAATATTACGTTTAATATTAAAACACGAAAGGTTTATAAGTTACCAGTCTATAATACTCTGGGTGAGGATAAAAATGGTCGTTAAAATACTTAAATATTTATTTCCATGTAGACCTGATGCTAATAAAGAATTCGATTTAGAAATGCCTATAGGTGCAGAGATTCTTAGAGTAGCCATAAAACCTTATGAATCTTATGCAAGTATATGGACTTTAGTTAATATTTTACCTAAAGGAATTAATCTAATGGAAAAACGTAGTTTCTTAATTCTCGGTACTGGAATTGAATATGATTTTAGTTTGGATGATTACTCAAGACCACTTAAATATCTTAATACAATCTTTGAGCAGAGAGACGATAATCCAGATGAGTGTTGGGTATGGCATATATTTGAATTGGTAGGTAGAAAGGTTTGAAGATAGGAATTACTGGTTCTACCTGTTCGGGTAAGACTACACTCATAAATTACCTAAATTATCGGATGGATAATTTGAGAACTACAGTAGCCATTTTAAATGAAAGAGCTATGGAATGCCCTTATCCATTAAATGAAAAGGGTGGATTTAGGACTCAGCAATGGATTATGTCTCAACATATTATTAAGGAATATGAACTTCAAAAGAGATTTCCAGTTGTTATAACAGACCGAACAGTATTCGATGGAATAGCTTATCTTCAGATAGCTCTACATACTCATGATGAACTTGATTTTTCAACTAAGGTTGCTGAAGAATGGGGAAAGAGATTTCCTTATGATTATGTTATTTATCTTGCTCCATTAACTAATGTTATGCCAAAAGAAAAGGTTCCTTATCAATTAACTCTTGATAAATTATTGAGAACTGTTATATCATATAATATTTCTCACTCAAAAATATCTTATATTCCTGTTGATGAGAAGGAAGCAAGATGTGAAAATACTTATGAATTAATTAAATTAATGATTGGTGAACAAAAATAATGACGGCAATATATTTATATACTGGAAATGGTGCTGGTAAGACTACTAATGCTTTAGGATTAGCTCTTAGAGCTATAGGTCAAGGATTTAATGTTCTTGTAATTCAATTTCTTAAATGGGATAAGAATACTGGTGAATGGCAATTTCAATGGAGAATGCCTGATGCTTTAGAAGTTCATCAGTTTGGTCGTGAAGGATGGCATGGATTCAATAATTTAACCCAAGAGGATAGAGATAAATGCTTAGAAGGACTTCAATTTGCAGGAGACCTTATCAATCGGAATGAAGGAAGAAAGAGGTTTGATTTACTTATTCTTGATGAAATAAACTTGGCTGTATATCTCAAATTATTAACTGTAGATGAAGTTGAGAATTTTCTCTTTAACAGAATTCCAATAATGAATATCGTTATGACTGGACGACATGCTACAAAGGAACTAATGGATTTAGCCGATGTTGTTAATGTGGTATGTGAGGTTAAGGCTCCCAAAAAGTTTATATACGAGAAAGGTATTCAGTATTAGGTGTGAAAATATGTTTGGAATAAATATGAATATAGATATGGAAAAATATCGGAAACGATTTAAATTCTACGGAAAACTTGTAACCTATTGGTCTCTGGTTTTGGCACTTGCTGGTGTTGTACAAGGCAACGTAATTATGGTTTCAAGTGGGTTGAGCTTTATAACTGTCGGATGCATATTACACAAATTTAGTGAAGATTGACCATAATATTTATATGTCGGAATGTTATATACTAATAAGTGATTATTATGTTGAATCGAAAAAAATATCTACCCAAAATTAAGTTGTGGGATGGAACGACCTCACACGCTTCCGTTGACACCTTAATGATGCAAGAATGCATGTTAAAACTCAAGGAATTGGGATTTGAAGCTGAACATAAAGGTTTATGGAGTTTTGAAGATTTACAGAATGGAAAAGTAGCTTACGTAACTCACACGAGACGTTTAGGTGGTCTTAATCCTTATAGTATTAGTCAACGTGATTCTGAGAAATTTATGATTGATATGTTTAAGGGAATGTTGCCACGAAATCTTTGTATGCAGATAGCGGCTCATGGTCACACTATACGTGGAAGTATTGATGATGAACCATTCAGAATTATTAATAGTCCTTGTTTCGTTTCATTCATGGAATATCATGATGCTCAAGCAAACTTCGCACATTACCAAACAGACATAGGAGCATACTTTATTGTAGTTACAAAGGAAGGAAGAATAAGAACACAACCATGGATTTATCCACCATTCGTTTATAATCATAATGAGAAGAAAATATATTCTGGTGTAGGCGAACATAGTAATGGACATAAATACGTTGATATGTCTGGGAAAACAGTTATTGAGTCTTACTTCAAGGATTTATGCAAGGATGCTAAGTTCATCATTGCTATAATTGCTGATTTACACGTTGGTCATATAGCGGCTGTTTCACCTGAAAAATATGAATATAATGGTCAAGAATTTGATGTAGCATTATCACCAGCAAATAAACTATTACTCAGTTATTGGAAGAACTTTGTAGTTGTATGCAAGGAAATTAAACCTCATGAAATATGGATGGTTGGCGATGGTTGCAATGGAGTACAGAGAAATTACGATAGAGCACAAAGAGCTTTGACACAGAATCTTGAAGAACAGAAAGCAATGCTGGTCGAGTTATTTAAAGAGTTTCTTTAAAGAATCGTCTTCTTTCTAAACTCTCTCTTCTCTTCTCGTTTTATTAAATTACAGTTGGCACAAAGTAACTGATAGTCTTTAGAACCTAATTTTACTTGTTCTATTACATATTTATAGAAACTCAGAGTATTGGGAAATTTTTTCACTTCGGTTCTGCCACCACCATTAACATGGTCAACTTGTAAACATCTAACATCAGTATAAGATTTCTCGTGTTGACCAAAAGGGTTTAGACATTTTCCGCCAAGTAACTCAATAAGTTTATTTCTGATTTTGATATATCGTTCATGGTCTTGTTTAGATGTATTTGCTCTTTGATTTAAATATCGTTCATGTCTTTTAATAAGAATATTTTCTTTATTTTTCTCATAATTATCATGTGAAGTTTTAGTTTTTTCCTTTTTATGATTTAGATAATAATTATGATTATATTCTTTGCTATTTGCTGTCATATCTTTTTCTCTCAATTATAATATGGAGAAACGACTATTTAAATCTTTCTGAACAAAATAACAGTTTTGTTATTCAAATACTTACAGTAAGGTTTAAATAGTTGATTGAGAATACATTCTAAGGCGATTAAGAATGAGTAAAAAATCCTTCAGGGAATGGTTCACTAAAGATTATATAATGCAAGCAAATCTTTCTTCTCCTTTAGTTGCTGGTAATAAATCTATTTCTGAAAGACAGGAAAGAATCTGTAGAGTTGCAGAGAAGATACTTGATGAGAAAAATAAAACAGCAACTATAGAACAATTACGTAAAGAAATAGTTACTGAATTTTTTGTAACTATGAGATGTAGTTTGGACTATATAAACTATGCTAAATTGTTTATTGAAGTATGGAAAAAATCTACAAGTCATGTAAAGTAGGGCATTCTTTATTTTCATATCTTTTTATAGCATTATGATTAGCACAGAGAAGTTGATAATCTTTAGAACCAGATTTGATTTGAGTAAGAACATATTCTAAATACATTAAATAATTAACAAATCTTTTACGTTCTTGTCTTCCGCCACTGTTAACGTGGTCAATATGTAATGCCCTTTGGTCTATAAATCCACAGACTAAACATTTATTTCCTAATAGTTTCAATATTTCATTTCTTATTTCCTGTAATTTTTTTCTTGCTGATTTTGCGGCACAATCATTCACTTTCTTTTTATTATTTTCTCTATATTTCTTTTGGGCTTTCCATTTTTCTATCATAATCAAGACCTATGATTTAGTTATCATAAACTACTATATAAGTATTTCTATAAGATATAACACATTACTGCTCTTGATTATATACATTATGCGGCTCTATTTATTAATGTATACCAAAATCATGTACCCAAAGATAACCGCAAGGTTTAAATAATACAAACACTATTATGAGGTAGGTGAAAAAGAAAAATGACTCAAGTACCACCACAAGAGAAACGTTCAATGGTTTCTGAAGAATTAGATGTTAAGGCTATGGCTGAGAAAGAAAGAAAGAAAATGCAAGGAGATAATTATATTCCTTCTAATGAAGTTTTAATGTTATTTGCAGTTGAGAAACTTCATGATATGTCTGTTAGTCTTGCTGAAATAGCAGACGCTTTTAAGAGAGCAAGCGGATTATTTGTTCCAAAGACTGAAGTTACAGAACAAAAATCTGTACCTATTCCAGAGAAAGTACCAGTTCAATCTACTCCTGTTCCTACACAAACTCCTATTGCAACTCCTGAAGTTGATGCACGTTTAGATGAAGTAAAAGGAAAACTTAAGGATTTTGTTGACTTATTGCTTTTTGAAACTGATAAACCAATGTTCTATATTATCAGACCGAAACAGTTCCTTGGCGGAAAAAACTTTGCAAAGATAGTACAGATAATTAAAGCCGAACTTGGTGGAGATTACGTTTCTCAAGGTAAAGCAAGTCACTTTAGAGTACCAAAAGTGAAACAATAACATCCCTTTCTTATCTTTTTTCGTTATTTGTTAACGAAAGATTTAAATACTTGTATAATACACTTCAAGTAATGAGATGTCTCTCTATGGATGATGTTATTAGGGAAATTCAGGTAATTGCAGAGTATGAAGGTTATACAATAGAAGAAGCTAAATTAACTTATGCGGCAAGACAAGACCTTCCAGCAACAGCATTTTGTGGTCCAGATAAGAGTTATCCTGCTCATGATGCAAAACATGTTCATGCTGGATTCCAAAGACTTTCTCAATTCTGGTCAAAAATGCCAAGAAGTATAGCTATGAAGATTTACCGATGTCTTGTTAGACGAGCAAGCAAATTTGGTGTTGTACATGACCCTGCAAAGTTCAAGGCAAAAATCGGTGGAAAATCAGTAGAAGAGACTTTTACTGAGGAAGATAGAGATACAAAAGCCAAATTGAAATGGCTTTTTAGTGAGTTAAAGGAGAAATAAATATGACGGATGTAGTAAAATCACCAGAAGTAAGTAAATGGGATATAGATTGGCTTAATAAACGATGTGATAGATTAGATAAGAAAGTTAAAATCTTGATTGCATTGCTTGTTGAGAAAAAATTGCTTGGTGAAGCTCTTCAGAAAGCAATTGAAGAGACCGAAGTTCAGACAGGTATCAAGTTAGACCAGAAAACCCTTGAGTGGTTAATGAAAGATTAAAGGTGTTTAACATGCCAATAGACGTAACAGCCAACTATATACGAATAAGAGTGGCAAATCCATCTCTTTTTTCACGTTTCCGAGTGAAACTTTTAGGTAAAGGTATAAAGGCTGTTATAGGTTTCAAGAAAGGTGGCGGAAGCGAAATTCAAAGTGTTCTTTTCCCTAAAGACCAATATACTCTTGCTCAGGCTAAAGCATGGATAAAAGGTCATGGGATGGCTGTTCATGAAACCTATTTAGTAACTTATATTGATATTGACCCAGAAACTAAAGACCTTGTTCTTGAGGAAACCTTAGCTACAGAAAAAGATGAGAAAGTTGAAGAAGGAATTAATCTCCATACAATAAAAGAGGATGTTTTCAGATGGTTGATAGAATAGAAGAAGAAATGATTATTCCTTTCGTATTTAATGCCCCTGCTGAGTTTGAAGTAGAGGAAACTGCTCAGGGTGTAGCTATAATTAAAGGTGTTCTTTTAAGAGAGGGTGTTTCAACTAATGGAAATCTTTATACCATAGATGAGATGGAGAAGATAGCTGAACAGGCTGAAGGTATGCCTATTTTCTTTGGTGTAAAAGAGAAGGTTCTTAATGGAATAATGCGGAAGAATGCTCATGCAAATGATGAACCTAATCAAGTGGGAAGAATAATTAGTGCATTTTTCGATAAAGTTAAACGTGTAATTAGATATGTTGCCGAGATAGTGAATACAAAATTACATCCTACAATGATTGAGGAAGTTAAAGCTGGATGGGGTGTTTCTATCGGTGGAGTAGCTACTGCTCGTTTAATATTTGAAAAACTCTCTAAGAAATTATTGCAGAAAATAATCAATATGAAATTAACTCATATTCAATTACTTGAACCACAGGTAAAACTCGGTCAAGATGAAGCACGAGTTAATAACGTTGAGATTCAGGAAACTATGATAATGGGTGAACCAATTGAGATTATAACTCGTTACATAGTTAAAACAGATGGAATATGTGGTTTAAGTTTGAAGTTATCTTAATTTCCATTTAAAGATAACCAAGCGGCAAATCTTGATTTATTTGCATATTTCATCATGAATTTCTGGAATTTTTTTAGACAATTATTGCATAATAATATATTATTAATAGGTTGAAAATTTCCAATATTTCCATCAATGTGATAAATTATTATATCTTCCATGGAACCACATTTTCTACATTTTCCTTTATCTCTTTTAAATATTAAACTTGGAGTCTCACGGATTGATTTGGGTTTTCCATAAAAAAATTCCTTAGTTTCTTCTCTCAAATTCTCCTCAAATTTAATCCAATATGTCATATCTATTAAATCAATCATTTCTTTTTTAATCATATCATTTACAATAGTTGATTTTGTTTTATCTAAGAAAAGACTTAATTCAATCAATCTTTGATGAAGTTCATTTGGTACTCTTATACTTAATATTATTGATTTTCCACTTAGTTTTTTTGTAGAATAACTTAACTTAATTTGAGTTTCCTTAAGGTCTAAAATAATGTGGTCTAAACACACATGGTCGGCATTTTCTCCAAAGAGTTTTTTAGCTTCTAAGGGAGTTGTTTGAGGGTCATGTCTATATTTTCTATGATTACAATGAAAAACTTTTGACGAATCATCCATCCATTGATGAAGTTCTGTGAAAGATTTTCCATATGTTTTTAATGATTCTTCCTCATGTATTTTTAAATCAGGCATTGTCATACACCGTTTACATATTTACCAATATATTTATATACTCGTTGCTTATAAACATTATGGTAGATGATAAGAATGTCTGAAGAAAAATGTCCAAAGTGCAATGAGTTGAAATCTGTATGTAAATGTGAACCAAAGAATGACGATAAATCAACTACTCAAGTGAGAGATGTAAGTATTACAATTGACCCTAAAAACATGGAAGAAATTCTTAGGAGACTTAAAGACGAAGAGAAGAAATCGGAAGATTTAGGTAAAGAACTTAAGAAAGCGATGGAAGATAAGAAAACTGCCGAAACAAGTCTTGAAGAGGAAAAAACTACTAAAGAGGATTATGAGAATAAGTTGAAAATCATTGCTGAACAGAAGTTTACTGAGAAGAAAGGCATAATTATGGGCGAAGCCAAAAAACTTGGTTTGGATGATGCTCGTTTGAAACAGATTGAGGAAGGATTAAAAACTCCTGAAGATTTGAAACAAACAGAGTTTTTAGTTCAAACTTTAGCTGAAAGTTTAGCCAAAGGTGCAGAAGACCATAAGAAACTTGAGAAAAAAGAAGGAGACGAACTTGAAGGTAATAAAGGTGCGGCTGGTTCAGTTTCATTACGTCCAGAAGATGTTGAAAAAGAGAATACTGGTAGTGGTGAAGTTAGTTATGAATCTCACGCGGCTATGATTCGTGACCTTCGAAAGAAATCTCATAGTGCAGTTCCAGAGGAAGCGGCTGAAGCTAAGTCTATTCTTGCAGAATTATTCAAGAAATGGGCTGGTGCTGTAAAGAAACAGTATGAAGGCAAGGCTCAAGGCGGATTAGGAGAGATTGGTCCAAAAGACATCAAGGAACAGCCAAGTTTGAAAGACATAACTAAGAAAGGTGGAGAAGTGGTTTAAAATGACTGAGAAAGCAAAAGTTTATATTCCATCTCCAATGGATGTACACGTAAAGCAATGCGTTCATGAGACTATGAGAGTAGGACAAGATGGCAATGTTTACTATGAAAAATTCGTATTCCTTCCAGCAAACTTTAATTGCGGTGGATGCAATTCTCCCGATGATGTCGTATTCATGAGAACAACACCATTAAATGAAGTTATTCGTTCATGTACTTATTGTGGTGTAACTCAACCAGTAAGTTCAAGGGATACATATGGAAGAGAAGTAGCCTATTTAGTTAGTGCTGAAACACATGCGATGAACGTTGATGAGATACGTGCTTTCATTGTAAGAAATAAAATGGAAAAGAAATTCCTTCCAAAGTCTATACGTACTCTACTTAAGGTAAAAAACACAAAGCGGAAAGTCAACATTGAAGACCTTGGTTTGAAAACCGAGTAAATAAATTCCTTAATTTCTTTTTTTTAATTTTTTTAACAATTTTTGAACAAAATATTTATATATCAGATATATATACTTTACTATTAGTGATGGAAAATGAACAAAATAACTATTGAAGAAACCTTGGCAAGTACCGATGTTGTAACTGCATTGACAAACTCTCCTTATTTGATATACTCTGAAGTTCTCGAAGGCGCAAGACGACCTTTAGTTTTCCTTCAGGTAGTTAAAGAAATTAAAGACTTGATTGGCGAACAGGGTAATAGATACCAATTCTTAACTGCTGACCAGTTATCTGCAAGCAAGAGCACTGAAGCTCAAATGCTTTCTACAGGCATGGTGGCAACTGATAAATCTCTCGATGCTGTTGATGTATCTATAACTGACGTAATCTGGTGTGCTACACAACTCTCTGACTTCTTGAAAGAAGATTTTCCAAAGATTGACTTTGTTCAGATAGATTTAGGAAACATGGGCAAGGCTGTTATGGAATATCTTGATGCTTACGTATACTCAACAATCAAGGCGGCAAGCGGAACACAAACTTATCCTTGTGCGACACTTGACTATGAAGGGGTTATTGACGCATTGACAGAAGCAAAGAATGACGATTGGACTCCTGATAGTGTGAACCCACCTGCTCTTATTATAAGTGCTGGTGTGGCTGGTGGATTACTTAAAGACACAACTTTCATTGCAACAGAAAGATATACCACAGACAAAGTAGCTCAAATGGTTGCTGGTGAAACTGGAAGGTTCGCTGGTTGCAGAGTGATGGAAACTTCACTTTTAGCTGGAACTGGTGACGCTTACATTGTATTCCCAAGTGACGGAGTTAATGGTCCAGTGGTTGCGTTGATATGGAAGAGAGAACTTAAGGTGACAAACATCTATGTTCCACAGAACGGTCTCACATACTTCAACACAAGCATACGTGCAATTCCAGTGGTTGTACAAGCCAAAGGTATCGTGAAAATCTCAATAACTGGTTCACCATAGTAATCCTGTGGATTCTTTGAACCGAAATCAATTCCCTTTTTATTTTTTTGTTTAACTCAAGCGAAAGCTTTATATATTAGGTATATATACTTTTATCTTACAAGGTCACGAGTCTTAATTGACAGGTGACGGTGATAGATATGACATACAGTACCGAAGATGAGGTTTATGAAGAATGTGGCATGGATAATGCCACAATAGCAAGTTTGACAAAGAAAAATACTGGTCAAGTTTCTACTCTTGTTTTGAGATATATTCAATCTGGTGATATGAAAATTAAGCGTTTATTGAAAGTTCCCATTTCAATAAGAAAAGAAGAACATATATTTCAGGAGAATAAAACTGTTGAACTTGGTCCATATGAGGATTCTTTAGAGTTTTTTGGTACGTGGAATCCAATTGATTGTGTAGAAGAAGTTTATGCTATTTATCTCAATGGACGTAGATGTAAGTTACCATATCCTAAAGATTGCGATAGCGAATTTACAGAAAATATTACAAATATGACTATTGGTTCTAATTGTATTTTAACAAAAGAAGGGTCAACAATAAAATGTGGTATAGCAAGTATTAAAGCTGTTTTTAGTGGTGCTGGTTCATTTCATTTTCCTAAATTAATGAATCTTAGTAAAAGAATTTATCCATGGAGATTTATAGGATTCTGGGGAAGAGTAAGTGACCCTACAACCACATTCACAATAACTTTAGAAGATAAAGATGGAAATGTTGAAACTGGAACCTTTACTTTTGATTTCGCTAATACATGGCAAATAATTAGTTTAGATATGGATGCTTTTATTGGAAGTATTAATTGGCAAGATGTAGACTTACAGAAAATAACAATCTCAGTTGACAAAGCATGTACTTTCTATTTAGACAATTTTAACTTCAATGATGGAATTTTCTGGACTACACCAGAAGGATTAATTTGTTGGAGTGACCCAAATACAGACCCATTAGCTAAATTTGAAGTTACATATTCATATGACCCATATGCTAATGACGTTCCAGAAGACTTAGCCGAAGCATCAGCTAAAATGGCGGCTATCAAAATACTTGATTATTGCCTTGGTGCAAGACAAAGATATATAGCTTTTAAGCAAGCGGCTGAAGATATGGATAAGACACCAGATAAAGAATCAATGGAAGTCGTTAGAGGAAGATTAAAGAGAGAAGTCATGGAAATTTTAGGTGGAATAGGATTCGGAACAAATGAAAGTATAGGAGCACCTTGATATGGTTAATGAAGGTTATATGGATACTGTGAAAAGTGCTATTGTAACTCATATTAGTCAAGCGGATGCTTCTCTTTCACCAGTTACAAATCATGTTTTACCAAGTTCTGATGAAGACATGTGGAGATACGATACAGTTAATAATCCTATAGTTACAGTTCGTATTGGTCCATCAGTGGATAATGAATTGGTTTTTGGAAGAAAAGTTAGAAATAATCAACATGGAAATTATGTAACTTTCTTCTTTACTGCTCATGTTTTTCATAATATAAACGAAACTGCAAATCAAGATAAAAGCAAAACTGCAATGGACTTGGCTGAGAAAATTAAAACAAAATTATTGAAAAGTAGTGATATGGCAAGTGGCATTGCATATTACACAGAAATAACTCTAAGAGAAACATCATCTCGCATGGCAAGAGTAGCTAAAGTCATTATTGAAGGATACGTTTTCGTGAAACGTCCTATAATTTAAAACCGCAAGGTTTAAATAGTAGCTTAGTATTTTATATGTTAAGGATGAATTACATGGTAACTATCGCTGTTAGTTATTTGATTGAATTATTTTACAAATCGGATATTGTGAAAAGTAAGGCTCTATTTTTAATGTTATGGACAGGTGTTAATCCAGATTGTTCTCCTATAGTTTCAACTATTAAATTATGTAATTTATCTTTGAGTAAGGAAGACGACTTGAAATACATTCTCATTGGCATAAACGAAAAAGCCTTGATTCTTCAAATGGAAGACCAAGACGGTAATGTTTATAAAATATTAAATGCAATAGATTATGCAAATAAAACATGTGAGGTTTAAAAATGACAGTTGATGAAAAGACGGAAAAAGCACTTAATAAAGAAATAGTCATTAAATACAAAGATGTTTTATCCGTGGATTTAAATAAAATTGAAGTACCAGAATTATTGAAAATCTGGTCGGCAAAAGAACCACAAACTCAAGAATATAAAGATTTAGTGGAAGAATTAGGAGTAATCGCTAAGTATATAGGCGTAAGAATTTCTACTGGTGCAGAAGTTAAGGATAGTATCTCTAAGAGATGTGCCACATTAAGCGTTATCTTAAGTGCGATAGTAGAGAATACATTAATTGATGGTTATAGTGCTTACGGAGTTTTATCTGAAATAGAGAAAAATCTCTATATGGATATTACTGGTAAGCATAAGACTCTTGACTTATTAAAGTTAATTCATTTAAAGAGTCAAGAAAAAGCAAAACAAAAAATGGGTAGTGCAATAGTATGAGTGAACAAAAACAAATTGAAAAATTTCCTGTAAATGAAGCTGTTACAGTTCTTGATGGAGAAACAATATTCAAAAAAGAAGGAAAATGGTGGGAAGCTGTTCTTTTAGTCCAAGTTAACTATGAAGGTGGAAGTACAAAGAAAGTTACGTGGTATAGATGGATATGGGGTAAAGTAACTCCAAAAGAAGGAGAACCATTTTACACATGGAAACGTAAAGAACATAAAAATGTTAATTATAAATCAACTTGGAATCAAGCAAAAGAAGTAATGGATAAATTTATGGAGAAGTTATAATATGCCAACTGGAAAAACAGATATGGATAAAGCCATAGAGGAAATACGTGATATTCTTGAGAAAAAGAAAGGACATTTATTTATTGAATGTACTAAAGTTTTAAAGAGTAATAGTACTATTGCACCAGTAGATGTTGATGAAGAAGAAACTAAGGAATTTACTGGTGAAAGAATTAAAACTGGAACTGTAATTGACGAGATGATTGGTGGTGGAATAGGAGTTGGAGAATCAGCAATGCTTTATGGTGAATATGCGGCTGGTAAAACTCAGGCAATATTTACTATTGTAGCTCTCTGTAAAGGGATAGTAGTTTTTATTGATACTGAAGGAACATTCAGTTTTAAACGTATAAAAGAAATATGTGAAGTAAGAGGAATAGATTATCAAGATGTTAAAAGGAGACTTATTCTCTATAAACCTCTTAATTGGATAGACCAATTGATTGTTGCAAGAAGTATTCCTGCACCTGAAGAACTTGAGAAAGGAAGTAAAATTGATGTAATTATATGTGATTCAGTAATCAGTTTCTTCAGAGGAATAGAATTTACTGGACGAGAAACTTTACCTGTTAAAACTGGATTTTTACGAGAATTTTTAGGTGCTCTAAAAGAAAATGCTCTTCTTCATAAAGCCTGTGTAGTCTTTACAGACCAGATTTCAGAGAAACCAGCAATGACAGCTTACACAAGTAAATCTGATACTCAATGTGCTGTGGGTGGACATTCGGTTACTCATTTTCCAACATATAACCTATTTTTCCGTAAAGGTTCTGGAAACATTAGAGCTATTAGGATGATGGATTCAAGTAATAATCCACTTTGCGAAAGAGCCATAGTTATCAATGAAAAAGGTATAGATGATTTACCAAAAGACGCTAAAGCCGCTAAATTATATGCAGAAAGTTCCAAGAAATTCGAAGAGAAACAAGCTCAAGAAGAACAACTTCCTAAAGCATATAAGAATGCACAAGAAGTAACTGAAGAGGAACTTGAAGAAACAAATAAATCAACTGGACTCGAAGAAGGAGAAGGATAATGGTTTTAGAATTCATCATTACTCCTCACACAAAAAATATAATCATTGGTAGAGGATTAGGTAAAGACGATATTCTTATTTGTTCGGCTAAAGTTTGTCTTCAACGAGAGAAAGAAATTGGAAATATGTTAATGGAAGGGAAAGGATTAAATCCTATTATAATAGACCCAGATTGGGGAAAAGAGATAGAAGTTTTAGGATTTGTGATGTGTCCAAGATGTAATTACAAAGTTTTATATCCAGACCATGTAGGAGAATATGATATAAATCGTGAAGATGAAGCTTTTCTTTTATGTCCTTCATGTAATCGTAAAATACCAATAAAAGACGATAAAAGAAATTATGTTATAATATGGACTACTAAAGTAGTTAGTAAACATAGACGACATAAGCATTGTTATTATCATAAACCTTGTTGGGAGAACGGTTTTTTTGTCGGAACAGAAGAATAAACCATATAAAATGCGTTATGCTGGTTCTCGTGGCAAGGGAGTTATTATTACTTTACCTTTTGACCCACGTAAACATAAATGTGATGCTTGCGGAAGAAGAGTTGGAGAAGAAATTAAAATGACTGCTTTTCATCACTGGTGGTATGCTTTTCAACCTGAAACAGTAAGGAAAAATCCAGCTTTAGCTTTAGAAAATACCAGTGAACTTTGTTATGGTTGTCACCAAGTTGCAGATGCTATACGAGCACTTCTTTATGCTAACCCAAGTAGAGTTGCTAATGTAATGAGATGTATTGAAAAGAAGTATAGAGATAGAATTATTAACGTTATGAAAGCATCACTTGACGTTCTTGAGAAATCCGAAAAGGTTATAAGTGACACAGCTATTAACTTATTGAAAATGGTGAATAAAGAAGATGAATAATTGGATGGAAGAGATTAAACCTTCTACATATTTAGCTGGTCCAATTAATGTTAGCAAAATGACTGAATGTAAAGATTGGAGAAACTTCATTACTGAAGCACTTAATAAATTAGATATAGAAACTTTTAATCCATTAGGTAATGGTGGTGGAGATAGAATAAGTCAAGATTTACGACAGAAACTTCATAATGCTAATAAACTTGGCGATATAGATGTTATACGCCAAATTGTTGGAAATATTATTATTCCACCAGACCTTATAATGTTAGAAAAATGTGATTTCTTAACCTTATGGCTTCCCATAGATGATGGTTATGAAATATGCGGAAGTTATGGAGAAGTTACATTATCTCATTATTTACACAAACCAATATATGTAGTTACTGAGAGAAGGATTTTTCCATGTGAAATTCCTAATTGGCTTATTGGATGTTCAACTCAAATTTTTACTTCATGGAAGGATTATATGAATTTCATTAGAAAAGAATGGGTAACACCTTTGGCAATAAAAGAATTGGAAATTAAATTAAAACCTAAAGATTGGTTAAGTAAATTGAAAGATGAACATAAATGAATAATCATATCTCAGAAGAAGAGTTCATATTAGAATTTTGTGGCAACTTCGGTAGAGAATTTGGTAATCCAGACCAGTTTTTTGTTGATAATCCTAAAGAAATCTTGGAGTTTATTAATAGATGTAAAGAAGAGAAGAAACCAGCTTTTCTTTCTGTTCAACCACGTAAATCTCATCATGTAGTTCTTGGTTTCGAAAAAATCTTTTATGATTTTGACTATGCGGATAAAACATGGATTAAAAAATTTGATAAAGTTCTTAATAGTGAATTAGATGAAAGAATACAAAAAGGATTATTAAAACAAGAAACCAAAGAAGTTATTTTTAATGAAAGAAAGGAACTTATTTTGTCTGAGAGAAAGAAAGAGATGATTAAAGAAGTTATGAAGTTTTATTTCAGACTTCTTGATATAGGTCTTTATCCTCTTGTAGTTAAGACAAAGAAGGGTTATCATGTTTATCTTTACTTTGATAGCGTCTACGAAATTAATAATGATGAGAATTTTTGGAGAGAAGTTTATAAATATCTCTATAATAAATATTTGAATGAATGCGGCGGAAACTATGAATATGTTGATACTACATCAGAGACAGATATTTATAGGATGTCACGTATTCCCTTCTCAATACATGAAAAGACTGGTGAAAAATGTATAATTGTGGATGAACAATTAAGACCTGAGAAAATTAGGGGTATTGGTAATTATAAGAATCATTGTCTCAGAGGAGAAGATTTGAAGAAGGCGGTAGAAAAAACTCGTGATATGTTAATAAAAAAGATTCAAATAGCTAAATTAAAGGAACAATATGAAAATGAACATCCTAAAACATATGATAATGAGAGTTACGGTAATGGAGAACTTAGACCATGTTTCCTTAAGGCACTTCAAGATGGTGAAATGTGTCATAAAATGAGATTAGCTCTGCTTCTTGAAGGATGGTATAAAGGTAGAAAGACAAAAGAAGAACTTATAGACCTGTTTAAACCCACTCATGATTTTAATGAAGGAAAAACCACATATCAAGTTAATTGGTTTTTGGAACATAAGATTTATGAAGAAAGTGAACCTTATAAATGTGAAACAATATTTAAGGAAAATTGGTGTTTGAGAGATTCATGTCCTTACTATAGAAGATTAAAAGGGAAGTGAATATACATGGATAAAAATCAGAGAAAAAATAGACCTAAAAAGAAGGAAATGACTGAGGAAACTTGGTCAAGTCAATTCAATAATCTGAGGGAAATATATGGTTTCACGGAGCAAAAAGACCACAAATAAAGACCCTGAGTTTGTTCCACAATGGAAATATAAGAGAGATAAGAAATCTACTTCTATGTGGATAGAACAACTATTATTAAAGGTTGATGATATAAATAAACGTCTTGACGGATTTGAAGAAAGAGTATCTAAGTTAGAAAAGACAAAATCTGTTTAATTCTATGAAAAGACTTATATACTTTATTATTTATCTAAGTTTATAAGTGGGTGGAATAAAAAATGGTAACTAATTCATCAAATTATATGAAGGATTATTATAAGAAAAATCCAGATAAATATAATGCACATAAAACACAAATAATAGATTATAGAAAGACACATAAACTTACAAAAGAAAGAAACAGAAGTAATTGGATGAAATGTTATTTCTCTCTTAAAAACAAGATTTTTATTCTCTTAGGTAATAAATGTGTTAATCCATATAATCTCCCTCATCCAAATTGGTGTAACGACCCACGTTGTTTACAAATAGACCATGTTAATGGAAGAGGTAACAAAGAAAAGAAAACTTTTAAATGTTATTATAATTATTTAAAATATATTTTAAAACAAGTTCAAAATGGTTCTAAGGATTATCAACTTTTGTGTGCTAACTGCAACTGGATAAAACGATATGAAAATAATGAACTTTTAAATCATCAAAAACCGTAAAGTTTATTAGAGAGGATATAAATAAGTTACGTAGGGATTTAGATGAAACCAGAGATGAAAAATCAAAAGAAGAAAATTAGAACTTTCTCAACTGGTGCAACCAGAGATACAAACCAAAATAAACCTGATTATGAGGGATTTCTTTCTCCATTGGTAATAAAACGATTCGGGGAATATATGAGTAAACATAGAGTACAATCTGATGGTAATCTTAGAGATAGTGATAATTGGCAAAAAGGAATCCCAAAGGAAGAATATATGAAAAGTGCGTGGAGACATTTCATGGATTGGTGGCTTGAAAATAGAGGTTTTGAAAGTCGAGATGGAGAGGAAGAGGCTCTTTGTGCACTCATATTCAATGCAATGGGTTGTTTGCATGAAATATTAAAGGAACGAGAATATAGTAAAAAGAACCAAAAGACTTAAATAGTTGCACATTATATTATATTTATGGGAATCATTTTAATTTATATGATAGTGATTTTCATACAATAATGGTGACAAATATGGAGAGAGATAAACAAAAAAAGAAGGAATATGATAAAACTTATTATGAACAATTAAAAGAAACCAATATAAATTATCTTGATAATATTGCTAAAAAAAGAAGAGATTGGAGAGCAAAAAATCCAAAAAGAAATCAAGAAAATCAAAAGAGATGGAAACAAAACCACCCAGACCAAGTTAGAGATATGGGGAGAGATTGGTGTTATCGAAAAAAATATGGTATCACTCTAAATCAATATAATGAATTGTTGAAAAGACAGAATGGTGTTTGTCTTTTATGCAAGAATAAAACTGCTTATAGAACCAAAGGTAGGAATTTATTTGTTGACCATAATCATAAAACCAGAGAGATTCGTGGATTGTTGTGTAGTCGTTGTAATACTATGATTGGGCAAATTGAAATAGTCGGTATATCCAAAATTATTGATTATTTACATAAATAGGCTGGAATATGGAATGCTATGTGTGGTTATCAAACATTACTTTGGATTCAAGAAGGAAGATTACCAGTAGAACTTTATGACCTTCCAGTAAAAGTTACACTTCCAGACCCATATGGACGATATTCATTTGCTACATGGAATGATGTAATTAAAAGTCTAAAAAACCTTAAAAAACATCAATAATTAATAGAAAATGAGTAATTCCACCATAATATTTATATATAACTTGTTTGTTATACTTCAGTGACATAGGTGATATTGTGTTCGGTAGAAAGAAGAAAGAAGTTCCTGTGGTAAAGACTGGTTCTGTAATACCAGAAGAAGTTCAGGCTGATTTTAAATCTTATATGGAAACTATGAAGAAAGCAACAGGAAAAACTGATGTCCAGATTCTTCATGATACTTTTGCTGATGGATGGCTCAGTGTTTTTGTTGAAGAAACTGGTGCTAACCTCAAGATTGATGCAAGTCAACTCTTCGCTAAACCAGAAGCGACAACTAAAGACCCTATTGAAGAATATATGCGTTTAAGAAAGAATTTTGCTCCTGTCGCTTCATGTGTAGATTATATAATTCAACAATTAATTGGTGGCGGAATAGATGTCATTATAAAAAATGCTAAAGATAAGCCACAAAAGACAATAAAGGAAGAATTAGAAGTTCTCGTTGAGAACGTTTATCAAGATGATATTACTGTTGGTTTAAATATTATTCTTCCAATTTTGATTGATTATTCACTCGTAACTGGTGTAGGTGCGGCTGAAATAACTTATAATAAAGATGTTTCATTCTGGGAATATGCAACTGTTGAAAAACCATCAATAGTTACAATTGATAAAAAAGATATTGAAGTTGTGAGTTATGCTGTTAAAATTCCAGATTGGAAAAGTTTAAATGGATTAAAAAGATTAAAGATTATTCCAGATGCTTATAAACGAATAGACCCTCAACGAAACATGGATTCATGGGAGATTCAGTATTGGATTGTAGATAATACTGGTAAAGATGCAATAAAATTATCAAATGGAACACAATTTAGAAAATTTGATAGACAAAATCCAAAAGCTGGTAAATATTTGCATAATTGGCAACTTTTCTGGTTAGCTTTGAATAGAAAAGAATTCGGGGCAAAAGCAGAAAGTATAATTGCACCAGTTTATTCAATATCTCTTATTCTTGAGAAAATCTTGGGAGCAGTAGGAGAGGGAATTTATCGTGCTGGAAACAAGAAATACTTCATTGTAATGGGAGATGAAAAGAGACCATGGGGTGGTCCATTCATCAGAAATGTTCTCCAACAGATGAAGGAATCTAAAGAGAAGAATTGGTCTGTTATTCCAATGCCTATGGGATTCGATATAAAAGAGATGGGTGGAACAGTTTTCGATGCTAAAGATGTTGTTGAATACTTCTTGAAAACTATAGCTAAAGGCATGAATTGTCCAGCTAAAACTTTAGGTGTGGAAGTAAGAGAAGAAGAATCATTTTCTTATCAGATATATAAGACAAATCTCTTATCGGCAATTAAAAATCAATTATTTAAACGTCATGTATGGTCTCTTCATGGTAATAAAAAGATTAAGCAAGGTGGAAGTGAAGGTGAAGCTTTCATTCCAAATCCACGAATAAAGACAGAAGAACTTTTATCATTAAAGGAGAGAATAAAACTCTTCCAAGATTTGCAGAACGTTGCTAATCCAATTAATCCAGTGACAAAGTTGAAGTCTGAGATAGAGTTATGCAAAGTTTTAGGATGGGATGATGTTATAACAGAATTACCAACTTTAGAGGAATATGCTAAAGAACTTGCAGAAGCTAAGAAACAGATGGAAGAGAAACTTAATGCACAACTTCAAGATACAAGTAATCCATTAGGAGAGAAAACTCAGGGTCAACCTAAAGCACAGACTTTAGACCAACAGAATAAACGATTAGAAGGTATGAAAAATAAAGGTCAAAGTAAAAAAGGTCAATCTAAAGGTTTAGGTGGTCCAAGAGTTAACGTTAATGAAACTGGTGAAGAAATAGAAACTGAGGAAACTGAAGACAAAGAAGTAACTATACCAAAGATTCCAATAGAAGTTACTGTAAAAACAGAGTATAAGCCACAAGAAGTAATTGTTAAAACAGAATCTACTCCACAGAAGATTGAGATTGAATCTAAAACTCCTGCTCTTGAAGCTATGATGAAGGACATAGCCGAAAAACAAAAGGAATTTACTGAGAAACAATTAGAATTAACTGCAAAACAAAAAGAAGTTGCTGATGTTGCTTTAGAAGAGAATAAAGCTAAGAAAGAAAAAACTGTTCTTGAAATAGAAAAATTGAAGACAGATATTAATTCTTTGAAAGCTGAAATAGATGCTAATGAAGCTAAATCTCAGCGATTAAAGATTGAAAGCGAAGAAATAAAGAAAACTCATGAGAAAAAGAGAGAAGCAATAGAAAAAATAACTGAAGAGGCGAATTAGAAATGACCATAAAATTTTATCTTGACCAAGAATGTACAAAACCTATAGATGTAATCAATTGGAAAAATAAAGTATTAGTTCTCACAAATGGCGAAAAAGTAACTTTTGAGAATGCTTATGAAATTGGTGAAATTGCAATCACTGAATTTTATATCCGAAATGAAGGAAACACTAAATATGGTGTTACTAACGTGAAACTTCCAGACGATAGAATAAAGTATAAACTTGATAGTTCATGGTTACATCCAAATATTCCAGTGAAAATTACATTATCATTTCCAGTGAAAGATGAAGTGATGTTCAAAGGAAATGATGTCATTATCGAAGGATATTACGTGTATGAAAAAATAAAGGAGAAAAAATAGGTGAAAAAATGAAGACAAAACTTGAAGGAATAAGTATAATAGACAGTGTTGAATTCGTTATAAAAGACAAGAATGGAAACGTAAAGGCTTCTGGTTGCGAAAAAGATTTGCTAACTAAAGCTGGTCTTGCGGCTATGGCTGGTTTGCTCATTGACGTTGGTTCTGTTGACCCATTCACTTATGTTGCTATTGGTATTGGAACTACACCAGCAGATGTTGGCGACCCTATTTTAGAAAATGAAATTAAGAGAAAAGTTGGTACATTATCAAGAGTTACTACACAAGTAGGATATACTAATGATACTGCTCAATTAGTGGTCACATTTTCAAGTGCTGATGGTTTATCTGGTGTATCAGCAGTTACAGAGATTGGTGTACTTAATGCTGGTTCAAATGGGATACTTCTTATGAGACAAGTTTTTGCGGTTAAATCTTTAGATTGGGATGGTGGAGACCAAATAATATTCACTGTTAAGGTGCAAATGAAGCAAGGTTCATGAGGAGATTTAACTGATGGCTTGGCTTTCTGGATGGGATTATAGAAAATCACATGCTCTTACTGGTGCGACTGGTGGAAGTGCTAACTATCAAGTAGCTATTAAAGTATATAAGAGTGCTGGAACTGACGGTACAGAAGTAGTTGATGGAATTACAATGGGTAAAATTTATGTTGGAACTCATTGTAGAGATGATTTTGGAGATATTCGTTTCACAGACGATGATGGAGATACTCTTCTCGATTATTGGATGGAAGAATCTGTATCAGGTTCATACGCAATTTTTTGGGTGGAAGTTAAAGATAGTTTACTTAATAATCAAAGTATCTATGTATATTATAGTAAGTCAGATGCTACTTCAATAAGTAGTGGAGCAGATACTTTCTTATTTTTCGATGATTTTGCATCAGCAATAGATTGGGTTAACAAATGGCAAAGTAATAGTCAAGGTTCATATTCTATTGATGCAGGAAAATTGAAATTGGCTAATGCGGATGTTACAAATTCTATTACCACTAAAAATAATTATAATGGAATTGCAGTAAGTATAAGGTTAAAGGTCGGAACTGTCGCCCCACATCAAGGTTTACTATGGCTTTCGAATGTTGCAAAGGCTTGGACCAACAAAGACCTTGATTACATTATTCTGACTGCTGGAACTAATACTTCAAGATTCCAATTAATTTTAAATGGAAGTGGAACTGATTTTTACTTTACTCCTGATTACTCTGCTTACTATCATCATATCTATAAGTTACCAGCTTCAGGTAATGCAACATGGGATGTTTACTTAGCTGGTGTACAAAAAGCCGTAAAAACAGCCGCACCATTATACCGTACAGTTTATTGGCAAATGGTAGCTTATAATGGTGGTACATCTTGGGCGGATGATATTTATATACGAAAATATGTTAACCCTGAACCTGCTCATAGTACGTGGGGAGACCAAGAAGAGCCATTTAATGTAGTAACAAATGATGCAACATCAATAACGATTTCTTCTGCTATACTAAATGCTACAATTGATGCATGTGAAGTTCGTGGTTTTGATTGGGGAACACAAAGCGGAGTTTATACTGATGAATGGTATGAAAGCGGAACTTTTGAACAGGGAACTCTTGCTCACCCACTTTCTCCATTACCTCAAGGGACAACTTATTATTTTAGAGCTAAAGCAAAACAAGTTTCTGCTGGAAATTGGGTTTATGGAAGTGAACATTCATTTATAACACTTATTCGATTATCAATAACTTCTACTCCACCAACAACAATAGATATAACTGTTAATACTGTACCACAGATAACTCCATTTACAGCAGATTATATAAAGAATAGTAGTGTAGTAGTTGTAATAACACAGTCTGAACCAGTTATGGTTGACGGTGTTAAACACTATTTTGAAGAGTGGGAAGATGCAAGCACCAATAAAACGAGAATTATTACAATTACTGGTACATCAACAATAAATGCGATTGCATCTTACAGAAAAACTTTTGTATTAATAATTACATCACTTGCCGTTGGAACAGAATTTAATTTGGATGTAGGTGTATAGAATGACAGATAGATTAGCAGGTTATGTTTATCGTAAATCACATGTTATTAATCCCCAAGCTGGTGCTGGAACTAACTATCCTGTCTGCGTTAGAGTAATTCGTGGAACAGGAGTTGATGGAACAGAATCCTATGAAGACCTAACTATAGGAAAAGTTTATGTAGAAGATAAATGTAAATCAGATTTTGGAGATATACGATTTACTAAAACGGATGGTATAACTGAATTAAAATATTGGATGGAAAAGTCAACTAATGAATTATTCCAAGGAGTAAAATATGGAAGCAATCCAGTTCTTACAGGTGCAAATCAATGTTATGGTTCAGTTCTTAAAGTTGGAAGTGTTTATCATTATTATTATGCTTATGGAAATATTCCATGGCATATAGGACATTCAACAAGTAATGATGGAATAACTTGGACTCCCGATGCCGCTAATCCAGTTCTATCTGCTGGTGGTGCTGGTACATGGGATAGTTATGATGTTTGGTGTCCTATGGTATGGAAAGAAGGTAATACATGGTATATGCTTTATGTTGGAAGAAAAGCAAGTGTTTATTATATAGCTATGGGTTTAGCGACATCAACTGATGGTACAATATGGACTAAAGACCCTGCAAATCCAGTCCTTACAGGTGGTGCTGGTCAATGGGATGAAAATGATATTGAATCATTTGGTTTAATTAAAGTTGATTCTACTTACTATTGTTTTTATGATACATTAAATCATAGAACTCCAAGAATGATGGGTGTAGCAACCTCTACAGATTTGCATACATGGACTAAAGACCCTGCAAATCCAACATTTTATAGTGAAGATGTTGCTGAATATAATGGCTATTTTTGTGCCGCAGTATATAAAAGTGGGAACTATTATTATTTCATAGTTACTCATCGTCATGACCCAATTACAACGTTTGAAATATTTAGAGATACAAGTCCAACTTTCCATGTAGGAACAAGAGAATTTTTGGGAGAAATAATTTCTAAAGGTACTGTAGGTCAATGGGATGCTGGTGGTGTAGATACTCCATGGGTAATGCATGACGATATTAATATGGATTTAACTGGTGCTACTCCAAAAATATATTATTCAGGAGTAGATGGTGCTGGTGCTGTTTTAGCTACAGGATATTTCACAGTGGAAACTCCATCTCCCGAATATGCTGTTTTCTGGGTTAAAATAGAAGATAGTTTAGAATCAAGTTCTCAAACTATTTACGTTTATTATGGTAAAGCAGATGCTACAACTACTTCAAGTGGAGTAGATGTATTTATATTTTTCGATGATTTTTCTGTTCCTATAGATTGGACTAACAAGTGGCAATCTAATAATAATGGTAAATATAATGTAGATGCTGGACGACTTAAAATAGCTGGTGATGCAAGTAACCAACCTATTTGCACAAAAAATAATTATATTGATGTTTGTGTTTCAGTTCAAATGAGAAATAGTTTACTTAATAAACAATCATTATTTGCTTTTGAGCAAGTAGCTAAAGGCATAACAAGTAAAGACTTACTTTATATATCAGCAGACCAGAATAAAATACAGTATTATTTGAATGGAAACTTAACAGATACAAACGTGATAATAAATCTTGAATCATATTATCATCATAAATATTATATACCAGCTTCGGGAAATGCCACTTTATTTTTATATGATTTCTTAGGAGCACAAGTTGGTACTAAAACAGGTACACCAGCTTATAGAACAATTTATCCATCTCTTCAAGCTCTCATAGCTAACTCAATAAATTATGCAGATGATTTTTACGTTAGAAAATACATTAGTCCAGAACCTACTCACGGCGCATGGGGAAGCCAAGAAGGAAACTATATCTTAACAATTACATGTGCTACAGTATCAGTAACAGTAAAAATAGATGGAGTTGAATATGAAACTCCATTTGCTGATGCATTTGACCCAAATGTAGAAGTTGATTTAGAGTTTTTTGAAACCGAACCCGTTCATGGTGCTGGAACCGTTGATTATTGGAGACGATACTATTGGAATAGATGGGATGATGGCGAAACGTCAAAAACGAGAACTATTACTATAGATGAACCTAAATCTTTTGCAATAATTCTTGATGAGAAATATATTACTCCATACCAAGAAGACGATTTAAGAGAAGATGATGCATCAATACTCATAACTATGCCCGAAAGTCATTCTGTAAATAGCAAATTATTCCAAAAATGGAGTGAAGATAGTAGTACAAATAGAATAAAATCTGTAGTTTTAGATGATAATGAAACCTTTACAGCTTTGTTCTTTTCTATATTAACTGCAACCATAACTGAAATTTTAGGTGGAGTTGATACTTATAGTTACGTTACAATTGTTGTTCCATCACATCTTGGTGGTTTGCCTTCACTTGTTTATATTGAAGAAAATATCCCTGTCATATTAGCTAAGTTAAATATATTTGAAAGATATATAGTAAAGCGGAACGTAAATTCTATAGAGGTAACTATGGAAAATTATCTTATAAAATTGAAAATGGTAAGAATTAATGTATCGAAACTTGAGAAATTTATGATTGATTTATATAAGGACAAAAGTTATATTTTATTAAGTGAAACAGAAAAGAAATACCTTCAAGATATTCAAACAATAGTTTTAAATAAGGAAATTTCTACTTTAACATTTGATTTTGAGGAATTTATTAAGAAACTTGAAAAACATAAAAAGAAATCTTTGGCTGTAAGGAAGATAAAATCACTTGAGGATTGATGATAAATATGTCATTTAAATCCGAAATATTTAAATACTCGTATAGTATAAGAATGTATGAGTGGATACTGTGGCTATAAAATTCTTTATTGATGAAAGTTGTACTAAAGAAATAGCTCAGATTTCATGGAAAGGTAGTGTAACTATTACTCTTATTACAGGTGAAAAAGTCACATTTGATAATGCTTATAAAATAGGAGAAGTAGCTAAAGCAATATTTTATGTGATGAATGATAGTAATAATAATTTTGCTGTTACGGAATTGATTATTGATGATAAAAGAATACATATTTCTATTGAGAATCCATGGCTTTATCCTTCTAAACCAGTAAAAGTTGAACTTACATTTCCTATAAAAGATGAGATAGTTCTTCAAGGAAATAAAATAGAGATAAAAGGATATTATGTTATTCAAGGGTGATATAAATGGCTGGAACTGTAACCCATGATATGATTGAAATAGATGATTGTGATGCTTCATTGGCATCTTGGACTATTAATGGTGGTATTGGTTCACAAAACATAGAGGACATGATTGAAGAGTATCCATTTGAACAATTTGTAGTTATGAATCCAAATTTGGTGATTGAAGATGCCAGCAATTAGAGACTTTGCTGTTACAGAAGTTACTACTGCCGTTGCAACAGCAACTCCAGATATGCCCGAACATGAGTCGGGAGATATTTTAGTAGTTTTTGCTAATAAAGACTCAACAACTGGAATGACAGAAACAACTGGTCTCTATACTTTACTTAATTCTGGTGATATTACTACAACGGCTTGGAGTGGAATGTGGTGGAGAAGAGCCACAAGCAATAACGAAACTCCACCAACTTTTACATGGACTTCCGAAACTGCAAATTTCGTAATTGTGGCAGTCAAAAATGTCCATCCAACTAATAATCCAACTGCTTATCTAAGTTCGGATGATTCTACTATTCCTTTCACGCAAGACCAGAGCATTTCTACTCCAAGTATTAATTGCTTGGTTCTACATGGAATTGGAACTGATACTGGCATCGGTGTTGAACCATATCCATCTATAGCTCAAATAATTTACGCTGGAGATGCAGGTGCTAATGGTATTGGTGTTTCTTGGGCATTTTATCCATCTGCTGGCTCAATAGGCAATCCAACTTTTTGGGGATGGAATGTGGCTCCAACACAGATTCATACTATTGTCATTGAAGACGATGGAAACAATACTGAGG
>Ga0209323_10000175_pt1 | contig 39178 bp, 35 predicted proteins | sample Rifsed19ft2_FD_184014 | JGI IMG/M metagenome (GOLD analysis project Ga0209323, IMG submission 184014) | Soil microbial communities from Rifle, Colorado, USA - sediment 19ft 2 (version 2) | ecosystem: Environmental > Terrestrial > Deep subsurface > Rock core/Sediment | place: Rifle, Colorado...
GAAATTGACTTGCTTGCTTTCTATGGCGTCTTTCAGAACATCTTTAACTTCATCTTTCGCTGTAAAGTATATGATTTGCCATCCTGATTTAGAAACTCTTCTCAATATATCAATCTGTTTTTGTAATCTGTCTTTGTCAGCTTTTATGAATGGGTCATCCATGATGAAGAAGGCCTTGTTGCCTCTCAAAAGTTTTTCTCCTAGGGCAAGTCGAATAGAAAGGTATAATTGGTCATAGGTTCCGCCTGATAGTTTCTCTGCTTCCAATATTTCCCCATCTTTTCGTTCAACTTGGATTCCGCCCGTGTCTTGGTTGAAATATACGCCTTCGTAGAGTCCACTTGTTATTTCGCGTAGATATTTTGCGATTAAGCTATCTTTGCCGAAAAGTTCAGTAACTTTGCCTTTCTCTTCCTTTTCTATTTCTTCAAAAATTTTAATAGCTTTCAAGACGTTATCTCGGTTATTCTTGTTTGTGTCTGCAAATTCACGAAGTTGCTTTTTGGCGGCTTCCAAATCTGCACATGTCCTGCAACAGAAGTGTTCCTCGGACCGCAAAGTTTCATTTGCTTCTCGTTCTACTTCTTCTAATTTACCATGCACTGTAGACATCTTCTCTTCTATTTCTGCTTGCCTTTCTTCGAGTTTTTGTTGGTTTTCTTTGAGGGCTGACACAGTCTTTTCGTTGTATTTTATTTCCTCAGCTTTGCTCTTGTATTCTTTAAGATTGCTAATTTCCTCATCCCAAAAAGGAAGATTTTCTTCTGTTTTCTTGCTTTTAGGTTCAAAGAGGCTTCCTAGAATTCCCTCATATTCTCCTATCGATTTTTCAAGTTTATGTTTAATTCGGAGATTTTTAGTGTAGTTCTTGAGAGAATCTTCTTTTGACTTTTCCTTTATGTTGCCAATTTTCTCGTTTGTATCAGTAATCTTTCTTTCTAAAGCTGGAATCTTGTTGTCGCGCATTTCAGCTATTTTCTCTTGCAGACTCTCGCTCTTCCTTCTGATGTCTTGTAACGCATTATTCTTTTTACTGTATTCTTCATCAAATTTTTGAACATTTGAAAGGATTCCGTCAATGTTTTCAGCATTTAACTCGTGTTTTGAAGTCGTTAGCTTAATCGCTTTTAACAACGCCGCAAGCGCTGCCTTGTTTCGTACATGTTGGAATTTTAATATCCATGAAGCCGCAGTTATAATTGAAAGTATTACAACTAGCGTATAAAACAAGAATGACGGACTTAGAATCGCTCCCAGCATGGATATTCCCAGTAGTATTGCAGACAGCAGTCCCACTGAAGTAAAGAATTTGCTTTTGTTCTCTTGAGGCGCTAATTCACAGCTCTTAGTTTTGTAAGTCTTCAATAAAGGTTTAACTTCATCATCTAATTCTTTCTTAACTTCTTGAAGAACTTGAAAATCTCTTTCTGTAACACTCATTTGCTCGTTTGTTTCTCTGAGTTCCTTTTCGCTTTTCTCAAGCTCTTCAAGCATTTTGTCTTTTTCTTCACTATAGGTCTGGATATCTCTTTCGTAATCTCCCCATATTCGCTCATCGTCTTCATTGTAACTATCCAGACCTTTTAACTTCTCTAAGTCTTCTTTGAGTTTATCTACGGCTTTCTTTCCCTTTTCATAGATCTCTCGTTTTCGCGAATCCTCAAAATCCTCGATTTGCTGCTTAATTCTCTCCATCTCTTCTGCAGAAAGCGCTTTTTCTTCCTCAAGCTTGTCGAAATTTTCCTTTTTGATTTCTTCTAATAGCACATCAATTTTTTCAATGAGATATCCTGCTTTTTCTATTCTTGTCTTTAACTTTTCGTCTTTGCTATTTCTGAATTCGTAACTTGGTGTTATCTTGCCGATTTCCCTCAAGCTTTCTTTTATTCTTAGAATATCCTTAGTCCTTATACCTATGAGACGATCTGTAACCGTGGTATAGAAATCGCCTTCAGAGGAAACGGAAAGGTCGCTATTTCTTATTATGAAAATGTTCCGACATTCTGAAGGAGTTAGTTTGGTAATTTTTGCAAGTGTTCCTTTTTCTGGGATTTTTATTTTCTTATTTTTATCGTCTTCTATAATCACATAGCCTTCTGGGTTTTCCTCTACTCGATTAATCCGTTCAAAATCCTTGATGTTTTGTCCAACCATCAACTTTACCAAAGCGTCTATTGTCAGTGTTTTTCCATCTTCATTTCTACCGAAAAAAAGGTTAAAATCATGCAATAGTATTCGCCTCTCATCTGAAAGAAGACCATATCGCGTTATTCGGAACTCAGCTATTTTCATGTCCTTGACTCCATAATTGCTTTGATGGCTGTATCCAGAAGCTGTTTCTTTTTATCGCCATCATAATCACATTTTTCGAGTTTGTTCAGGAAACTTTTGAACAAATCATCTTCAAGTATGCTATGAACATCTTGAAATTCAAGAAATTCTTCTGCACATCTTCCTCTGGTTATGCGTTTTATTCTTTCAACTAGTTCAGGTTCTTTCATCTTGATTTCTTCACTGTTGATAAATCCTCTGACAGTAAGAATGATTTGAGCATTAGGATGTACCTTCTCAACTCGTGCTCTCACTGTTTCTATCGGATTTTTGTCCCTAAAAGGATCAAACTCTATGATTACTTCTTCATAATGGTTCGTGTTTAATAGATATGCTTTAGGCGGTTTGCCAACTTCAAAAATGTTTACTTTTCTCTGTCCTGTTTCTCTTTTTGTTATAGAAATAGGTGATCCAGGATAGACAAAATATCCCCCATTTTCTAATGTTCTTACATCAAAATCTGAGTGAAAATGCCCGCCAAGAACGTATTGGATATCTATGTCTTTGAGATATGAAAGTCTAAGCGGCATGTATCTTCGTTCGCCTTCTTCTCCAAAGTCTTTTCTCGAAAAGAATGTATCAAGCAATTCTCCGTGGTAGAGCATGATGTTTGTCTTGTCTGCGCTTAATTTGTTTTTGATATAATGAAGTTTTTCTAGGACTTTCGTCTCTTCGGCAGGTTCGAAGGGTATTCCCCAGATTACTACATTTTCATGTTCAAAGGGGTTGTCTATATCCGTTAGAATTTTTGCATCTTCTCCAAAATACATATCCTTGTAGACATCGTGATCATGGTTTCCAGGAATGAGGACTATACTGAAACCATTATTAGAAAAGATTTCACGTATTTTAGGTCTAAGATTTTCAGCGTCTATCTTTTCATCAAACAAATCGCCACTTATCACAAAAACCTCAATCTTTTCCTTCTTTCCAATGTCAATTAGCGTTTTTAGCGTTTGCCACCTTTCGTCTCCATACTCCCTTAAATGTATATCCGCTGTATGGAGTATTTTCATCCGGATGCCTCATTCGAATACAGTTATCCTGTATATTATCTTAATAGTTAAGATTAAACTTTGCGGTTACGGCGCCCCATAGATGACAACGTGATCGGAAGATTAGAACTGATAAATAACACTTTAATGGGTAATAATATACAATAAGGATAGAGGAGAAGAGGCATTTGAGGGCTTTCAGTTTTATCCATGCTGCAGATTTGCATCTGGGCTATTCACAATACGGCTTAGAAACCAGACGCGAAGACTTTGACAGAGCCTTTCAAGAACTAGTGGACAAAACAATCGAGTTAAAACCCGACTTCATGATCATCGCAGGCGACCTCTTCCACCAAGCGCGACCCTCAAACGTCACGCTGGAAAACACCATAAAAAACTTCAAACGCCTAAAAGACGCAGGAATCCCAGTTTTAACAGTTGACGGCTCGCACGACTCCGCACCTAACACCATAACAGGAACCATAATGTACCCGCTGGACAGTGCTGGATTGATCTATCATTTGCCGCGGCGTGAGGGCGCGTGCTGGCGAAAACCAGGCTGCTGTTACGTTTACGGCGTGCCCAACTTTCGAAGCAGACGCAGAACCGAAGAGGCGCTTCCCGCGTTCATGGCGCAAAACGCGCCAACGCCCGACCCGTCGCTCAGCAACATATTCGTTTTTCACATGGCTTTGGACCTGCCAAGCGTTAAACCACCTTACATGGAAGCTGAGGCTCCGCCTGAGCTTATTCCCGACGGCTTTGACTATTACGCGGGAGGCCACGTGCACGAACGCTTTGTGAGCAAGTTCAAGACTGGCTTACTGGCGTACAGCGGATGCACGGAAACCGTCAGCTACGACGAAACCAAAAACCGGAAGGGCTTCTTCCACGTTAAAGTGAACGAAAAAGGCGAAGTCTCGCCAGAAGCCATAGAGCTCACGTCTCCCCGCAGATTCGTGGTTCTTGAACAAGACTTCTCAGGCATGAACTCAGCCAAAATCACCGAACTCGCCGTTCAAATGGTCAAGGGCGCTGATGAAGAAGGCGCAGTAATAATCCCTGTACTGAGAGGCGTGCTGCCAGCTGAGGCAAGCAGAGCGGAAGTGGACATCAGCCAAATTAGAAGCGCTGCTGAAAAAGCGTTGCTGGTGCACCCGGTCGTTTTGCTTCGTGAAAGCGCGGTTTCAGAGGAAATCGTGCGCTCAATCTTCGAAAGCGAGTTTAAGGATTTGAAGACGAAAGCCTTTGAATATTTCCTGCAGATCTTCTCCGACAGGTACAGCCGCGAAGAAGCCGAGAAAATAGCGCGTTCCGCCCTCAGCCTCATCGAGCCATTAACCAAGAAGCAAGAGGAAAAGGTGAAACAAACCCTAGAGGAGCTGCTATAAGTGAAAATCGAAATCGTCCAGCTGGAAAACATTCGCTCCCACGTTAAATCCACGGTGCCCTTCACAAGGGGATTTAACTGCCTCGTCGGCGGTTTAGGCTGCGGAAAATCCAGCGTCTTGTACGCTGTTGACTTCGCCTTGTTTGGCGAACCTCTCGGCAGAAGCTTCGAATATTTATTGCGCGAAGGCGCAGACTCGGGAAAAGTCACTGTCCAATTCGCTCAGAACGGGCGAACGTACAAGCTGACTCGTGGGCTGAAAAGACGCGGGAAAGGCATAAGCCAAGACTTCGAAGAGCTTAAACTGTTTGAGGATGAAACGCTTATAGCGAGCATGAAAAGCGACGCCATCGCCGAGCAGTTCAAAGCTATAACGGGTTTGGACAGGGAACTTTATCGCGAGATAGTTTGGGTGAGGCAGGAGCACCTGAAGGAACTTTTGGATGTGGCGCCCAGAGAAAGGCAGAGGCGCTTAGACGACTTGTTCGGATTAGCCGATTATGAAACAGCGTGGAGTAACATCGCTGAGTACCAACGCGAGTACGAAGGCGAAAAAAAAGCCTACGCGAAAGACCCGGATGTCGTGGGATTGGAGAAGCTGAGCGCCGAGTATAATCAGGTAACCGCAGAATTTGCTCTTTTAGAAGTGGAATTGCAGAGTGCCATAGGAAAACTGGCAGGAGCCAAAAAAGCGCTTGACGATGCGGATTCAAAACTCAAGAAGCTGGAGGAAAAAAGGCTTTTCGTAGAAGAATTCAGAAGAAAAGAAGCCCAAGTTCAGGCGAACGTAGCGAACACGGAGGATATTTCGGCATCGCTGACCCAGCAGATTGAAGGAAAAAAATCCGTCGTGGAGAATCTGAGGCAACGCCAAAACTCTATAGACGCGCAGGTAAACGCCTACAAGAGCAGACTTGAGGAAGTGGGGATTCCCGCAAATCAGCCCGCGGAAGCGTTACGGCAGCGTGTAGCGGCTTTTGATGATCAAATCTCCAGTTTAAAAGCGGAGCAAGAGGCTACGCTGCGAAGTGTGCAGACAGACCAGAAAAGAACCGCGTCATTGTCTATGGAAAGCCGCTGTCCTCTCTGCTTGCAACCCTTGAATGACGAATATAAGAATGGTCTAGTGCAGAGAATACAGGAAGAAAACACGGAACGGCAGAAAACAATAAAACAGTTGCAGAGCGAAATCGAGGAGTTGCAGCGAATAAAAACCGTAGCCACCGAAGCGTTCTCGAACCTGCAGACGCTTACTTCGAGAGCTGAAGACTTGAAAGCGCGGATAAGCGAAGAAGAGAAGAACTTGAGTGACCTGTCAAACGAGTTAGAAGAGAAACAGAAGCTTGAAGCGGAACTGCGAATGCAGCTTGAGACCATACAGTTTGAAATCGGCAGATTCGACATGGCTGATCTTGAAGCTGCACGTGCACAGAGAGAACAAGCCTTTAGACAGTACTATCTGCTTGAGTCTGATTTGCGAACCAAGGAAAACCGCAAAAAAGACCTCCTTAAACGCTTGGACGAGGCGAAAGAGAGAATCGACCGCGCCCAGCAGAAGCTTGAGCGCATTGAGAAAATCGTGAAAACCGTCGAAGTTTTAGGCGCTATCCGTGATGCTTACAGGAGTATTCAGCCTAAACTGCGAAGCGAGTTCGTGAAGGTGCTGCGGAACTTTGTGCAGCAGGTTCTCGACGGCTTAGTCGGGGAAGCGCCACTGTTAAACGTGCTTATTGATGAGACTTACACGCCTTACGTTAAGAGCGAAAGCGGCGGCGAAAGGGAAGTTTCGAATCTTTCAGGTGGCGAACGGACGCTGCTTGCTTTTGCCTACCGCTTGGGCTTAGGTCAACTCATCATGCAGTCGCGGACTGGTCACGGCTTAAGCATGTTGCTGCTTGACGAGCCTACGGAGAGCCTTGGCAGAGAAGACGGCTCCATAGACCGCTTAGCAGAGGCGATTTCGCGGTTTAAGGCGATTGAGCAGATAATTGCGGTTACGCACAGCGAAGCCTTTGCAGAGAAAGCTGAGCACGTGATAATTCTGGAGAAAGAGGCGGGAATAAGCAAGGTCTCAATTGAAAGGTAATTCTGCATAAATGCTATTTTTCTTCAACAGTGTTCTCCAGAACGCCGATTCCTTCGATTTCGATGCGTATTACATCGCCGTCTTGCAGATACTTTGGCGGTTTCATGGCGAAACCCACGCCCGCAGGAGTGCCCGTGGCGATGATGTCGCATGGTTCTAGCGTCATAACGCGGCTTAGGTGATGCACGATTTCGCTGACGTTGAAAGCCATGTTGCGCGTGGTTGAGTTCTGGCGAAGTTCACCGTTAACCCAAGTGCGGACAGCCAAGTTATCCGTGTCTCTGAGTTGATTTGTTGTAGTTATGCAGGGTCCCGTTGGGGCGAAGGTGTCGAAGCTTTTTCCTCTGGTCCACTGTCCATCCTTGAATTGGAAGTCCCGTGCTGAGACATCGTTCAGTATGGTGTACCCGAAAATGTACTCTTTAGCTTCTGAAACGGGGATGTTCTTGGCTTTTTTACCCATTACTATGGCTAATTCGCCTTCATAGTCAAGCTTCTTAACAAAGCTTGGCTTAAGGATGTTCTCGTTTGGGCCAATTATCGTCGTGTGGGGTTTCATGAATATTATCGGCTCATCTGGGATGGCAGAGTCGGTTTCGGCGGCGTGGTCAAAGTAGTTTAAGCCTAGGCATATGATCTTGGGCGGGAAAGCGATGGGCGCAAGCAACGTCACTGCGTTTAGTGGTGCTGAGAAGATTTCAACGTCGTTGCCGCTTGCTTTTTTTATTAGGTCTTCTGTTGTTTCTATGGTCTTTTTTCCTTGCGCGATGAAGTCCTCAATTTTCTGAGGTACTTCTTTCTTGAAGCGTTTCGCTAAAGCTGGCAAGGACAAAACAGTTCGTTGGTTTATAACGCCGTAGCTTTCCTCGTTTCGGTAACAGTATCGTGCGATTTTCAATGCCCAACTTCCCTTTTTCACATTACCTTTTGGTTTCGGAAAAATAAAAAGATGCGCTCTGGCACAGGTTCAACCCGCGTTTCAGCCTTTATATAAAGGCTGAACTTTTGTGTAGAACCAGCGTTTGTCTTTGCTATTTCTTCATCACAGGCACATAATCTTATAATCTGATGACAGCAAAGAGATTAGTTGGAGTGAATCGTCATGGGTGAGTATGAAGACACGTTAAAAGACATCAAGAAGGCGTTCGGTTTCGTTCCGGGCTTCATGAAAGCCGTGCCCAAAGATGTGCTGGTTAAAGAGTGGCCTTTAATGAAGAAGTACCAGCTGGGAGAATCGCTGATTCCCCAGAAATACAGGGAATTCATAGGCTTAGCGGTAGCGGCGAACCTCAAGTGCCCCTACTGTACGCTCATGCACACTGCGATGGCTACGAGCTACGGTGCCACGGGTGATGAGATTTCGGAAGTAGCGTTTCTCGCAAGCATGACAGCCAGATGGAGTGCGATGCTCCACGCGTTGCAGTACAACTATGAGACCTTTATGAATGAAGTCCACCAAGTCGGAGAGTACGCAAAAAAGAAGAAAGCCGCCAAAAAATAGCGCCAGACACTTCCCTCTTTTTTTCTTTCCTTCTTGCTCCACGATTGGACGATGGTGCAGCGGGCAGGATTCGAACCTGATGTATGGTTCTCTGGGTTTTGCTGGGAATTGTTAAATATCACTCATGTGTTACTATATGTAATGTAGGTGATATTACGGCTAAATCTTTGACGAAGACGCGGAAAGTGGGCGGTTCCTTAGTGGTTACGTTGCCCAAGGAGCTTGTGGAAAGCCAGAAAATCAAGGAAGGCGAAGTTGTTGAAGTCACAGTAAAGAAGTTGCGGAAGGCGGGTTTTGGCTCTCTCAAAGGCATTGGACCGTTTACCGCTGAAGATGAGATGGACACGCATGAGTAGTTACGTCATAGACGCGTATGCTTGGATCGAGTATTTGATGGGAAGCGAACCCGGCGCCAAGGTCAACAGCGTTTTGGAAAATGAGACAAGCGAAGTCTACACTTGCGCGGTTACAGTTGCTGAAGTAGTAAGCAAAGTCGCCCGTGAAGGGCGAGACATCAAAATTGCCTACGACGTTCTGTTAAGTAATTCGCAGGTGATCAATGTTGATGAAGAACTTTCTAAGACGGCAGGTTTGCTGCATGCTGAAATGCGAAAGAAGGAGAAGGATTTTGGCCTAGCAGATGCTTACGTGTTGGCAACTGCGAAGAAGCTAAAATCTAAAGTTCTTACCGGAGACTTGCATTTCAAAAACGTGAAAGAAGCAATCTTGATAAAATAAGCGTGATGCACCTGGCAGGAGCTGGAACCTGCGAGCCCCTACGGGAAAGGATGTTAAGTTCTGACAGAGGTTTTATAGTTACAGCGTTCTTTACAGATAGAGTGAAGAAAGGTGGCGTAGTGTGGAAGAAGAAGCCCTAAAAATATGGTTTGACCCAGAAGGCGACCTGCTAGAAATAGGACAGACAAAACCTACGAAAGGATTTTTTAGAGATGTGGGCGACGACGTATTCGTCAGAGTGGATTGTAAGGGAAACATAACGGGCTTGCTCATACTCAACGCGACAAAAAGAATGGCAAAGATAAGAGAGGTAAAGCTTCCAGAGAAAGCAACCTTTCTAAAACAGAAGAATAAACATCATAAATAATTATTTTGGTGTAGGGGTAATGGAAATAAAACTCTCTAAGACGGTTCTTGATCATATTGTTACAAGACACCCAGAAGTCGCGGCTTATACTAATGCAATAGTTAAGACTGTTCAAAACCCTGATTTGATCATTAGGGGATTGAAGGGCGAGCTTAAAGCCTTAAAGTTCTATACTGAACTCCATATAGGACCAGAGTATCTTGTGGTTGTTTACCGTGAGTTTCATGTAGAAAAGGTTATTATAACTGCTTACTTTACTTCTAATGTTGCTAGGGTTAAGGGCGAAGTAGTATGGAGAAAGTCGCGGTAAGTATAGAAAAAATCGATTTAGATTACGATGGGGAAGCCGATGTGCTATATATAAGCTTTGGAAAGCCCAGAGAAGCCAAAGACAGCGTTGAAGTTGAAGACGGAGTCGTATACCGAATCGCAGACAATGAAGTAGTAGGCATAACAATAACAGACTTCAAAGCCAGAACACTTAAGAAATAAATTCTTCTTAACCGCTCAGAAACCTTTTAAGTATTTTTTATCAGCTGGTTTTCATTCAAATTCAGCTCTGTGAGGAGCTCCTTGAAGCCAAGCAACCTCTTCTCTTGAATGTCTTTCAGGCTAGCCCGAATACTTTTCATAAGTTTCTCATCGCTTAGAATTTCCAGCGTCTCCATGAGCTCCTCAACAAGCAAGCGGAGTTTTGGCAGTTCCTCCGCTAAGGTCTTGAGGTTTCTCTTGTCCTCGTCGGTGAAGACAGTTTCAACCAACTTAAGTCACCAAACTGCTATGTAATCTACAAGCATTATAAAGTTATTAAAATTTCTCTCAAAACGCAACCTTGAAGACTTTGATGGTGCAGCGGGCAGGATTCGAACCTGCGAACCCCTACGGGAAAGGATTTCTCATAGAGGCCAATTCAGGCCAAATGATCTGATCTTGAGTCCTTAGTGGAACGCACTGCTATGCGCGCTCTTTCACCTTTGACCTGGCTTGGTTACCGCTGCACACAAACTACAAAATTCGACGCTCTTTCTTATTAATCATTTCCCGTGGTGAATAACGGTTTTCTAGTTGTCGGTATTTCTTCATGTAAACCTTGCTACTTCATGCCAAAAAATAAAAGCGTCTCTCGCCGAGGATAATTGGAGGAATGCGCTGTGTTATCAACCGAGCACAGAATCATACTCGGCAACAGCCAACAAATGCCCGAGCTACCATATTCCACCGTTCACTTAATGGTGACTTCTCCGCCGTATCCGATGATAAAGATGTGGGACGACCTCTTCGGAAGAATGAACCCGAAAATCGCCCAGTTATGGCAATTGTTGCGGGCTGAGTGCCGAGAAGAAACCGTGATGCGAATTTACGAGGGCATGCACGAAAGCCTCGCTAAAGTGTGGCGCGAAGCCTACCGAGTGCTCGTTGACGGCGGCATGGCGTGTATAAACATCGGCGACGCAACCCGCACAGTCAACGGCAGGTTTCACCTATTCCCCAATCACTCCAAAATCATTGAGCACTGCGAGAAAATAGGCTTCACGACGCTTCCGTACGTGTTGTGGAAAAAGCCAACCACGAAACCGAAGTACAAGGGAAAAGGCGCTTTCTTGGGCTCAGGCTTTCTGCCGCCAAACGCTTACGTCACCTTAGACTGCGAATTCATACTAATCTTCAGAAAAGGAAAACTCCGCCAATTCGCACCTCACGACCAGCAACGTTACGAGAGCGCCTTCACAAAAAAACAACGCGACGAGTGGTTCTCGCAGATTTGGACTCTAGCGGGAACACGCCAAACAGAAAGCCAGATAGAGCGGAGAATAGCCGCGTTCCCAGAAGAAATCGTGAACCGCCTGGTCAGGATGTTCAGCGTGAAAGGCGACACCGTGCTTGATCCGTTCCTAGGCTCGGGCACAACCACCAAAACAGCCATGCAAAACGAAAGAAACAGCGTCGGCTACGAAACAGACGACAGCTTGCTACCGCTGATAAAAAAGAAGTTAGGCTCCACGCCAACTACATGCAGGCTTAACATCACAAAACGCGGAAACTAACCTTCAAGTTTAACCTTTCCTACACCAAAGTTCAACCTGCATTTCAGCCTTTATATAAGGGGGCTATAGACTGCACCGAGCACTAGTTCCGCAACCCAGCTCAGCCTGAGGAATTTTTGTCGTGCAGCAACTCTAACAGATTTTAGCAAGTCGAGGTTTATGGGAGAAAACATGAAGCATTACATAAAAAACTTTATTAGAGAGCTATGTAGCATGTGTTTGTGCCATTTAAGGATAGACCCTTTTTCGAGTTGGATGCTAATCCAACATCGGAGGAAATCGAAAGTTTGAGGAAAACCCGCATTCAAAACCCTTTCAGTACGCTTTCAAATTCAAATTTGCGGGAGATAGATAAAATTGACTGAAAATTCACTCTCAAAAGAAGACACCCACATTTTACTAAAAACCTTCTTCAACGAGAAAGGCTTAGTTCGACAACACTTAGACAGCTACAACGAGTTCATAGACCACGGCTTACAAGAAGTAGTAGACGAAGTCAGCGAAATCCCCATTGAAATCCCAGAAAGCCCATACAAAGTAAAACTCGGACAAATCTGGGTGATAGACCCCCAATCCAGAATAACAGGACCGTACACCACAGAAGTGGACGGCACCAAACACGAAATCTACCCCATGGAAGCCAGACTGCGAAACCTAGCGTACGCAGCACCCATAGCCCTCGAAATGACGCCCGTAATAGACGGAAGAGAACAAGACACCGAGCTAGTTTACATCGGAAACATACCCGCAATGCTAAAATCAAAACTATGCTTCTTGTCACAACTCTCAAGAGAAGAACTCATCGCCGCAGGAGAAGACCCAGACGACACAGGCGGCTACTTCGTAGTCAACGGTTCCGAACGCGTCATAGTCGCCATGGAAGACCTAGCGCCTAACCGCGTGATGGTCGACATAGACGAGAAAGGCACATCGCCCGTTTACCAAGCCAAAATATTCTCAACCACCGTAGGCTTCAGAGCGAGAATAGAGCTGAAACTGAAGACAGACGACGCCATCTACGCTACCATGCCAGGAGTGCCCACCGAAATCCCCTTCGTAGTAATAATGCGCGCGTTAAACCTAGAAAAAGACAAAGACATAGCCGAAGCGGTTTCTCTAGACAAGACTATTCAAAGCGAACTTGGACCTTCGTTTGAGAAAGCCATAGGCGTAGACGCATCCAAAGACGCCATATTGTTCATCGGAAACCGAGTAGCCCACGGGCAAGTTGAAGAATACCGCATACAGAAGGCTGAAACCGCCTTAGACAAGAACTTCCTGCCGCACTTGGGCAGAAGCGACAAAAACAGGAAAGACAAAGCCATATTCCTGGGCGAAATGGCCTTCAGAGCCATCCAACTGAAACTCGGAAGAAGACAACCAGACGACAAAGACCACTTCAAAAACAAGCGTTTGAGACTCGCAGGACCACTCCTCGCAGACCTGTTCCGCGTTTCCTTCAGAAACTTAACTCGCGACATAAAGTACCAGCTTGAACGCATAGGCGTGAAAGGCCCCATAATAAACGTGTCCGTGGCAGTCCGCCCGGGAATAATAACCGAAAGATTCCAACACGCGTTAGCGACTGGAAATTGGGGAAGAGGCAGAGTTGGCATAACCCAGCTCTTGGATCGAACAAACTACATATCCACGCTAAGCCACCTGCGAAGACTCCAATCACCGTTAAGCAGAAGCCAACCGAACTTTGAAGCCCGAGACCTGCACCCAACCCACTGGGGTCGCTTATGCCCCAACGAGACGCCCGAAGGCTCAAACTGCGGTCTGGTCAAAAATCTGGCCTTGTCCGCGTCAATCTCTGTAGGCGTGAACCCAGAAAAGATAAGACAGCTGCTTTTTGAGATGGGCACGGTTCCAGCCTACGAGGCAAATGAAGCTTTGAGGATTTCTGGAGCAAAAGTTTTCGTTGACGGAAACATCATTGGCTACTGCAACTCAGCGCCAGAATTGGCCAAAACCTTCAGAGAAAAAAGAAGAGAAGGAGAAATCTCAACTGAAGTCAACACAACCTATTTCTCGAAGCTACAAACCGAGACAGAAGAGGTGCATGTCAACTGCGACGAAGGAAGAGTCAGGCGACCCCTCATAATCGTTGAAAACGGCGTTTCAAGGCTCCAGCCTAAACATCTTGAAAAGATAGCCCTGCGAGAATGGACCTGGGAAGACCTTGTCAAAAACGGCTTGATTGAATACTTGGACGCGGAAGAAGAAGAAAACGCGTATGTGGCCATATCTCTTGAAGATGTCACGCCACAGCATACGCACGCGGAAATCGCAACGTACACGATTTTGGGAATCTGCGCGTCAACAATTCCGTATCCGGAACACAACCAGTCGCCGCGCAACTCGTATCAGGCCGCGATGGCCAAGCAAGCCCTTGGAGTTTACGGAACAAACTTCCACCACCGCGTAGACTCAAGATCGCATATACTGCATTATCCGCAAGTGCCCTTAGTGGAAACCGAATTAATGGAGGTCATGGGCTATAAACAGCGCCCCACAGGACAAAACTGCGTTGTAGCCGTACTTTCCTTTGAAGGCTACAACATGGAAGACGCCTTGATCTTCAACAAAGCCTCAATTGAGAGAGGCTTAGGCCGCTCCACCTTCTACAGAATATACGAAGCCGAGTGCCGCCAGTACTTGGGCGGGTTAAAAGATAAGTTCACCGTTCCTGAACCGGGAACCCGTGGATACCGCGGAGAACAATATTATAGGCTTCTTGAACCTGATGGGATAATAAGTTTGGAATCTTCAGTTGTGGGCGGAGACGTTCTCATTGGAAGAGTCAGCCCGCCCAGATTCCTCGAAGAATACAAGGAGTTTGAAGTTAAAGGTCCCTCAATGCGGGACACATCCGTGGACATGCGTCCTTCAGAAACGGGAGTTGTTGATGGAATATTCATAACCGCGTCTGGAGAAGGCAGCAAACTCGTGAAGGTCAGAGTTCGTGACCAACGTGTTCCGGAGTTAGGAGACAAATTCGCCTCTCGCCACGGGCAAAAAGGAGTCATAGGACTAATCGTTTCACAGGAAGATATGCCCTTTACAGACGAAGGCATAGTCCCAGACATAGTGATCAACCCTCACGCTATACCCTCAAGAATGACCATTGGTCAGTTCATAGAGTCTCTCGCGGGAAAAGCCGCAGCCGCAAGGGGAAAACCAGCAGACGGTACACCATTCGCTAACGAAGGACCCGAGGAGATTAGGAAAAGCCTCGTAAAACTTGGATTCAGCCACACTGGAAGCGAAGTATTCTACAATGGAACAACAGGCGAGAAATTCGTTGCCGACATCTTCGTCGGGATCGTTTACTACCAGAAACTGCATCACATGGTCGCCGACAAAATCCACGCCAGAGCCCGCGGACAAGTGCAGATGTTGACGCGGCAGCCAACTGAAGGCAGAGCCAGAGGCGGAGGCTTAAGATTTGGCGAGATGGAACGAGACTGCCTCATCGGCCACGGCGCAGCCATGCTACTTAGGGACAGGCTGCTGGAAGAATCTGACAAGTACACGCTGCTCGTTTGCGAGAACTGCGGCCAAATAGCCTACTACGATATGAGACAGCGAAGGTACATGTGCAAAATCTGCGATGAAAAGGTCAAAATTTCCCCTGTAATAGTTTCTTACGCTTTTAAGCTTCTGCTGCAAGAGCTCCAGAGCTTGTGTATAACGCCAAAGTTAAGACTCAAGGAGAAGGCGTAAAACATGTCTTCAGAAGAGATAATCCATAAAGTTATCGACGAAATCTCTTTCGGTTTGATTTCACCCAAAGACCTGCGCAAGCAATCAGTTGTGGAAATTCAAACACCAGACACTTATGACGAAGACGGCGCTCCGATTACCACGGGACTGATGGACGGAAGGCTCGGAACCCTCGAACCAAGACAACGATGCAAAACCTGTGGCAACACGGCGATCCGCTGCCCAGGACACTTTGGCCACATCGAATTAGCAGTGCCAATAGTGCACATAGAATTTACAAAAATAATCTTTGACCTTTTGAAGTCTACCTGCCGTAACTGCGGACGAATACTTCTGTCAGAAGACACCGTGAAAAAAGTCCGAGACCGAATTGAAAGGGTCAACAAGCTTTTAGGCGTAATACCTGATGAGGTGCACAAGGGAATTATGCAGGAGATTAAGACGAAACAGTGTCCCTACTGCGCAGCTGCCCAGTACAAGATTACTTTTGAGAAACCCACAAAGTTCATAGAGCAAACCGAAGCGGGTTCTGAACCGTTAACGCCCAGCATGATACGCGAAAGACTGGAGCGCATTTCAGACGAAGACTTGGAGATTTTAGGGTTAAACGCTAAAGTTGCAAGACCCGAATGGATGGTTCTGCAGGTTCTGCCCGTTCCTCCAGTTTACGTTCGCCCCTCCATAACGTTGGAGTCAGGAATCCGCTCGGAAGACGACTTAACACACAAGCTGGTTGACATTATTCGCATTAACCAAAGGCTCAAGGAAAACATGGAGGCGGGAGCTCCGACCCTCATAATTCAAGACTTATCTGAACTCCTGCAATACCATGTAACCACCTACTTCAACAACGAAGCTTCAGGAATTCCTCCTGCGAGACACCGCTCTGGAAGAGCATTAAAAACCCTCTCGCAAAGGCTGAAAGGAAAAGAAGGAAGATTCAGAAGCAACCTTTCAGGCAAGAGGGTTGACTTTTCAGCACGCACTGTCATCTCGCCAGACCCGAACCTTGATATAAACGAGGTCGGCGTTCCAAGCGATGTGGCCATGCGGTTGTCTGTCCCCGAAAAGATAACCGCGTGGAACATTGAAGAAATGAAAAAGCTAGTCACAAACGGTCCTGAAAAATATCCAGGCGCCCTCTACATCATCAGACCAGATGGCAAGCGCATAAGACTTGAATTTGTCGTGGACAGAGGAAAAATCGCTGAAGCTGTGGAGCTTGGTTTTGTTGTCGAAAGGCACCTTAAGAACGGCGACATAGCTATTTTCAACCGTCAACCGTCACTCCACCGCATGTCCATCATGGCGCATTACGTGCGTGTTCTGCCCTACAAAACTTTCCGTTTGCACCTCTGTGTTTGTCCGCCCTACAACGCGGACTTCGACGGCGACGAAATGAACCTGCACATTCCCCAGAGCGAAGAAGCCCGAGCAGAAGCCCTATTGCTGATGCAGGTTCAAGACCAGATACTCTCGCCTAGGTTCGGAGGACCCATAATAGGCGCAATCCGAGACTTCATCACAGGCGCCTACTTCTTCACCAGAAGGGCAAACTACCTGACGAAAGTTGAAGTCAACAGACTCCTCACAGCGACAGGATACAACGGGCCACTGCCGGAACCTAAAATCAACGAGCCCCAGCCTCTGTGGTCAGGCAAACAAATCTTCAGCCTCTTCCTGCCGAAGACTTTGAACTATGTCTTGAAGGCAAATATCTGCCAAGGATGCACCAAATGCGAAGAGGAAGAATGCAAGTATGACGCTTATGTAGTGGTTAAAAACGGCGAGCTCGTCTCGGGTATTATAGACAGGCGCTCTATAGGTGCCGAGCAGTCTGAAAGCTTGCTGCACCGAATAATTAAGGACTACGGAACCCAGGCGGGACGCGAATTCCTAAACAAGATAACAAGGTTGCTGAAGCTTTTCATAACTATGCGCGGTTTCACTTACACGTATGACCAGCTTGTCTTGTCGCCTAAGGCTGAAAACAGAATCAAGAAAACGATGGAAAGAATCCAGAAGAAAATAGACGAGCACATCGAAAACTACCGTAACGGAACCTTACCGCGGTTGCCAGGACAAACACTTGAAGAGTCCTTCGAAATCTACGTTATGCATGAGCTAGCCACAGCCAGAGACGAAGCAGGAAAAATCGCAGACCAAGACTTCACCATAGAAAACGCGGGCATAGTCATGACCCGAACGGGCGCGAGGGGCTCAAGCTTAAACATTGGGCAAATGAGTGCTTGCGTAGGACAGCAGTCGGTGCGTGGAAAACGGATACTACGAGGATATGCTGGACGTGCTCTGCCCCACTTCAAAGAAGGCGACCCCAGCCCGAGGGCAAGAGGCTTCGTCTACTCATCTTATCAGTCTGGCCTAGACGCGATTGAATTCTTCTTCCACGCCATGGGAGGCAGAGAAGGCCTGGTGGACACAGCCGTCAGGACGCAGCAGAGCGGTTACATGCAGAGACGCCTAATCAACGCGCTGGAGCACATCCGCTTGGAATATGACGGCACCGTCAGAGACTCAGCTGGAGACATAATCCAGTTCATGTACGGCGAGGACGGCGTTGACCCAGCCAAAAGCGACCACGGCAAAGCGGTAAACGTGAGCCGACTCATCGACCAGATAAAAATCGGGGAAGAAAAAGGCGAGCCAGCCTCAGCAGATTACATTAAAACACACTTGAAAGAAGTTGAAAACCAAATCACGCCGATACTGCTGGAACAGCTTAAACAGAACTTAGCCAAAGCTAAGCTCAGCAAAAAAAGCGTTGACAAGGCCATTACGTTAACGGCTGAACAGTACAAGCGCGCCTTGATGGAGCCCGGCGAAGCCGTGGGCATAGTTGCCGCCCAGTCAATAGGTGAACCAGGCACACAGATGACGCTCAGAACGTTCCACTACGCAGGAGTCAAGGAGCAAAACGTAACCTTAGGCTTGCCGCGTTTAATCGAAATAGTGGATGCAAGAAGAATCCCGTCTACGCCAATTATGACGATATACTTAATAGGAACGCATAGAAAAAGCAAGGAAGGCGCCGTGGAAATCGCGCGCAACATGATCTACACGGCTTTAGAGACTTTATCCTCAGCCATCTACCTAGACCCCATACGAGAGGAAATAGTGGTCGAAGTAAACAGAACCATGATGGAAGACAGAGCTATAACCATGGATGAACTTGAGGATAGGGTGCAGCTCCAAAACGCCACCACAAAGGTGAAGGACGACACGCTGCAGATAAAGCCCAAGAAGGTTGAAACCCTAAAACGACTGGTCGACAAGGTCTCAGCGTTCCATGTTAAAGGCATAGCAGACATAAAACGAGTGCTAGTCACCGAAGAAAACGGAGAATGGGTGATAAGAACAGACGGTTCAAACCTGTCCAAAGTCTTAGAGATTCCAGGCGTGGACACTTCCCGAACAACAACAAACAACATTCACGAAATAGCCAAAACCCTCGGAATCGAAGCCGCAAGAAACGCCCTAATTCACGAGGCAAAGGGCGTCCTGGAAGAACAGGGCTTAGACGTAGACGTACGCCACGTCATGCTCGTCGCAGACATGATGACCACAACAGGCGAAGTGCAGCAGATAGGCAGGCACGGCATCAGCGGCAAAAAAACGAGCGTTTTGGCCAGAGCAGCGTTTGAAATAACAGTTCCGAACATTGTGGAGGCAGCCGTGAAAGGAGAAATCGACCCGTTGGAAGGCGTCACTGAAAACGTGATTGTCGGCCAATCGATTCCGATCGGTACTGGCTTGGTGGAACTGTACATGTCAACGTTTGAAAAACAAGAAAAAGAAGGAGGAAAGACAGAGACGTGATAGACGTAGATAAGGCAATCGCAACAGCCGTGAAAACTGGCAAAGTGTCTTTCGGAGCCAACGCAGCTCTACAAAATGCGAAGACTGGTAAGGCTAAGATGATAATTTTAGCCGCTAATTGCCCAAAAGACATAAAAGAACAGATAGAATACTATTGTAAGCTCTCTAAAGTCCCAGTTATGACATATAAAGGTGCTGCAATGGATTTGGCGGCGGTCTGCAACAAACTCTTCGCTATTTCAGCCTTAAGTATAAGAGAAACGGGCGACTCAGAAATTCTCAAGGTAACCGAAAACCCTGAAACGCAAGAGTACATTGGAGGAAATGAATGACAAGCGGCATAAAAATCACATGCGACGAAATGCGCTACATCGCTTTGTTTGAAAGCATAAGCGGCGCCAGCGTTAAAGACTGCATAATCGACGAAGAACAAGAACGCGCAATATTCATCGTGAACCAAGGCCAAGTGGGCGTTGCCATAGGAAGGGGCGGCAGAAACATCCACACGCTTGAGAACATGACTGGGAAAAAACACGAGATAATCGAGTACTCGGAAGATCCGGTGCAGTTCATCAAGAACGCTTTGAAACCAGCAATGGTCAGAGAAGTGCGCGTAACCGAGAGAACAGACGGCAAGAAAATCGCGGTTGTAACCGTTAATCCAAAAGACAAGGGCATCGCCATAGGAAAAAACGGCAAAAACGCGGAACGTCTGCGCTTTTTAGCAAAAAGATACTTTGATATTCAGAACGTTAGCATCACTTAGCCTTCTATAAAGGGCTGGGCGATGAAACGCCGCTGACAATAGCCATACAATGTTCTTTAGTGAATGGACAATGCCCAGAATGAATATACTGATCGGTTTCTTCCCATGGCAGAGGTCTATACCAACCTTTAACGCGCTCTGCCCATTAAGACTGTATCATTCAAAACATGAGTTGAATTGTGCAATGGGCTGGTCAAAGAGTGGCAAGAAAACACATTGTTAGAGTTGTTTTAAGCCCGCAGCATAAGGAGTTGCTGGACCAGATATGTGAAACGCTGGGACAGAGTGAAAGCGAAACCCTGCACGTTGCTTTTCTTGAATACGCAAAAAGCATAAGCCTAATCACAGAAAAAGTTCACAGAAGAAATTGAGGAGAGTGGAGAGACAAGGTAGCAACCGTTTCGAAACAATCGTAGTCGAATAGACATGTTAGACGAGCTTTCGCCAATACTTCTTACTCTTAGGGGACGGGTTGTAGGGGGCGTATACTTCTCTGTAGAATTCTCGTGCGGATTCCAGCATGTTATCTAAATCCTCTATCCATTTGTTTATGAGGAGTTCATGTGCGCTTGAAACCACAAATGTGAAGATTTCTCTTATTTTAAGTTGATCTTCAGTATGGCTTGCTTCGCAGTCTCTGCAAATGTATTTGTGCTCAGGCTTGGACGTTTCCTTACCGCACACATAGCACTTGAAGTATATTCCCGTCTGTTTGCTAATGTTTGTTGATCTGCAGGAAGGGCAGTAGATTTTTACGGATATTTTGTTTGAGTCACATGAGGGGCATTCCAGAGTAGTGTCATAGAATTCCCTTTTCAGTATCCCGTATTTTTCGAGAATTTCAAAGACTTGGTAGTATTCGGATGGGTCGGGAATTAATTTTTCGATTTCTGGGTAGAAAACGCCTTTTTCATCGCTCATTGTTGGTTTGAATTCAGCTATCCGTTTGTCTCTTATTGCTTGGAGTATTGTTCGGATTTCGGGTTTTCTCAGGTAAGCGGGCACTTCGTTTGGAAAGATGAGCAATTGTTGCTTTTTTAAACATTCTTCTAGTATTTTGTCGAGTGTTTCATGGTCTATTGGTTTCATGATGTAGGCGTTGGCCCCGATGTTTACGCTTTCTATTGCGTTTTGTAAGGTCGCGTGTCCCGTTATCATGACGTTCATTGTGTAAGGTGACATCTTCCCGAAGACTTGGAGAACTTCTACTCCTGTCATGTCTGGGAGCTTTATGTCTATCAGAGCAACATTGAAGAAGCGTTTCTCTGCCTTTGCAATGGCGTCTTTTCCGTTCTTGGCAGTTTCTGTTTGGTATCCTTTTTCTTGGAGAATATCGCTTAGGGTTTCGAGCGTGTTTTCGTCGTCGTCAATTATCAGAACCCTTGCCCTTTCCGGCATTTTCAATCCGCTGCCATCTGTTGAATTTCAGCTTTTGTCTTTGAAGCCAGTATTCCTTCTATGATCTTTAACAGCTTCTTGATATCGAAGGGCTTGTAGATGCATGTGTAGACGTCGTGTCTAATGGCTTCTTCCACCAGGTTTTGCACTTCTTGGCGGTAAGCTGTCATCATGACTACCTTAATGTTAGGTCTGATTTTCCGTAATGCCAGATAGGTTTCGAGGCCGTTCATAACGGGCATCTTAACATCAATGAACACTATGTCGAAGTCTTTTTCTTTGACTATTTGTATTGCCTCTTTGCCGCTGCTGACATGGGCTATGCTGTATCCTTTCTCTTTGAGGATGTCTGTCAGGGTTTCACATGTCGATAAGTCGTCATCAACGATCAAGAGCAAGGCGCCTTTTTCTTGGAAAAGTTCTATCAGTTCGATGACTTTTTCGATTTCTACGGGTTTGTACCAGACCCCGTAGGCTCCTTCCTTCAACGCTTCAGCTACAAGGTCTTCTACAGAGTAGGCGGTCATCATCATCACTACAGCTTTTGGTTGAATGCGTTTGATCTCTTTGCAGGTTTCTACTCCGTTCATTGCTGGCATTTTTATGTCCATCAGAATCACATCAAACGTTTGAGCTTTGACTTTTTGAATGGCTTTGAATCCGTCGTTGGCGATTTCAACGTGATGACCTAATTCTGTTAGAATGTCGAACAAGGTTTCTGCCATTTCTATGTCGTCGTCAACTATCAAGATGTTGGCTTTATTTTTCAATCTTAACCCTCTCTTCGATTGGCATGGGCACAGTGAAAGCTGATTGTTCACTGATTTCCTTCTCCGTTCGAATAGGCAACTTGACAGTGAATGTTGATCCTTCGCCGACTCTGCTTTCTACCGTGATGTTGCCGTCGTGACTTTCCACTATTTGCTTGCATATGGCTAATCCTAAGCCGATTCCCTTAGCCTTCGTTGAGAATAGGGGTGTGAAGAGTTTCGGCATGTTCTCCTTCGGGATGCCCACTCCTGTGTCTCTTACTATCAGCTTCGCTGAGTCATCTTGTTTTGTTGTTTGAATTGTTAGTTTTCCGCCTTCAGGCATGGCTTGGACTGCGTTTAGAATTAGGTTTTGGCACACTCTTTGGACTTGTTCTTTGTCCAGCAGCATTTTAGGAATTTCGCCGAGTTTGATTTCTACCTTTATATTCTCGGGTACGGTGATGTAGGAGAGCGTGTTCTTCACTGTCTCATTCAAGTCGGTTTGGTCAAGAGTAGGTGTTTTTTTACTTGCGAAGCCAAGAAGATCGCTGATGATGAGGTTTGCAGAGTTGACTTCTTTCTCCAGAATTTTCAAGTGTTTGACTACTTTCTCGTCGGCGGCATCCTTGAGCCTCATGTTGAGAAAATAGACGGAGTTCTTGATTACCCCTAATGGACTTCTTATCTCGTGACCGACAGCAGAAGCCAACTGACCTATAGCAGCCAGTTTCTCGGAAGTGATTAATTCTTCTTGTAAGAGTTTTTTCTCGGTGATGTCCTGGATGGCTAGGAGAATCATTTGTGTGTGATCAGATTCTCTGTATATTCGTCTGGCGTTGAGGAGCATTACACGCCGTCCAATTTTCGGAAAATAGTGATCCACCTCAAAGTCGTCGAAAGTGGTGTTAGTTGGGAGGATTTCTTCCAGAAGTCGCCGTAACGAAGGTATATTCCACTGTTGTTTGCCAACTTCATAGATTTCCAATCCCTCGGTTTCTTCAGGCGTTACTTTGAAGGTCAGGTAAAAGGCACGGCTCGCGGAGATCACCCTCAACTCTTTATCCAAAACAATGAGAGGCTCACGCACTGTCGCCACAATACTCTCAACGTATTCACGAGCGTCTAGGAGGGCTATCTCAGCCGCCTTGCGCTCGGTGATGTCCCAGAAAATGCCTAATATGCCAACAACATTACCGTTTTCATCTTTGGCAGGCGTTTTAACAGTGTACACAAATACTCTTTTTCCATCGTGGACATACTCCTCTTCAATATCTTCTGTCTTCCCAGATTCCATAATCCTCTTGTCGTCTGCTCTGTATTTTTCAGCCAATTTCTTAGGATAAAAATCATAATCCGTCTTGCCTGCAATCTTATTGGACTTAATCTTTAAGTCCCGTGCGTAGTTCTCATTGCAAGATACATAAACCAAATTCCTATCCTTGAAGAAAATCTTTTGCGGAAGATTTTCAAGTAGGGTTCTGTACTTACTCTCGCTTTTTGCAAGTGCACCCATAATGCTTTCGACATACTCTTGAGCCCCCCACGCCAGTCTACCATTCTTCTGCTGTCTATCGCCCTGCAGTCTCGTGTCCATGATAGGTGCTGTCTTACGCTTAGCTACATCCATCCTAATTCCGCCTTATCAAATGACAATGTTCAACGCCCAAACGCTATAATGGTTATGAAATCAAGGTACGAATTGGTAATATTCGTAATTCAGATTCAGAATCAAATAGTTAATCTTGTCTTGTGCGCGTGCGTGCCTGCGCAGCATAATAGTCTCTCTGTTTCTTTAAGAATTATACTTCTTCTTTAAGATGAATAGTAGCCTTTCCCCAAGTAATCTCAATAATATTCTTCTCTGTGAACGTTACAGTCTCTCTTTGGTTTCTCCCACTCACCGCCATAACCGTCCTCGTTATCTCGGTCTTGGTCATCTGAAGATAGCAGTTTGAGTTATCATAATGTTTGAATGGGTTGGTCTTCAACGGTTCTCTTCACTATTATGTTCTTGTAGACCTTGGCGCTTTTCCTCTCTTTGCGCCTTTTGGTTTTCAACTCAACTTCGCACAGCCCGAATTTCATGCTGAAACCCTTAGCCCATTCATAATTGTCAGTTAGAGACCAATGGAAATATCCTTTAACATCTATCTTCTCTTCGTTTATGGCTTTGTCAAGAATCTTCAAGTGGTCAATTACGAATTTGGGCCTAAGTGTGTCTTTTGCGTCCGCGACCCCGTTTTCCATAACGTACAATGGTCGCCCGTATCTTTGCATCATCTTCAAGGCGTCAAGCATTCCTTCCGGATAGATTTCCCACCCGAAGTCTGATGTCTGTCTTCCGTCAGCAGAAGCGCTGTCAGGCTTGCAGAGGAAGCCGTAGTTTTCCGCCATTTCTGGAATTGCCGCTATCCCCGCGAATAATCGGGCTAAGAGTGATTTTTTCCCTTTCACCACCGCCCTCGTGTAGTAGTTTACGCCAAGCCAGTCAAGACGGTTCCTAAGGTGGTCTTTCGTTTCGCCTTTGTCTTGTAATCCGTTCAGGTTTGCATCTACCCAACCGCTGCACACTGACTGGGGAAAGAAGTGGTTATGCACGCGATTTAAGAAGTCAGCCGCTTTGACGTCAGCTTCATTTTCAGCTCTGAAAGGCATAGCTGATATTACGTTATGTACCGCTCCGACATCTGCTGCGCTTGCGCTGTCCTTGTCAGCTTTTATGGTGTCTGCTTTCTTTATGGCGTCGTAGGCGCGTGCATGTGTGACAGTCAGGTTGAAGGCTACCTTTCTGGAAACTTTAAAATTGTTTAGTCCAGGCGGAAAACCAGACTGGGGAATCAGGTAGCCCGTTTCAGGCATCACCATGGGTTCGTTGAAGGTTGCCCATTCATCCACAACGTCGCCTAGCTTCCACGCCATGTACGCAGCGTACTTCGTGAACTCAACTATTGTCTCTTGGTCAACCCATCCTCTCGGACCTTCACGAAGGTTGGTGTCTCGAACAGTAATGGGGTTGTGAATCCATAAGGGCAAAGTGAAGTGGTTCAAACAAACGAAGACCTTGATGCCTTTATCACGCAAATCTTCTATGAATGCCCGGTAATGGTTAACGGCAACCTTGTTGGCAGCTTCTTCGAGTTTCTGAAGCGCGGAGTCGTCAACCTCTATCTTAGCAATGCTACCATCCGATGCCTTCTCAAATTCGAGTTCAATCGCAGACGTGGGCGTCGGGAAGATTCTGCTCCATTCAATGCCTATGCGGTACGCGTTCAGACCAAACCTACGAGCGATGACGTGGTCCTTTTCGTACAGGTTCCAGTAGTTGATGCCGTTTTCTGGCAGGTCGCCGCTAACTACGCCTTTTTGTATGTTAGCCTTGTCGTGAACCCACAGGTACCAGTCACTGCCAGAATCAACGTTTAACCCTGCTGAATCGCCCATCTCGAATTGGAATCCACTGTTTGATGCGCCCCACAAGAAATTTTCAGGAAAAACCATAACATCTCACTTTCTATTCAACCTTCAAACATGAATAATGAGTCAATGCACATATCTCATTTTCGCCATCCAACCGGCATCACACTGTCAAGTTAAAATGTGCCGTTCTCTCAAGAGTTCAAGCTATATATAGAGGGGGTATAAACTTTTTCAAGCGTTAGTCTACTACATAGCCTCCAGAATTTTTACCCGCTGTCTTCCTTGTCGTTTGCTTCTTCTTCCAATGATTCAGAAGGCAAAGTCGTCTGTGCTTCGCTTCTGAGAAGCATGTCTATCAGCGCTTTCTCATCCACTTCCGCTCTGGTTCTCCAGTCTATATACAGTTGCGCGTTGTCATCCTGAAGCAAATAGCCATAGCGGATGTACCTGTCAATGTTCAAGCCAACTTTCCACCCTGGAAGCTTCTCGTTTAATAGCTCTTCAACCTCTTTTCTCGGCGCTTGCCCCTTCTTGCTGATTATATAAGCGATTGCAATGGCTAAGCCAGCTAAATCGTCTATTCGCCAGCCAATCATCTTTGTCTCTTTCGGAGTCAAATCGCCCCGCAGGGTTATGTAAAAACGTGCCTTGTCAAGCTCCTCCAAAGAGGGTTTCTCAGCTGGCGTTTTTTCCTCTTCAAAAACGGTTTTAACCTGCAAATCCAGACTCTTCAAATAATCATCGAGAATATCCAAGACTTTCGGGTAATCCGCACCTAACGCTTTGTGCAGTTCCCAGCCTTTAACGCCTGGTTTCATGTGCCTTCGGTAAAAAAGCATGTGCGTAGCCCGTTTCATCTTGCTCGCGTAAACGCCTTTTCTCCTGCTCAATCCAGTTCGCCTCTCTTCCACTTTTGCCAATTCTCAAACGTGACGGCTATGGGAATTGAAATCGACTGTTGCGTGAGGATTTTTGCAATGGGTGTTTCGAAGGGTTTAATGAAAATCTCCTCTTCTAACGGGTGAATCTCCAATGTTGCGTAGCCGTACGTGATGAGGAAACTCGCCAAGAAAGCGCGTTGCACAGTCTCCTCATAAGTCTCTGCGCCGACAAAATCCCAGTAGAGGATTTTGCCGTCGTGCCCTTTCGCTTTCACTTTCTCTTTTAGTTCCTGCCAGTAATTCTCAAGTTCCTCAGAAAACACTTTGTCTCCTAGGATGCGTTCTCTTATCAACTCGTCTCTTGTGGCGGTTCCAATCGCAACTTCGGGCACGGCGAACTCTTTCCATCTTTCCTTAAGCGGCAACAGCGTTTCCCAGTAGCGCATAGCCTCAGCGAGACTGTGGATGCTGATCTGCTCCAACTCCACTACTGGATGCCAAGCTTTGAGGAATATTCCTATCATTTCTTCTTTGCTTGCCTGCGTGATTTTTTCTTCGAGAAGAAACGGATCAGTGTAAAGCGAAGTGGAGCGGTGTTTAACCCATTCACTTTGAAGTTTTATGACAGACGCCAAATGATGAATCGCCTCTGAGTCCAAATTGAGGTCTTCGAACTGTTCCCAACTGGGAAAATACTCTTTAACCACTTTAATTATGTCGTCAACATCCAGCATGAAAGGATCCACTGCATGAGCTTCGATGGCACTGCACATTTCTATAATGCGCTGCAGTTTTTCTCTGCCGAGTTTCTGCTCTCTTTTGGACGACACTACGCAACCTCTCTAACTATGGATTTTCCCTCAACATTCTGCACCGTGATTATGCTGGCGTCCTCTTGAGTGAAAGTGATCTGACTCGGCGTAATCACGATGTACTGAGCAGTGGCGTCCTTTATTGTTGACAGAATCATGCGCGCGATCATTTCGCGGTTCTTAGGGTCCATGTGGATGTCATACTCATCCACGGCGCGGAAGGGAGAACGAACATGCTGCTGCAGAGCCAGAAGGAAGCTCATGGTCGCTGTTGTTCTTTCTCCGCCGCTTTGAGTGTAAGCATCCAACGTCACGGGCTTTCCGCCTTTAAAGCCAACAAGAATTTCTAAACCCGCCGTTTCTATGTCATGCCCGTTGGCGAGTCGCACTTCGCCCACTGCCAAGGTTTGACCCATAATCTTCTGGTACTCCAAGTTCACGCGGTCTATGAGGCTCTGCATCACAGAGCGCCACGCTTGCATGCGAATCTTTACTTCTTCAAGGGCTTTTTCGCGGTTTTCGGCAACCACCTGCGCCTTTTCCTTCAGTTCAAGATAAAGCTTAGAATAGGATTCATACATGCGCTCTATGTCTTCTGAAACGTCCGCGAGCGCGGCTAAATGCCCATCAGTGACGCGGATTTCATCGAGAGTTTCCATGACGCTTTTCAGCACGGCGATTCTGGCGCCCAACTGCTCCGCTTTGGCGGTGGCTGTACCTAAGCTGGCTTTAGCGTCTTTAAGCGACGCATCTATTTCTTCCAAGCCAGTCTTCGCGTTTTCTCTGCGATACTGCAACAAGGCCAGGTGAATCCGATGGTCTAAAACTTGGTTGGCAACTTTCTCGGTTGCCTCTTCCACGCCTTGCATTTTGGTTTGGTTCTCTTTTACTTTCTCATTTATCTTCGAAAGGTGCTGGCGCGAATTTTCCAGCAACTCCCTCAGATTTTCGCTTCTGAATAGCTTAAACTGGCTGGAACTCATGTTGTTTTGAATGGCAGGCTCTAAGGCTAATGCTTCCTTTAGCAGTTGCTGGCACATGGATGTTATGGACTCGTTTTCGGCGATTCCACGCTCAAGGCTTAGGCGTTCACTGAAAATCGTCTTCATCTCGCCCTTCAGTTTTTCTTGCTGGTTCTGCTGAACCTGCAATTGCTCCGTTGTCGTTTTTGCTTCCTCTTCGATGCGGTTCAGGATTTCCTGTTCTTTGCGCCTGTTTGCCTCTAGCTCTTTAACGATGCTTTCGCGGCGTTCAACTTCTGCCCAAGATAGTTCGCGGTCCAGGAACCGCCTCTTGGTTTGCAGTTGCTTTTTCTCCTGATACTTCTCGTACTGTTCCCGCCAGTAGTTGAGCGTCTGCTCCGCTGATTCTAAGAGTTTGCTCACAGATTCTTCTTGACTGAGAATACGCGTTAGCTTATGCTGAGCTTGCAGCACGTTCTCGCGAAACGGTTCCAAACCCACAGCGGCCTCAACCATGCGCAGCTTGTCTACGCTGGAGAGCACCGTGAACTGTTCCACCATGTTCTGATGCATAATAATAAGCATGTTGTCAGGGTCAACGCCGAACCTGCCTAATAAGCGTTCAACATCCTGTTTTGTGGCAGCGCGGTTCTCAAGCTCAAACCAGTATTTACCGTCCCTTCGCAAGACACGCGTGAGAAAAAGCTGGTCTTTACTGTACTTCGGAACTGGGCGCTTGTCGCCTCTTTTACTATTGTCCAAAATGAGCGTCACGCGGGCTTGGTCTTTCCCCCAGCGTATCAGGTCGCTTAGCTTTCTAGAGCGTTCCGTGTATGATTGGCCCAAACCAACGGAAATAGCCAAAAGCAAAGAGGATTTTCCAGAGCCGTTGGGTCCGCAGATGACGTTTACGCCCTGTTTAAACGGTACTCTGGCGTACTCGTAGCTCATGAAGTTCTCTAATATGACTTCCTGTACCAGCATTGCAGCTTTTTGCCTCTAACGCACGGTGCGTAATAGGTGAAAACTCTATTATTAAAACAATTAGGCAAAGTTCCACTAAAATCGGATTTGAAACTGCCAAAGTTTTATCTTGAAATTACACACTAACAGGCAGATTGTTGTTTCAGGTTGAAGGGATTATCGAAGCAAAGTTTCATAAATGTCGTTGACGCCATTAGAGAACGGTGCAGTGTGCATGGTTGTGGCTGGCAAAGTCTTCAAGCTTTCAGAACCGCTTGCCTTGGAAGAAATAGCTTCAAGACTTGAAAATTATCACTTTGAAGAGGATTACGAGGAAGGAGATTACAAGTTCACGCTGCTGACAGAGGTTGTAGGTCTCTTACCAAAGAAAAACACACTCAGCGGCGTCTACTCACACGATTACGTTATCCACGTGTTCCACAGGGGCAAGGTGGCGCCTTTACCGCGGACTGTGGAAGCGCTCTTCAGCTTCACCCAAGTTGAAGACATCACGTTCTTGACGGTTGTGGAGAAGAAGCGCGTGGCGAACTTTATAGCGAACAAGCTGAGCGGAATCCTCTTCGAAAAGGTGGGCGGCATAGTTGAAGCGAGAATCCCGCCTGAAACCCTGCGGGAATTCCATCAGAAAAACCCCGAAGACACGAAGATAACGTTCTTTGATAATGTGGATATACCTAACGTGAACAAGCTGTCGCTTTATGGGCCTGACTTGATAAACACTTCGTTGTTTGAGGATTACACGAAACACGGCGACTTGTGGTACGTGGTTGCGCGGTCAAGGGAGATGGGCTACGTTGTGGGCGTCACGAGAGACGCTTCGGTGACCATTTTTAACCTTGCAGATAAGAACAAGTACGTGGAGTATGTGAATAAGGAGATTTACCCGATAATACTAACCAGCACAAAATAGTTTGATGTTGTCAATAGCTGTGAACCACTAGTTATCATTGGGTAGGCATAGAACAGTAAGATAGCCCTATTATCGCATTTTTTCAAGACGCAACGTGTTTAAAAGCAGGAGCATGGTGACGCCATCGTCGCCTGAAGCCACTGTAAACCATGAGGGTATGAGTCCAATTAGCCCTAAGGTGCCCAACGACAATTTTCACGGCAAGAACTGCTTGTAAACTGGGTGCCCCTTAAAACGCAAGGTTGTTTCAGACTTTTCCACGGTTCCGCTTGGCAGCCGCATGCAGATCGAGTGCACAACCGCGCCTTCTGGAATTAAGCGCACTCCATCCAAGAGTTCACCCTTTGTGATGCCAGAAGCCGCAAAAACCAGTTCTCTGCCCTTTGCCAGCTCTTCCTCACAATAGGTTTTGTCCACGTCAACTCCAGCCAGCCTTAGCCTATCCACCCGCTTAGGGTCGTCGTTTTTGTCCTGCCAGACTTTGACGAGCATGGTTCCGCCTAGGCACTTCACGGCTGTCGCCGCGATGGTTGCCTCTGGACCCGCGCCTGCGCCCAAGAGTAGGTCAACTCCCGATTGGGGAATGCATGAAACAACTGCGGCTGCGATGTCGCCGTCTGGAATCAATATAATCCGCACTCCCAGTTTTCTGAGAGCAGCCAGCATCGCTGAGTGCCTGTCGCGTTCCAGCATTATCACGGTCAAGTTTCCGAGGAGCAGGCCTTTCTCTCGCGCTACAGTGTGCACGATCTCTTCTATGGGCATGTCTACGGAGATTTTGCCGATTGAATGGTAGTCAGTGGCAACTTTGAAGTAGTAGCCGTCGTCAGGAAGAATTTGAAAGCAGCCTGCGGGTGCGCAAGCTAAGGCGGAGATGGCGTCCTTTCTGCCCTTGGACACCGCGGTGGTGCCGTCCACGGGGTCCACGACAAACTCCACTTTCGGCCCTCGGCCTGTGCCAACTTTCTCTCTGTGAGTAAACGCTGGCGCGTTATCTTTTGGGCCTTCGCACGAAATGACTTCACCTTCTATGTCTGTTTGGGCTAAGACGGCTCTTGAAAACTCCACGGCCTTGGCGTCTGTCAAGTCGCAGTTTCCTTGGCCGATGTGCAGTGCGGCGCCTATTGCGCCGGCGATTGTGATGCGGGTTAATGATGGAGCTAAAGCTCTTAGGGAAACCAAAATGCTCATTCTCCATAATGCCATGTGTCCTTCTGGTAATTAAAATGTGCGCATTTGCGTTTACATTTCTGTAAGTCTTATTGGGATTTTCTGTTCACACGGTTTACTTTCTGAATCTTGTTTATTTTCTCTATTAGGAGCGGCAGGTCCGTTATTGAGGTTATTATGTAATTCGCGCCGTTGCTCATCAGCTGCTCCATCGTGGAAACGCCCGTGGGCAACCCAACAGCGATGGCTTTCAGCTCCTTGGCGCTTTGCATGTCCACGCTGCTGTCTCCAACAACCACCGTGTCCCTTGCCGATGCGCCTAAAGCCTTCAAAGCGGCTTCAAGATGCTCGGGATGAGGCTTGAAATGATTCACTTTGTTTCGCGGAACCGTGATATCGAAGAAAGCGGCAATTCCAAAGCGTTTTAGGATGTAGTTCATGGATTTTTCGCTGTTGATGGTGCACAGTCCAATCTTCAAGCTCATCCGCTGTAATGCCTTCAGAGTCTCCACTGCGCCGGGAAGCAGACTCGTGTGTTTGGCGGCTTCCAACTCGTGTTTCTCAGCCATAGCTAAGGCTCCGCTGCGAATCTCCTCCAAAAACTTTGAGGGTTTGCCAGAGTTTTTCGCGAAGGTTTCGGTTTTTCTGAGCATTTCGAAGATGCTTTCTTTCACGGATAGTATCGAGGTGGGAACGCCTCTCTTTACAAGGTAGCCTTTAACCTCGGCGCGGACAGTCTTGTAATCCAAGTTGAAGCTGGCAATGGTTCCGTCCAAATCGAATATTACAGCCTTTACGCGCATAGGCTTCATGCTCGTTCTTGGTGAAATCCCATAGAAAAGATATACTTTGCGGTAAAGGGTAACCCGCATCCTAAGGACAATACTAACAAACCTAACAAAAGAATGGATCACTCAAGGACTGGCAATAGAAGCAAAACATTTCACCGTGCTACTAATGGCACATTGGTAAAACTGTCTGCTTCCGATTTTTCATAAATTTTAATGTTGTATGCCATTTTTTGGGTAACAGCGTTAAATTTTGCGAAAAAGCTGTACAGCAGCTTTAAATATTTTTAACGCAATATGCCATAAAATGGGTAACTGCATTAAAAACGTGAAAAACCATGGTAACAAAAACCGAAGCGCTATACAAAGCTCTCCTTCCAATGAGGATAGTAAGCTTCGACAATATCGTAGAAAAAGCTTCAGACATCATAGAAGCCGATCAAAGCCGCAGATACATTTACCGCAAATACGTGGATCGACTAATCAAAATGGGCAAACTCCAACCAATCCGAAAAGAGTTATATGCAGTTCTGTCTCCCTTTGAAACACCAGAAAAACACGAAGTAGACAAGCTTCTTATCGCCTCAAAAATCAGACAAAAATACTACTTGGGATTTCATACAGCTCTGGAATACTATGGCTGTGCCAGTTCCTTGCTTAACGAAGCCTACATATGCGTACAAGCAAAAGACAGATTCGACCCGTTTCAGTACAAACGCTTAAACTTCAAACCAGTATTCGTCACAGACATCACCTCAGAGATCGTCGAAAAGCCCTACCATCAAACCATTCTAAAAGTAAGCAGCAAAGAAAGAACATTCATCGAATGCATTGACAGAATACGGTACGCTGGAGGCTGGGAAGAATCCATTAAAAGCTTAGAAGGACTTGGCGGACTAAGTTTTGAAAAACTGCTACATCTCACACTCAAACAAGGAAGGGAAAGTCTTAACAGGCGAGTTGGCTACGTCCTCGAACTACTCAAAAACAGATCACCCTTTTACGAACATTTGAACGAAAAATTGTTGAACAAAATAGCCGAAAAAACCAATAGATCACCTCAATATCTGATCTGTGGAAAAAAGGGTCCTCTTAACAAAAGATGGAATTTATACATTCCCGAAGACTTCGAGGAGAAACTGAGAGGCATTTAAGTTGAAAAGGAAGTACGACCTTAATGCACTTGCGCGGGCATGTGGTTTTAATATCCGAGAAATGGAAAAGGTATGCCGAATCTCTGATCTGTTAGAAGACTTCTCAGCAGCAAAATTCCTTTTTGATCGTCTTTCACTATATGGCGGAACAGCTCTCACTTTCATCTACTCACCACAAATCCTACGATTATCAATAGACCTTGACCTCAATTACCGACACTTAAACGTCAAAGACTGGGGAAAGGTCAGAAACGAAATTGACAAAAGAATAAAAGACATCCTCTACAGGCAAGAATACAAAAAGTCAAACATTGCCATAAACTCAAGCTATCCACTGACCAGATTTACCATAAAATACACGAATACACTTAGCAACCAAGACAGCTTCAAAATAGAAATAGGATACATGCGTAGAACTTCCATTCTAAAGACAGACGCCATAGCAGACTTCAAACACATAGGCACACAAGAAACGTTCAAAGTAAGAACCCCGATAAAGGAAGAGCTTTTTGCGAACAAATGGTGCGTACTACTTTACAGAAAAACACCTCGAGACCTATTTGACACATATCAAATAACAAAAATGGAATTTAACCATAACACCTTCAGAAAATGTGCCCTAATCGACAGTTTAACCCGCAAAAAACCCAAACTCTACGAAATTAACCCTGAGTTCATCAGCAAAATCCCAATAGACTCAAGCTTAAGAAACCTACTACAAACCGAAAAACTCTCAGAACTCGACTTCAACAGCATGATCACACAAGTGACAGAGTTTACCAAAAAGCAACTGACAAACTTAACATCGAATGAAATCAAAGCGATAGACCAGTTCTTTGACCAGAAGAACTTTAGACCAGATCTGATCGACGAAACAGGAGTACTTCACGAAAAAATAAAAGAATATCCCGCTATTCTACGAGCACTTCAGGAAGGTTAAAACAGAAAAAGAGGGGGAGATGGGTGTTAAGACGCGTTCTGAAGCTGCGTTTTCTCAGTGATTGTTAATCAAGACGTTGCCCAAACCAGTTACTTCATAATTCAGGTTTCCGTTGTTCTTTGCATTGTTCCCAGTTAACGTGTTATAGTTGCTTTGCACATTGATGCCGTCCTCACCGTTGTTGTTGCAGTAGTTTTTGTTTACTATATTATAGTCAGAGTTAGAGATCAATATCCCGTTGATGCTGTTTTTCTCGCGCTGTGGACAACAACTTCAAAATTAATCTTGCGCAAACCACGCGCTTTGCGGTAAACTGAATAACCACACAGGACATAGGTATTCACTGATGCCGTATGAACTTGGAAGAGTACACAAAAGAAAAACTCTGGCTTATGCTTGTGGAAACAGTCCATGCCGCGGTGATGTACCCAAGCCACAAAGCATACACGCGAGAGGAGATACTGCGCGAAAAACCCGACATAACTCCAGCTGAATTGGCGAATAGGCTGAACATGCCTTTCGGCGAAGCCTTAGTAATTCTACATGAACTGACAGAGGAAAGAAAAAACGCAGCCTAGAGCACCTGGACACTTGATGCTTTAAAGGCGATGAAAACTTCAGCGTTCAAGTTAAGCCCCATCTCACTGAAGGACCGCTTGGTTATCTGAACCGTGAAGGACCTGCCAACGTCAACTTTAAGTTTTACGAGCGAACCTAAATCCGAGATTTCGGTGATTCTGCCCTTAAACACGTTTCTGGCGCTGGACTCCACGGCGCTTTTAGATAAGATTATATCCTGGGGGCTTATGAAGACAGAAGCCTCACCTTGCCTTTGCGCTGTCACTTCGATTTGCACGCCGTTGCCAATGTCCACGAGTGTTGTGCCTGCCACTGTTGCCTTGGCGGTTCCAGCAAAAGTGTTATCAACAGCAGCGAACCGCGCCAAGTTCTTGGAGAGTTTGCCGAAAATCTCTGCTGGCGCTCCAACCTCAGTTATTTTTCCATCACTCATTAACGCGATGCGCTGGGGCAAAGTCTTAGCCTGAAACATGTTGTGCGTTGCCATAACAATGGTGGTTTTCAGTTCGCGGTTCACTGTAGCGATTACTTCCTCGACGATTGAGGCGTTTTTGGGATCCAAGTTTGCAGTGGGTTCGTCTAAAAGAAGGAGTTTAGTCTTAAGGATCAAAGCCCTGCCTATCGCCACTCTTTGTTGTTCTCCGCCTGACAGTTTTCTTGCAGACCGTTTCTCGAAACCCTCTAACTTCACCAGTCTCAGCACTCTTTTTATTTCTTCATTACGCACATCTTTTGGTATTTTCCTTATTTTTAGGCCATAAGCAATGTTATTGTAGACTGATGTGTCGAAGAGGGTTGTTTTTTGAAAGACAAGGGTGCTTTGCATGCGCATTTTCTCCGTGTTTCTTGCGGTGACTGTGCCGCCTTTGAATTCGACTTCGCCGTTTGTAGGTTTTTCGATAAAAGCTAGAATTTTCAGCAGGGTTGTTTTTCCCGACCCGTTTGGTCCCAAGAGCGCTAGTATTTCGCCTTCGTGGATTTGCAGGTTTATGCCCTCTAGTACTGTTTTGTCTCCAAAGACTTTGGTCACGCTCTTCAATTCAGCAGTTATTGTCATCTTTTAGTCGCTCCAGTGGGCCTATTGTGGTGATCTGCCTAACGTGAAAAACATCTTCGCTTTTCGGGCTGTGATTATTACCATGTTTATCACGAAGACTATGACCATTAGTATTATTCCTAGAGCTATGGCTAAATCAAGTTCGCCTCTTTGTGTATAACGCGAAATTGCTGTTGTCAAGACATCGGTTAAGCCTGCTATGTTGCCGCCAACCAAGAGCGCCACGCCTAACTCGGCTATTGCTCGGTTAAAGCTTGCAATGTTGGATAAAAGAACCCCGTTTAACGCTTCTTTCAAGACAGCTATGGAAGCTTGTGATTCTGAGGCACCCAGCGTTTTGGCTAAATTCATTATTTCAGGGTCAACCGCTTCTATGGCTGTGGTTGCTATGCTGATTAGTATTGGCGTCACAAGTATGGCTTCGCCTAGTATTATGGCGCCTGGCGTGTAAAGCAACTCTAGAAATCCTAATGGTCCGCCCTTCGAAAAAACGAGATAAAGAACTAAGCCCAAAACCACTGTAGGTATGCCTATCAAAGAATTGAAAAATCCCTTGACTACGGTTTTGCCTCGAAAGTCTCTGAGGCCTATTAACATCGCAATCGGCGTCCCCCAGAGCATGGCCAAGATAACGGCGATTCCGGAAAAAAAGAGGGAGCGATAGACGATTCCATACAGTGTGGGGTCGCCTGAAATGATTAGTTGTAGCGCTTTTGCTATGCCACCTAGTATGTCGACCAATACTGTTTCCTCTAAGTGTAAAGCTCTGGATAATCATTTCTGTATTGCGGTGGACATTCTGAGCCGTCGAAGAAGGCAGCGCTTTGTATCCAACTGACTATGGATTGGGGCGCGTTGTCCTTTAGCGGTTGTACTGTGCCGTAGAAGAGGCTTTGTCCGTAGTCAGCCTTGCCGTAGTCTTCTATGAACTGTTGTGTCTCATCTGAAACCAAGTATTGTATGAAGTCCATTGCGTCATTGTAGTTGATTTGGGAATGGAGAGTCTGGTTGGCGGGCACGGTTTGGTTCACCGCCATGACACTGTAAACGTTGAGCAGAGATTTCTCTTCTGTTAAGAGCGCAACTAAGGATATTGTGCCGTCTTTCGAGAATTTCAAGAATGTGCCAATGTCTGAGAGCGTGTACGCTGACTTCTGGTTAGCTACGTTTAGCGTGTCACCCATTCCTGAGCCTACGCTTGCGTACCACGGCTCTGCGGATATCAGCGTGTAGTTGTAGCCTGCTGCTTTCCAAAGACTCTGTTCCTTGGAATGTGTGCCAGAGTTGTCGCCTCTGGAGACCCAGACTTTGGTCTGCCCAGACTGATCAGTGAGGCTTTCTCCGTAGGCTACTATGCTTTTGAAGGCTTCGGTTGCGTTTTTCCCCGAGAGTCCCGCTGGGTCAGCATCTGGTCCTACGATGGTGAAGAAGTTGTAGGCGATTATTTTTCTGTTTACGCCATAGCCTTGTTCGAGGAAGGTTTTTTCCATTGATGGCGAGTGGACGAGGATGACGTCGGCGTCACCGTTTTGTGCGTGCTGGATGGCTATGCCTGTTCCTGCGGAGATTATGTTGATGTCTACGTTGTGGGTGGCTTCGTAGTTTTTCTCTATTTCGTCGAGTAAGCCTGTGTCGTAGAGGCTTGTGGTTGTGGAGATTATGAGTCTTCTCTTGGCGAAATATTGGAAGTAGGTGATGGTGCCTGCGACCACTATAATGGTTGCTAGTGCTGCGATTATGAGGAGTTTTTGCCATGTTTGCATTTCAAACACCGTTATGTTTTGTCATTCATAACGATTAACCTTATAAATCTTGTGCGCAGATAACTCTACACAGAATGCTCGCTCACAAGAAACACAAGCCCTCCTGCAAAGTATGGATAGAATACAACGGGAAACCCGTGCTGGGCAAAGGCGGCGCCGAAATTCTACGCGCAATAGCCAAGGAAAACTCGCTTTCAAAAGCCGCTGTAACGTTGGGCATGTCCTACCGTTACCTGTGGAACTATATACAAAAAACCCAGAAAGCCCTACAAGAGCCTATTGTGGAAACTTTTAAGGGCGGCAAGGCTGGAGGCGGCGGCGCAAAACTAACGGAGACTGGCAAAAATCTGCTCGATGAGTACACGCGTTTGGAGGGCTGCTTGAGCGAGTTTCTAGCCGAAACGAAATATGTGGAGGTGAAAAGTTTGAAGTTAAGCGCAAGAAACCTTCTTAAAGGAAAAGTGACGGCGGTTGAAAAAGGCGTTATCACGGCGAAAGTTAAAATTCAGATTAAGGTGCCCGCGATTGTTACAGCGGTGATTACAAAAGAAGCTGTTGAAGACTTGGACTTAAAAGTGGGCGACGAAGTACAGGCTATTGTGAAGTCAACAGAAGTAATGATTGGAAAATAACCCGTCTTATTCGACCACGTAGCGGTAAGCCACGTGCTTGCCCGCCGTGGAGCTTTTTCTTATTATTTTCAGTATGTCGCCTGGTTTGGCGCCTATGGCTTTCACCGCCGGGTCGGTGGATTTTATCTGCGGCATCTGGTAGGGCTGAACCTTGTACTGCGCGAGAATCTGTTCTTTCTCTTTCTCGCCGAGAATTTCGTGCATCGGAACCAGCGCATGCTCGAAAATGTCGAACACTGGGAAAGACTTGAGCAGGAGTTCCACGTTCTTTTTCTTGGCGCCTTGCTTAACCGCGTGCGTGTAACGTCCTTCAGTGACTACGATGGCTCTGTCAATTTCCTTATCTTTCATAAACTTGTAAAGCGCGTTCATGGCTGCAATGCCCACCGTTGGCTGATTCAAAATGCACCAGACGATGGCTTTTTCTTTTTCTTCTGGGATTTCGATGATGTAGACTAAGGCGTCTTCATGTTTTTCTTTCTTGATTAGCTTGTATTTTCTGAGTTTGATTAGGACTTCAGCCTTGCGTTCTTCCACTGTTTCGCCTTTAATGCTCAAAGCGCAAACCTCAACACATAGAATACTCGAAACCTAAACAAAACCTCAACCCTTAAACTTTATGGTTCGAAAGGTGACGATGTTTCCCGAAGTCTGTACTATTGGTCAGCTTTTCGCATGTTTAGCACATCCTTCAAGGCAATGGTGTTTTACAACAAAAATTGGTTTTTTAGGGAAAGATAATGCGCGTTTTAACTTTGAGTCAGCATCCGAATCTCGCAAATTCGCGATACAGATATGAACTTCATAATTGATTTATGCCCTTGCCTACGTAACAAGCCTCGTTCGGCGAGATGTTAACATGTCTAGTCCTCATTTCGAAAAGTTTCTGCTCGAAGCAGTAGATGAAGGTCTGGCTTCGCTAGGCGAATCTTCGAAGCAAGCAATCTATTTTCACATAGAAAAAACCTTCAACATTCAGAAACAGGAAATCCCCAATAGAATTGAGGCTTTTACTTGTGCAATAGAAAAGATTTTTGGGCTAGGAGCCACTTTTCTGGAATCGCTAATTTTGAAAGGGCTTTACGAAAAGGCCGGTCTAAATACCAAAGAGGGTTCATTTAAAGATCTTGCCTTCACCGAAACCGTGATTGCGGTCAAACGAATGATGGAGCAGTAAACATATGCGAATGCGCA
>Ga0209323_10000179_pt1 | contig 38762 bp, 49 predicted proteins | sample Rifsed19ft2_FD_184014 | JGI IMG/M metagenome (GOLD analysis project Ga0209323, IMG submission 184014) | Soil microbial communities from Rifle, Colorado, USA - sediment 19ft 2 (version 2) | ecosystem: Environmental > Terrestrial > Deep subsurface > Rock core/Sediment | place: Rifle, Colorado...
AACAGCAATCTCAGACCTTCATTCCGATCCTTACGAGCGTGTAAATCCCGACGGCGAAAGCAACAAAGCCCAAGCACAGGATAAGCTCCGTATTCACAGGTCCCATCTCTGTCTCCTCTTCTCAGGGATTTTGATATCTAAGAGCAACTACGCTAAACGATATTATATCCGATAGTAAGAGGAGAGTCAAAGGAGGGAAATGATGGCCTTGGCAAGCTTTTCCGGACTGTGCCGGAATAAGGTGGTGGTGTCGCTGAAGTTTCCAGCTAATACTTTATAGGGAGGCCGCTCCGGTTTTGCGAAAAGCCTGGAAAGGTCGTTGGCAACGGGAATCGACCCGTATCTTTTATACCATGCCGAAACTTTTGATTCGCTCCCGTTTGTCTTTTTATTGACAATAACGTGGGTAAGTTTTCTTCTGCTGGGACCTAAGTATTCCTCCAGCGTTCTTACAAAGTCCGATGCCGCAAATCCGTCGGTCTCCCCTTTTTTGGTCATGAGATTAACTACATAAACAAATTTTGCCTTGGAGGTATAAAGGGCTTTATTTACTCCTTCGACCAGAAGGGTTGGGACCAAACTGGTATATAAATCTCCCGGCCCCAGAACAACAAGGTCCGCCTTGGTAATTACCTCTGCCGCACCCTTAAAAACCTTTGCGGCAGGATTTAAGTAAACCCTTTTTATCGGGATCTCGGGTTTTATTTTTCTTCGGTCGATGGTCGTCTCTCCATAAACTCTGGTCCCATCTTCCAGTACCGCCACCAAATTGGTTTTGTCCAAAGTTACGGGCAAAACCCTTCCTGAGGCATTTAAAATTCTGGCCGCCTCATTAATGGCCCGATCCATACTTCCCGTAATCTGCACCAAGGCCGCAAGCAAAATATTTCCCAGAGAATGTCCAGCCAGGGTCCTGCCATCTTGGAAGCGAAAATCGAAAACCTCCTCAAGGGTTTTGTGGGCAAAGGGCAAATCCGAAAGGGCCAAGATGGCTCGCCTGACATCACCGGGGGGCAAAATCCCCAATTCTTTACGCAGTCTTCCAGTGGAGCCTCCGGAATCACACATGGAGATAACAGCTGATAGTTCAATCGAAGGATAACTCTTTAAACCCGATAATACCTGGTATGTTCCAGTCCCTCCCCCGACGACCACAATTTTCTTTTTCTTGCTCATCCCAGCCGGGCCAGTATACCATCCATTGCCAGAAGCTCAACTTTTTCGGAGATTCTTTCTTTCCATTCGATTTTTTCACCCGTTTTATCAGAAGTAACCAGTCTTACCGGAATTCCAATAAGGTCGGCGTCTGCAAATTTTTCTCCGGCAGCGACCTCCCTTTCATCCCAAAGAACATCAACCCCCGCCTTGGTTAGTCTTTCGTAAATTATTTTGCCTTTCCCACCGGGAAGTTCAATCAAATGAACATCAAAAGGTGCAACCTGCGGGAACCATACAATTCCTTTTTCGTCGTGAGAAACCTCGACCAGAGCCCCCATGGTTCTTGTGGGACCAATCCCGTAACTTCCAAACCAGACCGGTTTTTTCATCCCCTTCTGGTCGTGATAATAAACCCTCATCCTCTCGGCAAACCAAGTGCCCAGAGGAAAGATATTGCCTACCTCGATTGCTTTTGCCTCCATAACTTTTCCCTTCTTACAGGAGGGGCATGAATCGCCTGACTTTCCCTCAAATATTTCTTTATTTTGTCCCCAATCACAATTGTCACAATAATAAATGGTATCCTCCCCGCCGGGTGTCATAACTTGAAACTCGTGGGTTCTGTTTTCGGTAAAGACTCCCCCGCCCGTCTCGATAACCCTGAACTTGAAACCCAAACGCGTAAAGATTTTCGAGTATGCCCCTTTGACCTTTTCGTAATAGTCCATCAAATCCTCCTCCGAGGTATGGGCGGAGTAAAGATCCTTCATCATAAATTCCCTGCCTCTTAAAATTCCGGAGCGGGCGCGGGGTTCGTTTCTGAATTTTGTTGAAAAGTGATAGACGGAAACCGGAAGGTCTTGGTAACTTTTGATGTTTTTGCGAAGAAGGTCCATGACAATTTCTTCGTGGGTAAAGGAAAGGGCGTATTCCTTTCCCCTTGAGTCTTTGAACTGATACATTACCTCTTTGGCCTTATCCCATCTGCCGGTTTCATTCCAGATGTTTTTAGGGTGCAGTAGGGGCATGAGCATCTCCTGGCCTCCGATTTCGTTCATCTCCTCCCTGATTATCTGATTAATTTTGGAAATTACTCTCCAACCTAAGGGAAGAAGGGTCCAGCTACCGGCCATGAGCTGGTCGATAAACCCTGCCCTAACCAGAAGTTTGTGATTGGCACTCTCAGCTTCTTTGGGAGCTTCTTTGCGGGTTTTTGGGAAAAGTAAGGACTGGCGCATATCGGCCTATTTTAAAACATTTTCTATAAATCCAGAAATACTGCCGCTCGCGATTAATCTTTGGATATCGTGGGCGGTTATTGCCAAAAGGGCCAGAAGCAGAATTATCATTCCAATTGTATGGGCCATGGCCTCAAATTTGGGCAGAACCTTCCTTCCGAGAACCGCCTCGACTCCTATAAAGGCGAGCCTTCCCCCATCCAGGGCCGGAAATGGAATGATGTTAAGAATCGCCAGGTTTACGGAAAGGATTCCCACAAAATTGATAAGGGCCAGTACGCCAATTTTTGCGGCCTCGGAGGTAATGGCAAAAATTCCAACCGGGCCGGCAAGATCCTTTGGAACCTGCCCGGCAAATAGGTCGGTGAATATTTTTACAAAACCTAAAGTAACTGTTTTCCCCCAGAAAAGCGCTTCCTTAAATCCGTAGTAAATTCCGACAAAGGGGCGGGCTAAAACCGGAGGATAGTAAACCTCGCTATCGGTTATGGTAACCCCCAGGGGTCCTTCTCCTTCTGGAGGCGACTCTCTGGGCGTTAGGGTTATCTTTTTTGTTTCTTTCTGGCCGTTGGTTTCTCTTTCCAGCTCTACGGGTATTTTCTTGCCTTTTTCTTCCTCAACCAAGCTGATAAATTCGTCGTTGGAGGAAATATCTTTACTTGCCACTCTCCTTATTACGTCACCGACAATTACTCCCCCCACCTGGGCCGGTGATCCGGGAGAAACCTCCACCACTTTTACGTTCTGGGTTTCCCGGGGTATCCCGGAAAATGAATAAACAACTGCAAATGCCAAAATTCCCAAGATGAAGTTCATGACAACTCCCGCCACAATAATCGAAATTCTGGTTCTTTTATTTTTGTTTAAGAAAGCCTTTCCCGGCTGGGAAATCCCCTCCTCGTCGGACTCTCCGTGAAGTCTTACGAATCCGCCGAAAGGCAAAAGATTGATCGAATAGACTGTTTCCCCTATTCTTACACCGTAAATTCTGGGGGGGAGGCCGAAGCCAAACTCCTCTACCAAAACGCCCGAGCGCCGGGCCATCAAAAAGTGTCCCAGCTCGTGGACCAAAATCAAGATTGAAAGAACGACCAAGAAAACCAGAATCGAACCAACCATAGCTTAATGATATCAGAAGTCTAGAGGGTAAGTAACTCTTTTCTCTTCTTTTCGCCTATCTCTTCAATTTTGCCTATATACTCGTCGGTAATCTCCTGGGCTTTCTTTTCGGATGCAAATTTCTCGTCCTCCGAAGTTTCCTTTTCTTCAAATTTTTTCTTGATTTCGTGCATCGCCTCTCCCCTAATTTGTCTTACCATCACTCTTCCGTTTTCCAGCTTCGTGGCCAAAAGCTTGGTGTATTTTTCCCGGTCTTCGGTGGTTAGGGGCGGGAAGGCTATCCTTAATATTTCTCCGTCGATTGAGGGGTTCATGCCAACATTCGCGGCCAAAATTCCCTGACGAATCTCACCGATTATTGATTTATCCCAGGGGTCGATGACCAAAGTTTGGGGGTCGGATGAGGAGATTGTTGACAGCTCCACGATTTTGAGGTTTTGGGTGCCTCCGTAGACGGCAACTTCCAAACCTTCGACTAACGCGGGGGTGGCCCGACCGGTCCTTATCGAGGCAATGTCAGAGGAAATCAGGTCGACAACCTGCTGCATCTTCGAACGAATAGAAGATTCGTCCATTTAGTCACCCAATTGTACACGAAAAACACGGCCGATGCGAACGTTTTCCCCGGTTTTGGCGATGACTTCCTTGACCAGATCCTCAACCTTTTTGGTTGGGTCTTTGATGAACTCCTGGCCCATAAGCTCCTCGGCATCTTTTGCCCCAAGGGAAGCAACCTGAAGAGCCAGGTTATGCGCAAGTTCTTTAAAAATCTCGTTTCTGGCTACGAAATCGGTCTCGCAAAGAAGCTCAACCAGACTGGCTACCTTTCCAGAATGATGAATATAGGCCTCGATAAGCCCCTGGGAAGTTGTTCGCTCTTTGCGCTTTTCCGCTTTTTCGAAGCCTTCTTTCTGCAAAATCTCGAAGGCTTTCTTTTCATCCCCTTCAACCTCTTCCAGAACTTTCTTGACCCTGATAACCGGAGCCCCGGTTTGTTCTCTTAATTTTCTAATCAGCTCAACCGAAATTTTCATTCTTCCTTTTTTATGACCTTTTTAACTTTCTTCTTTCCTTCCAAAATGGCTTCTTTTATTAATCCTAGCACATACTCGACGGCTTTTGAGGCATCGTCATTCATAGGGATGGGGTAATCAACCAGGGTCGGGTCGGAATTGGAATCAACAATCCCCACGATTTCGACCTTTGACCTTCTGGCCTCCCTGACGGCCCCGTCTTCCTTGTGGGTATCAACGATTATCATCATATCGGGAATTTTTTCCAATGAAGTGATGCCTCCGAAAAACCTTTCCAGCCTGGTAATTTCCCTTTCAATCAAAAGTCTTTCCTTCTTGGTAAACTTGTCGTAGTCCCCTGAGGCAATCTTGGTTTTCATTTCCGCGAGCTTGGATAAAGATATCTTCATCTGGTCGAAGTTTGTAAGGGTTCCGCCCAGCCATCTTTCGGAGACATAGGGAATGCCGGTTTCTTGTCCCACCTCGATTACCTTTTGTCTGGCCTGTTTTTTGGTTCCCAAAAGAAGAATTATTTTCCCTGAAGCGGCGGCATTTTTAATCGCTTCCAAGGCAGCCTCCAGGGCCTCCTTGGTTTTGACCAAATCAAAAACATGGACTCCTTCCTGAACCCCGTAAATATACTGGGCCATTTTCGGATTCCATCGGCGTGATTGATGCCCAAAATGGGCACCCGCATCAAGAAGCTCCTCTAGTGAAATTTTTATTGGCATTATCTTTGTCTCCTTAAACCGCCACCGGTCGGAAGAATCCAGGAGACATGACCGATGTGTGTAGAAGGTATTGTAACAAACCCGAAGGCAGCCTGCAACCCAAAAATTATCCGGTTGCCTCAATCAGATTTTCAAGTAGACAAGTTATGGTCACGGGGCCTACCCCTCCCGGGACGGGAGTGATGAAAGCGGCTTTGGCAAATACCTTGTCAAAATCTACGTCTGCCTTAGGCGAACCTACATCAATGACAATCGCCTGGTTCTTAACAACCTCAGCGCCAATTATGTTTTCTTTTCCGGTGGTACTGACTACCACATCGGCATCTTGGGTCTTTTCTTTTAAGTTTTTTGTAAGGCTACTACACTCGATTACTCCATAACCCTCTTTTTTAAGTTCCTTAACCAGGGGTGTTCCCACCATTCCGCTTGAACCAACTACACAAACAATCTCGAGTTTTCTTTTAAGAAGTGTTTTGGCGCAATTTAGAATTTCGATAACCGCTTTCGAGGTCGGGTGCAAAAAAGGGCTGTCTGCCCTAAGCCCGTCAACGTCCTTCTTGGTATTTATCTTATCTATAATCGTCTCTTTGTCCCCAGAGAGTCCTTGCGGAAGAGGAAGTTGGATCATAATTCCATGCACCGATTTGTTGTTATTCAATGATTCTATTAAACCAACAAGCTCTTCTTTTCTTGTATCGTTCCCCAGATGAAAAATATCGACCTTGGCTCCAATTTGTTCCGCAGCTTTTTTCTTTAAACCAACATACAAAAGACTCGCGGGGTTATCTCCCACGATGATTGATGCCAAATGCGGAGTAACTCCTTTTTTGTAAAGAGAGTCAATTCTGGATTTAAGTAACTCCTTCTTTTGGGCCGCAAAGGCCCTGCCGTCAAAAATAATCGCCATTTAAGAAGTATTCTAGGGCATGGGGAACTTTTTACAAAGGGATTTCACCCCAAAGGCTATATTTTTAAGAAACCTGTCCTTCTGAACTTTTTGTCTAAAGTCTCTCATATATAAAATTCTTTCTTCTTTGTCCTTAGGGAGTTTAAAATCTTTGACGTGATTTATAATCGCCAGAATCCAAACGGCAATTTTCTTCATTTCAGCCTCTTTCATCCCTCGGGTTGTCACCCCCGGAGTCCCCAGTCGGATCCCGGAAGGGTAAAAGGGCGGAGCAGGGTCGTTGGGTACCGAATTTCTGTTAACAACAATCCCCGCCTCCTCCAAAGCCTCGGCAACAACATTCCCGGATACTCCCAGAGCTCTTAAATCAACAACAATTAGGTGGCACTCGGTTCCGCCCCCAACCAATGTCAGCCCTCCCTTTTTAAGTTCGTGTGCAAGGGCTTTTGCGTTTTTGACAATCTGAACTCCGTATTTTTTAAAACTTGGCGTGTCCGCCTCTATAAGCGCCTGGGCAATTCCCGCGGTTACATTGTTGTGGGGTCCTCCCTGTAGCCCTGGAAAAACCGCCCTGTCTATTTTCTCCCTTACCTCCGGGTCTTTTTCCATTCCTTTTTTGGTGACCATTATGATTGCTCCTCGGGGGCCTCTTAGGGTTTTGTGGGTCGTGGTTGTCACGATGTGGGCAAAAGGAACTGGGCTGGGGTAACTCCCGGCAAGAATAAGTCCGGATACATGGGAAACATCTGCCACCAACCAGGCCCCGATTGAGTCTGTAATTTGAGCAAATCTTTTCCAGTTCAGAGCCAAAGGATAAGAAGTGGTACCGATTATCATCAGTTTTGGTCTTTCTTTTTTAGCCATCTTTTCAACCTGGGAATAATCGATGATTCCGTCGTTGTCGGTTCCAAACTGAACGGATTTATAGAGTCTTCCAGAAAAAGTAATTTCGGGGTGTCCATGAGTCAGGTGTCCTCCCGATGAAAGTTTAAGCCCCATTATTTTGTCCTTGGGGTTAACCAGGGCAAATAAAACCGCGGAGTTTGCGGGAGAACCGGAGTAAGGCTGTACATTGACATGCTCAACCCCGAAAAGTTTTTTTGCCTTCTTAATTGTAAAATCTTCAACCTCGTCCACGACTTTATTCCCCTGATAGTAGCGCCTGAAAGCATACCCTTCGGAGTATTTATTCATGAGAACACTACCGACTACAGTTCTCACTTCTTTTGAAGCATAATTCTCTGAGGGAATCATCATTAATGTTTCCCTCTGCCTTTTTTCTTCTTTCTTTATAAGCTCGAAGATTTTGTTCATTCGAGTATTTTATACTTTTCTAGCAAATTTAGCGTCTCTTGACGTACATTCTCAATAGATTTGGAGGCATCGACCATTTTCCAAACCCGACCAACTTTTTTCCCCAACTCATGGTAACTTCTTCTGACTTTCGTGTGAAACGCAAATCCCTTGACATCATGTCTGTCTGCGTCCTTGCGGCCTGACTTTCTCTTCATTCCAACCACCGGGTCCAAATCATAAAAGATAACCAAATCCGGTTTTAAACCGTCGGTTGCAATCTTACTAATTTTTTCAATGGTTTTTTTTGATGCTCCGTCTGTACCCTGATAAGCATAGGTCGAATACCAATACCTATCCAAAACGATGTTTGCGCCTTTTTTAAGTTTGGGAATGATAACCCCCCTAATGAGATTTGCCCTAGCTGCACTATAGCCAAACATGGCAGCGTATGCCTCAACCTCGTAGCCGTGACGCAGGGCCTGAACCGCGTTTCTGACCTTTTCTCCAAACGTAGTACTTCCCGGCTCTCGGTAGAACTCCCAACCCTTAAGTTCCTTTTTTAAATACCTTATTTGGGTAGTTTTGCCAGAACCGGATCCTCCCTCGATAACGATAAGCTTTCCTTTTTTTGTCATTTCTGTTTAGGCCGTATAAATTTCCTGCGGGATAACGAGTGGGGCTCCGTCCGATCCCGAAACTTGATGGTCAACAAAATAATATCTTATCCAATCCCCAACATCTTTGATAACAGAACCTTGGCCTTTATCGTCGTTGGAAAAGTTAACCAGTTCCGAATCCAACCGAATAACAGGAGGGTGGCCGGCTTCGCAAATCTTCTGGCTGTACCACCTATCAACCGCATTTGCCAGCCGTGTTAAATATTCTTCTCCCCAGGGTTTGTCTAATAGATTTCGCTCCATCGGCCTTTCTTTTGCACGCGCCTGAATTCTTTCCAAAAGAGTTGGGACAGGAGCATTAACCACGAAAAAGATGTCTGGGGTGGGTAATTGGTGCTCCATTTTTAATGTCTGGAAAGTATTGCGGTAAATTTTGATCTCTTCTTCACTCAACCAGTCCATCTCCAAATGGACTTCGGGATAGATACCGTGCATTTCATACGCGGGGTCGGCAATGGCGCAGGATGATTCCAGCGTACGGGATCTGGATAAGGTGGAAAGCTGAAGCGCTGCGTCGGTGACAAAACGGATTTCGGAGGGAAAACTATAAATCCTGGGGTCGACATCGTAAAAACCGGCCAGATGGGGATTCCCCAAAAACTGCTCCTCTAGTATCTCTACCGTGACTTCTCGGGTACGCCACTGCTCCCTGATTACTCGACAAAGAGTTGATTTGCCGGCACCGATCGGGCCCAAAACACCTATCAGGAAATTTCGGGGTTTGGGTTCGTGTTCGGGTGACATGCTAGACTTTCGGATACTCGGTAATCACGGCAGAAGTGCCATCGGGCAAACGCAGAGCCTTAAAGTCCGAAAAAAGCATCGGCGAAACTTTCCTTAAAAGTTTGTAGATATTGAAAAAGACTTTTCTTATTTCTATCTCCGAGTGATTGCTGGCCCGCATGTTAATCATGTGCCGCCAGGCCCTGACATTGGCGGTAACTACAATCGGGGCCTCCGTCTCATTGGGAAGAAGCGACCTGGCAACCTGCTGGACTTTTTTGCGTAAGTCCGTTTTGACCTCTCCCGAAAGAATCTTTTCTCCTTTCCCCTGTTGTTGATATAGATACTCGGCCATTTGGGAATATTCCTGATAAGCCCGGTCTATTCTTTCTTCGAAGAGTTTGTGCAGAGTTTTATCGGACTGGTACTCTTCTCTCTCGACAAATCGCAGAACCCTTCCGGAAACGTAACGCTGGCTGACCTGGGAGTAAGCACAGCCGGCACGGTGGCGGACCAACTCATGGGTAAAACTTCTGGAGACGCCCCATAAAAGGAAGGAAAAGTTTGCGTGTTCCAAAACCGAACCGTGTCCGGAGGTGATGATGTTGTCGAAATATCTCTGGGCATCCTTATTCCAGGTTCTTCCCGGACCAAAGCTGACATAACAGGTTTGGCCAGCGGCCTTGGTCAGAGCCTCCGCCGAATAAAGGGCTTTCGGGTCTTTGAGATATTTTAGGAAATCGTAGTCCTTGGGAAATCCGGCCAAAAAACTTTTCATTCCCGAAAGATCAACCTCCGGCTTGCAGATCAGGGCAATTCCTGGGTTTTTTAAATAAGCGGTGCCGTTGGGGGTTAAATAGGTTTTACTTTCAATAAAAGGAAAGTTATCTTTCTTCTTTGCTCTTGATATTTTCCCAGCCATTTAAAAACGTGTCTTTGTGGTTTTACCAAGTTCCTGGAGGGTCTGTCAATACGCAAATAACTTAAGGTTTGGGCTCTATATTTTGTGTCTTTTCCTGTTTGGGGTTCCGCCAGCTGGCCCACTTACAGTCCGGGAAACGGGAACAGCCAAAAAATCTTTTTCCCTTGCCTGTCTTTTTGACGATAACATCGCCCTTTTTACATTTGGGGCATTTCATTCCGACTTTTTCCACATACTTTTCCGTAAAATCGCACTCCGGGAAACGAGAACAGGAAACGAATTTTCCGAATCGTCCGATTCGAACTACTAGTTCTCCTTTTTTGCATTTGGGGCAGGCTTTTCCCAGCTTTTGGACTTCTATCTTTACCCTTTTTGAATGGTCCCCCACACTTTTTAGTTTTTTGGAAAAAGGACTCCAAAACTTCTTGATGCTACCTGTCCACTCGACCTTGCCGTCCGCCACTTTGTCCAAATCATCTTCCATTTCCGCCGTAAACTGGTAATCAAAAACGTCCGGAAAGTTTTTCATCAAGAAATCATTTACGGCAACCCCGACCGGTGTCGGAAAAAACTTTCCTTCGGTTTTTTCAACATAGTTTCTAAAAAGAATGGTTGTAATAATCGGCGCGTAGGTGGAGGGTCTGCCGATTCCCAGCTTTTCCAGGGTTTTTATCAGGGAGGCTTCATTGAACCTGGCCGGGGGCTCGGTGAATTTTTGCTGCGAGTCAACCTTTATTAACTTCAGATCCTCCCCAGCGGAAACGTCAGGAAGCTCTGGGGCGGCGTCTTCATCTTTTTTCGAAGGAATCACCTTTCTCCAGCCGTCGAATTTTATCTGCTGGCCCGAAGCCCGCAATAGGTAGTTCTCTTTGTTTTTGGCAACGACATCGATAACCGTTTCGTCATAAAGACTGGGAACCATCTGGCTGGCCACAAATTTTCTCCAAATCAAATCGTAAAGGGTTTGGGCATCGTGCCCGTACTTTTTGCTCTTGACGTCCTCGCCGTGAACTTTGAGGTTCGTCGGTCTTATCGCCTCGTGTGCCTCCTGGGCTACCTTGGAAGTGGTCTTGTAAAAATGGGGCTTGTCGGGTAAATATTCCTGACCGTAGGTGTTTTTGATAAAGTCGCGGACTTTGGTAATTGCCGAGGCCGCAATGGTCGTTGAGTCCGTTCGGTGATAAGTGATTGAGCCTTTTTCGTAAAGCCTTTGGGCAATAGACATCGTCTTTTTGGCGCTCCAGCCGAAAATCCTGGCCCCGGCCTGGGTCATGGTCGAGGTGGTAAAAGGAGGGTATGGATTTTTTCTGACTTCGCGCTTTTCAACATTTGAGACCGAGTAGCCGGCTTTTTTAAGGTGGCCTACAATCCTAGCCGCATCTTCTCCGTTTTTGACTTCGGTTTTTTTGTCTTTGGTTCCGACAAAACTAACAATAAAATTTCTGTCTTTTTTGCCCTTGGGTTTAACTTCACAGCTTATCTCCCAATATTCATCCGGCTTGAAGGCCTTAATCTCTCTTTCCCGCTCAACTATAAGTCTGACCGCAACCGACTGCACCCGACCGGCAGATAAGCCTCTACGAACCTTTCTCCAAAGAAGCGGGGAAAGTTTATAACCTACCAGTCTGTCCAAAACCCTTCGGGCGATTTGGGCCTCAACCAGGTTTTTGTCAATTTCTCTGGGGTGGGATATTGCCTCCTCGACCGCCTCTTTTGTAATTTCGTGGAAAACTATTCTTTTGATTTTTCCGTCTGCCGCCAAAACTTCCTTGACGTGGAAAGATATGGCTTCGCCTTCCCGGTCGGGGTCTGTTGCCAGAAATACTTTGGAAGCTTTCTTGGCGGCCTTTTTTATCTTGTCGACCGCCCCGGCCGCTTTTTCGATAAAGGCGTACTCGGGTTTAAAATTCTTGGCAACATCTATTCCCAACTGGCTTTTGGGCAGGTCCTTGATATGCCCCAGGGTAGCCTCAATGGTGTAGTCGTTTCCCAGAAATTTGGAAAGGGTCTTGGCCTTGGTTGGAGACTCAACTATTATTAATTGCATCTAAATACTCTATTACGTCCCTGGGGTCATTTGCAACATTGGCTCCTTGTTCAATTAACCAATCGGTTGCCTCCGAACCCGGAACAGCGAAAACTTCTTTGCCGTCCGTTGCGGCCCAAGAAGCGGTGGAAAGTGTACCACTTCTTCTTTGACCTTCAATAACCAAAACCGCTTTTGCCAGACCAACGATAATTCTATTCCTGGCCAAAAAGTTTTTAGCGAATGGCTTTGTTCCTTTAGGAAAGGCAGAAACAACCGCTCCTTTTTGGGTAATCTTTTCGGCCAAGTTTTTATTCTCGAGAGGGTAGATGATGTCTATCCCGGAACCCAAAACCGCAATGGTTCTGCCTCCGTTTTTAATTGCCGTTTCGTGAGCGACCGTATCGATACCCCTGGCCAGGCCAGAAACTATAGTGAAGTTGGCTTTGACCAGTTCTTTAACAAAATTTGTGGTTATTCTTTTGCCCCGCGGAGTCATTTTTCTGGCTCCGACAACTGCAACCGCGCGTGAATCAGATTTTAAAATCTTTCCCAAAACGAAAAGTCTCTTCATGGATGAAACCAATAATTGAAAATTTCGCGGGCGATGGGACCTGCAACCCTTGAGCCTTCCCCGCCAAGTTCCACCATGACAGTTGCTACCAGTTCCGGAAAATCTGCCGGCGCAAAGACCGTGAACCAGGCATGGGTTTTGCCGTCCTCATTTGTCTCCGCGGTTCCGGTCTTACAGGCCGCCTGGGGGGTAAAGTCAAAGAAAGTAAAACCGGTTCCACCCGGACTGCAAGCCTCTACCATGCCCTCTCTTACCAGCTCCAAATATTCTTTCTTAATCTTTAAATCTTTACAATCTGGGTCTTTGGCAATTTTCGGACTGCAAAGCTTACCCGAGGAAATTACGGAAACTACCTGGTTAATCTCTATCGGGGTTACCGCCAAATCACCCTGGCCGATTGCGACGTGATAGGTGTTACCTAAAAACCAGGCTTCCCCCTTAACCCTCTTTTTCCATTCCGGCGTTGGAACCAATCCGGAAATCTCTCCGGGAATGTCTATCCCGGTTTGTTTATCCAGTCCGAAGGTACTCGCCCAAGCCGCCAGTTTGTCTATGCCGACGAATTCTCCCATCTTGTAAAAGAAAGTGTCGGTGGAGCGGGCAATGGCCCTTACCAGATTAATTTTGCCCTCGGTCCTTCCGTACTGGGTGAAATACCAGTTGGCGTAGGAGAATCTGTCTCCGATTTTAATAACTCCCGGGTCATCGAAAAGAAAATTTTTGTCAACTTCGCCCTCTTCGAGTGCGGCGATGGCCACAACCGGCTTAAAGACCGAGCCGGGATGATACTGCCCGCCTATGGCCCGGTTAAAAAGAGGCAGGTTCCCGTCGTTGAGAACCTGAGAAATTTTATCGCTGTCTTCCCCTTTGCTAAACACTCCTGAATCGAAAGAGGGCGCAGAATAAAGTGCGACAATTTTGCCGTTCGGCTCACTGACAATTACAGCCCCCTTTTTATCCGCCATTAACTCGGCAACCTTTTTCTGGAGTCCGATGTGTATCGAGGTCTTAAGGTCGCGTCCTGAAATTGGGTCTTTTTTACCCAGGGTCCTCACCTTTATTCCTCTGGTATCAACCTCTACAAGTTCTTCCCCATCAACCCCAGCCAAAATACAATCATATTCTTGCTCCAGCCCGGCTCTGCCGACTTGGGTTCCCGCTTTTCTCGGACCTTTTTCGGGACATAAAGGGTTAATCTTTCCCACTTCGTCTTCATTGACCTGTCCCAAGTAACCGCTGAGGTGGGCAAATGCCTCCCCCAAAGGATACTGCCTCTCATACTCGGCAACGATTTCATCCTCGGCTGCCCCTTCGAGGCTGTCGGTTTTTTTGTATCCCTCTTCTGGATTAAATTCTATTCTTTTTTTAATCTCGATATTGCCAACCAGAACCTCTCCGCCCCTGGCCAGAATTCTTCCCCTGGGGGCAGAGATTGGAATTCGCCTGATTCGATTTCCTTCGGCGAGGGCTCGAAAATAACCACCTTTAATAAATTGAAGTTCGGCAAGTCTGGCGAAAAGAAGCAAAAAACCCAAAATTAAAGTCCCTCTGAAAAACCACGAAAGCCAACTCTGGGTTTTAAAACTGGCAAGCGTCTGCATATTTTTTAAAGCTCTCTTGATACCCGGATTTTGGAAAGAAGGAAGGGCTCCTCCAAGACTTTTCCGCAACCCCTGACTACGCAAGTTAGCGGGTCCTCGGCAATCCAAACCGGCATTTTTGTTGCTTCAGAAACCATTTTATCTATCCCCGGAAGAAGGGAACCACCTCCGGCCATGACTATGCCTCTTTCCATTATATCCGATACCAGCTCGGGCGGAGTTTCCTCGAGGGTGTCGACGATATTTCCGATAATTTCCTGGACAACCGGGGCAAGGGCCTCCCTGATCTCACTGGTGGCAAGTTTTATGGATTTGGGCAAGCCCGACTCAAGGTCTCTGCCCCTGACCACTTCAAACTTTTCCTTTCCGCTTAAGGGAGAACCGATATTTATTTTCACCATCTCGGCGGTGGGCTGGCCCAAAAGGAGCGAATACTTAAGTTTTACGTAATTGACGATTGCCTCATCCATTTCATCCCCAGCGATTCTTATGGAACGGCCCAAGACAACTCCGCCCAAAGAAATAATTGCCATTTCGGATGTTCCGCCTCCGATATCAACTATAAAAATTCCTTCGGGTCCCAAGATTGGCATTCCCGCTCCAATTGCGGCGGCCATGGGTTCCTCAATTAAGTGCGCCTCCCTTGCCCCGGCATCAATGGCAGCATCTGCAACCGCCCGTCTTTCAACTTCGGTAACACCCGAGGGGATTCCGATGACCACTCTGGGTCTGGGAATTTTGGGAATGACCCCTCCGGATTCGTGAACTTTCTTGATGTAAAAAGAGAGCATGGCGGCCGTGGCGTCAAAATCAGCGATAACTCCGTCTTTAAGGGGTCTTATGGTTTCAATCGTTGCCGGGGCACGGCCCAGCATCTTTTTGGCCGAGGAGCCTATGGCTAAAATCTCCTTGGTTTTTTTGTGGCGGGCAAGCGCAGAAGGCTCCCGAATGACAATTCCTTTTCCCCGCACCCAAACCAGAGTATTCGCGGTACCCAAATCTATACCGACATCATGAGAAAAAAGTCCGAGTAAGGAATTTAAGGGGGAAAATCTCATATTAACTTTCGACGCAGTATAACTTACCCTAAAGGAGTTGCAAAGAATGATTTTAAGAGTGTAAATTAGGAGGATGCTGGTTTTAATCGCCAACTTAGTCCCGAGGCTTTTTTACATTCTTTTATTTTTTGTCCCTCTGGCGCTTTTCCCCACGTCTTCGGAACTTTTCGAATTCAACAAGATGGTTACCGTATATGCCCTCACGGTTCTTATCATATTTTCTTGGCTGGTTCGCATGCTGGTGCAAAGAAAAATCATATTCCGTCGCACAATATTTGATATTCCAATTTTGCTTTTTCTCCTTTCCCAGTTTCTTTCGCTAATAGCCTCGATAGATTTCAGGACTTCTCTTTTGGGATACTATTCCCGCTTCCACGGGGGATTTTTGTCTTACTTGGCTTACGCCCTTCTTTTCTGGGCCTGGGTCTCCAATATGGACAAAGACAAGACCCTCAAAGCCATACGGGCGTTTTTGATATCGGCCGTACTGGTTTCGGTTTATGGTGTGTTGGAACATCTGGGAATAGACAAAGACATTTGGATTCAGGATGTCCAACAAAGGGTGTTTTCTACCTTCGGTCAGCCGAACTGGCTGGCAGCTTATCTTGCAGCACTTCTGCCTCTGACCTGGGCCCTGATTCTTTCCTCCAAATACGAGATCGTATCTCCCAAAAGAAGGTGGCTTATACCTCTCATTTCGAGTTTGTATTTTTTGACCCTTCTTTATACCAAATCCCGCTCGGGCCTTTTGGGATTTTTAGTCTCTTCTTTGGTCTTTTGGCTACCGATACTATTTTTATATATAAAGAAGGCGGCTATTTCCAAGAAAGAATTTGTTAAAAAGTTCTTCCTTTTAAATATTCTATTTTTGTTTTTGTTTCTTTTAACCCCCACCCCCTACTTTAAGGGGCTGGGTTATTATTTCTTAAAGCCGAAGCAAGCTCAGGAGGTCAAGGTTTCCGGTCCTGTTCTGGAGGTCGGAGGAACGGAGTCCGGAACCATAAGAAGAATAGTCTGGAAAGGAGCCCTGGATATCTGGAAGCACTATCCGATTTTGGGGACAGGCGTCGAAACTTTTGCCTATTCTTATTATCAATTTAGGCCGGTGGAGCATAACCTGGTTTCTGAGTGGGACTTTCTCTACAACAAGGCGCACAACGAATATCTTAACTTCGCGGCAAATACCGGAACTTTGGGGCTGACTGCCTATCTCTTCTTAATAGCCACGATCATTGGGTATTTTGTTAAAAAAATACGCACTTCATTTCTTCATTTGGCTTTCCTTGCGGGGATTGTGAGCATTCTCGTTACCAACTTCTTCGGATTCTCAGTGGTGGGGGTTTCTTTGCAACTTTTCCTTTATCCGGCAATGGCGGTAAGTCTGGCTATCCCCGAGAAGAAAAGATTAACAAGCCCCAAGAATTTGGCAACATTGCAAAAATATGGAGTTGTCTTCTTGTCGCTTGTGGCTCTCTACTTTTTATATTCAATCGCCCGCTACTGGCTTGCGGACTTGAACTATTCTTACGGCAAATCCCTCAATGATACGAGTGATTTGACCAGTGCCAGGGCCCGTCTGGTAAAAGCGATCAATCTTTCTCCCAAAGAAGCCGTTTTTTGGGACGAACTTTCCCAAACCGATACCGAACTGGCGGTGGCTCTTTTTGAGGCCAACGAAAAAGATAAAGCCGATGAATTTGTTAAAGCTTCCCTGGGTGAAACCGCAAATGCAACTTTTCTTTCCCCCCGAAATATCAATCTTAAAAGAAATCAGGCGTCGGTTTTCATCAAGCTTTCGGCCATAGACTCGGCCTACCTGGAAAAAGCCAGGGATGCCCTTTTGGAGGCGCTGACTTATGCCCCGACCGAGGCCAAACTTTTTTACAATCTGGGTTTGACTTATCTTCGTTTGGGTGATTACGACAACGCGGTAAAAACCTTAGAAAAAACCATAAACATGAAGCCCAACTATCGAGATGCCCGCCTAGCTTTGGCCCTGTCCCTTATCGATTTGGGAGAAAAAACCAGGGCCAAAGAGGAACTCAATTACATTTTGGAAAAGATTGCCCCCGATGACGCCATCTCCAGGCAAACCCTGGAAGATATCAAATAATCCCGATTTGATTGTATAATTCGGGTATGGTACGAAAAATTCTTTCCACGACCAACCCTAAATTAAGAGTCCCATCCAAACCGGTTGGCAAAGTAGACAAAAAGGTTGGCCAAATAATTAGGGATCTTACAGAGACACTTAAGATCCAGAAAGACCCCGAAGGGGTAGGTCTGGCCGCACCTCAAATCGGCAAAAACTTAAGAATTTTTGTGATGCTGGACGATGGAGAAATAAGAGCCATCGTCAATCCCGAAATAGTAAAAATATCCGGTTCAACCGGAAAAGCTAAAAAAACCAAAAAGGGAGATATCATGGAGGGCTGCCTTTCCCTGCCCCACTATTACGGACCCCTTAAGCGGTCCGACCATATTACCCTGAAATACTTAAGCCCCGAAGGAAAGGAAGTCACCGAGGATTTCGTGGGCTTTACCGCCCAAATCGTCCAGCACGAGATTGACCATCTCAACGGCATCCTTTTTGTCGATAGGCTTCTTGAAGTCAAAAAGCCTTTGTATAAATTAGAGGGAGACTCCTGGGAGGAGGTCGAGCTTATTTAAAATGAAAATAGTTTTTTTGGGAACTCCAGAATACGTTTTGCCGGTTATCGAGCTTCTTCACAAAACTTTTTCTAAAAAGGGAATCTCTCCCATTGTTGGGGTGGTTACCCAAAGCCCCAGGCCGGCAGGCAGAAAGCAATTTATGACTTATTCTGCCGTTGATTCCTGGGCCCACAAAAAGTCAGTCCCGGTCTATTACTCTGCCCTGGAGTTTCTTAAAGACACAACCCAGGCAGACATTGGAATTCTGGCCGCTTACGGAGAGATTGTTCCCGGGAGCGTAATCAAATCCTTCCCCTACGGAATACTAAATATTCACCCCTCCCTATTACCCAAATATCGAGGTGCTTCCCCCGTTCAGGCCGCCATAGCTTCCGGCGAGAGTGAAACCGGAGCAACCATCATCAAAATCGATGAAAAGATGGACCATGGACCCATTGTTTCTCAGTTTAAAGAGGAAGTTGGAACAAACGAAACCCTGGAAACGCTTAGGTCCAGGCTTTTTGCAAGGGCGGCCGATGTCCTTGCGGCCCTTATCGAGCCTTATATCCAGGGAAAGATAAAACTCCGGGAGCAAAACCACGAAGAAGCCACCTCTACCTCCCTTATCAAAAAAGAACACGGCTTTATCCCGGCCAAATATGTAAAAGCTGCCATGGAGGGAAAAACCTTAAAGGGCAAATGGGAAATCGACTTCATCAAGGATTTTTCCTTGCCTCCCTCTCCCGAGGTTCTGGAGCGTTTCATCAGGGCCCTTTCTCCCTGGCCGGGAGCTTGGACCTTTCTTAAACTGGGTTCGGGTTGGAACTTTTCCGAGAAAAGACTGAAGATTCTCGAGGCACATTTGGAGGAAAAAACGCTTGTCTTAGACCAGGTCCAACTGGAGGGAAAAAATCCTGTTTCCTGGAAAGAATTTAGTTTGGGTTACCCCAAGATGGCATTCGGAAACGATTGAAGTTTGCCTTTGCCCCTAAACTTCTTCAAACACTTTGCACAAAGCTTCAGACTCATTCTTTTGCCGGAAACAACAACTGTAATCTTTTGCAGGTTGGGTTTGAAAACCTTTACGGTCATCTGGGCCCGTTTCTTCCATCTTTTTCCAGCCACACCACGACCGTGGCGCTGTGAACGCCCCGAGATAGCAGTCTTTCCACAATTGTCGCAAGCAAAAGCCATATCTTTTATCTTTTAGCTTCAGAGATTATACTATGAATACCTTATACCCGCAAACATGATTATTATAATCTGGCTACTGGCTTTCGCAGTTGCCATCACTATCCACGAGGCGGCCCACGCCTGGATGGCGGATAGGCTGGGAGACCCTACCCCGAGGCTGATGGGCAGGCTTTCTCTAAATCCGATCGTGCATTACGATCCGGTGGGAACCACGCTTCTTCTTGGGCTTGTAATACTTCGAGCCTTCGGAGTACCGGTCATCCCCTTCGGCTGGGCCAAGCCGGTACGATTTGACCCTTATAATTTAAAAAATCCCAGGCGAGACACGGCCATGATTTCTCTGGCCGGCCCTGCCGCCAACTTAGTTCTGGCAACGATACTTTCCCTTCTTTTAAGATTAACGCTCTCTCCTTTTTCTCCTCTAAATTTTCTTTCGGCAGCTTTTTATCCTTTCATCATTTTGAATGTCGCCTTGGCCATTTTTAACCTAATTCCCATTCATCCTTTGGACGGAGGAAAGGTTCTGGTAGGACTTCTACCGGGAAAAGAAGCAAGAGAGGCGGATATATTTTTAAGCCGCTATGGGATTTTGCTTCTTTTGTTCTTAATTTTTCCTTTCGGGGGAATCTCCATTATGAATCTTGTTATTTCCCCCCTTATCAATTTCGTCCTTAACCTTCTTATCCCCGGAAGCTTAGCGATTTAGTTTCTTGACTTGCTTTGCTACAATATAGATGACCCTGTTAAGAAGAGTGTCGGGAGACTTTCCTGACCAAATAGTCTTACATGGGAGGGCGGAGTCCGAAAGGCCCTTGGGTCTTTCGGCAGCTCACCCACCTGGAAATTCTCAGGAAAATCACCGGGCTCTTCAAGGCAGGGTCGTCCCTTTAGCTTCAAATCCCCCCTCTTTCCTGATATAATTGCTTACTGCCGACGTAGCTCAGCGGTAGAGCAACGCTTTTGTAAAGCGAAGGTCAGTGGTTCAATCCCACTCGTCGGCTCAAGTAAAATTTAGGCTGGGATGGCAGAGTGGTCAAATGCATCAGACTGTAAATCTGACGGTCGAAAGGCCTACCTAGGTTCGAATCCTAGTCCCAGCACTAGCGGGAGACAACATAAAAAAGAAGGCCTAAAAAGGCTGCGGCAAGAATAAGTAAGAATGCCTGTCTTCTCTCCACAACTAAAGTATAGCAGTATTATTTGATATAATTTTCATGCGCCGAGGTGGCTCAGTGGTAGAGCAAGTCATTGGTAATGACTAGGCCGGGAGTCCGATTCTCCCCCTCGGCTCCATCTTGTTCAAATTAGGCTCTTCGTGTAGAATATCGAAGCTATGGCAAAAAAAGGCGCGAGAGAATTTGTTGCTTTAATTTGTTCCGTCTGTAAGAACCAGAATTATATTACAGAACGGAATAAAATTAATATGGAGGGAAAGTTGGAGATTAAAAAGTACTGCAAATTCTGCAAAAAACATCAACTCCACAAGGAATCCTCTAAACTCAAATAAATCGCCAACTTAAACAAAAATTGGTATAATTGGCCTTACTTAGGGGCGTCGTTCAATGGTAGGACGCGGGTCTCCAAAACCTGCAATGGGAGTTCGATTCTCTCCGCCCCTGCAAAATAAGTCTTAATTTTTAAATCTCTTAAAGGTTAAATAAATCTGAAAGGATTTTATATAACCCAATCATTAGGTCTTTTCTTTTATATGCTTCTTCTGGAAGAATCCACATAGATTTAACATTTTCACTGGTATCCAGTTTTAATTCTGCACCTTCTTTAAAATCCGATTTGAAAGTTTCGAATTCAATATTTTTATCCCCTTTATCCCAATGGTATCTATAAGTTTTGACAAACTTTAAAGCTGAAGGAGCTATATCAACCCCAATTTCTTCCTTAATTTCACGAATAGCTGTATCTAACTTATCCTCACCTTTATCGATTTCTCCACCAACAAGCCCCCATAAACCACCTTCGCGACTTGATCCTTCTCTTAATAAGAGGAGGATTTCATCATTGTTGTTTACAAATATTGTTCCAACTGCGTGAAGCGTATCCGACATAAATCATATCTTACATCAACAACGAATTAGGTGCAGAAAGAAGTTCCTGACATAGTTCACTAAACCCTGCAAGTTAGTTTCTAAGGAGTTTAGACGTTTAAAGAGATACTGTAGTATAAAGATATAATGCCTGCAGCATTTAATCCAGTAAAGGACTATCTTTATCCTCGGTATATTAAGGACGTTTTCTATTTTCCTTTCTTAATTATAATAGCCGTCTTCTTTACAAAGAGCCCTCTTAATATTTCAGTCTTCGTGGCAATTGTTGTAAATCTATTTGCGACAATTTTTGCTTTTTTGATTAATGATATAGAAGATCGTGAAGACGATGCGAAGAGCCCTGGCAAGAGATTCATTAATCCTTTTGGCTACGGCATTTGGAAAGTCGAATTGGGATGGATAGCTTTAGTAATGATAGTGTTATTGACTCTTGGCATGAGCTTTGTTTTTAATGGAACCCTTCCCGCCTTAATTGCTTTCTCTATTCTTTTAACCGGCGGACTTTATTCTTGGAAAAAACTTAGGCTTAAAAATATACCAGTGCTCGACATTTCGACCCACGCCTATTTCTTTGCAACATCCACCGTACTCTACTTTTCTCTACTCCCCGCCAGTACATGGAGCCACGCTACATGGCTCACTCTGATAGCTGTGTTCTTAGCATCCGCATACGGCGATTTATCTAACGAATATCGTGACTTTGAAGATGACCGCAAATCTGGACTTAAAAACTCTGCGTATTATCTAGGAAAGAAACCGACTCAAGCATTAGCCTATCTGTTGTTGTCACTTTCAACTGTTTTGATTGCTATCGGGGCAATTAGTCAAATATTTAAATAAAGGGTTCCAACAAAGTTCACTACCCTCTGCCTAAAGTGTATAATTAGAATGATGAAAAGAAATCCTGTCTTGGTCGGTCTTCTTCAATCTTTGGGCTTAGTCGCCTATTGTTCACTGGTGGGTCTTATTATTTGGAATGTAGGTAACTTCTTAGGGACAAAGATTGGTTCGGAAGGGCCAATTCTTCTTCTCTCGCTTTTTGTAGTCTCGGCAATAATATGCGCCCTTATCGCCTTGGGATACCCTTTCATAGTTTTCTGGGATAGGAAAAATACAAAGGAAGCTCTCAAAATGGTAGGTTTTACAGCAGCCTGGCTGGCCCTCTTCGTACTCGCCTTTTTGATAGCCCTAATAATTTTTTAGATAACTCCTCATAACTTATTAAATTTGACTTTTAATATAAAGCTCCCTATTATCTTGCCTAGTGGATGAGGAACAAGTAAACCCTGCCTCAGACCCCGAGCCGGGAAACAATGAAATCAAAGGCATGAACCGGCTACTTCTCCCTCTTTTTATAATTTTGGTCTTGGTTATCGGCGCCGGAGCCTTCTTTATAGGAAGCCAGAAGGCCCGACAAACCCCCAGCCCCTCTCCTTCACCCCTGGCATCTCCCGAGGCAAGCATTGAACCTAGCCCAACCGGTTCACCCACCCCAACCCCGAAAGCAACAAAAACACCAACACCTACTCCCACTCCTTCAATTCAAACAAAGACAATAAATTCTACAGCCTCCCTTGACGGATGGAGGGCAAGTAACAACGGCGGCAATACCACCTGGTATATAGAAATCGGAAGAAATGCAACCCTTACCAGCCGGGGCTATGTAAGTTTCGATCTGGGCTCTATTCCTTCGGGGGCAACAATTACCGAGGCTACCCTTAGACTTTATCAAAAAACGGTTGTTGGAACTCCTTATTCGGGAAATAGCGTTGTTGTCGACCACGTAGATTACGGTTCATCCTTGGGCCCCGAAGATTATGCCCTTACCCCTCTGGCTTCAGCCATAGGCACTTTGACCAACAATGCCTCAATTGAGTGGAAAGATTTAGGCGTAACCAGTTATGTCAAAAGCGATATTTCAGCCAGTCGAACCAGAAGCCAGTTCAGAATTAGGTTTCTGACCGAAGCGACGGGAACTGATGCTTGGGCAAGATTCGAATCAGGAGACAACTACATAGGAACCGGAAATCTTCCCCAACTTGTAGTCAAGTATTATTAGAGGAAATTCTTTATTCGAGGATGAAATCGCTGGGTTTCTGCTCCAGCTTTGGATTTTCAGGAATTACTATCGAACCCATTCTTCTTATCTGATTTATCTCCATTTCGCTAAGTTGGGTAAACAAAGCATCCACGTTGATCAAATTGAAAGCCTTCTCGATTATGGCCCTTCCCTCCTCTTGGGTAAAATCGACATCTTTTCTAAATTGATAATGGGAATAGGCAAAAAATGGACTTTTCTTATCCGTAGCCATATTTTGGTTGATAACACCGCCTAGTTCTTGGGCAAACTTTACCGATATACAGACCTCTTTTTTTTCTTCGGGACATTGCGATGAAAGCCTGACAATCCTTCCGAAAACGACGTAGGAAAGATAATCAACAAATACGGCTCGCTGCCCTGCTACCTGGAGAGAAACCGAAGTAGCATCCATTACTTTCCCCCGGGAAAAACCCATCCCATATTTAACAATCTCCTCTAGGCCTCTCTGTTCCTCGTCTGCTTCTGCGGTTTCGATAAACATTCCCACAGGAATTCCTCTATAATTAACTTCAGGGCTCATAATTAGTCCTATATTGTACCTTATGGAAGGAGGAAATCAAACTGAAACGCTTCAAAATCCTTACGTTACGGCGAGGTTAAATCCGTCCCGAGAAGAGTTTGAATCAGCCTTTGCCCTAAAACCCGCAAATTCGTATCTCGATATCGGATGTGGAGAGAAACCAAGGCTTTCGGTAAAATTGAGAAAAGGAGATGTTTGGGTAGGCTGCGACCCCGCGATTGCATCTCCTGGTAAGACTATCAGTGTCCAATCCGGAGTTTCGGTAGACAGGGATGCAAAAATGTTTGTATTTTCCGATATTGCCGCCGAGGTCCCCGAATTTAAGCCCGATTATTTGATTGCCGTTGCCCCCAACCCCGAAGACGTAGTTGAAGGAAACATTATTAACGACGAGCTTGAGGAATTTCTGGATCAGGGCAAATATCAGTTTTTTCTTTTAGTCTTTGACAACCGAACTTTTGAAGCTCAAGGATACTTAAAAGAGGCCCTGCAGACGACCCTGGACTGGATGCACGAACACAGATTTACTAGAACCGTTGCCTCCAATGCGATAAGGGATACTTTCAGGCCCAATTCTGCGGATTTGGGAGCCAGCGGAAATAGGGTTCTTGTCTTTGTCAAAAGCCCAAAAAGGGGCTGAGTCTCTCCTTTATTTTTCCAATTTACCTCTTTTGACTGATTTGCTACAATACGCTAGGTGATTTGTATGAATTATATATCACAAAGCTGGAAGGGGGCGATGACGAATGTTTGCCGTCAAGAAGAAAAAAGGCGAATCGGAAGACAGGCTTATTGCTCGCTTCAGGAAAAAAACCCTAAACGAGGGAATTTTATTGGAGCTTAGAGAGCGCGAGCGTTACAAAAAGCCCGCCGAGCGAAGAAAAGAGAAAAAGTACCGCATAGAGTATCTTCGGGAATTAGAAAAGAAAAGAAGCTACTAAACGAAAGCTTTAACAAATTGCTTTCTGTGATATCGGGTAATTCCGTATTTCTTTATGGCCTCCTGGTGTTTCTTGGTTCCGTAGCCTTTGTTTCTATCCCAACCGTATTTTTTATATTTTGGCTTCTTGCCAAGCCTCAGCATTAGATTGTCCCGATAGACTTTGGCGATAATTGAGGCTGCCGCAATCGAGACCGATTTTTGGTCTCCGTCAATAATGGCCATCTGTTTCCCTTTGGGATTTTTTCTGAATTTTCCTTTCTTGTCTTTTCTCCTTTTGGTAGGTAGGCCCGGGACAAAAGAGATAAAAAACGCATCTGCCAGAAGAAAATCTATTTTTCCATTTAGTCTTTTTCTGGCATCCGAAATGGAACGCCTGAAGGCTGTCTTCGTAGCTTTAGCCATACCGATTCGATTGATTAAAGTGGCTCCAGTTTCCCCTATTCCCCAAGAAGTGACATTCTTTTTTATCCAATCATCCGCCCTTTCTCTTTGTTTGGCGGTTAATCTCTTGGAGTCGTCTATCTTAATTTTAGGGTCTTTTGATTTGATTCCCGTATTTTTGGAAAAAACCACACAGCCGGTAACAACCGGCCCGGCAAAAGAGCCCCTGCCTACCTCATCCACTCCTGCCACAAACTTGTACCCCTTTTTCCAAAGTTTCTGCTCGTATCTAAAATTGGGGAGGGTCATTTTTTACGGGGAAGTCGCGGCCTTACTTCGGTTGTTTCTACATATATCTTACGCACAGCCTCCGCGGCTTCATCTTTAAGCTGCTGGACTAATCCTTGGTCTTCCCTTTCCGGGGTAGCTCCTGAAAGTCTAATCATCCTTCTGACAATTTCTTGGCCTACAACTTTGGATGAGAAACCGCTTCTTCTTAAGGTAATGGCTGCCTGCCGGGGAGTTTGAGGAGCCTTTTCTTGAAGGCTGAGCCAAAAATCGTGGTTGTCCGGACTGACGATGCCTGGGAATCTCGAGGTTATTCTCTCCATCAGGGGAAGCATGGATTCAATCGTCCCTTCCGGAAATCCGACTTCCTCACCCTTCCCCAAAACCTGAATATTTCTCTCGGTCCCAGAGGCCGTAACCACACGAACCCTGCCGCCGGAAACGTCCTTTATTCTTAAAATTTCCCCTCTTCTCATCTCTCTCATGGCAAGGGCTATTATATCAAAATGTCCCGATTCTTGTTTATTGCCGTAAATTCTGCTAAAATTTTAGTCCGTGAAGAATATCCTGAGTTACTTGTCTGAAGTAAGACTTGAACTCTCCAAGGTTACCTGGCCCAAAAGAAGCGAAGTAATAAAATTGACCTTGATTGTTTTTATTATTTCGGCCGCCTTGGGAGCGTACACGGGGACTTTGGATTATGTCTTTACCAAACTTTTGGAGCTAATCATTTCTAAATGACAAACACCGACCCGCAGCCAGCCGTTTCCGAAAGAGGAACCGGGAAGAAAAAAATTCCCGGCCATATTGTAATTTCTGAAACTTCGGACCCTAATGCCAAGTGGTACGTGGTCCACACCCAATCGGGCCATGAAGTCAGAGTTTCCGAAACCCTTCGCCAAAGAGTGGAAACCATGAACCTTGGCGGAAGAATCTTCGAACTTTTGGTTCCTACCCAGGACCGAGTGATTATTCGTTCAGGTAAAAAGGCAACCATCAAGGAAAAAATTTTCCCGGGGTATCTGCTTGTAAAAATGATTTTGGACGATTCAGCCTGGCTCGCAGTCAGAACCACACCGGGAATAACCGGGTTTGTCGGTGCCGGAAACAATCCGACTCCCCTTTCTGATGAAGAGGTCGGAAACATCCAAAAATTCATCTCCGCCCCCGCTCCCAGGTTTAAGACCAAATTCTCAGTCGGAGAAGCTGTCAAAATTACGGACGGGCCTTTCGCTGATTTTCTGGGAACAATCCATGAATTGGACGAGGAAAAAGGCAAGGTTAAGGTTTTGGTCTCGATTTTCGGAAGAGAAACCCCGGTTGAGCTAGACTTCCTGCAAATCACCAAAGTTTAAATCGGAAATCTCAGGTAAGGGACCCACGTCGTTTATGTACCAAAGAATCCTTCTGCCTGCCTCGGAAAGTATTTGATCCCGTTCGGTTAACCTGAACCTATCTTCTATGGAAAGCTCCTTTTGTCGTCTAAAATACTTTCCCAGTATTCTTCTATGTTCATCGGGAAGACCAATAAATTTTTCGTGTGCCCTATTTTTCAAATAGTGTCTTCGCTCAGTCCTCATTGGAAAAACCATTCTGTCAGAAAAAAGTTTTTCTTGCAACTTGGAAAGAATTAAGATAGAATTTGGCTACCTCGAAATATTCGAGGGAGACACAAACGGGTGTCGAAAGCTTCTTTCAAGCCTCTTCGTAACACTCGTAACTATTTACAACTTATATATTTATGGCAGTCAAAAAAGTCAAAACCGTCGTTAAAGTCAATTTACCCGCAGGGGAAGCAACACCAGCGCCACCCCTCGGCCCCGCCTTGGGTCAGCACGGGGTTGCCATTATGGACTTTGTTAAGGCCTACAATGAAAAAACGGCCGAAATGAAGGGCAATATCGTTCCGGCTGTCATAACCATATATGAAGACAGGAGTTTTGACTTTCAAATCAAAAAAGCCCCGGTTTCCGAAATGATTAAAAAGGAGCTGGGAATAGAAAAAGGCTCCGGAGCTACCCCAAAGGAAATCGCAGGAACCCTAAGCAAAACCCAGCTTGAAAAAATTGCCACAGAGAAGCTCTCCGACTTAAATACCCAAGATTTGGAAGCCGCAAAGAAAATCGTTGCCGGAACCGCAAGAAGCATGGGAGTCACCGTCGAGGAATAAACATGGGAAAAACAAAAACCGCGTTTGTCGGCGAAGGTCTCGAAGAAAAGCCCAAGAAAGAAAGAAAAGAAAAACCCCAAAAAGTTCATATTTCGGGTCTTAAGGGTGGCCAAAGAATCAAGGTCGTGGAGGCAGAGCCTTCGGAGGTAGTCGTTGAAGAAACCAAAGAGGTAAAAGAAGAAAAAAAGAAAGTCAAAGCCCCGAAAGTCAGGAGTAAAAAATACCTAGAGGCTAAAGCCAAGGTCAATCCGATACAAACTTATCCCCTTTCTGAAGCCATCAAACTTGCAAAAGAAACTTCATATTCGTCTTTTGACGGAACCATAGAACTACACATTCAGGTAAAAAAGGCGGGCCTTTCCGCAAATGTTACCCTTCCCCACGGAACCGGAAAAGAAAAGAGAATTGAAATAGCATCCGATGAAACCATCAAAAAATTGGAAGCTGGAAAAATCGACTTTGACGTACTTATCGCAACCCCTGAAATTATGCCCAAACTTTTACCCTTTGCCAGAACCTTAGGCCCCAAGGGTCTTATGCCAAACCCCAAAAACGGGACTCTTGTTAACGACATCAAAAAAGCCAAGGATTTCTCGGCAAATACTCTGACTCTGAAAACCGAAAAGGGAGCCCCGCTCGTCCATACAAGCTTCGGTAAAGTCAGCATGAATGAAAAAGAGCTCATCGAAAATGCCGAGGCCATAATTGCCGCCCTGGGCGGAACCAAGCAAGTCATAAAAGCCTATACCAAAGCTTCCATGGGCCCATCGATAAAGATTGCAATCTCCTGACATCTTCGTGGTAAAATGGCCTAATGGCCGAAGATATACCCGGACTCAAAGAGGCTCCTCCTACCCAACCATCCTTCAAGCGGTACCTCCAACAAAAGGGGCGTGATGTTTCTGAATTAGAAGCCACCCTTGAGAAGCAAAAACTAATAAAAGAAACCAGAAACATGGAGGGGATGACCCCCACCCCAAAGGCAGAACTTAAAAGAGAAAGTCTCGTTAAGCTAACAGCTAAACTGGAAGGAACAACACCGGAAAAAGTCGAAGAGAAACTTCAAGGAGAAGGGGCTCCTGTCCCTGAGGTTCCACCACCGCCTCCAATCCTACGTGGTAGGCCCAGAGAAGGAGGCATGGTCAGTATGCTTAAAAGAGTTGAGGAAGAGGAAGCAAAAGAAGCCCAAAGAAGGCAAGAATATCCACAAAAATCGTTTGAGCGCATTCAGGAAAAACTGAGAAACCGGGAGGCGATTAGGCAACAAGAAGCGGCCAGAAAAACTGCTATCGCTGAAGCCATGCGACCAAAATCATTTAGCGAAATGGCCGTAGCAAGAAGAGGAAACCTCCCTGAAAAATCGCCCAGGTACCAGGTTGCAGAGGTCAAAAAGGTTGGTCCATTGCCTACTGTTCAACCATCGAAACCTAAAGCAAACGCTCCGAGGCCTGAAGAAACCTTAAGGCAAAAACTCCAGACTCCCCAACCACTCCCACAGGAATCAGGCATAAGAAGATTTTTTAAAAGCCTCTTAGGGAGAAGCTAATCTTCTTGTTGCTTTTAAATATCCACTTTGGTATATTATCTCTTGTCCTAAGACAGCACGCATATTAAGTCGTGCCGAGGCAAAAGCGTTGTTTTGAAAACGCGCCTCGGGCGCGTTTTTTAATGGATTAATATGAAAAAACAGGAAAAAATATTTTTTGTTGAAAACCTGACCGAAGAGCTAAAGTCGGCCAAGAGTGTAGTTCTTGTTAACTACGCAGGCCTTAATGTTAAGGCCCAAAGGGAACTTAAGGCCAGACTCAAAGAGGTCGATGCCAAGATGTTAGTCGTTAAAAATACCCTTCTTAAAAGGGCTGGTGAGGCTGCAAAGGTAGACGACCAGATCCTTTCGGATAGCGTTTTGGAAGGCCAGACCGCCCTGATCATAGCCGAGAATGACCCGATCGCTCCCCTTTCGGTCCTTGGAAAATTTGCCAAAGAATTCGAAGTACCTCAGCTTAAAGTGGGAATTATAGACGGGTCTTTTCAGGAAAATGAAGCTTTGGTCAAGCTTTCCAATCTCCCCGGACGCGATGCCCTTTTGGGTCAGGTGTTGGCAACCCTGATGTCCCCTTCCTATGGGCTGGTGGGGGCACTTAACTCAAACATGCAAAAGTTATTGTACATTCTTAAAGCGAAAGCGGGGTGATATTTATGGCAGATGATAAAACTCAAGAAGAAGTAAAAGAAGAGGTTAAAGCCGAAGAGGCCAAAGAGGAAGTCAAAGAAACCAAAAAAGAGAAAAAAGAAGAAAAAGCACTTTCCGGTAAAGTCGGTAAAATGGTCGATGAAATTTCGACCCTTTCCGTATTAGAGCTTTCGGAACTCGTCACCGCTTTGCAGGACAAGCTCGGTGTAACCGCGCAAGCTCCTGTTATGACAGCTGGCGCTTCCGGTGCAGCCCCCGTAGGGGAGGCTCCCGCCGAAGGTCCGACGGCAGGCGGCGCAGCAACTCAAACCGTTGTCATAACGAATGCCGGCGGAAATAAAATTGCTGTTATTAAAGCTCTTCGAGAAATCAATCAAAACCTAACCTTGGTTGATGCGAAGAATATGACGGAACAGGTTCCGGCAGAGGTTCTTAAAGACGCAAAAGCTGAAGACGCAAAAAGTGCTGTTGAAAAACTAAAAGCAGCAGGCGCAACGGTTGAGGTTAAATAATCTTACCTTCGCCAACTTTTTATCTTTCCCCACGCTACTTGAGGAAACTCGGGAGGGAAAGAGGAATATTTGGAAGGAATAATGGGTTCATCTGCCTTTCTTGCCTGCCAAAGACGACCTTTGGCTGCTCTTCTCTCTGTTATTTCTTGGTATTTCTCAAAACTCATAAGGCCAGACGCAAAGACGGTCAGGTCGGTAAAGAATTTTAGCCCACCGGAGGTTTTGGAAGTGGTTCCTTCTAAAACCGGCAGGGGCTTTCCGGTTCTTGTTTCATAATCTTTAAGGTAATGTCGAAGCCAAATTCGATATTCCCGAACCCTATCCTTTCCCCAAACCGCATCCATTCCCGGTCGTCTTAGCAAATTTTCAAACCTTTCCAAAGATTTTCTGTCCTCTTCAGAAATTTCAAAATTTGCACCCAAATCTTCAAAAACTTCTCTAACCAGTTGTGGATTTATCTCCTCAACTATCCCTGTTTCAGTCAATTTTCCTATCCAGTTTTCAAAGGTGGAAACTTGTTCTTCTATTGGTCTTCTCTCAGTTTTTTCGGTCATTTAATTTCCTGGCAAAATTATAAACCAGCTCTTTCAAAAAAACATCCCTTTGTTTCATCTCCCATTTGGGAAAGCCTATCTGGTCGTTTATCTCAAATATTTTTGGAATTCCATCTTTACCAATTCCAAAGTCGAGACTGTAGGCGGGATTATCGTAACCAATCAAGAATCTCTCCGCAATCTCTCCAACAATCTTTTTAATGCTTTCGGGAACTTGCGAATAGTCAACTTCCGTCAAAGTTCCGCCCTGGGCGGCATTGGCCATAAAACTCCCCTTTTCGGGAACCCGAACATGCGACCAAACGGCTTTGGCGTTAACTATGGCAATCCTTAAATCATGCATCCCGGGAGTAATATTGGCAATTCCAGCCGAAGTATCCACAAATTCCTGCGCGATATAGTATTTATATCTTTTCTCGAATTTAAACCCCGCGGCTTTTTCTTTCGGCCCGATAAAGACCCCGAAACCCTTTAATCCATTGTAGGGTTTCAAAACCACCCATTCGGTTTCAATTTTTGGCAGAATGTCTGCCAGGTCGCCTTCTTTCTTTACCCAAAAAGTTTTAGGCATATATTTGCCGATTTGCCGATAGGCTTTCCATTTATCCCAAGCCAAAATTTTAAAATCCAGCCGATTAACCCAGATAACGCTCTCATCGTTGGCCGGCGGAAATTTTACTCCGGCCGACCTATCGTAGACCAAATCAATCTTAACCGGTTTAACCGTCCTTCTAAACCTACCCTTGTCGAATTTCCAGCTTCCGGCAAAAATCCCGTTGCCTTCGTAGGTCTTGCGCGTCAAAACATAAACCTCCCAACCTTCCTTTCGACAGAGCTCCAATAACCTAAGGTATACGGGAAGCTTGACTCCGATGTGGCCCAATGGATCATTTCCGCTAAATTCTTTGGAGAAAACGACCCCGATTTTAAAGTTGACCATTATTTATTACTCTCTTTTGCCAAGAAATCGGCCAATTCGTAGATTTCTGGAGAAATTTTAGTATCATATGTAAGCCCGGGTCCCCGGTTAATCTCAACCAACCAGACCTTACCAGTACCCTTCTCGACCGCTATATCCACTCCGGCAATTTGAAGGTTTAAAGTTTTCGATCCTAAAACTGCGACCGACGAAATGTTCTGGGGAATTTTAGCTATCGGCAAAAACTCTTCTTTCCCGCCTAGAGCAATATTATGTCTAAACTCTCCTTTTGCCGTTATTATTTTTCTCTCCCAAACCCGAGCTTTTTCCCCTAAAACCAAAACCCTGTATTCATCCTTTATATCAATATATTTCTGAAACATATACTTGTTTTCTCCGCCCCGGCTGTCAGTAAGAGAGAGTTTTCGGAAGTCCTCTTTCGACTCTATCAGGGAAACTCCCTTGCCCCTTTGCAACGAAAGCTCCTTTGCCACCAAGGGAAGCCCCAATTTTTTGATAATTTTATCCTGGTATTTTTCAATATTTGTCTGCCAAACATAAATCGTGGGAAAGACGGGAAGGCCTGCCATGGCAAGCTTCAAGACAGATGTAAACTTACTTCCAAGTGGGCCTATTTCACTCCATGCAGTATCTATATATTTAATTCGCCGCTCCTTAAGATAACAGGCCAGGGTTGCCGCCACGCCCGAAAACTTATCTCCTGCCCGCCTAAAATAGACAAGGTCGAAATCGGCTAGAGCCGTCCCCTCTATGGCAACTTTTATGTACTTCCCGTCTATCTCGAAATATAAATCCGAAAATCTGGCCAATACTATCCGAACATCTTTTCCTGCAAGCCTTTGGGCAACCAGCTCGGCAAAAAGTTCTTTTTTGGGCCCTATTTTGTCAACCAAAATTAATATTTTTTTCATTCTGCTTTTACCAAAAATCCTTTTAAATCTTTTCTACCTATTATCAAGGGTGTTCTTAGGTAAGATCTATTGGCAACATTGGCAATCGTCGAAACCCTTGTTCCTGCAAGGTAAAAGGTTAAACTTACAACTTTTCTAACCTCTTTACCCAGTGCGCTTTTGTAAATTTTGGTCCAGAGGACGTTGCTCTTGTCCAAAATCCCTAACTGCCTGGCCATATCCCTATCAATCGAGGTCTTCCAGGCTCCAGTGTCAATTTTAGCCTTAATGGTGTGTTTTTTCTTGTCTGCCCCTAGTATCTTGACTTCTTCCCATACTCCCACCGTTTTAATTCCCTCTTCGGCCTTGACCCTATCCGCAAAGCGCGCGGCAAAAAGGGCTTTAGCGATTTTCACCCCGTGTTCGGCATCTCTTACTTCCAAATCCTCAACTCTTTCAAGCCTCTTTTTTAAGCCTCCCATATTGGCAAGCTGGATTTGAAGTCCCGGCTGTGCATTCAATTCCAAAACCATAGGACCTTTTTCTGGGTGTAAGACAATATCAACCCCTAAATAACCCATTCCTGAGGCAATCTGAGCCTTTACGGCCGTTTCCAAAATCAGTGTCCAATTGGGTATTTTTATTCCTCGAAGCTTCTTTCCCGTCCCTGGTTTGTACACTATTTGTTCTCCGTGCCAAATAGCTTTGGTGGTTATCCCAGTTGCAATATCAATTCCAACTCCTACCGCCCCCTGGTGGAGGTTAGCGCGTCCTCCTGATTCTTTTGTCGGAAGCCGAAGCATCGCCATCACGGGCACTTTATTAAATACGATGATTCTTATATCCGGTGTGCCCCTATAAGCATACTTTTTAAAGGCTTTGTGTCTGCCTACGTATTCCTGAATAAATGCCACATCCGGTTCGTTTCGCATACTAAAGGCTCCTTCCAGAATATCCAGAACATGAAACTTCAAATCATCAACGGTTACCCTTTCTCTCTGGGTGGTAATCCAACCCTCACCGTCTTTGATCTTTTTCTTGACCACTATGATTCCCTCTCCTCCCAGGCCTCGGCTGGGTTTAACCGCAAAAGAGTTCGGAAGGCTTTCCCAATCAAATTTTTCGATATCTTCCGGATTTTTGAACTTTTTGTAAATTTTGGGTAAGGTGACTTCTGTCTTGCCCAAAACTCTGGCGGTTTGCAGCTTAGAATCTGCTATTTTTTTACCTTGAAGGGAATTATATCTATAGGTAAAAAGCTGGGTGCGGGCATTAAGGCCAAGAATTAAAGAGGCTTTCATGATTTTTCTCCTTAAGCCTTTATAAGCTTCCTAAACCTCCAAATCTCTAAAATCCTTAATCCCACATACTTACCCAAGATGTAATCGAATCCCAAGAGACCCAGTAAATACCATTCCGGGTTTAAGAGGGCAAATTCCTGGACAACCTTCAGGGTCAGGAAGAAATACGAAACCAAAGCCAAGATGAGGGTTTCCGTGGTTAAGTTAATGGCCGTTTTTATGCTTTTGCCCAGCTGAACCCTAATAAAGTCTTCGGCCAAGAGGGCCATGATAAGAATGGGAAATATCGAGACATTGGTTAAATCGGGATGACGGATAACGGGTGCGGCGAAAAGGACTCCCAAAACCGAAAGAGAAACTATCCAAAGAATTAAGGCCATGCGGGGCAAATACTGAAGCTTGATCTTTAACCTTCTTAAAAGCATTCGAGTCAAGGTAGAAACGGTAACTATAATCAAGAAAAGTCCTATACCTACGACCGGACGGGTGGCCACAAAGACGACAGAGAGGGCAGCCGGAAGGAAAATTCCAAATCCCCGAAGTCCTACAAGGTGTCTGGCGGCGGCAATGATTGTTGCAACTAACGGCAGCAGTAGAAGCAAAACGATGGTGTTTGCGGGGACTCCGGTTTCAACCGCTCCCCTTATCGCATGCTTTAGCGGATTTGAGGGCCAAACAGGGCCTAGTTTCTGTTCCTCCAGAAGTTTCTCCAATGGACCCAGGGTTTCTTGGGTTTTCTGGGTTAAGTCCGGTACGGGTGTAGGCAGTGGGGTGGGTTCAAAGGTTGGACTAGCGCTGGGGCTTGCGGTCGGGCTTGTCTTTACCACAGCGTAAGCCGGCTTTGCCAAAAAGCCTAAAAACGCCACGATTAGCAGCAAATAAAGAATAATCTTACGCATGGGAATACCAAGTGTAAATTATACTACTTCGGGGGGTAAATTCTCTACTTTGGGGCTATTCCGTCTTCTCTTGCATTCCCAGAAGCCAAAGCACGGCTTCTTTTTTGTAACGCCTGTCTCCTCGGGAGTTGATTCTTATCGCAGGAAGCTTTCCCCTTTTTCCCCAGCGCTTGATGGTCAAGGGAGATACACGCAGGAGTTCAGCTACTTCCCGGACAGTCAAGAGGTCAGGAAGATCTTCTAATTTAACTTTTTTCTTTGCCCCTTCTTCAGCCATATTGTTTTAATCTATTTGTACCTTTTTTGATATAGTTCCGAGCTTAACCTGGAACTTTCTTAATCAGAAAATATCAAAGGGGTACAGACGTGTCAAGGGGTATTTAGCTTATATAAGAAGACTTTTAACGGAAAAATGGGAAAAGCCGTCAATACTCTTTTAAGCCTCCAGGGCTCTGTTATTAGCCTCCAAAGCCACTCTAGGCCCAAATTCTCCATCCAATGGGGAGGAAGTTTCGATTGGCCCGAGATATATTTGAAAGTTCCGCCCACAACCATTCCTCCCCCAATATCCAGGGTCCCCAACCACTTCATCAACCATTTCTCCTGTCTGGGGGCCTTAAGGGCTACAAAAAGCAGGTGTGGCTTAAATTCGTTAATTTGCCTTATGCAATAGATTTCTGCGTTTTTATCCTCTTGGGTTTTGGGTCTCGCCTCATCATCCAACATGGGCCCGGGGGCATAGGCAATTCTGGCGCTTTTTAGACTTCTCCTTAACTTTTCTCCTGCATCCTTGGCTTCTCCGCTTTCCCCTCCCAAGAAAAAGACTCTCCAGCCCTTTTTGTTGGCAAGCTTTACAAGTTCCATAAAAAGCTCCCTCCCTTTAATAACCGGCAGACAGTCCAAAAGCCAATCTCGGGCTACGAAAGTGGCCAAGCCTACCCCAAGACCCTGAACAAAACAAACCGGAATCCTTAAAAGAATATTTCTCGGCGCCGCAAGACTTAAAAATCTCGCAGCCTGGGATAGGCCTATTCCGTCGGGAATTGCCAGGTTCGCCGCCTCTAAGCTTTGTGCTAAATTACGGTCCTTTTGGGCCATCAAGACAATCTCCGGATTGGGCGTAACAATACTAAATTTAGCCTTACGGGCGATACTGTCCCGTACGAAGGCTAGCACTCCAGCTTTCGAGGTGCTATCTAAGTCCACTTTTAAGATTTGGCCGTCTTTTCGGGAAGATTTAAGGCTCTTTTTTTCCATGTTTTTCATACTGAATCTAATTATGGGATGTAAAAAAACGATTATATTCGGACCGAATCCAGACACTTCCAGGTGTTTTACATCCTATATCTAATTTGGACCCCAAAACTCGAATATTTCAATTCCAAACAAACCATCTCTAAATATTACCCCGAACTACAGGTGGCTATACCTCTAATTTATAGATTCCGTTAATCTCCAATTCGAATAAATATTTAACTCGCTTTATAGCCTCACGCATACCATTTTTATCCTCAACTTATCCTCAATTAATTATACAATACACCTAAATACTATATCCACTTTCGCTAAACCTATATTGTTTAAATCTTAACTTATCATTCTTTCCGCTAATCTAATAAATATTGTTGTTAAATGTTAAAATTCCTTGAAAATTGACACCCTGTAATGTTATCTTTTCGTGGTTACGCTTCTCTTCCAAAGCTCTATATTTTCCATGACCAATCCGGTTCCCCTGACCACGCAGAGCAGGGGCTCTTCGGCTACATGAGAGGGAACCCCGGTTTCCTCGGTCATGAGCTTGTCAAAGTTCCGAAGTAGACTCGAGCCTCCACTCATGACTATTCCTTTATCGATTATATCTGCAGCCAACTCAGGCGGTGTATCCTCCAAAACAGCCTTGACCGCACCGATTATCTGCAATAATACCGGCCTGACAGCCTCGGTAACGTCGCTCGAGGTCACCACAACGCTTCTGGGGAGGCCAAAAACAAGGTCTCGCCCGGATATTTCCAGCTTGTCCTCTTTAACCACCGGAGTCGCAGAACCTATCTTTATCTTTAAATCTTCAGCCGTTTGGTCCCCTATTATCAGATTGTGCTTCTTTTTGAGGTAATTTTGAATTGCTTCGTCAATTTTGGTACCTGCAATCCTTACGGATTTATGGACCACGACACCCCCGAGCGAAATCACTGCAGCCTCGGCTGCACCCCCGCCGATGTCCACAATCATATTCCCGGATGGCGCCGAAACCGGAATTCCTGCCCCAATTGCCGCAGCCAAGGGCTCGTCTATAAGGTAAGCATGAGCCGCCCCGGCAGAAAGGGTAGCATCCAAAGCGGCTCTCCGCTCAACCTGCGTGCAGCCTGCGGGAACACAAATCATAACGTCGGGCTTAAAGATACTGATTCTTCCCACGACTTTGCTTATGAAGTAGCGCAGCATGGCCTCGGTTACCTGGTAGTCTGCAATTACGCCTTCCCGCATGGGCCTGGAGGCAATCAGGCTTTCTGGAGTCCTGCCCAGCATTTTTTTGGCTTCCTCCCCGACCGCAACCACTTTATTGTCCTCCGAAGAGATGGCAACAACCGTAGGTTCATTTCCTACCAATCCCTCGCCTGCCACCCAAACAAGCGTATTTGCGGTTCCAAGGTCGATGGCGATGTTTTTCCTAAGCATAATTGATACCTTATGATGTTTTTAGATTGCCTCGAATGATACCTGTATCAGCGCATTATATTGACAAAAACCTCTACCTACAAGTCTAAGTTTAGGAGTATAATCGGGGCAATGACCAAGTTGCGGGTTTTACTGGCCCTTCTGACCCTGATTCTGGTGGGTACTTTTGCCACCTTAATTACTCTTTATGCCAAAGGTTACAGATTTGACAAAAAGAGTTTTCGCTTCAGACCAAGCGGTCTTCTGGTTCTTAAATCCGATCCCGTGGGAGCCTCTGTCTATATCAACGGCGAGCTGATAACCGCAACCGACAACACCATTTCTCTTTCTCCGGGAGCATATGACGTAAGCATCAAGAAGGAGGGTTATCATGCCTGGGAAAAAAGGCTGATTGTCGAAAAAGAGATCGTCACCGAAGCTGGCGCCAGCCTTTTTAAAGTCGCACCTTCGCTTTCGGCTATAACTTTTTCTTCTGTAGTAAACCCTGTTTTGGCGCCTGACGGCAGTAAAATTGCCTATTTGGTACTTCCGGAAAATGGAATCACTTCCGAGGCCAGCGGACTTTGGGTCCTGGAGACCGTAAATCTGCCTGTGGGTTTTGCCAAAGAACCCAGAAAAATCACCGATGGGGACTTGACCGACGCTACTTATATTTTTTCTCCCGATGGCAGACAAATCCTCTTGACGGTCAAAACCGGAGTTTTCTTACTGGATTCGGGGACTCTGACTTCCCAATCCAAAAGGGTCAATATCGCCTCAAGAAAAGACATTGTTTTGGCTGATTGGCAGAAACAAAAGCAAAACCGGCTCCTGGCACAGCTTAAGCCCCTTCCGGATGAGCTGGAAGATATCCTTACCAGAAAGACTTCCGTGGTCCTTTTCTCCCCCGATGAGAACAAGATTGTCTATACTGCATCCGGTGCAGCCAGCATCAAAAAGGAGCTTATTAGGCCGCTTCCCGGCTCCTCCACCCAAAGGGAAGAGCGCGATATCAAAATGGGTCGAACCTATGTTTACGACATCAAAGAAGACAGAAACTTTCTGATAGACGATGGGGCCGAACCCTTGATTTTAAATCAGCAGGTTTTTCCGGAAGGCGCCTTAAGAAGGGCTTCCTGGTTTCCCACCTCCAAACATCTAGTTCTGGCTGAAGGCAACAAAATAAGCATTATGGACTACGACGGGACCAACAGACAAGAAGTCTATACCGGCAGCTATGTAGCCCCCCATGCCTATCCTTTTGCCTCAACCTCGCGGCTTTTGATACTCACAAATTTGGGAGCAACAGATTCACTTCCCAACCTTTACTCCATTAGCCTGAAATAATTTGATATAATTCCCCTTATAAGCCCCTGTAGCTCAACGGATAGAGCAGACCCGTCCTAAGGGTAAGATGTCAGTTCAATTCTGGCCAGGGGCACCCGGGGTGTAGGTCATCGGT